>FTCB01000261.1_pt1 | contig 63740 bp, 52 predicted proteins | sample 1639431 | NCBI WGS metagenome assembly FTCB01 (sample SAMEA3914864, study PRJEB12502) | metagenome | biome: forest; material: soil | place: USA | collected 2012-03-12 | depth 0.3 m
ACCTCACAGGTACTGCCCAGCCAGCTGCCCACGGTGGGCCCGCCGCAATTGTAGGTCTGACTTCCCGTCGGCCAGGTGATCTCGATGCCGTTGATCACGGCCATCTCGCCCGAGGTCGCACTGTTGAGCGTGATCTTGATCTGGTTACTGGTGTTTAACTTCACGTGGGGAAACTCCAGGATATTGGCAATGCCTTCCCCATGGGCCGCGGCAATGCGATAATTGGTTACCGAAGTGCCGGTCACATTGATGCTGATATTCATCAATCGCTGCGTTCTGGGCGTCTCCCCAAATTCCGCAAAATGCAGCCTGACCAGGAATTCCTGACCCGGCGTGGTGGGAAGACCACTGATATTGAAGGTCATGCTCGGCGCTCTGAATTGGGTTTGGTAAACCTCCTGCGGAGCCGGTTGGTCGACGACGTAAGTGCCGGTACCGGTGTTGTTGATTGTACCGAGCAGGCCGTCCGTACCCGTGTAGGCCAAATTACTCATGACGACTGATTGGGTGCCCACCCAGGAGGGCTGGCTCGTGCCCGACAGATAGATCCGCCCGTCTGCCGGATTGCTGACATAAAGCATGCCGTTTCCCCAGGCCATTCCGCTGATTTGCGCGAGGTTGTTCACCACCGTTTGGTTGGGGATGTAGATCTTCTTGGGATTGGAGCCGTTCAGGTCCGTCATGCAGATGCCCAACTGGCCGGTGAGGAATACATTGCCCACTCCGCTGCTCACATAATTTCCCGCGATACTCCCTTCCCAACCGCCGCCAGAGGGCGGATTGTCAAAGCGCTTGACCACCTTGCCGATCAGGCCGGTGCCGCTCCATTGATAAATCTTGGCCGATTGGCCTGCCTCATCGCCCGCGCCATTCACATAGCACTTCCCATCGGGACTTACCCACATCGCCTTGGCATTGGCCGATACATAGCTCGTGGAGTCCGCCTCTGAATCATTCCCAAGCCAGCTGGTCCGGAAGGGCAAGGTCAGCGGCGTCGCCGTCTCCAACGAGACCTGATCGAACACCGCGGTGATGGGCTGGGATGAGGTACCCGTCGCCACAAACAACCCGATCTGGACCGGAACCGTGCCGCTCACCAAGAAGGCCCCTCCGCTGGTATTGTAGACCGGGCTCCACTTCGTGGTCAGATCCGTCACGGAATTATCGGCGCAGGCCCGGTACATCGACACGTCGTTTCCTTTTCGGATAATCCGCAACCAGCAATATTTCCCGGAGCCGGCCGGCACCGGCATATCGGTCGGGTTGAGCACCGAGAACCATGTGTTCCCCACCAGCGGAGTCTTGCGAACATACAGCCCGAGGGAGTTCGGGCGGTTCTTCACATATCCGGGCTGACCCGAGACCTGTGAGTTCACATTCGACACAAAAGATGCCGCCGCCATGTAGGAACAGGTGCCGCTGAAATCCTGCCGCAGGGCGACTCCCGCCTGCGCGCCGGAGGATCCCGACGTTAGCAACAGTCGCGCCGTAAACTGAAAATCCCCCGAGACATTCGTCGAAGTGAATTTCATTTGATCACCGGCCAGGGCCATTCCGGTGCCCTTCCCGGTCAGCGTGAATAATTCCTGACCTCCAGAAGATGAATAGCTATCCGTGCCGCCGGTCGCGCCGCCGATATCCGTACCCGTCCATCCCGGCTTGGTCGCGGCCAACGCGGTCGAACTCGTGGCCGCGATGGCGCAGGCCAGGCCAGCCGCCAGCAGCCAGGCTACTGGGCTTTTGCCGCGATGCCTCGGAATTCGTTTCGGAGGTTGCGGCTGCGCGGAACTCGAAGAACTTCGAAGAACAACGTTGCGGAGGGAGGTTTCTGGGCAGGGGGAAAGACGCGGGGGGATGAGGAGGGGTCTCATTTGCGGGTAAAGAAAACCCTTTTTAATACTATATCAATCTAAAAATAACTATAAGGCCAAAAAAAATGTTTCTAAATCTCCTTTCAGGGAAGAGCGCCCGCGAATAGCGTCGCTCCCAGTTTCATGAAGCATCCAGAGCCAACCAACAGAGTAAGGAAATCTCCCGTGGGGAGAAATTCGGTTGACTTTTAGGGGCCAAAGTGGTGAAAAGTGGGGCCTTGTGGCAAGGTATGTCACAAAAAACCTAAAAATCAATGGGTCAAGAGGCAATCACGCTCTATTCTGGTACCTTCGAGCGTTCCATGGACGCAAAGAAGCGCGTGGCCGTGCCCGCGACCTGGCTGACGAAGGACGAGGGTGAGGTTTTCCATGTATTGGGTCACCCAACCGAGGGCTACCTGGTGGTGATGTGCCCCACGGAGCTCGAAAATCAGCAAAAACTGATCAACGAGAACCCAACCCTGAACCCGAGCGAGAAACGCATCGCGACGCGGCGGATTTTTGGCAACGCGCAACGTGTGGTCACGGACAAGCAGGGTCGCATTTTGCTGGCGGAGGAACATTGCAAGCACGCCGGTCTGCTCGACGGCGGGATCGTCTTTGTGGGTGGCAACACCCGCTTTGAAATCTGGAGCAAGACCCGTTTTGAGGCGGCCGAGGCCGCGGAGATGGAGGTCTTCAAGCGGATTTCCACCGATATTGGATTCTAAAATGGACCTCACCTTAACCGAATGACCCAAGAACGCTGATGGCGAAGACGGGCCGGAATTATTGCTTCGGCTTTAGTCCTGCCAAGGGCTCCGATGGGAAGCCCCAAGGTCAAGCCGCCATCAAAATTCGCCCCCGCAACGCATATGAACTTCTGGGACTTCGACGACCAGCCAATGCAAACTTTGGAAAGGCCTGAAAATACTTACCACGTGCCGGTACTGGCAGAAGAGGTGGTGGCTTTGTTGCGTCCAGCGCCCGGGATGATCCTGCTCGACGGCACAGCCGGCGGCGGGGGGCATACGGAGAAATTTCTCCAGCATGGGGCCGAGGTGATCGCGCTGGACCAGGATCGCGACGCGATCGCGCACTGCCAGCAGCGGCTGGCGGCCTACCGCCAGCGCCTGCGCCTGGTGGAGACGAATTTTGAAAACGCCGCCGAGGCGCTCGATTCCCTGGGCGTGCCAACGGTGGGCGGAGCGCTGCTCGATATCGGCGTGTCGTCGCATCAGCTGGACACGGCCGAGCGAGGCTTTGCCATCATGAAGGACGGCCCGCTCGACATGCGGATGAACCGCGCCGGCGCGCAGACCGCGGCCGATATCGTGAACACCGCGAGCGTGGCGGAGCTGGCCCGGATCTTTCGCGAATATGGCGAGGAGCCCCGCGCGATGCACATCGCGGCGCGCATCGTCGCAATGCGCGGGCAGCGTCCCTTGCGCACGACCTTTGACCTCGCAGCGGCCGTCACCTCGGTGATTCCCCGTAGCGGTCCACGGCATCCCGCCACCCGCATTTTCCAGGCCCTGCGCATCGCCACAAATGATGAGCTGGGCGTGCTCGAGCGCGGCCTGGTGGCGGTGTCCTCGCGCCTGGCCCGGGGCGCCCGCCTCGCAGTGATCACCTTTCACTCCCTGGAAGACCGGATGGTGAAGGTGTTTTTCCGCACGCGGAGCAACGAATGGATCGACCGCCCGGAGTGGCCCGAACCACGCCGCAACCCCGATCGCCTTTTCCGACTTTTGACCCCGAGGCCAATGGATGCCTCACCTGAAGAAACTGAAGCCAACCCTCGCGCCCGCAGCGCCAAGCTGCGCGTCGTCGAACGCCTGTAACCAACGCCATGACCGCCACCGCCACCATCTCGACCCGCCGTAAGCAAGCCAATCCCATCCAGATTGCCCCGCTTTTCCGCTGGCTGTTGCTGGCCCTCTTTATCGGCAGCTGTGCGCTGCTGTATGTCTACGTGAAGAACCAGCAGCACTTCCTCGGCGAGCAGACCCGCAAGGTCGAGCGCGAGATCCGCGAAATGCGCACGCGCAACGAGGTTCTGCTCGCCCGGATTTCTGCCCTCTCGTCGCATGCCGAGTTGCAGCGCAAGCTTGACCAGGGGCTGATCGCCCTCGTGCCCATTCAAAACCAATCCATCGCGCGCCTGACCCCGCCGGTGATGGCGGACAAGGACGGAATCACCCGGACCGCCGCCAACGAGAGGTATCGCCCGTGAGATGGAAGGCACGCCGTCGCGCTGCCGTCGCTTGTGCACTGATGGCCCTGATCTTCACGGGCTTTTCGGCGCGTCTTATTTACCTGCAGGTCACCAAGCATGACGAGTACACGACGCTAGCCGCGCAGAAGCACTCGATCCGCCTGACTGTGCCCGCGCGCCGCGGCATGATCATGGACCGGAACAACGAGGTGCTGGCCGCCAACATTCCTGTGCGGAAGGTGGTGGTCGACAGTTCGCTGATCAAAAACGCCGACGAGCTCGCCGCCCTGGCCTCGCCCGTGCTGAACATTCCGGAAAAGGAGCTGACCGACATCTTTGCCAAGGAGAAGGCGAAGAACACCGAGAACGAGCGGCAGGGACGCTACAAGGTGCTGCTGCCGGAATTATCGGAAGACAAATCGCTGGCCTTGCAAAAGGCGATGGAGACTCAGAATCAGCGGGGCCTCTTCTTCCTGCCCAACACCACGCGCACGTATCCCAACGGCACGCTGGCCAGCCACGTACTCGGCTATCTCGCGCGCAAGAACCCCACGGATGACAACATCGTGGGCGTGGAAGGCGTGGAGCGGAGCATGGAAAATTATCTCCATGGGCAGGATGGCTACCGCCACATCGAGCGGGACCGCACGGGGCGCGAGATCGTCATTTATCGCGGGCAGGAGCAGGCTCCCAAGCAGGGACTGAATGTCCAGCTAACGATCGACATGGGGCTCCAGGCCATCCTGGAAGGGGAACTGGACAGCGCCTATCGCGAGCTGAAACCGGAAGGCGCCTGCGGCATCATCCTGAATCCCAAGACGGGCGAAATCCTGGCGATGGCGAACCGCCCGACCTTTGACCTGAACGACATCAACTCGGCCAAGCACGAGGAAATGCGCAACCGCACCGTGACCGACATGGTGGAGCCCGGCTCGACCTTCAAGATCGTGGTGTCGTCGGCCGCGCTGACGGAGAAGGTCGTCAATTCCAAATCGGAAATCTACTGCGAGGGCGGCCGCTTTTCGTATGGCAACCGCATCCTGCGCGACCACCACGGCTACGGCAACATGACGGTGGAACAGATCCTGATGAAGTCCTCCAACATCGGCAGCGCCAAGCTGGGCCTGATGCTCGGGGAGGAGCGCTTTTACAAATACGTGCGCATGTATGGCTTCGGCGACCGCACCGGAGTCGACCTGCCCGGTGAGATCGGTGGGCTGGTGCATCCCCCTTCCCGCTGGGACAAGTTGACCATTACCCGCATGCCGATGGGACAATCGGTGGCGGTGACTCCCCTGCAGATCGTGATGGGCATGTCGGTGATCGCCAATGGCGGAAAACTCATGCGCCCGCACATCGTGCGCAGCGTGACCGATGAAGACAACAACGAGGTGCTGCATCTCGATCCTGAAGTGGTGCGCGAAGTGGTGCCCGAGGACGTGGCGAACTTTGTGCGCAACGCGCTGACCGGCGTGGTGAGCAAGGAAGGCACGGCCATTCTGGCCAGCGTCCCCGGCTTCACGGTGGGTGGAAAGACGGGCACCGCGCAGAAGGTGAACCCCAAGGGCGGCTACTATGAGAGCCGCTACGTCTGCTCGTTCGTCGGCTTCATGCCGGCCGAAGATCCCCAATTTGTCTGCCTAATCATGATCGACGACGCCAAGCTGCCATCCAACCTGAACTACGGCGGCCTGGTCGCCGCGCCCATCTTTTCACGTGTGGCGGAGAAGACCGCCCGCCGTCTGGGCCTGACGCCATCGACCACCGCCGAGGGCGCTCTGCCCGTGGCCATGGGCAAGGTCGAACCCGAGGAGGAGCGATAATGAGCCGAAGCGTACCGCTCTCCCAGCTCCTCGAGGCCACCGAGGTCATCGATACCAACGCCGACCCGCTCCTGCGGGTCGAATCGCTTAGCTGCGATTCCCGCAAGGTGGAACCCGGCGCGCTCTTTTTTGCGCTCCGCGGGGTCAAAGCCGAGGGCACTGAATTTGTCGCGCAGGCCGCCGAAAGAGGGGCGATTTCGATCGTCTCCGACGCTGCCACGGTTGCCTGCGCGCTTCCTCACATCAAGGTCCAATACGCCCGCGCCGCCATGGCCGACATGGCGGCCTCGTTCTACGAGCACCCGGCCGACGAGATGAAAGTGATGGGCGTGACCGGCACGAACGGCAAGACGACCACGGCGTTTCTGGTTAAACACATTCTCGACGCGGACCATCGCCGTTGCGGGCTGATCGGGACGATCAAGTACAGCATCGGCGGTACCGATATCGACGCTCCCCGTACAACTCCAGAATCGCTGGAATTGCAGGACCTGCTTCGCCAAATGGTGGACGTGGGCAGCAAGGCCGTGGCCATGGAAGTCTCCAGTCACGCGCTGGTGCAGCATCGCGTGCGGGGCATCGAATTTGATGCGGCGGTTTTCACCAATCTGACGCAGGACCATCTCGACTATCACAAGACGATGGACGCGTACTTCGAGGCCAAGGCCACGCTCTTCGAAAATCTCGGCAAGCAGACCAAGAAACGGGGCCGCGCGATTGTAAACTCCGACGACCGGTATGGCCGCCGGCTGGAGGAGCGCTTTGGCAAAAAAAACTTTGTGACCTACGGGATGGGCGCGAATGCGCAATTCCGCGCGACCTCCGTCAAGTTTGATGCCATGGGCAGCACGTATCAGCTTACGGCGAAGAACCGCAGCTACCTCGTGCGGTCGCCGCTGATCGGCGCTTTCAACATCTATAACTCGCTGGCCGCCCTTGCCGCCGCATCGGCCATGGGCATGGAGTTGCGCGCCGCCGTCGCCGCGATGGCCACGGCCCCGCAAGTGCCCGGCCGCCTTGAGCGCGTGCCGGCGAAGCGGAATTTCCAGGTCTTCGTCGACTACGCCCATACGGACGATGCCTTGCGCAATGTGCTGCGCACGCTGCGCGAGCTGAATCCCGAACGCCTCATCACAGTCTTCGGTTGCGGCGGCGATCGCGATCGCGCCAAGCGTCCGCTGATGGCGGCAGCCTCGGATGAGCTTTCCGATTACTCGATCATCACCTCGGACAACCCACGCACCGAGGATCCCATGGCGATCCTGGCCGATGTGCGCAAAGGGATGAAATCCACCCGCTTTGAAGAAGTGCCCGACCGCCTGAACGCGATCCAGCGGGCTGTGCAACTCGCGGGGCCGGGAGACATCGTGCTCATCGCAGGCAAGGGCCACGAGAAGTACCAGGAATTTGCGAAGGAGAAATTCCCCTTTGACGATGTGGTGGTGGCACGCCGCGCGATCGAGGGCAAACAGGTGGAGCTCGAAGAATCCGACCACTACGACCAATAAATGGACTCTCTTTCCATCTACGAAATCGCCGACATGTGCGGAGGCAAGCTGCGCGGAGACGGCTCTCGCACCGTGCGTCGCATTTCCAAGGACACCCGCACGCTGGTTTCGGGTGACCTTTATCTCGCGCTGCGCGGGGAGAATTTCGACGGCAACGTCTACGCGAAGGACGCAGCGGCCAAGGGCGCGGCGGCGGCCATTCTCGACCGGCCCGATTCCGCCACCGGCCTGGCGGCGGATTTTCCCGTGATCGTGGTGGAGGATGCCCTGATCGCCCTGCAAAGGCTGGCCAGCGCATGGCGCGATCGGCTGGCGATCAAGGTAGCCTGCGTAACCGGCAGCAGCGGCAAGACCAGCACCAAGGAATTCACTGCCGGCGTGTTCTCCGTGCGCTATCGCGTGAGCAAGACCGAGGGCAACCTGAATAATCACATCGGCGTGCCACTTTCGATCCTCTCCACCTCCACTGCGGACGACGCGGCGGTGTGGGAAATCGGCATGAGCCATCCCGGGGAGATCGCTCCCCTCGCCCGCCTGGCCCGGCCGGATCTCGCCATCATTACGAATATCGGCACCGCCCACATCGAGTACATGGGATCGCGCGAAGCCATCGCCCTGGAAAAAGGCGCGCTGGCCGAGGCGGTGAGCCGCTCGGGCGCAGTGGTGCTGCCCTCTGGGGACGACATGAGCGCCGGAATCGCGAAGCGCACAAAGGCGCGGGTGGTGCTCGCCGGACTCACCGCGGGCTCGGTGACCGCTTCCGGCCTCATCATGCAACCAGACGGTTGCAGCTTCACCCTGCAGGCCGATGGGGAATCCGTGCCCGCCCGCATTGCCGCCCCCGGCGAACACATGGTGCGCAATGCCCTGCTGGCTGTCGCGGCCGGATTGGAATTTGGGCTAAGCCTGGAAGAATGCGCCGAAGGCCTGGCCGCAGCCCGCCTCACGGGAGGCCGCCTCACGCGCCGGGTGGTGCGGGGCATTACCATTCTCGACGATACCTACAACGCCAACCCCGACTCAATGGAAGCCGCGCTGCAAACTTTGAAGGCCCTGCCCGCCGGCCGCCGCGTGGCCGTGCTCGGCCGCATGGGCGAGCTCGGTTCGCACGCCACCGAAGGCTACGAGCGCGTGGGACGCGCCTCGGCCGCCTCGCTCGATGTCTTGATCGGCGTGGGCCCCGAAACTTTTGCCCTGACCGAAACGGCCCGCACACAGGGCCTGAAGGACGTTTACGAAACCTCAAACACGGCTGAGGCAGCGGATCTGCTGCGCCAGCTCGTGCAGGAAAACGACGTGGTGCTGCTCAAAGGAAGCCGCTCCGCTCGCATGGAGCACATTCTCGAAATTTTCTAATGCTTTACTACCTCTACAACCTGAGCGACTGGGCGGAAAAGGCCGGCTGGACCAACGACTTCTTCAAGGCGATGAATGTCTTTGGCTACATCACCTTCCGCTCGATCTGCGCGGCGGCTACCGCCTTTCTCATTTCCATCATCTTCGGCAACTGGGTGATTCGTAAACTCATCTCGCTGAAATTCGGTCAACCCATCCGCACCAAGGAAGAGGTGCATAAGCTGTTTGAATTGCACGGTGCGAAGAAGGGCACACCCACCATGGGCGGCATTCTGATCATCGGCTCCATCTTGATCTCGACCCTGCTTTGGGCCAGGCCGGAGAATCCCTTTGTCTGGCTCGTGCTTTTCAGCACGCTCTTCCTCGGAGGGATCGGCTTCTACGACGACTGGCTGAAGGTGACCAAGAAGAATTCGGCGGGCATCAGCAGCCGACTCAAGTTCGCTCTCCAATGCCTCCTCGCGGGCATCTTCACGGTGTTCTTCCTTACGAATCCGAAGCTCGCGGCCCAGGCACAGGAGTTGTATTTTCCGTTCTCGAAGGACCCCATCATCCTGAGTCTCGGAGGGTTTACCTTTATCTTCTACCTCCTGGTCATCGTCGGCACTTCCAATGCGGTGAACCTCACCGATGGTCTCGACGGCCTCGCGGCGGGCTGCACGGCGACCGTTGCGGCAGCCTACGCGATGCTGGCCTATCTGGCGGGCAATTTCCAAACGGCCACATATCTCAAAATCCCCTTCCTGCCCTTCTCCGGCGAGCTGGCGGTCGTGTGCTCGGCGCTGCTTGGAGCGTGCCTGGGCTTTCTCTGGTGGAATGCCCACCCGGCGCGTGTGTTCATGGGTGATACGGGATCGCTCGCGATCGGCGGCATGCTCGGCGCGGTGGCGATCTGCTGCAAACAGGAGATCCTCCTGGTGATCGTGGGCGGCGTGTTCGTGATGGAAGCCCTCTCCGTGATCCTGCAGGTGGCCAGCTTTAAGCTGACCGGCAAGCGCATCATCAAGATGTCGCCCATTCACCACCACTTTGAACTCAGCGGCTGGAAGGAAAACACCGTCATCGTCCGGTTCTGGATCATGTCGGTGCTCTTCGCCCTCCTCGGCCTCGCCACCTTGAAATTGCGATGATTTATTCCGGCAAAAAAGCAGTCGTGCTCGGGCTCGGCCACAGTGGCGAGGCCGCCGCCACGCTTTTGCGTGAGGAGGGAGCCGACGTGACCGTGTGCGAGAGCAATGACAACCCTGGTCTCCGGGCCAAGGCCGAGGCTTTGGCCGCGCAGGGCATTCCCGTGCTGCTCGGCGCCGCCGCGGATACCGACCCCGCGATCTACGACGTCTGCGTCTTGAGCCCCGGCATCGATCCTGTGGTGGAGCTGGTGCAGAACGTGATTCGCAAAAAAATCCCGATCATCGGCGAGCTGGAGCTGGCCTTTGAAGAATGCATCTGCCCGACCGTGGCCATCACCGGCACGAACGGCAAGACGACCACGACCGAGCTGACCACCGCGATGCTGCAAGGCTCCGGCGTGCGCACGATGGCGAGCGGCAACATTGGCCTGCCCTTTGCCACGGCGGTGCGCCAAAGCCAGGAACTCGACGTGATGGTGCTGGAGGTGAGTTCCTTTCAGTTGGAGACGATCAAGGCCTTTCATCCGCATGTGGCGGTGTGGCTGAACCTGAGCCCGAATCATCTCGATCGTTACCGCGACATCGACGAGTACCGCACGGCCAAGCTGCGCATCTTCGAGAACCAGACGGAAGAGGACTTTGCGGTGCTGAATGCCCGCGAGGAACTGCCGGAAAACAAGGCGAAGAAAATCACCTTCAGCGCGTACACGCAGGAGGCCGATTTCACGCTGCGCGATGGAGTGATTTATTTCCGAGGCGAACCCATTCTGGACCAAGGCAAGACCAAGCTGCCCGGCATCCACAACGCGGAGAACCTGATGGCCGCGCTGGCGGTGGGGGTTGCGCTAAATGTGGATTTTGACCGCATGGTCGCCGCCGTCATGGACTATACGGCGCCGGCGCATCGCTGCGAATTCGTCCGCAACTTTGAAGGGGTCCGCTGGATTAACGATTCCAAGGCGACCAATCTCGACGCGATGGAGAAGGCGATTCTCTCGCATCCCGGCTCGCTGATTCTTGTGGCGGGCGGGAAAGACAAGGGAGTCGAGTTCGACCCCATCGCGCCGCTCGTTCGCGAAAGGGTGCAACTCGCCGTGCTCATCGGTGAGATGAAGGACCGGATCGCGAAATCGTGGAACGGCGTGGATTGCCGCATCGCGGGCTCCCTGGAGGAGGCGGTGCAGATCGCAAGGGCCGAGGCCAAATCCGGCGACACCATTCTTTTTTCACCGGGCACGTCGTCCTACGACATGTTCCGCAACTACGGCGAGCGAGGCAACCGCTTCAAGGATCTCGTGAACGCCCTTTCGACCACCACCACCGATTCTTAGTTTTAGACCCAAGGAAAACCGCAGACCATGAAAATAAAAAAAGCCGTACGAATGCCACTACGACGCCCGCCGCAAGGCCGGAGGATGCCCAAGCCCATCTCCCTGCCCGCCCGCGCCGCGACGGCCGATGAAGCCTACGACGAGGAAGAAGATTACGAGGGCGAAGACGAGCCCAACATGAAGTTCATTCATGCGCTCTTTGTCGTCCTGATCCTGCACGTGATCGCCGTGGGCGGCATCTTTGCCTTTAACTCGATGAAGGCCAAACAGACGGCCAAGACCGCGAGCAAACCGCCGGTGGTGGCGGATGCCGCTGCCGCTCCGTCCGCGACACCAGCCGCCAAGCCTGCGAACAATGCTTCCCTGGCCGGATGGAAGGGCAAGACCCACGAAGTGGCCGCGGGCGACACACTGGCGAAGATCGCCGCATCCTACAAGGTGAGCGCCGACGCGATCGGCAAGGAGAACAACATCACGACCTACTCGATGCTGCGGGTGGGCCAGGTGCTGAAGATCCCCGCCGCGACCGACAAGACATCCACCAAGCCAACGACCGCCGAAACGGCCAAGCACGTGAGCGACAACGCCAACAAGCAGGCCTTTCTCGCGGCCAAGACCGACGTGGGCACAAAACCCGCCGTGATCGCCGCCGCGCCGAAAGCCACGCCGACGTCGGAAACCCCGGCTGCCACGGAGGCGAAGCCTGCCGCTCCTGCCGCCGAGACCGGCACGTACGTCGTCGCCAAGGGAGAGAACCCCTACTCCATCGCCAAGAAACTGCACGTGAGCTACAACGAACTGCTCGCGGCCAATGGCATCAAGGATCCAACCAAGATTCAGATCGGTCAAAAATTGAAGGTACCGGAGAAGAAAAACTAGGAATTCGCGCCGCGCCGGGAAAAGCTCGGCGGTTTACCCTTCATGCATCGCAACGCCATCTACATTCTCGTGCTGATCACGGCAGGGCTCACGGCCCTGGGCTTGGTCATGCTCTCGAGTACGGGTGCGTTTGCGCATAAGAGCCCGGGCGACTATTTCTTCCTAAAGCGGCAATGCGCCTGGCTGGGAGTGGCATTGGTCGCCGCGACCGTCGGGGCCTGCGTGAATTACAATTTCTGGCGAAGGATCTGGCCCTACGTCTTTGGCTTGGCCTTTGTACTGCTGATCCTTTGCTTTGTCCCGCATGTGGGCATGAAGATCAACGGATCGTATCGCTGGATCAATCTGGGCTTCAGCAATTTTCAACCCAGTGAGCTGGCCAAGCTGGCCGCGATCTTCTTTGTGGCGTGGTGGTTCTCCAAATACGAAAAGGACTCCGGCACCCTGCTCAAGGGCTTTGTCTATCCCATGGCGATCGTGGGCCTGCTGCTCATACCGATCGCCCGGGAACAGGATCTCGGCTACACGGCGCTGATTGGCGCGGTCTCGATCTCGATGATGTATCTCGCGGGCATGCGCCTCCTCTGGGCCGCACCCCTGGCCATCATCGGCGTGATCGGCATCGTGTTTGCGGCCACCTGCATTCCCGAGCGCATGGCGCGCCTGCTCGCCTTCCTGGATCCAGAAGGGAATGCCGATAAATTTTACCAGCAACTCCAGGGCCTGATCGCCTTTGGCTCGGGCGGCGTGGATGGGCTCGGGCTGGGAAATTCCCGCCAGAAAATGGACTACCTCCCTTTTGCCCATACCGACTTCATCTTTCCCATGATCGGCGAGGAACTGGGCCTCATCTTCACCTTGCTCGTGGTCTTTTCCTATCTGGTGATCTGCTTTTGCGGCTGCCTGGTCGCCATGAACGCGCGGGACCGGTTTGGCATGCTGCTCGGCTTTGGCCTGACCATGATGGTGACCCTCCAGGCGGTCGTAAACATTGGCGTGACCACCGCCCTGCTCCCCAACAAAGGCATGCCGCTGCCGTTCATCAGCTTCGGCGGCTCCAACCTGATGATCTGCTATTTCATGATCGGCATTCTAATCAACGTCCACTGCCACGGGCATCCGCTCGTCGAAACTGTTTCCCCCGCCCTCAAGCGTGTGAGAAACTTCTGCCGTCTATGAGCCAACCTTTTCGCGCCGTCATCGCCTGCGGAGGCACCGGGGGACACCTGTTCCCAGGTCTCGCCGTGGCCGAAACCCTGAAAGAGCGGGGTCACGAAGTGCTGCTGATCGTCTCGGAGAAATCCATCGACAGCATCGCCCTGAAGGCCCACCCCGATTTTCGCTACGAGAAACTGCCCTCCGTGGGCATGCCGTCCATGCTTTCGCCGGCCTTTGTCCGGTTCCTCCGCCGCTCCTGGGAGAGCCTCGGCTACTGCCGCAATGTCTACCGGAAATTCCGGCCCTCCGTGGTGCTCGGCATGGGGGGATTCACCTCCACGGCTCCGCTGTTGGCAGGGCGTTTGCAGAAGCTGCCCACGTTCATTCACGAGTCCAACGCGATTCCCGGCCGGGCCAACAAGCTCTCGGCCCGCTTCACCACCAAGGTACTGCTGGGCTTTGGCGCCTGCGCCCCCTATTTCTCCGGCCGCGACTGCGTGGTGACGGGCACGCCGGTGCGGCGCAATCTGGATGGCGCGCTCGACCGCGCCGCCGCGCTGGCCGCCTTCAAACTCGATGACACCCGCAAGACGCTGCTCGTAATGGGTGGCAGCCAGGGCGCATCGGGCATCAATCAGGTGCTCTTCAAATGCGCGCCGCTGCTGCGCGAGCAGGCGGTGCAGATCATTCATTTCACGGGCGATCGGGACGACCGTCTCGCGGCGGCGAACTACCAACGGGAAGAGATCCCGCACTATGTCGCGCCGTTCCATCACCGTATGGAAGACGCCTACGCGGCGGCGGACCTCGTGATTTCCCGCGCGGGCGCGGCCAGCCTGAGCGAGCTCTCGCACTTTGGCCTGCCCTCTATCCTCATCCCCTACCCTTACGCGACGGACGATCATCAGACCTACAATGCGAAGGTCTTCGTCGATGCCGGCGCGTCCGAGCTCCAGCAGGAGCAGGCCGTGGCGCCCGATGGCCTGGCCGCGCTGATCACCAATCTCCTGACCAACAACGAACGCCGCGAGCACATGGCCGCGGCCGCCAGCGCCATCCTGCCGCGCAATGCCGCTGCCAATGTCGCCGATGAAATCGAGCGCGCCGTGGCGGCGCAGCCTGCTCAACCATGAACCTCTCCACCCTCACCGAATTCCTGACCGGAACATCCCGGCGCGTGCACCTGATCGGCGTGGCCGGCTCGGGCATGAGCGGCATTGCGGCCCTGTTGCTGGCCCTGGGGCATCGCGTGAGCGGCTCGGACAAGGTCGCCACCGTCGAGATTGATCGCCTGAAGAAAAAGGGGCTCGATTTCAAGGGGCCTCACCAGGCGGGCGAAATCGCCGACGCCGAGCTCGTGGTCTACTCCTCGGCGATCAAGCCGGGCAACATCGCCTACGACGAGGCTCGCGCGCTCGATCTCCCCATGGTGCGCCGTGCCGATGCGCTCGCCGCCATCATGAATTCCAAGAAGGGCATCGTCATTTGCGGCATGCACGGCAAGACGACAACCTCGTCGATGACGACCCACGTGCTGCGCATCTGTGGGCTCAAGCCTTCGCATTATGTCGGCGCGGAGATCCCCATTCTCGGCACCAATGCGCGCTGGGATTCCGAGGGTGAGTTCTTTGTCGCGGAGGGCGACGAGAGCGACGGCACCCTGATCAACTACCATCCGGAGCACGCCATCGTGCTCAACATCGAGCCTGAGCATCTCGACTTCTACAAGGATCTCGAGGCGATCGACGCGGTGTACGCCAAGTTGATTTCCCAGGCTCGCGGCATGATCGTCTATTGCGGCGACGATGTGGGCGCCACGCGCGTTTGCGCCTCGCATCCCCGCGCGATCAGCTACGGGCTCAAGGAGGGCAATCGCTATCGCATCACGGATCTCGTAACGAAGAACTTCCGCTCCTTTTTCACGGTCTGGAAAGGCGAGGAAAAGCTGGGGGAGGCCACGCTCTCCATCCCCGGCGCGCACAACGCGGTGAACGCGCTTGCGGTCATCGCGCTGGCCACCGAGATGGGTCAGGATTTCGAGAAGATCAAAATCGCCCTGGAGACCTTCCGCGGCGCGCGGCGTCGTTTCGAGGTGCGCTACGAGAGCCCGCGCAATCTCCTCGTCGACGACTACGGGCACCATCCCACCGAGATCGCGGCCACCATTGCCACCGCGCGCACCGGCGATTGGAAGCGGGTGCTGGTCATGTTCCAACCTCACCGCTACACGCGCACGCTGGCGCTCAAGGAGGAGTTCGGGCGGGCCTTTAACCAGGCCGACGCAGTCTTTGTCGCCGACGTTTATCCAGCCAGCGAGAAGCCGATTCCCGGAGTGTCCGGCCTGACCATTGTCGAGGCCATGCTGGCCCAGGGTCACCCCAAGGCGGTCTTTCAGCAGGAGATGCCCAAGATTCACAAGGATGCCGGCGCGGAGATCCAGGATGGCGATCTGATCCTGAGTCTCGGAGCAGGCAACATTCACGAGGCGGGTGCGCGCTTGCTGGCCGATCTCGTGCTGCGCGATCAGCTCCTCGAGGCCATGGGGCCCGGCACGATTCGCCTGCATGAGCCACTTTCCCGGCACACGACGATGCGCGTGGGCGGACCGGCGCAATTTTGGGCCGAGCCCGAAACGGAGGAGGGTCTCGCCGATCTCATCCAGCTTTGCTTCGACAACAATGTGCCCTTCATGGTGATGGGGCGCGGATCTAATCTATTGGTGCGCGATGGCGGCATTCCGGGAGTGGTGGCGCATTTGACCAAGGGCGAATTTAACCGGCACGAGGTGAACGGCAACGAGATCACTGCCGGCGTTGGCCTGAAGCTCAAGCAGTTGGCCGCCATCGCCCGCAACGCCAACATTGGCGGCTTTGAGTGGATGGAAGGTATCCCCGGCAACCTCGGTGGCAGCCTGCGCATGAACGCGGGGGCCATGGGAGCGCAGACCTTTGATCAGGTCGTCCGCGTGCGCTATTGCGACCAGGATGGCAACATTTTCACGCGTACTCCCGCCGAGATGGAGGTGCATTATCGCGATGTCACCACGCTGCAAAACAACTACGCGCTCTCGGCCACGCTGAAAGGAACGCCCACGGATCGCGCGAAGATCGAGGCCCTGATGGATGCCTGCGAGGTAAAGCGCAAGGAGAGCCAGCCAGCCGCAGCGAGCGCGGGGTGCATCTTCAAGAATCCCGAGCGCATTCCCGCCGGGAAGCTCATCGAGGAGCTTGGGTTCAAGAATTTCGTGGTGGGCCGCGCCCGCGTGTCCGAGGTGCATGGCAATTTTATCGTGAATGACGGTGGGGCCACCGCGCAGGAGATCCTCACACTGATCGAGGAGATCAAGGCCGCCGCAGCGCGCGAGCGGGGCATCGAATTGGAAACAGAAGTGCAAATCGTGGGGCTGGACGCATGAAGGATATTCTCAAGAACAAGAAGGTGGCGGTGTTGATGGGCGGGCCGGGGGCGGAGCGGGAAGTATCGCTGCGCTCGGGCGCGGCCGTTGGGCGCGCTTTGCGAGCTGCGGGGGCCGAGGTGACAGAAGTGGATATCGCCGGGACGGAGTTTGACCTGCCGGAAGGCACCGAGTTGGCCTTCAACATGATTCACGGGACCTTTGGCGAGGACGGGCAATTGCAGTCCCTGCTCGAAAGCAAAGGCATCGCCTATACCGGCGAAGGCGTGGAGGGCAGCCGCATTGCCTTTGACAAGATCCTGAGCAAAAAGAAATTCGACGCGGCCGGAGTGCCCTCGGGCAAGTGGGAGATCCTCCAACCCGGGCAGGCTCCGACGCTTCCCCTCCCCTTTGTGGTGAAGGCGCCGCGGCAGGGATCCAGCGTGGGCGTCCACATCGTGAAAGATGACGCTTCGATCGCGGCAGCTTTGGAAGATTGCTTCCAGTTTGGCGATGAGGTTTTGGTCGAGGAATTCTTTGTTGGCCGCGAGTTGACGGTGGGCATCCTGGGCAACGAAGCACTGCCCATCATCGAGATCGTGCCGCGCGATGGGTTTTACGATTACCAGCACAAGTACACCAAGGGGGCTTCGGACTATTACGTGCCGGCGGAGATCGGCGCGGAACATACCGCGGCCGTGCAGGCGGCGGCGCTGGCGGCGCAGCGCTCGCTGGGGCTGGAAGTTTACTCCCGGGTCGATGTTTTGCTCGCTTCGGATGGCCGTCTTAACGTACTTGAGATCAATACGATTCCCGGCATGACGGAAACGAGCCTTCTGCCGAAGGCTGCCGCAGTAATTGGCCTTGATTTTCCGGCCCTCTGCGAACGAATTGCCGATCTTTCGCTGCAACGACTCAAGAAATAGATGTCCCGGAATGCTCCAGCTTTAAAACCTAATCGCCGAGTGCGTGGCGGGTCCGCCCGCAACCACCTGCTCGACGTGAAGATTCGTACCTCCACCGCGCGGCGGCGGCGGCACGAAAAGGTGGGCCGCTGGCTTTGGAACGTCATTCTGCTGGGCGTGATCGCGGTCAGTTCCGTGTACGGAATCCGGGCTGGGCTGGATAAGTTTTTCTTCAACAATCCCGATTACATGATCAAGCGGATCACGCTGGATCTGGACAATGTGATGACCCGGGAAGAGGCGCTGGCCAAGACGGGGCTGCAGGAGAATACGAATATCTTCCTGGTCGATCTGGCCAAGGTCGAGGACTCGCTGAAGACTATTCCGCAGGTCGCCTCGGTGAAGGTCGAGCGGGAGTTGCCCGACCAGATCAAGATCGCGCTGACCGCGCGGCAGCCGATTGCCTGGGTGACGACCGACGAGACTGGGATCGACCCGACCACTTCGGACAAATCGTTTCTGGTCGATGGCAGCGGGTTCCTGATGCGGCCACGTCACATGGAGTCGGATTACTTTCATCTGCCCGCCATCTATGGGGTGAAGAGCGACAACTTGCGCGATGGCGAGTCGGTGACGAGCGACGACCTGGTGCTGGCGCTTAAGTTCATCGACCTGACCTCGAAGCATCCGGAAAGCCTGCTCCATGTGCGCAGCCTGGATGTTTCCAAGGGGTACTGCATCGACGTGACCAACGACACGAATGCGCACATCCTTTTTGGCGATACCGGCCTGGATGAGCAACTGGCCCGACTGGAGAAGCTGCTGGCGAATTGCAACGAGTCCGGCCGCACTTTGGAGAGCGTGAATCTGATGGTGAAGCGCAATACGCCGGTTACTTTTGTCTCGGTGGCCGCTGCGCCGCTGCCTGAACCCAAACCTGCCGTGCCGGTTCCGAAGGCACAAAAAACGAAGCGAAACTAATGGGAAAATCCGACATCATAGTGGGCGTGGAGGTGGGCACCTCCAAGGTCTGCGCCGTGGTGGGTGAAGGTGGCCGCGAAGGCTCCCTGCGCATCCTGGGCATCGGCACGGCTCCCTCCCGCGGGGTGCGCAAGGGCGAGATCGTCGACCTGGCGATTGCGACAGAGTGCGTGCATGACGCGATCTCCGATGCCGAGACGAACAGTGATGCCGAGATTGGGACGGTTTCGGTGGCGGTCTCGGGCAGCCATGTGCGGAGCTTCAACAGCCGTGGGGCGATTCTGATTCCCGAGGACCGTTTTGAGATCGACGACGAGGATGTTCAAGAGGTCGCGGTGAAGGCCCGCGAGGTCAATATCCCGACGGAGAACTTCTTTTTGCACTCCCTGATCCAGCACTACTACGTGGATGGGCAGGAGGGGGTGGTCAATCCAATGGGGATGGTCGGGCGAAAGCTGGAGGCGGACTTTCATATCATCCATGGGGTGAAGACGCGGTTGCAGAACACCCTGCGCTGCATCCGCGAGGCGGGGGTGCAGATTGATGAGGTGGTGGTCAACTCGCTGGCCTCGGCCCAAGCCGTGCTGGACCAGCATCACAAGGACCTCGGAGCGCTGGTGATCGATATCGGCGGCGGGGTTACGGATTACATGGTGTATGAGAATGGGGCGGTCCATCACAGCGGCGTGCTTGCCGTTGGGGGCGACCACATCAGCAACGACATTTCCCTCGGCCTCCGTATTCCCCTCACCCGCGCTGAAAAGCTTAAGGTGGATGAAGGGTCGGCCAAGCTCGGGGAGGCTACTCCGGGGCAGATGATTGTGCTGAAGAATGATGCGGGATTCTCGGGGAAAGAGGTTGAGCGGGAGATGCTTAACACGATCATTCACGCGCGTATTCGGGAGAATTTCGAGTTGATCAAGAAGCAGATCGAGGGGGAAACCCCGTTGCATCTGCTGGGGGGCGGCATCGTGCTGACGGGTGGGTGCAGCCTGCTGCGCGGGATCAAGGATGTGGCGGAGTCCGTGTTTGACCTGCCGGTGCAGTTGGCGCGGGAGGCCGGGGTGTCCGGGCCGAAGTCCGTGCTGAACAATCCGCAATATTCCACGGCGATCGGCCTGATCAAGTTTACGCAAGCCCTTCGCGCTGAGGAGGAAGAACCGGGCATCATTGGCTCGGTGATGGACAAAATCGGCGGATTCTTCCGCCGCAAACACTAAGACCACCATGATTGCCTATCCAAGATCGACGCCCGCCACGCAGCATCAAGGAACACTCACCATTCGAGTCATAGGAGTGGGCAATGCGGGGGTTCACCTCGGGGACCGGCTGACGATGTCGGGGCTGGCCGATGTGGAGGTGATCGTAATGAACACGGATGCGCAGTCGCTCACCTCCTCGATCAGTGAGACGAAGGTGGCGCTGGGGCAGAAAGTGACGCGTGGGCTGGGAACTGGGGGAGACCCAGAGGTCGGCTACGAGGCGGCCCAGGAGTCGCTGGATGAAATTCGCTCGGCGACGGATGGGGCCAATTTGATTTTTCTCTGCGCCGGATTGGGCGGAGGCACAGGGTCGGGCATTGCACCGGTAATTGCCGAGACAGCCCGGGAATCGGGCGCGACGGTGATTTCGCTAGTGACATCACCGTTTGGTTTTGAAGGCCGGAGGCGGCATGCGCAGGCGACGGAGGCGTTGACGGCGCTCGGGCAGCATTCGGATGCGGTGATCCATTTTGGTAATGACCAGATGTCGGAGCTTTCCTCGCCACGGGCTGGAGTGGAGGAGACTTTTGCGGTGTCGGATACGACCTTGTTGAGCTCGATTACCTCGCTGGTGCAGATTTTGCGCGGGGGGAATCCGATGGCGGTGGGGCTGGCTGATCTGATGGCGGTGCTGGGCGGTGGGTCGCCGGCCGGGTTGTTTGGCCGGGGCGAGTCCAACAGCGACAATCGGGCACATGAGGCGCTGGAGCGGGCGCTGAAGAGTCCGCTGCTGGATCGCGGGCGGCTGCTGACGGATAGCCATTCGTTGCTCATCCATATTGCGGGGCCGGCCAATTTGTCCTTTTCGGAAGTGGCGGCGATCATGCGAGAAATTGAGCGGCATACGGATGAGAATGTGCGTCAGTTTCTCGGGGTGACGGCGCTGGCTGATCCCTCGGCTCCGCTTTCGGTGACGCTTTTTGGAAATTACTCGGGCAGTGAGGCGGCGCAGCCGGTTCGCCAGGTGGAACGGGTTGAGCGTGCTGCGTCGGCCCGTCCGACGATTGCGCCACCGCCCCGGCAGGCTGAAATCCTTGCGGAGCCGGAGCCATTGGTGGAGGCGGAGAGTCCCCTTTTTGCGGAACCTGAACCGGAGAAGCCAGCCATTGCAGCGCGTGCGCCACGTGAGCCGAAGGCGGCTGCGCCGAAGCCCCCTGCGGTGCCGCCGAAAGTGAAGCAGGAGACCTTGCAGTTTGAGTCGGTAGCCCGGGGACGGTTTGAGAAGAGCGAGCCGACGATTGTGGAGGGCGAGGATTTGGATGTGCCGACGTTTTTGCGGATGCGGGGGCGAGTTGGGTAGGGTTTTGCGGGCGTCATTAGGATCCAGACATTGTAGGTAAGTTGGAGCGTTCGGGCGGCTGGGTCAGCCGCCCTACCAAGGGAGCATTTTGTGCGCTAGCCGGTAGTTTCGAGTAGGTAGTGGATGAGACTTTGTTCGATGCCGTCGGCCATGGCGTGGTTGCCTTCGGAGCGGAGGTTGGTGGCGATTTGTTCGATGGTTTTGGCTTTTTTCTTTTGCTGGATGGCGTCGAGGTCGGAGTAGAGGGCGACGGCTCTGACGCGGCTGGGGATTTTGATTTCGACGCCCATTTGAGTGCGTCTTACGCCCTGGCAGTAGGGGCTGGTCTCCCCGATTTTGCCGATGGGGGTGAGGGCGAAGGTTTTGAGGTAGCGCATGCGCTGGTTACGGGTCCAACCGGCCTGGGCGGCCCCGAGGTTTTGGATTTCGCGGATGCGGGCGGCGACTTCAGGTTGTTGCTTGAGGCGGTAGCCTTCGCCGGCGGAGATGGGTTTGACGGCGTAGACTTTGCTGTAAGCGTAGGCGGCGCGTTCGCCGCTGCCGACGAGCTGGGCAAATTTTTCGTGACGCGCATTGGTAAGGGGATGGCCGAGTTTCTGGCGGGGCGGGCGGTCCTTGGTTTTTCCGCGGGGGTTGGAACGGATGTCGTTGATGAGTTCGCGCATGAGGTTCCGCTCCGCGCCGACTGCGGGGTCGCGCTCGCCGGAGAGTTTTCCGTAGAGCGCGACGGCGGCAAATTTGTCGGGCATTTTGTATTCGACGCCCATGGCGGTGTGTTTGATGCCCTGGCAGATGGGGCTTTGGTCGTCCAACTCGGAATAGGGGGTCTCGGCCACGTCCTGCAAGTAGTCGAGCCGCTCGGTGAGGGCCCAGGCGGCGTCGTCGGCGCTTTGCTCGAGGAGTTCGATGAGGCGCTCCTCAATATGGGGTTGCCGGGAGAGGCGAGAGGCGCGGGCTTTAAGGACGGAGTTGTCGGGTTTGGCAGCGAGTTCACCAGCCTCAGGGAACGCCTGGAGGTAGGCGTCGAGCTTCGCGGAGCCGTCGGCGAGGAGGCGGGCGAATTTTTCGTGTTGAGGGTTGGTGAGTTCTGGCATTCAGGATATAGTCAGTAGTATAACATATAGGAATAGTCAATACAATTAAATACGAAAGAAGTTTTGCGGAGAGCGCGGAGGGTGCTTGATGCGAGGGCAGTCTGGTGCAGGTAAGTCGGCCCCCGCAGCGCGGCGGCCCTACCTATAATCGCTGGCCGGTCGAGCAACCGGTGAGATGCAAGCAGGAGTGCGGCATGGAGGGACCAGTAAGGTTACATTTGCGGCGAGGGCGGTTTGGAATGGGCTCGCGAGCTGGGGTAAAGCGTGCTTTTCTTGTTGCGATGAAACTTCATGAGTCGATTGAGCCGGCACTGGCGGAGTGGATTGGGGGGCAGCGGGTGTTTTTTGTGGGGAGTGCGCCGCTGGCGGGGGATGGGCATGTGAATGTTTCGCCGAAGGGGGGAGAGGCTTTTCGGATTTTGGGGCCGATGGAGGTGGTGTATCAGGACTATACGGGCAGCGGGGCGGAGACGGTGGCGCATGTGCGGGAGAATGGGCGGATTGTGCTGATGTTTTGCGCGTTTGAGGGTCCGCCGAAGATTGTGCGGCTGCATGGCGAGGGCTCGGTGGTGACGCCGGGGCATTTGCGGTTTGCGGAGTTTACGGCGCTGTTTCCGCCAAACGCGGGAACGCGGGCGTTCATTCATGTGGCGGTGAATCGGGTGAGTGATTCTTGCGGCTTTTCGGTGCCGTTTTTTGATTTCAAGGCTCCGCGGGACACGCTGGATCGGTGGGCGGAGAAGCAGGGACCGGAGAAAATGGACGCCTATCGCGCACTGAAGAATGAGCGGAGTATTGATGGGTTGCCGGCGTTTGGGGGAGAGAGTTCCGGGGGCTAGCTATGCACTACCTGCTTTTTTACGAGAAGGCGGCGGGGTATGAGGAGCAGCAGAAGCCGTTTGCGGAGGCGCATCTGGCTTATCTGAATGGGCTGGTGACTAGCGGGCATCTCATCCTGGGTGGATCGATGGAAGATCCGGTGGATGGTTCGGCGATTTTGCTTTTTGAGGCGGAGTCCCTTGCCGCGGTCGAAGCGTTCACGAAAAATGATCCTTACGTGCTTCACGGGGTGGTTTGCCGATGGCAGGTTCGCCAGTGGGATACGGTTATCGGGACCTACCTATCTGATTAGAGAGTTCGGAGTTACCGAGAAACAAAATGGGCCAAGTCAGCACATACGTCTTTCCGACAACGACCGAAACGGGATTTGTAGATCGAGCGCTAGCCGCCTTAATTTTTGCGGGTGTCGTGACAGAAGTTAATGAATTTTATGCGCCCGGCGACATAGATTGGGCCTTAAACGCATTCGAGGAAGTTGGCCTTCATCGGTCTCTCCTACCTTACATTATTCCCCAGGATCCCGCGGTTTTTCCGCGATGCCCATCGTGTGACCACGACGTATCTGACGATTTCTACGAGATGGCCAATGAGATAGAGTGGGAAAGCAACGAGGTTGATTGGAGCCAGCTCAAGGTCAAATGCCCTGGTTGTGGACTACTTTCGCCGATTACCGAACTTAAAGACCCCTTGGGTATCTATTGCGCGACAGAATATATTTATTTTTCCGATGTTACGGCTGAGGACATCTGTGAATTTGAAAATTCCCTGCGGTCAATACTACCCGGCGTAACGGTCAAAAGCTACGGGTATACGTAGGAGATGGGCTCTCACCAGAGCAGAAGACGTGATGTTACAAGTCGAACTCCGAGTGCGACGGCCTTCCTAAGTGTTCGCTTCGGTTCTACCGGTTAGCCTCTAGCGTCGGCGCGAGCTTGATTTTAGGGAGCCCATGAGGCCTCGGACGAGGGCGCCGGCGAGGGCGGTGCCGGCGCTTCTGAGGAAGCTTTTCATCATGGCTTGGCCGGGGGTTTCGGCTGTGCTGGCGCGTGGGGCGGCGGCAGGGCGGGACGTTGAGGAAGATGGTGGCGGCGGAGGGGGTGTGGCCTGGGTGGCGGGTTGGGCGGCTTTTTTAAGGAGCTCGTAGGCGGATTCGCGGTCGAGGGTTTCTTCGTAGGCGCCGTAGAAGGGGGAAGCTTGGATGACTTGCTGGCGGTCGGCGTCGGTGAGCGGAGCGAGGGAGCTGCGGGGCGGGTAGACCATGGCGCGTTCGGCGGGGACGGGGGAGCCGGAGGCGTCGAGGAGGGAGACGATGGCTTCGCCGACCTTGAGTTCCATGATGGCGGTCTCGAGGTTGAGGCCGGCCTTTTGGCGGAAGGTCTGGGCGGCAGCGGCGACGGCTTTTTGGTCGCGGGGAGTGAAGGCGCGGAGGGCGTGTTGGACGCGGTTGCCGAGCTGGCCGAGGATGTCGTCCGGAATATCGAGGGGGCTTTGGGTGACGAAGTAGATGCCGACGCCCTTGGAGCGGATGAGGCGGACGACTTGCTCGACTTTGTCGCGGATGACTTTGGGGAGTTCGTCGAAGAGGAGGTGGGCTTCGTCGAAGAAGAAGACGAGCTTGGGTTTGTCGGGGTCGCCAACCTCGGGGAGTTGCTCGAAGAGTTCGGAGAGGAGCCAGAGGAGGAGGGTCGCGTAGGTTTGGGGCGACTGCATGAGCTTGTCGGCGGCGAGGATGTGGACGGTGTCGCGTCCGTCGGGGGCGACACGAAGGAGGTCGCAAATTTTCAAGCCGGGCTCGCCGAAGATACGGTCGCCGCCGCCGGTCTCGAGGCCGAGGAGGGCGCGCTGGATGGCGCCGATGCTGACGGTGGAAACCTGGCCGTAATCGGTGCGGAGCTCGGCGGTGTGTTCGCCGGCGAACTGGACGAGGGCGCGGAGGTCCTTGAGATCGAGGAGGAGGAGGCCGTGGTCGTCGGCGTATTTGAAGAGGAGGTTGAGGACACCGGCCTGGGTCTCGTTGAGGCCCATGAGGCGGGACAAAAGCAGCGGGCCCATTTCGCTGATGGTGGCGCGAATGGGGTGGCCTTTTTCGCCGTAGACGTCCCAGAAGCAGACGGGGTATTTGGCGAAGTCGAAATCGGTGAGGCCCATCGTTTTGACGCGTTCGTCGATCTTGGGATTGGCGGTGCCGGGCAGGCAGAGGCCGGCGAGGTCGCCTTTGATGTCGGCGAGGAAGACGGGGACGCCGAGGTCGCTGAATTTCTCGGCGAGGACGCGAAGGGTGACGGTTTTGCCGGTGCCGGTGGCTCCGGCGATAAGGCCATGGCGGTTGGCCATGCGGGGGTCGAGGCTGAGGGGGACGCCGGCAAAGGCGATGGGGAGGAGGGATTCCATGGGGGTGAGTATCTCGAAAGGGGGGATGGGCGTCAACTTAAGGGGGAAGAGGTCTCAACAGGGAGACGCCAAAGGGGGAACGCGTGAGCATGAGGCGGGCTGAGGGAGGGCTTGGGTTGGCGAAACTAGATCCGGGCTGCTAAGTCGGCCCCCGCAGCGCGGCGGCCCTACCTATTAAACGATGGTGAGCCGTTTCTTGAGTTGACGCCTTATGCGCTGTGAAAAACGGGGGCGGCAATGGGATTCGTGGAATCGAGCACGGTTCTTGCTCTCTCCAGCACCGTGAGCACTCCCTCTCCTGTCGATACGCATAATAAAGCCCTGCAAGTAAACCTGGATCCCCGTTGGTATGGGACTTTTGCCGAGATCGGGGCGGGGCAGGAGGTGGTGCGGTGGTTTTTCCGGGTGGGGGCTGCGGCGGGGACGATCTCGAAGAGCATCTCGGCGTATGACATGAAGGTGAGCGACGCGATCTATGGGCGGAGCGAGCGGTATGTCTCCAAAGGCCGCTTGCAGGCGATGCTGGATCGGGAATTTGAGTTGAATGTGGAGCGGCTGGGGCCGGCGCGGGGGGACACGACGGCGTTTTTTGCCTTTGCGGATACGGTGGTGGCGCGGAGCTTCAAAGGGGGCAACGAGTGCCATGGGTGGATGGGGATTAAATTCCAAAGCCGGCCGCATGATGAGCCGAGCCAGATTTTGATGCATGTGCGGATGCTGGATATCGAGGCGTCGCTGCAGCAGGAGGCGCTGGGGATCGTGGGGGTGAATCTTTGCTATGGGGCGTTCTTCCTGCATCACATGCCGGAGAAGCTGGTCGAATCGCTGCTGGATATGCTCACGGTGGGGCGGATCGAGATCGACATGATCGAGCTGAGCGGGATCGAGTTTCGCAATGTGGATAATCGGATCACGGCGCTACAGCTTGTCCAATTGGGATTGAGCGGCGCGGCGATGTTTGACGCGGATCGCAATGTGCTGCAACCGAGCGAGGTGCTGTACAAGAAGGCGATCCTGGTGGAGCGGGGGAGTTTTCGCCCGACGACCAATGTGAACCTGGACATGGTCCAGTGCGCGCTGGCGAAGTTTAAGGCCGACCCGGCGGTGGCGGATAAGCCGGTGCTACCGATCATGGAGATAACGATGCGGAATCTGCTGGGGGATGGGACGGATGTGGATCGGAAGGATTTCTTGGCACGGGCGGAGTTGCTGGCGGCCTGCGGGATGACGGTGATGATCTCGGATTACTTTGAGTATTACCGGCTGGCGGCGTATCTGGCGTGGCGGACGAAGGAGCGGATCGGGATCGTGATGGGGGTGCCGAGCTTGATCGATCTCTTTGATGAGAAGTACTACACGAAACTGCCGGGCGGGGTGTTGGAGAGCTTTGGGCGGCTGTTTAAGAATGATCTGAAGCTGTATGTGTATCCGTATCAGCCGAAGGCGGGGGATGCGCTGCAGACGATTAGCTCGGTGGAGGTGAGGGAGGAGATTCGGACGCTGTATGATTATCTGATGAAGCGCGGGAGCTTTGTGCATCTGGATAATTTTAATCCGAAGTTTTCGTCGATCTTCTCGCGGGATGTGTTGAAGCGGATCGCGAAGAATGATGCGACGTGGGAGCAGATGGTGCCGCCGCAGGTAGCGGAGGTGATAAAGAAGCGGGGGTTTTTTGGGTGTGCTGGGTAGGTGGGGGAGCTTCGCGGGAATTTCACGGAGGGTTCATTGTGGCTTCATGGGGAGCCAGTAGAGGTGGACGATGGGTGAAAATAAGCGAGAGCCGCCGTGGAGGCAGGTGACGTATGTCGGGCTGTTGGCGAGCACCATTTTGCTGGGGTTGGCGGTGCGGTGGCATGGGATGCCGCTGCCGGGGTGGTTTGCGAAATCGGCTGGGGATGTGCTTTATGCGATGGCGGCGTATTGGGGGTGGCGGTTGGTGTTGCCGACACCGGTGACGGGTTGGGCTTTTGTGGCCACTTGCCTTTCCTGCGCGGCGATTGAGTTTCTTAAGTTGTGCGATGCGCCGTGGCTGCTGGCGGTGCGGGGGTCACAAGTGGGGCGATTGGTTTTTGGGGTAGAGTTTCATTGGGGAAATCTGGGTTGTTATTTGGTGGGGGCAGGGTTGGCAGTGAGATTGGAGTGGGGAGGAAGAGGAGAATAGTTTGAGAGGTCGTTCCGACCTCTTCGGGATCGGCGCTCGGCACGGAGGCCAACCCTCCAGCGCGTCTTTTCTCTGATGGCATCAACCGTTATTCTTCGCCGTCAAAGTAATCGAGGGGTTCGCTGCGGATGACTCGGCGCTCGGGGGAGTGGATGGCCCATTTTTGGCTGTCGGGGTAGTGGACGGATTCGCCGATCGGGTTGTCGGCGATGACGCAGATGGTCAGGTCTTCCGGGCTGTCGTTGATGAGTTGGTGGGGTTCGCCTGGTTTGAAGAGGAAGGAGTCGCCGGTCTCGATGGACGTGGTGCCGTCGGCGTGGCGAACCTGGCCGCGACCGGAGATGACCTGGTAGAATTCCCATTGGGCGCTGTGGGAATGAAAGGGGTACGGGATTTTGCCGGCGGGGATGCGGAGGATCTCGACGTCGAAGGGATGGCGTTCGTTGAGATTAAGGGATTGCGGCTGGCGGCCGAGGGCTTCGGAAATGCCGCGGCTGGCCCAGGAGAAGCGGCCTTGGGGGGAGGTGAAGGTTTCTTCGGGGATGTCGCGCAGGTTGATTTTTTGCATGGTGAAAAAAGTAAATTAGGGTGCTGCTGCGGTCAACGAAGAGGCGCATTTTCTGGGGCCCGCTGAGCTAAGAGAATGCAGCAGGGACTTGGCTCGCGAGCCCTCCCTGCCTTAGAGTTTGAGCGGCCCGCTTATGAAAACACTTTCCCTTCTTGCGCTGACGGTGGTCTTTGGTTTTTTCGCCGGGCTGGAGGCTTCGGCGCAGACAGATGTGCGGCCGGCGCCGGGGGGGAAGCGGCTGCTGTTTATTGATGGGGATGACATTCGGCCGGAACCAGGCGGGAAGCGGCTGTTGTTTGTGGATGGGGACGACATACGGCCGGAGCCGGGCGGGAAGAGGCTCTTATTCATCGATGCGGACGGGGATGTGCGGCCCGCGCCGGGGGGAATACGGTTGGCGACCTGGGATGGGTCGACGCTGCGGAGGACGCCGGGCGGGGAGATTTTGATGTTTATCGATGGCGACGACATTCGGCCGCGGATGGGTGGGCCGCGGCTTTATTTTTTGGATGGTCCGGTGCCGAATCGGGAGACGATCACGGCGGTGCTTTATTTGTTGAAGCCGGAGTTGTTCACGCTTTCCGCGGAGCAGACGGCGGCGAAGCAAAAGGAGATGGCGGACAATGGCGCGGCCTCTGATGCGGCGGCGGCGGCTGATCCGTGGCCAGGGACGCATCAGATCGCGGGGCAGAATACGACGAGCACGACGAAGCGGACGGGGTCAATTGTCCTCGCGAAGCGGGCCGGGGCTTACACGGTGCTGTATGAGACGGGGGAAAATCCGAAGTGGGCGGGCATCGGGGTGGCGGTGAATGTGCCGGGGAGCGGGCCGGAGTTGTGGGCGGCAGTGGGGCCGGCGGGAGCGACGGCGCTGGGGATCTATGACATCAAGGGTGGGAACCTGACGGGGAGCTGGATTCCGTCGAACGCGGCGGACGATAAGTCGGTGCTGGGGTTTGAGAATCTGGCGGGGGCGGCGCAGCTCGGCGGAGTGTATAAGATCACGAGTGGGAAGCTGCCGAATGGCGGGGCCTCGTACACGGGGGCGCTGAATATTGATCCCCTCCCCGCGACTTTCAGCGGGACGGCGAAGTGCTATCGGATCCGGTGGGCGAATGGGGCGACGGCAGTGGGTTTTCGCGTGGGGGACAAGCTGGTGATGGCAGCGGGCTGGGGTGCGGATATGGAGGTGCTAAGGTTTCGGGCGGAGAATGCGAGTTTTTCGGTGGATTTGCTGAATAAGGGCGGGGCGGAGGGGGAGTATACGCTGTTGAAGTAGGATTATGGGCGGTTCGTCCCATTGGGCAGGCGATGGGCGCTCGGATGTGCTAAGAAGGTAGCTCCGAGCGTGATGAAAATTCTTTGTCTGATATTGGCGGTGCCGGGGGCGTTGCTGGCGCAGATCCCGGATCAACCGACATCAGCGATTGATCGGAAGATTGATCTCAATGCGCCGGCGCTGCCGGAGCCGGCGGGGGTGACGTTTTGGTATGAGGGCAAGGCGTACCACGGGGCGAATGTGGTGGAGGCGAACCTGGACGGCAGCAAGGTGACGATCCGCACGAATGATGGCGTGGTGGAGGCGGAGTGGAAGAAGCTACCGGCGGACGCGAAAGGGAAATTTTTTGCGCAGTATCGCGCGGCGGTGGACAAGGTGAATGCGGAGGTGGCGGCGGCTTTGCAGGCGGAGCAGGAGAAGAGCGAGGCGGCGGCGGGGATCAAGACTTATCGCGAGGCCGTGGTGGTGGGCGCAACGGCGGAGGGGTTGTTGCTTTCGCTGGCGAACGAGAGTGGGCTGGTGTTGCTGAGGGGGCATCCGCTGCAGGCCAATCTGGTGGCGGAGGATCGGGTTTCGTTTAAGGCGAAGGACGATGGGGTTTACCAGGGGGGCGGGGAGATTGGGGAGGTGCCGGCGGTGATGTATGTGGGTGGGGTGAAGGATTGAAGGAGCTACGGGGAGCGGAGGCGCCAGCTTACCAGGCCGCTTTGGTCGTCGATTTCGAGCCAGGCGTAGCTGGCGGGGGCGCCTTTGTTGGCTTTGCCGATGGAGCCGGGGTTGAGGACGCGGGTGGAGCCGACCATTTCGTCGCGAGGGACGTGGGTGTGGCCGTGGAGGAGGAATTCCGCGCCGCCGGGGCGGTTGGGCGGGATGTGGATGAGGAGGAAGGTGTGGCCGCCACGCTCAAGGAGGAGGCGCAGGGGGAGATCGAGGCTATAGTCGTTGTTGCCAAATACGGCGTAAACGGTTGGGCCAATGGATTTTACAGCGTCCAGGGTCGACATGTCGCAAAAATCGCCGAGGTGCCAGATTTCGTCGGCGGTGGAGAGCTCCGGGATGGCGGAGGCGGGGAGGCGGCCGTGGGTGTCCGCAATAACAGCAATCTTCATGAACGCTGGCAAAATAGCGGCGCGCTCCGTAGTGTGACGAGTTTTATGTGGAAGACCGCTCACGAACATATCCTGAAACTCGTCGCCTATGAACCGGGGAAGCCCGTGGAGGAGCTAGCGAGGGAGATGGGATTGCAGACCTCGGATATCATCAAACTTGCCTCGAATGAGAATCCGCTCGGGCCTTCGCCGAAGGCGCTGGCGGCGATGCACGACGCGCTGGAGCGCGCGCATTTCTATCCGGATGGCGGCGGCTGGGCACTGCGCACGGCGATCGCGGAAAAGCTCGGGCTGGCGCGGGAGAATGTGGTGCTGGGCAATGGATCAAACGAACTGATCGAATTTATCGGGCATGCTTTCCTGCGGGATGGCGACGAGGTGATCGTGGCGCGGCATGCCTTTGCGGTGTACGGGCTGATGGCGCAGCTTTTTGGCGCGAAGACGATCGAGGTACCGGATCCCGGCTACAAGCATGACCTGAAGGAGATGCTGTCGGCGGTGACGCGGAGGACGCGACAGATCTTTGTGGCGAATCCGAATAATCCGACGGGCACGCTGGTGTCGCAGGAGGAGATCGATGAATTCATGGCGGCGGTGCCATCGCATGTGCTGGTGATCTTTGACGAGGCGTACTTTGAGTTCCTCGACCATGCGCCGGATGTGCTGAAGTACGTGCGCGAGGGGCGCAATGTGGTGGTGATGCGGACGTTCTCAAAGATCCAGGGGCTGGCGAGCCTGCGGATCGGCTATGGGCTGGCGCCGAAGGAACTTGCGGAGGTGCTGCAGAAGACGCGGCAGCCATTCAATGCGAATGGCATCGCGCAGGCGGGCGCGGCAGCGGGGTTGCTGGATGACGAGCACATGCGCAAGACGCGAGAGCTGACCCATGAGGGGCGAGAGTATTTTGAGTCGGAGTTTCGCGCGATGAACCTGGAGTATGTGCCGAGCGCGGCGAATTTCGTGCTCGTGCGGGTGGGCGATGGGGATCTGATCTTCCAAGCGCTGCTGACGAAGGGGATCATCGTGCGGGCGATGCGCAGCTACAAACTGCCGGGCTGGATTCGCGTATCCGTCGGGACGATGGAGCAGAACCGGCGATTCATCACGGAGCTGCGCGCGCTGGATGCGGCGGGGCAGGTGAAGCACGTGGGGCAGGAATAAGGCGTGCTGGCCGACGACACGATTGCCGCGATCTCCTCTCCTCCGGGAGAAGGAGCGATCGCGGTTATTCGGGTCTCGGGACCGCAGGCGTGGGGGATTGCGCGGGGGCTGTTTTCCAACAAGGCGGCGGAGTTAAAACCGCGCGTTTTGCATTTTGGGGAGTTCCGCGACGAACGAGGGAAGCTCGACGAGGGGCTGCTGGCCTTGTTTCGCAGGCCGCGAAGCTATTCGGGCGAGGACATGGCGGAGATTCATTGCCATGGCGGAATCCTGGTGACCTCACGGTTGTTCGAGGCGATTTTACGGGCCGGCGCGCGGGCGGCGGAACCGGGGGAATTTACGCGGCGGGCCTTCGTGAATGGGAAGATGGATTTGACGCAGGCGGAGGCGGTGATGGATGTGATCCGCGCGAGTACGCCGCGGGCGCTGCGGGCCGCGGAGGAGCAATTGGAGGGGAGGCTGGGCGAGCAGGTGGAGCGGACGCGAGCGGAATTGCTGGCGATCGTGGCGCATCTGGAGGCGTATATCGATTTTCCGGAGGAAGGGATCGACCCGCATGCGGGCGCGCGTTTGCTGGCGGATCTGGCGAAGGTGCAGGAGCAGCTCGATGCACTACTGGCGACGGCGGATGAGGGGCGGATTTTGCGGGAGGGCGTGCAGCTCGTTTTGTGCGGCGCGCCGAATGCGGGAAAGTCGAGCTTGCTGAATCGGCTGCTGGGGGTGAATCGCGCGATCGTGAGCGCCATTCCCGGGACGACGCGGGATACGATCGAGGAATTTGCGAACCTGCACGGGATTCCGTTTCGGATTACGGATACGGCGGGGCTGCGGGAGACGACGGATGTGGTGGAACGCGAGGGCGTGGAGCGGGCAGAGCGGGCGATTGCGAAGGCCGATGTGGTGCTGCATGTGGTCGATGGGACCACTCATGAAGGAGAAGAGGCTCTTGAAGGGGAGATTTTGGTGATCAACAAGGTGGATCTGCTCTCCGCGCCGCCGGAAAAGGGGATCGCGATTTCGTGCCTCACGGGAGCGGGGCTGGAGGAGCTGGTCGATGCGATTGTGAAGAAGGTGATCGGTTCGCATGTTTCAGAATCGGAGACGCGGGCGGTGATCAATGCGCGGCATCGGGCTTGCCTGGAGAAGGCGAAGACAGAACTCGAACAGGCGGCGGCGGATTTGCGCGCCGGAGCTGATCCGGAGTTGGTCGCGGTGCCGTTGCGCGCGGCGCTGGATGCGGTGGGCGCGGTGATCGGGGCGGCGGATATCGAGGAGATCCTCGGGGAAATTTTCAGCACCTTCTGCATCGGCAAATGAACTTTTATACCTCCATTTTGCGACCGCTGTTGTTCCGCATGGACGCGGAGACGGCGCATCATTTTGCGTTGAAGCAGTTGTCGGTGTTTCCGCCGGCGCTGCTGCGCTTGATGTTTGGGAGCGCGCCGCAAGATCCGGCGGAGGTGATGGGGATGGCGTTTCCCAATCGGATCGGGCTGGCCGCGGGGATGGACAAGAATGCGGTGGCGCTGCCGGGCTGGGAGGCGCTGGGGTTTGGGTTTGTGGAGATCGGGACGGTGACGGCGCTGGCGCAGCCGGGGAATCCGCAGCCCCGGCTTTTCCGGTATCCGGCGCAAAAGGCGTTGATCAACCGGATGGGTTTCAACAATGACGGAGCGGAAGTGGTGGCGGGGCGGCTCAAGAGACTGAAGGGCTCGGGGCGGTGGCCACGGATTCCGGTGGGGATCAATTTGGGAAAATCCAAGGTAACGGCGCTGGAGGATGCGCCACAGGACTATTTGCAGAGCTTCCGGCTGCTGAGGCCATATGGGGACTATTTTGTGATCAATGTGAGCTCGCCGAATACGCCGGGGCTGCGGGACTTGCAGCAGACGAGTGCGCTGAAGGAGATCATCCAGGTGCTGCGGCGAGAGTCGGGCGATGCGACTATTTTGGTGAAGCTGGCGCCGGATCTGGCGGACGAGCAGGTGCTGGAGTGCGGAGAGGTCGCGGAAGAAGGACGGCTTTCCGGCATCATCGCGACGAATACCACGCTGGACCATTCCTCGATCCCCGAGGGGCGGGACGAGACGGGGGGCTTGAGCGGGGCGCCGCTGCAAAGGCGAGCCACGCAGGTTTTGTCCCTGCTGGGAGGGCGGACGAAGCTGCCGATCGTCGCCTCGGGCGGGGTGATGAATCCCACGATAGCCAAGGAGAAGTTTGACGCGGGGGCGAGCCTCGTTCAAATCTACACAGGTTTTGTTTATCGCGGGCCCCGGTTGATCCGGGAAATCGCTCAAGAAGCAAGCGCTTAAGAAACCGCCCTACCGAATTTTTTTATGACCGACTGGAAATCCATCACTCTCACCCTGGGCCACTCGCCCGATCCCGACGACGCCTTCATGTTTTACGCGATGGCGGAAAACAAAATCGACATGCGCGGGTACAAATTCGAGCACATTTTGCAGGACATCCAGACGCTGAACGAGCGGGCGACCCGGAGCGAGCTGCACATCACGGCGGTGTCGATCCACGCCTACTCCCATCTGCTGGACAAATATGCGTTGCTGCCGAGCGGCGCGAGCATGGGCGACGGTTACGGGCCGATGTTTGTCTCCAAGACCGGGCCGGAGGAATCCGCCACGGACGAGGACCGCAAGCAGTGGCTGCTGGGCAAGACGATCGCGATTCCCGGTTTGATGACGAGCGCGTTTCTCGCGGCGCAGCTTTTCCTGGGGAAGGACTTCAAGTACATCGTGGTGCCGTTTGATGAGATCTTTGCTGCAGTGCACAGCGGCAAGGCCGACGTGGGCTTGATCATCCATGAGGGGCAGCTGACGTATCAGAACGAAGGATTCGTCAATATCCTCGACCTGGGCGAGTGGTGGAAGCGCACGCGCAAACTCCCCCTCCCCCTCGGCGGCAACGTGGTGCGGAAGGACATCCCGCCGGAAGTGCGGAGCGAGCTGAGCGACATCCTGCGCGAGAGCATTGCCTTTGGGCTGAAGGACCGGAAGCCCGCAGTGGTGCATAGCATGGCTCATGCGCGTGGGATGGATATTCCCCTGGCGGACAAATTCATCGGCATGTACGTGAACGACTACACGATGGACTACGGCGACTCGGGTCGCGCGGCGATCAAGCAGTTTTTGAAGGAAGCGGCGGAGGCAGGGTTGACGCCGGCGATTACGGAGTTGGAATTCGTCAAATAGGCGCGGGCCGGAGTTACAAGGAGCCCACGCTTAAGGCGTGGGCGGATCCGCCGGGGAGCCTACTTCGTAGGCTCCGGCATCCGGGGCAGTGCCTCGGGAAAATCCATTGATGTCGACGCTCGGGAGATGGCCGGAGGGAATGGTCAAGCCTCCTGCGGCTGAGTCGGGCAGGCCGATATCGGCGGCGAGCGAGCCAGCCTCGATATGCAGGTCGCCGTTGGCGGCGTCGGCGAAGCTGACGAAATGGATCAGCTCGGGCACCGTCGCTCCGATGGGCATCACCGTGTCGGTGGTGCTGGAGTTGATGCCGGGGCGGGTCGTCGCGGTGGTCTTGGAGTAAGGGGGCCGCATCCAGAAATTGTGTTCTGAGATGGCCAGGGGATCACCGGCCGAGAAGTTACTCGTGCCTCCGCCAGCGATGATATTGTTGTAGAAGCTGACCTTGAAGTCCGAGGTGTCCATCACGGTTGAATCCTTGCTGAAGCGAATGGCTCCATCGGGATTGTAATAGGGACCTCCAAAGATGGTGTTGTGGATGAACCAGCAATTTTTTCCTCCAGCCACAATGAAGAGGGCGGCTTTTACCGGCGGGTTGCCCGTGGAGTAGAAGAGATTGTTCTGAAAGGTGATATTGGTGGGATGCCGGTTTAGATAGGCCGGAGGGGTGGTGTAGACTTTGAGCGGGATATTCTCGATCTTCAAGGCTCCACCGCCGCGCTCGGAAACCTCGGCCCGATTGTTCTCGAAGAACCCGCCGGTCATTTGGCCCATGACCGAAATACAATCGGTGTGGGCGCTGTCTCCGTTGGCCGGCGCTCCCTGGACCGTGGTGCCACTCACGACCGTGTCCTGCACCCGAGGGCGGAATTGGATGGTGGAACCATCGGTGTCCTTGTCGATCATCTCCCAGACCGAGCTCACATTGCGCAACATCGGCACGTTTCGATCGTCGGGCAGGATGAAGAGTTGCGAGTATCCATCAGAGGCATCGTCCACCCTGATGAAATAAACGATGCCAGTCTGGACCGTGCCGTCGGACCTGGTCTGTTTCACCCGCTTCCATTGCTTGTTATCAAAGGCCGTGGTGTCCTTGGTATCGTTGCGATAAACGTAGCCATACCAGGCATACATGGCCTGGCAGGCATCCTGTTCGTGGATCTTATTTCCCTTCACGACCGATCCAGCCCCGGCATCTCCGCCTGCAAAGCGGAGGCCATCCTCGGAGGCGTGGCTGACGTCGTTGTTCAGAATCTGCCAATAGCGCGCGGCCTTGGTGGCGGCGTAGGCTTCGTTCTCGTAGACCATGATGCCGATGCCGCAATTTCGGATGCGGCAGTTCTGAACGGTGACGTAGGAGGCATTTCCCGGATAGCCGGAAGAGATGGCGGGATTCGTCTGACGCAGGGCCAGGGAACTGGGAACGTAGGGTGCGAAGCTATCCGCCGGGTCGGGGGGCAAAGCTCCGGCGGGAATGTCGAGGCTGGCTCCCTCGACATCGCAGTTCGTAAAGGCGATGTGCCAGGCGCCGGTCAGATTGATGGCGTTGTGTTTAACGTAATCCGCATCGGCCACCGGCCCGGGGCTGAAGAGAAAGCCATCGAACGAAAGGTAGGTATCCTTCTTCACCCCGTCGAAAATAAGCTCCGCAATGTGCGGCTGGCTTTGGCCCGCCCAAGCGCGATAAGAGATCGGCTGCGTGGCAGTGCCCATGGCGTAGGGATGCTCACCGGTCGGGGCCAGGCCCGTGCCGCTATACATGTGGACAACGCCAATGGAGCCCGAGCAATACAAGGTCTGACCGGGCTGGAGGACCGTCTGAGCGTGGTCGAAGGTCTTCCAAGGCGAGAGCGCGGAGCCGCTCGCCGCATCCGAGCCAGCGACAGTATCGAGATAATAGCTCCGGCCGAGCGTCCCGGTCACGATCGTGAGGACGGGCTTGGGCTTTACGGTGCTGTTGGCCGAGGTGACGGTGTAGTACCGCATGAGGGTCAAGGCCGCGTCGTGCGCCAGCGTCACAAACCCATATTTTCCGGCGATGCCCCCGTCGTCGTAGAGCGCCTGGACGAGCCAGCCGAAATCCTGGCTAACCTTGGGAACGGTCATTCCCGTAGCCGAGGTGGAGGTGATATCGCTGGGCGTGATAAAGTTGTCCTGAAGCAGATGGGCTGAGGCGTTCGTGGCGGGATTGAGCCCGTTGACGTAGTAGCCTGTATTCACGGCGCTGGTCGCGCTCACCGTTCCGATGCCGTAGAGGTCGACATTGTGCAGGGCACTGGAATTGTACCATCCTTCGATATTAAGGGAGAGCGTCGCTGAGATGATCCGCTCGCCAGCCGGGATCGCGGGAAGCTTGAAGGGCATGACATAAGCTGCCGGCGTGGTTGTATTATAGCCCAGCCCCACCCGCGCCGCGGGATCCCCCACAAATCGCAAGGTTCCATCTGAAAGCACGACCTGGTCATTCACCTCGATTGGAACACTAATGGTTCCGGCCTCGGCCGGGAACACGCCTGCCGCGCCATAAAACGCGACAAATCCAGCGGTTAAAAATTCACTCCTAATACGACGAAACCACAGACGGCGGCACATGGAATACATGGGGGATTTTCCTTTACGGTTGGGGGTTGAAGGAATCGCTGATGCGTGAATCACACGTTAGATTACAGCTTCAGTCAAACAAAAAAATATTTTAGTCACGCGCGCCTTCGGTGAAACAGGTTGCGTCTTTGGTCAGGAGAAACGGAAAAAACAAGAAAATCCTTAAGCTGCCGGAGACGTAAAATCTAATACTAAGAATTTTGGGGAATACTTATTGCATCAGCGGCGAGGAGCAGAAAGGCAAGGGATAGGAGAAAAGGGCCGGCGGTTCCGTCCCGGTGCCCGGAGACGGGCGGCAACACAGTGTTGCCTCGTTCCGCCATGCGAAACTCGCCCTTCGGGCTTTCCTTTGGAAAGGCTATCTCGCTTCGCTCGGTGCGGCTGCAGCTTCGCCTTTAAGCTTGCGTACGTCGTGCCGTTCCGCCGACACGGAAACGGGGCACGGCACACAGCGCCGCGGCGACAACATTACTGAGTTGGAGCCTGTGAAGTAGAAGGCGGAGTAGGCTTGGGGACCTGGGTCTGCCCGGCTACTTTTTCCGTGTTCTTGTCGAGCTTGGCCGCGACGTCCTTGCTTTCGGGGTCGAGTTGGAGGGACTTTTGCCAGTAGAGGACGGCCTCGGCTTTTTTGCCGAGCTTCTCGTAGGCGTCGCCGACATGCTCGTAGACGGTGGAATCGGGTTCGGGCAGGGCCTCGGAGGCGCGGAGGAGTTCGTTGAGGGCTTCCTTGTATTTGCCCTGCTTGAAGTAGAGCCAGCCCATGCTGTCGATGTAAGCGCCGTTCTCCGGATCCATGGCAAGAGCGCGGCCGATGAGCTGCTCGGCCTCGGCGAGGTTTTCGTTCCGCTCGACCCACATGTAGCCGAGGTAGTTGTAAGCACGGGCGGAATTTGAGGGGTCGGCGTCGATGGATTTGTGGAAGAGCTCGGCGGCCGCGCCGTAGTTGAAATAGAAATCGGCGTTGAGCAGTTCGGGCTGGCTGTTGGCGGCCTCGACCTGGGCGATCTCGAAGACTTTCATGGCTTCGTCGTGCCGCTTGGCCTCGCTCAGCGCGAGGGCCTGGTAGTAGCTGAGCAGGCCGACGCGGGGGAAGCGCTGGCGGGCATCCTCCAGCACCTTCACGGCCTCGTCGAATTTCTTGAGATCGATGAGGAACTCCACGACCTGGCGGTTGCGCTCGAGCGAGGCTGGCTCGATGATGAGGGCCTGGCGCGCGCTGCCGAGGGCTTTTTCCTCCTTGTTGGCCTTGAGGTAGAGCTTGGTGAGCTGATCGTAGGCGGCAACGTTCAGGGGGTTGGCCGCGACAATGCCCTCGACCACCTTGGTGGCGGAATCGGTATCGCCCAGCTCGATGTAGCTCACGGCCAGCTTTTCGTTGATATGAGGAAAGGACGGATTCAGCTCGCTGACCCGCTTATAGAAGGGGGTGGCCTTGTCGTATTGCCGGGCGAGGACGTAGAGATCGGCGATCTTGCTGAGGATATCCGGATTCTTCGCGCCGTATTCGCCCGCCTTTTCCAGCAGGGCGGAAATGCGCTGCACATCCTGATCGGAGGGGGCGCGGCTGGCGTCGTGGAGGAAATTGCGGGCGGTGAGCCCGGCCAAGGCAAGCCAGAACTCGGGCTCGGTGCTCTTGGAATGTTCGGCCTTCTCGATGAGCTTCTGGGCATCCGCCGATTTGCCCTGGGCCTGATAGAGATCCCAAAGAGCCTGGTAGGGGGCGAAAGATTTGCCGTCGACGTCGAGGGCGGCCTGGGCGTACTTGGCGGCGAGGTCCGGCTTGTGCAGGTAGCGCAGGTAGATGGAAGACAACGCCAGCAGGGCGGTGGAATCCTTGGGGGATGCCTTGATGGCATCCTTGAGCACGGAAATAGCCTCCGCAGTGTCGCCACGGCGGAGATAAATGTAGGCGACCTCGATTGCGAGGGAGGTATTGCCGGGATCGGCCGCGAGCGACTTGCGCTTGCTGTCCATGGCCTTTTCCGGGCCATCGGCTTCCTCCTCGAAGATGCCGGTGAGAAACCACGCCAAGGCATCCGCCTTGCGCTGGTTCTCAGTGCGAAGGGCGGGTGCGACGTCCGGCTTGTCCTCGGGAACAAAATCCGCCACGGCCGCATGAATCGAGGGGGCCAGGAGGCCCAGATTCATGACGACGAACAGGGCCAAGCGGCGAATCCTGCGACTCGCCGTCTTTTGACGCCCCATCCTGTTCATGGCGGAACTTTACCCGTTACGACTTATAGCGCAAACGCTTCTTGTGACGATTTTCGCGCATACGCTTGCGGCGTTTGTGCTTTGCGATCTTCGCCTTTCTTTTCTTTTTAAGTGAACCCATGAACGGTTTTTGGAGCTTTCTAAACTAATAAACGACTTTGTTGAGCGGATATTCAATAATCCCCTCCGCGCCGAGCTGCTTGAGCCTAGGAATGATCTCGCGAACAATCCTCTCTTCGATGACTGTTTCGACGGCGACCCAACCTGGCTGAGCCAAGGGCGAAACTGTAGGATTTCTCAGCGCAGGCAACGCCTCAAGCAAATTCTTCAAATTTCCTTCGGGGAGGTTCATTTTGAGTCCCACGAGATCGCGGGCATTGAGGGCGCCCTTGAGGAGAAGAGAGAGGGTTTCGAGCTTCTGCCGCTTCCAATCGTCGGCCCAGGCCTGGTGATTGGCCATCAGGATGGGGAAGGACTGCATGAGGGTATCCACAATGCGTAACTTGTTGGCGCGCAGGGAGGAACCCGTCTCGGTGATGTCCACGATGGCATCGACCAGATCGGGTACCTTGACCTCGGTGGCGCCCCAGGAGAACTCGACCTCGGCCTTGACTCCGGCCTTGGCGAAAAACTGCTTGGTGAGGCCGACGGCCTCGGTGGCGACGCGCTTGCCTTCGAGATCGGCGACGGTGCGAATCGGGGAATCCTCCGGCACGACGAGCACCCAACGGGTGGGCTGGGAGCTGACCTTGCTGAAGGGAAGGTCCACGATCTGGCGGACATCGGAGGCGTTTTCGGTCATCCAATCCTGCCCGGTGATGCCGGCATCGAGGTAGCCATGCTCGACGTAGCGGCTGATCTCCTGGGCGCGAAGGAGGCGGATTTCGAGTTCGGGATCGTCCACGGTGGGGCGGTAGGAACGGCGAGGGACGGAAATGGAAAAGCCCGCCTTGTCGAACAGATCGAGGGTCGGTTCCATCAAGCTGCCGACGGGGAGGCCGAGAGTGAGTTTTTGCGAAGACATAGGTAAAAATAGCCCCGCCAAGGCCAGATTCCGGACTCCGCGGGGGAGTTACCTAACCCAGAAAGAGGGAAATTATCAACCCTTCAATCGGCCCGGGCCCGGAGGCGCGCCTCGCGCCGGCGAAAGATGCCCAGGGTGACGTAATAGGAAATGATGCCGGCGGGTGTCGACAGGAAGACCGAGCCGAGCAGGAGGTAACGGCCTTCGTTCTTCAGGAAAGCCGTCCACTCCAGCCAACTGGTGGGGCGGGTGTGGTGGAAGCTGAACTTGGGCGGAAGATGATGGGGAACATTCATCAGCCAGTAGCCGATGTCGTACTCGATCCGCAGAAGAAAGGGCCAGAGCGGGATGAACACGTCGTGCAGGGACACGGCAATGGCGGCCGCGATGAGATTGCAGCGAAAGAGCCAGGCCACGCCCACGGCGATGACAGTCTTCAGCCCGAGAAGAGGCGAAAAGCCCATGAACATGCCAATGGCGACGCCGCCTGCGATGGCGTGAGGCGTGTCCTTGAGCGCCATAAGCTTGGACATCAAGTCTCGAAACCACTGGATAACCTTCTTGAACATGGGGAGGACCGAATAAATCGGATAACCCGGCACGCTTCCAGATTGAATTCCGCTCCCCGGACGATAAATTGCCCAACGGGATGACGTCTGCGGATTTTGAGTATGGAGGCGGTGATTCACCGTCGAGTTTCTCGAGGTGGATCATCCCGGCGCTTATTGTGTCGATTCTGCTCCATCTGGGCTTTTGGTATTGGGCGCGAGGAGTTTATTTCGGCTCGGCCAAGGAAACCTACGACAAGCTGGTGCCGCTTCGACCCTTCCATCTCGAGCGGGCCACGATCGACCCCAAGCTGCTGGCGCCGGATCCCGCCGAGCAAAAGCGGACCGCCCTGGCACCCGAGGCGGTGCAACTGCCCGACGAGCATGTGGCCTTTCAAAAACTAATGGCGGAGAACGATGGCAGGCCGACAGCGCCGAAGATCGACCAGCCGACGCTTTCCGACAAGCCGACAGCGGCGGCGACCACGCTGAAGGAAACCGCCAAGATCGCGCAGATGAGCGGAGCGCAGAGCGTGCTGGAAGATTCCCAATCGCTGCAGAATGCGATCCTCGCGGAGAAGGCGGATGCGGGCGGGCCCTCCCTGGCCAAACTCGTCGATCCCAAAGCCATGACCGGCAAGGCCATTGCGGATGCGGGAAACCTGAGCGGCGGCAAGGCGCCGGGCTTCAGCAATCTCGATTCACTGTTGGCGCAGACGGGGCCGCTGAGTTCGGAGACAGCGCCCATTTTGATGCCGACGGATCTGCTCTTTGAATACGACTCGGCCGACCTGAAGGGCAGCGCGGAGGACAGCATTGCCAAGCTGGGCACGCTGATTAAGCGCAATCCACAGGCGACATTTATCATTGAGGGGCACACGGATTCCTTTGGGTCCGACGAATACAATCTGGCCCTGAGCCAGCGCCGGGCGGAATCCGTAAAGGCGCTCCTCGTGAATTCCATGCAGATCCCATCCCAAAAAATCGAGGCGCGCGGCTACGGCAAGTCGCGGCTGATCGCGCCTGCTTCCGGCAGCATCGAGGAACAGCAGTTGAACCGACGGGTTGAGATCGTGATCCGCGCGCCGAAGGCCAAGACGGAATGATCACCGCCAGAGAACGCGCTCTCGAAAAAGCGGCGCGCACCCTGCAGGAGACAGCCGGAAAGAAGCATGGCGAGGCGCTGGATATCTTCCGCGCGTTTCGCAAGATCGAGGAACATCGCCTGCGGATGTGGCACAAATCGGGCGGTGGCGGCCGCGAGGTGGCCAAGCAGCGGGCCGATCTGGTGGATATTCTCTTCCGTGAACTCTTTGACAATATCCAGCGCTCGGTCGCGCCCAAGGGGTTGGCCGAGAAGATGGTGGTGGTGGCGCTGGGCGGCTATGGACGCCGCGAGCTGACGCCCTTCAGCGATATCGACATCATGTTTCTGCTGCCGCGGGCCCAGCCCTCGAAAGCGGGCGAGGAAGTGATCCGGCTGACGCTGACGGCGCTGTGGGACATCGGGTACAAGGTGGGGCATTCCACCCGCTCGATCCCGCAGGCGATCAAACAGGGCAACGCGGACATGATCACAAAGACGTCGTTCCTGGAGAGCCGGTTCCTGACCGGAAATCGCGAGCTTTTCAACGAATTCAAGGAGCGGTTTGAGACGCAATGCGTGACGGGCCGCGAGGCGGAGTACATCGCGTGGAGGCTGGCCAACCAGGCGGAGATGCGTGGAAAATACGGGAACTCCGTATTCATGCAGGAGCCGAACATCAAGAACGGCATGGGCGGGCTGCGCGACTACCACAATCTGCTTTGGATCGGGTATTTCAAGGAGCGCTCGGCGTCCACCGCGAAGCTGGTGGACAAGCGGTTTCTCCGCGAGACGGAACGCAAGAATCTCGAGAAGTACTATGATTTTCTCATGCGGGTGCGTACGGAAATGCACTACCTGACCGGGCGCGCCCAGGATGGGCTGACGCTCCAGCTCCAGGGGAAGGTGGCCGATAGTTTTGCGTATCCGCAACGGCACATCCTGCGGCGGGTGGAGGCCTTCATGCGCGACTACTATCGGCAGACGCGCGACATCCATCTGATCACCCAATCCGCGATCGAGCGGATGAATATCTTTGCCGAGAAACCCGCCGGCCTGCTGGGCAATTTCCTCAAGGGGCGGATCGAGAAATTCGATGGTTTCATCGCGCGCGCGGGGCGGCTGTATGTGGAGTCGCGAGAGACTTTTGCGGCGGATCATTTCCGGCTCATCCGGGCTTTTCAACATGCGCAGATCCGGCAGCTGACCTTCAGCCCCGAGCTGCGGGACAGCATTCGGCGGCGGCTGCGGCTGGTGGATCGCACGTTCCAATATTCCCGAGTGGGACGGGAGACGTTTCTCGCGATTCTCTCGCGCAAGGGCGAGGTGGGCCGGGTGCTGCGCGAGATGCATGATCTGGGATTCCTCGGGCGCTATGTCTCGGAATTTGGCGCGCTGACCTGCCTGGTGCAGCATGAGTTTTACCATCGCTACACGGCGGACGAGCACACGCTGGTGTGCATCGAGAAGCTGGACAGCATTTTGCTGGCGGAGGAGGACCGATTCCGCGGGTACCGCGCGCTGTTCCAGAAGCTGGAAGACCCGGCGATGCTGTACCTGGCGCTGCTGCTACACGACACGGGCAAGGCGGCGAATCAGCGCCATCACGAAGAAGCGAGCGCGTTGCTGGCGCATCGCGTGGCGCGCCGACTGCAACTCTCGCCGGAACGCCGGCGCATGCTGGTGACGCTGGTGGATTCGCACTACGAGCTCTCGTCCACGGCGCAGAAGCGCAATCTGGAAGATCCGGCGACGATCGTGGAATTTGCGAACATCGTGGGATCGCGGGCCAACCTGGACGCCCTGATGTTGCTGACCCTGGCCGATGGCATGGGGACGAGCGACCAGAATTGGTCGGACTGGAAAGAGGGCCTGGTGTGGACGCTGTATCGCCGCACTTCGGAGTATCTCGAGGGCGGGCCCAGCACGCTGGCGCAACTGCGAAAGAACCGCGAGGATCTGGAGGAGGGTGTGTCGAAGCGGCTCTCGAAGGATTTCGAGGAGGAAATCGAGGCACACTTTCAGCACATGCCGGAGAGGTATTTCCAGATGTTCGACTCCGAGCAGATGGCGGGGCATCTCAAGCTCTTCCGTACGTTCATGGAGAATCACCTCAATGGCGATGCTACGGCCTCATACGCGCCGGTCTTCAAGTGGATCGCGAAGCCGGAGCAGGGGCACAGCGAGGTGTGGGTGTGCGGCTGGGATCGGCCGCGCCTGCTGGAGCGCATCGCGGGGGCGTTCCTTTCCGCACAGGTGAATATTTTGAGCGCGGATATCTTTACGCGCGGGGACAATCTCGCGCTCGATATTTTCCGGGTGTGCAATACGCAGCTCGCGCCGGTGACGTATGCCAAGGATATCGCCCGCGTGCAGGAGCGCCTGATCGAGGCGCTGGCGGTGGAGGAGTACGACTTTACCCCGCTGCTCAGCAAGGACGCTCGGCTGCGCACCTACCGCATCTCGCAGGAAGCGGATCTGCCGACGAAGATCACGGTGGATAATACGTCGCACCCGAATTACACGCTGGTGGATATCGAGACGCCGGATCGGCTGGGTTTGCTCTATAACCTGCTGCGGGCGTTTGGTGGCTCGGGCGTGAATATCGAGCTCTCGCGCATCACCACGGAAATGGATGTGGCGCTGGATAGCTTTTACATCACGGGCAAGGACGGGAAGAAGCTGATGGATGAGGCGGCGATCAAGCGGGTACAGAGGTTGTTGCAGCGGGCTTCGACGCGGGCCGCAGGGTAGAGGAACTTTTTAGCCTAGCTTTCCAATTCGCCGGCGGCGATGGATACGACCGCTAAAAATGATGCCAATCTATTAGACATCCCTCCGGCATTTGAATTAGGAGTCGATAATGTATCAGCTTGTCCGAGGGCGTTATCCATCCGAAAGAGTAACACAGGATCAAATCAAGGAGCGGCTTCTCTCTGGAGAACTTTCCCAATCAGACCTCATTAAGAATCAGGGCGCCAGGGACTGGACATTCATCGAAAGCCTTCCCGAATTCACCCAGCCTTCTCAGGGACCCGCGGAGCCACCACCGATTCCTCAAAAAACGGACACAGGCTCCTGGCCAGATGACCCGCCGCCCATACCGACGCCGCCTGCCGCCGAAAGCGCTCTGCTCAAACTACCCCCGGGGTCCGAGGTGCGCCGCATTTTATCTGTGGCAGTGGACTATGGCCTAATGATTACCTGCTTCGTCCTGATCGAGAAGCTTTTTGGCAATGGGGACCTCAGCTACGCCACCCTGGCTGCATTTCTATTATGCCTTGCCTTTCTGCTGGTTAAGGACGGCCTTTTCACCGGGGCGAGTCCCGGAAAATTTTTGGCACGCCTGACGGTATTAGACGTTGAAACCGGCAAGCCCTGCACCATTCTGCGGTCCTGCCTGCGCAACGGGGTCATCCCAGGAAGCATCGTCCTCGGCATAATTGTCGGGATACCTGTTCGCCTGATTGCGGGCGATGGTCCAGCCGCGCTGGCGGGCAGTGCCATCATTTTTGGCGGCTTCATTTGGCCATATCGAGGCATCTACTCTCCAAATCGCCGAACCAACAGCGATAATATGGCGGACACTTATGTGATCAATACCGGAACCTATCGATCACTTGCCACCCGGAAATGATGCGGCTCTTTGGCGGCAGATCTTGAGCCGAGCGTGGCGACAGGGGAGAGCGGGCTTGTGTGATCGAGCCGACCGAGCTGGCGACTGGGGTCAGTCGCCCCTACCGGAAAGGCATTTTGCGGCCCAAGGTTGTTTCAATTGGTCCGAACGATAGCGCAATCTGGGCCTACTTCACATCCGCTTTGGTGGCGGTCATGGTGTAGTAGACGGTGACTTTGGAGCCGACTTTGAGGTCGCCGGTGACTTTGGTGTCGGCGGTGCGGGCGATTTCCCAGCGGTCGTTGTCTTTTTGGACGGCGATCATGGTGGGGGTAACTTCCAGCACGGGGCCGGTGACCTGGTAGGACTTTGGAGAGGCGGCCGAGACAGGGAGGCAGGCGATGAGGGCGGCGGCGACGGTGGCGAGGATGGGGGTGGTTTTCATAGGGGTAACTAATTGTCGGCCTGGATAGGGCATTGAGCAAGGGGGAAAGAGGGATCGCAAAGGCAACTCCCCTCGCCTTTCGGGCGTAACTTGTGATCCTGCTGCGCTATTGCCGCGGACGAGTTCATGCCCCTATCGTATCCCATAATGACCCGGCGCTTCGGCACACTTTTTTGGCGGCAGATTTTGCGCCAGGCGTGGCGGCATCCTTTATTGACGGGGCTGAATGTGCTGAGCGTGGCGCTGGGGATCACGGTTTTTCTGGCGATCCAGATTGCGAATCGCGGGGCGATCGCGAGTTTTCGCTCGGCGGCTGAGCTCACGACGGGGAAATCGGATCTCGAGATCCGGGGGGATTTTTCGGACGAGATGCTGCCTCGGGTGGTGAAGACGATGGGCGTGCGCGCGGCCACTCCGCTGGTGGAAGGCGTGGTGACGCTGCCGGACAAGCCGGGGGATTATCTGCGCATCCTCGGAGTGGATCCGTTGAGTGGGGCGGAGTTTTTCTCGTTCGCGCTGGAGGAGCAAGGCGGGGCGGCGATCGATCTGGAGAAATGGCTGAGCCAGGGGGATGCGATTGCGATCTCGTCGGCGGATGGACAAGGGCAGCCGATTCGCGTGCTGGCGGGAAGCACGGTTCGCACGCTCGTGCCGATCTTTGTCTTCAAGCCGAAGGACTCGCGGGTACCGGGCGATGCGCGGATGGCGGCGATGGATATCTCGTGGGCGCAGGAGATGCTGGGGCTGAAGGGGAAGCTCTCTTCGATTCAGATCCTGCTGGATGATCCGCGGGAAGCGGTGGTGGTGATCGGGAGGCTGCGGGAATTTATCCCGGCGGATGTGACGATCGCGAAACCGGCGGCGCGCAGCGAGGAGATGGAATCGATGCTGGGGGCGTTTCAGTTGAATCTCACCGCGCTGAGCCTGGTCTCGATCATCGTGGGGATGTTTCTCATCTTCAACAGCGTGGGCGCGGCGGTGGTGCGGCGGCGGGTGGAGGTGGCGATCCTGAGATCCTGCGGGGCAACGCGGTGGGAGATACGGACGCTGTTTTTGGGCGAGGCGGCGATCGAGGCGATTGCGGGCACGGCGCTGGGGCTGGTCTTTGCGCCTTGGTTGACGGCGTTGATTGCCCAGCCGGTGTCGCAGAGTGTGTCGTCGATTTATGAGCTGGTGCGGATCGAAGATCTGTCGCTCACGGTCGGGCAGATTGCGCAGGCTTTTGCGATCGGGATTGGCGCGGCGCTGCTGGCGGCGTGGCTGCCGGCCTCGGAGGCGGCGAACTGCGATCCCGCGCGGGTGCTGCATCCGGGCGCGCCGACGTCGACTTCGGCACCGCTGCGCAGGCGGGCTCTGGTGGTGGCGCTGGGGCTGCTGGTGATCGCGGCGATGCTCGGGGCGGTGGCGCTGCATGGCGGGGAAAAGCTGCTGGGGTTTGCCTCGGCGGCGGCGGTGATGGCGGGATTTTCGCTGCTGGTGCCGTGGGTAACGCTGGGAGTGGCGGCTTGTTTTCGCTGGGGTTTGCTCACGCGGCTGGCGGCGGATCATCTCACGCGCTCGCTGCACCGCAACGCGATGACGATCGCCGCGCTGGCGGCGGCCGTGGCGATGACGATCAGCGTGACGGTGATGATCCACTCCTTTCGCGCGAGCGTGCAGCGGTGGATCGGGCACACGCTGATTGCGGATCTCTATATTGCGCCGGCGGGAAACGATATTGTCGGCCTGCAGGCGTTTCTCCCGGCGAGGTCCAAGGAATGGGTCACGGCGCATCCCGAAATCCTGCAAGTATCGACTTTTCGCGAGGTCAACACGCGGTTTCGGGATCAGCCGGCGATGCTGACGGTGATCGACGGGAAGGCGCGCGGGGATATTGAGATGATCAGAGGATCGGCAGAGGAGTATCTGGCGGGGCAGGAGGTTGTTTTGTCGGAGAGCTTTGCGAGCCGCTTTGGGTGGAAGCCCGGTGAGAGCGTGACGCTGCCCACGCCGCGCGGGGAGCAGAGCTTTGCGGTGGCGGGAATCTACCGCGACTTCACGCGGGATCGCGGGACGATCCTGATGCAGAACTCCCTCTTCCGAAAATACTGGCAGGACGAGCGGCTGCATTCGCTGGCGCTGAAGCTGCGCGACCCCAAAAACGCGGATGCGATTGCAGAGGAGTTTCGCCGTCGATTCGGCAGCGAGGGGGCGTTTGTGGTTTTTGACAATTCGTCGCTCCGGAAACGGGTCTTCCAGATTTTTGACCAGACGTTTGCGGTGACTTCCGTGCTGCGGAGTATTGCGGTGCTGGTGGCGGTGACGGGCGTGCTCTTCTCGCTCAGCGTGCTGGTGGTGGAGCGGGAGCGGGAGATCGGGGTGCTGCGTTCGGTGGGGGCATCGCGGCCGCAGATTCTGCGCATCTTTTTGGGTGAGGCTGGGCTGATCGGGCTGACGGCGTGCCTGAGCGGGATCGTCTCGGGCGCGGCGCTGGCCATGGTGCTCACCTGGGTCATCAACAAGGCTTTCTTTGGCTGGACGATTGACCTGACTTATCCCATCGGCAGCCTGGCTACGATACCGCTCTGGCTGATTCCCGCAGCGGTGCTGGCGGCGCTGATCCCCGCGTGGCGGGCAGCGCAGATCCAGCCGGCACGGGCGCTACGCTTCGAGTGATTCGCAGAATGCGGTCCAGAGGCCGGGGCCGAAGACTTCGCGGGTGCGCGCTTCGAGGGCCTCTTTGGAACAACCATCTTTTAGCACGGCGAACATGGTGGAGCCGGAGCCGGACATGGCGGCAACGCGCACCTCGGGCTGCTGGAGGAGCCATTGCTTGATGGCGGGAAGCAGGAGGTATTTTTCGAAAACAGGGCGCTCGAGGGAATTGTGGATCTTGGTCCAGCCGAGGTCCTGGACCAGATCGGGAACGACGTTGGTGGAACCGGCCCAGCTTTTATAAGCCCAGGCGGTGTTCACGCCGAAGGGGGGCTTGAGGAGGAAGAGGGGCAATTTTTCGCCGGTGGCGGCGGGCTCGATGATCTCCCCTCGCCCGCGGCAGACGGCGGGTTTTTGGCGGATGAAAAATGGGACGTCGGAGCCGACCAGTGAGGCGATCGATTCCAGGGTCTCGGTGCCGAGATTGGTCTGGAGCAAAGCGTCGAGCGCGAGGATGACCGCAGCGGCGTCGCTGCTGCCTCCGCCCAGGCCTGCGCCCATGGGGACGTTTTTTTCGATATGGATCTCGGCCTGAAATTTCTGCCCGGTATGGGCAGCGAAATGGCGAGCGGCGATGGCGACGAGGTTGCCGTCGCCGAGGGGAACTTCGGGATCGGTGCAGGTGACGTGAATGCCATCGCCGGCCGAGGTGGTCACGGTGATTTCATCGCCGAGGGTGATCGGCACCATGAGGGTCTCGAGCTCGTGAAAGCCATCGGCGCGCTTGCCCAGCACGGAGAGATGCAGGTTGACTTTCGCGGGCGCTCGAAGCTTCATTACGCGCGCATCCTGCCCAAAAAATGACGTACCTGGCTAAAGAAAAAATCATCGTGGCCCTTGATGCCCCAAACTCCGAAGCGGCCCTGCGCATGCTGGATCAGTTGGGCGACTCGGTGTCGTGGGTCAAAATCGGCCTCCAGCTTTTCATCAGCGAAGGTCCCAGCATCGTGCAAACGGTGAAGGATCGGGGCTACAAGGTGTTCCTCGATCTCAAGATTCACGACATCCCGAATACGGTGCGTGAAGCGGTGGGCTCGGCGCTGAAGCTGGGCGTGGACATGACGACAATCCACCTTTCCGGCGGGAGCAATATGGTGCGGGCGGCGGTGGAGGCGACGAAGGAATCGCCGCTGCTTATTCTCGGTGTGACCGTGCTCACCAGCATGAATGAAGCGGATCTGCGCGCGACCGGGGTGGACCGCACGCCGGCGCAGCAGGTGAAAAGCCTGGTGGAACTCGCCTTCCCTTGCGGGCTGCGTGGCGTGGTGTGCAGTCCGCATGAGATTGTTTCGCTACGGGAGGCTTTTGGTTCCACGCTTACGATTGTGACGCCGGGCGTAAGGCCAATGGGCGCGGCGCTGGGCGATCAGCAGCGGGTGATGACGCCCTCGGAGGCGGTACTGGCGGGGGCAAATCATTTGGTGATTGGCCGACCGATCACGGGTGCGGCATCGCCCCGCGAGGCGGCGCTGGCGATTGCGGCGGAGATTGAGACGGCGCTTTAGTCGCGGAAATTCTTAAACGCCAGCGAGACACCGAAGTCTTTGGCGCGGAGGGCGGCGATGACGGATTGGAGGTCGTCGCGCTTGGTGCCCGTGACGCGGACGTGGCTTTCCTGCATGGCAGCCTGGACTTTGAGGCCGAGGCCCTTGATGGACTTGGAGATTTCCTTGGCTTTTTCGCCGTCGAGGCCCTGCTTGATGGCCAATTCCTGGCGCGAATGGCCGAGGGGTGAGATGTCGGGATCCTTATGCTCCACATTGCGCAGGTCGACGCCGCGCTTGGCCAGCTTGCCGGCCACAATCTCGCGGAGGGCCTTCATGAGCGCGCCATCGTCCACGGTGAGGAGAATGGAGCCGGTCTTGGGATCGATGGTAATGGTGGCCGTTTTGCCTTTAAAATCGAAACGGGAGGAAAGATCGCGGAGAGATTGATCGACCGCGTTCTTCACTTCCATGCGGTCGACCTCGGAAACAACGTCAAATGAGGGCATGTCCGTTAGCTTGGCTCAATCTGGCGCTTGCTGCAATATTTCGCCAACGCAGCCGCGAGTTCAGTGGTCTTAATGGGCTTGGCGAGATAGTCATCCATGCCGCCCTTCAGGCACTTCTCCGCGTCGCCCTGCATGGCCTCGGCGGTGAGGGCGACGATATGGACGGGCGACTTTCCCGAGGCGGCTTCCATTTCCCGGATTTTTTTGGTGGCCTCCAGGCCGTCGAGCTCGGGCATCTGGATATCCATGAAGACGAGATCGACGTTGTTGGTGCTGACGGTTTCGTAGGCCTGGAGGCCGTTTTGGACAAAGCGCGCCACGATGCCGAATTTTTTCAGCATGGCGCCGATGAGGGCAGAGTTTACCTTGTTGTCCTCGGCGACGAGGACGTTGGCCTTGCTCAATTGCTCGGCGAGCGCGGAGTTGGCCTTTTGCTGGGCCTCGGGGCGGGCCGCCTGATTTTCGCCCACCTTTTTGAGGACGACCATGAAAATAAACTCGGCGCCCTTGGTGCTTTCCTCCGCCATCCAGATCTCGCCGCCCATGAGCTGGGCCAGACGGCGGCAGATGGTGAGGCCGAGGCCGCTGCCGCCGAATTTGCGGGCGGTGGAGGGGTCGAGCTGGTCGAAGGAACGGAAGAGCAAAGCGCGCTTTTCGAGCGGAATGCCGATGCCGTCGTCGCTCACGCTGACCCGGAGAAGAAAACTCCCCTCGGGCGGCGTGGCAAAATAGCTCTGGGTCGCCATGCTGAGTTCCTTGAGGTCGCCGCATTGCGCGTCCACGCGAATCTCGCCGGAGCGGGTGAATTTCACGGCATTGGAAACCAGATTGGAGATGACCTGGCGCAGACGCATGGCGTCGCCGGAAACGAGCGTGGGCACATCATCCGCCACTTTCCAGGTGAGGGTCGAGGCGTTGTCCCTCGCGCCGGGAACGAACAACTCGCAGGCCTCGCGCACGCAATCCACGACGCTGAAGGAGGCGTGCTCGATGGTGAGCTTGCCCGCCTCGATCTTGGAGAAATCGAGAATATCGTTGATCACCACCAGGAGAGCCCGGCCGCTGGAGCGGATGGTTTCCACGTAGTTTTTTTGCTCCGGCTCGAGGGGCGTATCGGCGAGCAGATCGGAGAAGCCCAGCACGCCATTGAGCGGGGTGCGAATCTCGTGGCTCATCATGGCGAGGAACTCGGACTTGGCCTTGGTCGCGATCTCGAGTTTTTGGTTTACGGAGATCAGCGCGGTGTTGGTATCCAGCAGTTCGCGCTGGCTCTCGCGCAGGGCGCGCATGGCCTCGTCGCGGTCGCGCTGGGCGAGGTAGGCATTGGAGTGGTAGCGAATGCGGGCCAGCATTTCGAGGCGGTCCGGCAGCTTCACGAGATAATCGGCCGCGCCGGAGGCAAAGGCATCGCGCTTGGTCTCGGGCTCTTCCCGGACCGAGAGCACGAGCACGGGGACATTCTTCAGCACCGGGTCGGAGCGAAATTTCTTAACCAGATCGAGCCCATTGGCGCCCGGCATGACGAGATCCTGCAGGATCACGGTCGGCTTGATGCGGCGGGCTTGGGCGAGCGCCTCCGAGGCCTCGGCGCAGAAATGAAAATCGATATCCTCCTGGCTCGAAAGCAGGCGCTTCATCGATTCGCCAACCAGAGCCTGGTCGTCGACCAACAAGACCATCGTCCGACGGGGTTCTGCGGAGGCTGGATTGTTTCGGGTGTTCTCCATTTGATTAAGCTTCGCTCCAGGTCACGATACGATGGGAAATGTCGTTCAGAGGCAAGATTTCCATGGCGGCGCCCATTTGGGCAGCGGCGCGGGGCATGCCGTAAATGGCCGAGGTAGCCTGATCCTGAGCGATGGTGGTGTGCCCGGCTTCACGCAAGTGCTTGAGACCCAGCGCGCCGTCACGACCCATGCCAGTCAAGATGACTCCCAGAAGAGAGCGCGGTCCAAATTTCAACGCACTCTCGTAAAAAACATCCACGGAAGGCTGGTAGGACAACCTGGGCAAGTCGGTGTATTGCAAAAGGCCGCCTCGCTTAAACACCAGATGGCGCCCGCCCTGCGCGACGAGAACTTCGCCGGAGATCACTTCATCGTCGCCCTCCGCCAACCGGACGGGGAGAGCACATTGGGCCCCGAGCCAGGAAGCCAGATCGGAAGAGAACTGGGCATCGATATGCTGGACGATCACCACGCCTGCGGAAAGCTGTTCGGGAAGTCTCGAGAGCAACGTCATCAAGGCCGCGGGCCCACCGGCGGAAGACCCGATCAATACGACCCGGCCGGCTCTACTACGCCGGGCTGAGCCGCCCTTCGGGACCTGCTGCCGCCGATTCATGCTCACATCCGAGACCGCGGCGACGCTGCGAATCTTCTCCATCAGGAGGCGGCGTCCTTCCGTACTGTGCAGGGGCGGCGTGGCGACGGCATCCACCGCTCCCGCGCCCATGGCTTCGAAGACCGCGCCCACATTTTTCTCCATCGACGCGGTCACGACCAGGATCGGGCAGGGAGTTTCCGTCATGATCCGGCGGGTTGCCTCGACCCCCCCCATCCGGGGCATGAGGATATCCATCAGGATCATGTCCGGGAGTTGCTCCCGGCATTTTTCCACTGCGGCCAGCCCGTCGTCCGCCGTCCAGATGATCTCCACATCCGGCTCCTCCAGAAGCGTCGATCGGAGCGCGTGCTGGGCCAGTTGCGAGTCGTTGACGATGCCTATTTTCATGCGGCGGTTGGTTCTCCGATCATCTCCTGAACCGCCTTGATGAGGGATTCATCCTGATAGCTGGATTTGGGGAGATAAAAATCCGCTCCGGCCTCGAGGCCGCGGGCGCGATCTTCCTCACGATCCTTGTAGGAAACCACGATGATCGGCAAATCGCGCAGCCGGGCGTGCGAACGGACCAGCTTGGAAAGTTCGATGCCATCCATGCGCGGCATGTCGATATCGGTGACGAGCAGATCGTAGGCGCCCTCGCGGAGGGCGTTCCAGGCGTCCAATCCGTCCACCGCGGTATCCACTTCGTAACCGTGGCCGACCAAAAGCTTTCGCTCCAATTCGCGCACGGTGAGCGAATCGTCCGCCACGAGAACACGCAGGGCCGCCTTCGCGTCCTGGCGCTGATGGTCGGCCAGCGGACGGTAGCGCGTGCCGGAGGAGAAGTTGGTCGCGGAAATGACGAGATCGTTGACGTCGAGGACCACGACGGGCTCGCCACTCTCGAGGGTGGCCACCGCGCTGACATCCTGCACGTGGCCGAGGCGGGAATCCAGGCGCTGGAGCGAGAGCTCGCCCTGGCCCACCATTCGATCAAAGACGAGACCCAGGCGGCTGCTCGGCCCCTGCAGGATGGCCACGGCAGAGTGGGCGGCGCTCGTTTCCGACTCCTCGAGCTCGAGGACCTGGGCGGCGCTGAGGATCTCGATGCGCTCGCCATCGAGGAAGAAATGCTGGCGGCCCGAAGCGGCGTGAATTTCCTCGCGGGCGACATTGAGCACGCGGTCGACGCGAGTGAGAGGCAGGGCGAAGAAGTCGCCCGACACCTCCACGATGAGAGCGCGGACGAGGGAAAGCGACACGGGCAGGATGACCTCGACCTGGAAGCCGCCCATCTCGCGCCGGGCCAGGCGCAGACTGCCCCCGGCTCCATAGGCCATCACGCGCACGGCATCGAGGCCGACGCCACGACCGGAGATTTCGGTAACGTTTTCGCTCAGGGAAAAGCCGGGCAGCAAAAGAAACTCCATGGTTTCGGCATCCGTCATCTGCGCCACATGCTCCGGGGCGGCGAGGCCACGCCGGAGAATGGCTTTGGTAATCGCCTCCCGATCCAGGCCGTGCCCGTCGTCGGCCACGGTGATGACAAACCAGCCCGATTGATGCCGGGCGGAAATCTGGAGGCACCCTTCCGGATCCTTGTAAGTCTTTTCGCGCTCCTCCGGGGTCTCCAGCCCGTGGTCGAGCGCGTTGCGGATGAGGTGCGACAAGGGGCCGTCGAGACGATCGAGCAAGTCGCGATCGACCTCGACGTCCTCGCCCTCGATCTCCACCCTCACCTGCTTCCCGAGTTGCCGCGCGAGATCGCGGGCGAGCCGGCGCAAGCCCGGCGCAATATCGCCAAAGGGGCGCATGCGGCAGGCCAGGGTCTCCTGATAGAGACGGTCGCAATACCGCGCGAGACGACGAGCCTTGGTATCAAAGGTCTCCGCGCTGAAAATCAGGGTCGACTGAGCCGCCGCGACCACGCCCGCGGCGTGGCTGAGAAGGGCCAGACGGCGCGTTTCATCCGTGGTGCGCGAGGCCTCGGCCAGGGCGGTCTCCACATTCCGCAAAGCGGCCTGGGCGGGGCCAAAATATTGTTCCTCCGAGCGGGAGGACACGGAGGCGTGCCCCGCGAGCGCGAGCAGGCTGTCGAGCCGCTCCGCGTCGACCCGCAAATCGCGGCGGCCACGGGCCGTCTTCTCAACCGAAGCCACGGGCGCAGGCTCGGCAGAGGGTATCGGCGGCAAAGTTTCCCTGGGGACGGTTTTTTCAAAGCGGATCTCCTGGCAAGCCAGCACAAAGTCGTCCAATTGCTCGGTGGTGGGCGTGCCGGGGGTGATGCCTCCAATCTGCCGGAGCAGATCCACGCCTTTTAAAAGCTGATCGGTGGCGCTGCTGCCCGGAGCCAGATTCACCTTCTGCGCGCGAACGAAGCAATCCTCCATCACATGCGCCACCTTCACGGCGGCGTCGAGGCCGACGATGCGGGCGGCGCCCTTCAGCGAGTGAGCCGCGCGCATGAGTTCCTCGAGCAGCGGCGCCACCTCGGTGGCGCGTTCCAGCGCGAGGAGCTGATCGGAGAGCGTCTGGCACTGTCCCTCGGCCTCCGCGCGGAACAGCTCCTCCATCGACATATTGCTCCAGTCGGGGCTGCTCATTGCATGGTGGCCTCCAGTTCCTTCATCAGTGGCTCGGCGTCCAGACAGGTCACCGCAAAATTGCGATGCAAGGCAACCCCGGTGGCGCAGCGCCGCATGAAGTCCGCCGCGCTTTGCGAAAGGGGCGTGATCTTATCCTCGGGCAATTCCTCCACGCCGATGGCCTCATCCACCCGGAGAGCGAAGGTCCAATCCTTCCAACTCACCACCAGCAAACGCCGGGTGCCGTTTTCTTCGGGAGACGGGAGGAGATTGAAGAGGCGCTCCAGCGCGAGGCAAACGACCACGCGACCGTCAAAAACCACCACGCCTTCCAGGAGGGCATTGCGCCGGTGCGGCAGGCGGCGGGGGCGGCTATCGGGCAAGGTGGCGGCGAGAACGGTGGGATCCAGGCCAAACCATTCGGCGCCCAACCGAAAGAGGAAGAGCTTTCGCTCCGCTTCGTTTTTATCGACCTCGGGAGGCTTCGCAATTTCCGCAGCCCATTCGGCCCGAAGATCGTCGGGAATCGGCAGGTCGAGATGAGAAATATCCTCGTTCACAACGCGGTATGGCGGGTCGCACGCCGGTGGAGATGGGAGGCGGCCTGGCTGCGGCCCTGGCTCTTAAGGAGCAGGGCCATGTGCTGGAGGGCCTCGGCATGGCTGGGAGCAAGATAAATTGCGCGGCGATAGTTGGCCTCGGCGAGATCGAGGTGCCCACGGGCCTCCTCCACCACGCCCTGTAGAAAGTGGGCTTCCGCCTGGCCCGGATCGGCCTGGAGCGCGGCGGAGAGCATGGTTTGAGCCTCATCGAGCCGCCCGGCATCGGCCAGATTTTTGGCCTCCTCGAGCGATATCGCCGGGCGGACGGGAGTGTGCGCCGCCACCGGCTTTGGCTTGGGCAGCGGCCTTGGCTTTGGTTTCGCGAGAAGGCGCGGAGGAGCGATTTTTCGCTCCGGGGAGCGAGTCTCCCTCGCTTCGCGGCGAAAGCAGGAGAAGCTCATCGGGTAGCCCGAGGGCGCCCAGCCGGCATCGATGAAGAGTGGCGGCTCGGCGGGGCCCACAAAGATGATCCCGCCGACGACCAGGGCGCGATCAATGGCGGCGGCGATCTTCCTCTGCTCGGCCAGGGGAAAATAAATCAACGAATTGCGGCAGAAGATGGCATCCCAGCACGCCGCATCCCCGAGGTGCAGAAGATTTTCGACGCCAAAGTTCACCAACCGTTTGAGGCCCGGCGAGATGTGGCCCTCGGGGGTAAAATAACGCTCGCGCCAATCGCCGGAAACCTCGCGAAAGGATTTGGAGCCAAAGTGGCCGCGCCGGGCGGCGGCAATGGCCGCGGTGCTGAGGTCCCGGGCTTCCAGAAAAAAGTCCGCTTCGCCAAAGCCGGCATCGAGCAAAGTCATGGCGATGGTATAAGGTTCCTCCCCGGTCGAGCAGGCGAGGCTGAGAATGCGCAGGGGACGGGTTTCGCACTTTAAGGCCCATTCCGCCAAAGCCCGAAAGGATGCCGGGTAGCGAAAGAAAAAAGTCTCGGGTATCACCACCAGATTGACCAATTCCGCGAGTTCCCGCGGATGGCTTTTGAGGTAGGCCAGATAAGCATCCCCATCGGTTTCACCGGTCTCCGCCTGCCGTTGCTCAAACGCCTTCTTCAGCGTGCGCTCGTCGGGGGACTCAAACCCGCAGCGTTCCGCGAGATAGCTTCCGATCTGGTGGAGAATGCTCATGCCACGGATAGATCGAGGCTGGCCAGGATGCCGGGTGGAAAAATACCGGGAATATCGATGCGCTGGATGAGCCCTTCGGACGACGGGCTGACCTCCTGTAGACAGGCGGCCCCCTTCGCGCCGGCCGGCTGAAAATCCTTCTCCTCCAGTTTCGCCGTGCGCGAGACCTCTTCCAGGATCACGCCCACCAGACGGGAGGAGGTCTCGGCGGAAGAGCAGAGCAGGATGCGCGTGCTCAAGACCGCCCGCGCGGGCGTACCGGCCACGACGAGAGGGAGATCCACCACGGGCACCGAATCGCCTTGGAAATTCAATAACCCGGCCACGCCGACGGGCGCTCCCGGCAGGGTCTTCAGCGCGACAAAGGGAAGGATCCGAACCACCAGGGCGCTCGGAATGGCGTAGGCGTCCCGGCCGATGCGGCAGAGCACGTAGAGCATGGCTAGCGCAGCTTGAAGCGGGAGATCACGGTCTGCAGGCCGTGAGTGGCGTCGTTTAACTGGTCGACAGAGCGGTTGGATTCGCGAATGGCTTCCGCGGTTTGGCGCGCGGCATCGCCCAATTGAGAAAGCGCCTCACTGATCTGGCTCGCGCCCTGGGTCTGGGCCTGCATGCCTTCGTAAACCGATTCGATGCTGGGAGCCAGGGACTGGACCCGCTCGATCATCTGGTCGATCTGGCGGCTGACCTCGGCGACCTCGTGGCCGCTGCGGCGGACCTCCTCCGAAAATTTATCCATGCCCATGACGCCCGCCGAAACGGAGCCGAGCATTTCCTTCACCATCTGGTCGATGTCGAGGGTCGAGGCCGCGGTGCGATCGGCTAGGCGCCGGATCTCGGAAGCGACGACCGAAAAGCCGCGCCCGTACTCGCCGGCCTTTTCGGCCTCGATGGCGGCATTGAGCGAAAGCAAATTGGTCTGGTCGGCGATCTTCGTGATGGTGGTGACAACGCTGCTGATCTTGCCGGCCTTGTCATTCATCTCCCCAAGGCGGGCGGTGATGGAAGACGATGCCTCCATGATCTGCCGCATGACCTGTTCCATGCGACCAAGGCCTTCCTTGCCGCCCGTGGCCAGGCCGGAAAGCTGCTGGGAGACTTCGTTCACGTTGTCCGCCGCCTTGAGGAGTTCGGCCGAGGTCGCGGACATCTCCTTGGCCGTGGTGCCGATCTCGGTGGTGGTGGAGGCCATCTCGGTCGCGGCGCTTTGCTGCTCCTTGCTGGAGGCCGCGATCTGCACCGCCGAGGAATTGACCTGCACGCCGGAGCTCTGGACCTGCTCGATCAACTCGGAAAGCTTCGCCACCATCTCGCTCTGCGCCTGGCCGACGACATCGGCATCTGAGATGGGCTTTACCTCCACGGTGAGATCACCGGCGGCGAGGCGCTCGCTCAAATGGGCGGAGCGGCGCAGTGAGGCCACCATGGTCGAAAAAGCCTTGGCCAGCGCCGAGATTTCCTCGACCGACGAACTGGCAGGAATGGCCACATTGAGGTTCCCATCCGCGATTTCGCTGGCGGCACGGGTTACCCCGTTGATGGAGTGTGCGATGGTTCGCGCGGTCAGGATTCCGACAAAAAGCATGATCAACGCCGCGGCCGGAATACCCAGCTCTATGATCTTTTCAAAGGAGGCTTCTTCTTTCTGAGCCGCCTCGTTGCTTTTATTCAACGAGCTCGTTTCTTCGGTGAGAATCGTGCTTATCACCTGGCGAATCGCGTCCATCGCTTCCTTGCCGTGATCGCTTAGCACGATTTCCAAGGCGCCTTTTTCGTCGCCGGCGCGCCGCAGGTCGATGGTCTGCTTCAACTCGGCCAGTTTTTCCTCGATCCTGGTTCGTAAGATCGGGAGATCATCCTGGGCCCGGTCTGCTTCCAGATAAGCCGCCTTGAGGTCCGACAGAGCCCCCGGCAGCTTTGCCACCGCATTGGCATGGGGCGCGAGGTATCTCTCCTGTCCAGTAAGGACATAGCCCCGCTGGCCGGTTTCGGCGTCCTGCATGAGAGACAGTACCGTACCGGCTTGCTGGACTATCGCATTAGCCTGCCGGCGGTCCTCAAACGCAGCCAGCATATCGCGAGAAATGCGGAAAGCGAAGTATCCTAACGCCGCTAAGAGCAGCAGTGAAATGGCGTATCCGGCGAGAATCTGACGGCTAAGGGTCCAGCGCATGGCAAGGGTGGGAGCCTTGGCTTATACGCAACGCAACGCGTCAATACAATGCAATCAGGCGCTGAGGCGAAAAAACTTCTCGGCCGTGAGTGTGGTATCGCGGGCGAGTTGCTCGACGGAATACCCTCTTTCAAAGGCGATTTTCTCGGCGACGAGGCGGGTGTGCGCCGGTTCGCAGCGGCCCCCGCGATGGGGTACGGGAGCGAGATAGGGGCAGTCGGTCTCGACCATGAAGGCATCGGCCGGGATGCTCACCACGGTCTCGCGCACCAGGGCGGCGTTTTTGAAAGTGACGATGCCGGTGAAGGAAACGAGATGGCCCAGCGAGATGAGTTCGGCGGCCTGATCGGGGCGATTGCCGAAGCAATGATACACGCCGCGCACCCGGCCGGTGTATTCTTTCAGGATGGCCAGGGTGTCGTCCCAGGCGTCGCGCTGGTGGATGACCACATTTAGCCCGAGCTCGACGGCGAGATCGAGTTGCACGCGAAAGGCCTCGGCCTGGGCATCCTTGTAGGCTCCGTCGACCACAGCGGCCTCGATGTCGTCGTTTACCTCGGCCTGCAGGGCGGTGAAGGTGGGGGAATTTTCCAGGGTTTCGCTGGGCAGGCGATGGTAGTCCAGGCCGGTCTCGCCGATGGCGGCGACTTTGGGATGTTTGGCCAACTCGCGGAGGGCGGGCAAAAAGTCGCCGGGCTCGTCCTGCACATTGGTGGGATGGACGCCGACCACGGCGAAGACATTGGGAAAGCGCTCGGCCAACCCAATGGCGCGGCGGCTGCTTTCCAGCCCGGTGCCGATGGAGATGATGCGCGTGACACCGGCCTCGGCGGCGCGCTGGATCACGCCTGCGAGATCGTCGGCGAAGTCGGGATAGTCGAGGTGGGCGTGGGTATCGATGAGCATCTTTTCAGATCTTGCTCACCACTGAACAACCGAACTGGCGTAAGTCAACCCACCGCCGAAGACGACCATGAGAATATAGTCGCCCTCCTTGAAACGTCCGGTGCGATTGGCTTCGTCGAGCGCGATGGCCACCGCGGCTGCGGAGGTGTTGCCGTAGCGGTCGAGGTTTACCTGGAATTTTGAAAGAGGAACTTCCAGCCGGTCGGCCAGGGCCTCGATGATGCGGAGATTGGCCTGGTGCGGGATGATGCAGGTGAGGTCGTCGATGTTCAGGCCGCTTTGCTCGAGGGCCTTCTTGGCCGCCGCGAGCATGGAGGTGACGGCCTGCTTGAAGGTCTCGCGGCCATTCATGTGCAGGGTATTGAGCCGCTGGTCGATATTGTCCTTGGTGACCGGAATGGCGCAGCCGCCGCCCGGCATGTGCAGGATATCGCCGTAGTTGCCATCGCTGCCCATGAAGGTGGTGATGACGCCATGCGAACCGGCCCGGTAGCGCAAAATGGCGGCTCCCGCTCCGTCGCCAAAGAGAACGCAGGTATTGCGATCCTGCCAGTTGACGATCGAGCTCAGCTTGTCCGCACCGACGACCAGGACGGTGTTGTAGGTGTGATTGCTGATGAATTGCTGGGCGATCTCGATGCCGTAAAGGAAGCCGGAACACGCGGCGGAGACATCGAAGCAGGCCGCATTGGTCGCGCCGAGCAAGCGCTGCACATGGCAGGCGGTGGATGGGAAGAAGGTGTCGGGCGTGACCGTGGCGACGATGATCAGGTCGATCTCCGTGGCGCTGATGCCGGCCTGCTCCATGGCATTTTGAGCAGCCTTCGCCGCCATGTGGCTGGTGTGCTCGTCGGCTGCGGCGATGCGCCGCTCCTTGATGCCGGTCCGCGTGACCACCCATTCGTCGTTGGTCTCGACCATTTTCTCCAGCTCGGCGTTGGTGAGCACACGCTCCGGCAGGTAACTGCCGGTGCCGATGATCGAGACAGTGCGGCTAGGCTGATGGAAGCGGGTCCGCGGAGTTTTCTTCATTATACGACTTGATAGCCTCCACAATGCGCGGATTGATGCCGAGTTCAACGAACTCGCAGGCAACACGCAAGGCATTCTTCATGGCGAGCGGGGTGCTGGAGCCATGGGCGATGATGGCCACGCCATTCACCCCGACGAGCGGACTGCCGCCATACATCTCGTAGTTGGTCTTATTGCGAATGGCGCGAAAGGCGTCCTTGGCCAGAATGGCGCCCAATTTGCGGATGGGCTTGGCGGTTAACTCGCGCTTGAGCCAGTTGAACACGGCCGAAGCGGTGGCCTCGCAGACCTTGAGCACGACATTGCCGACGAATCCATCGCAGAGGACAACCTCCACGGGGTGCTCGAAAAGATCGTGGCCTTCCACATTGCCGCGGAAATTCAATTTGCTCTTCTTGAGGAGCTTGAAGATGTCCTTGGTGAATTCGCTGCCTTTGACGTCTTCGCCGCCGATCGACATGAGGCCGACCTGGGGATTCTCAAAGCCGAGCACGTATTTGGACACGACCGTGCCCATGATGGCAAATTGCAGCATGTGCTCGGGACGGGCATCCACGTTGGCCCCGGCGTCGATCAGAACGCAGACATTGGTGGAAGTGGGCAGGTAGGAGGCGATGGCCGGCCGCTCCACCCCTTCGAGGGTGCGTAGCTTGATGGCCGTGCCCGCCACCATGGCGCCGGTATGGCCCGCGCTGACGACGGCATCGGCTTCGCCATTTTTGACCAGGTCGATGGCCCGGCTGACCGAGGAATCCTTTTTGCGGCGAATACCCTCCACGGCATGCTCGTTCATCCCAATCACCTGAGTGGTGTGGACGATTTCGATCCGGGGGTCATTGCAACCCAGATCGGCGAGCTCCTTTTTCACGGCCGCTTCATCTCCCGTGAGATAAAGCTTCGTGATCTTCGGATATTCTTTCAACGCCATCGCCGCACCGGCGACAATATTCTTAGGGGCATAATCGCCGCCCATGGCGTCGAGGGCGATCCTCATCGGGGACTAAACTGCTGCTTCGACCGTCAGAACCTGGCGTCCTTTATAGTAGCCGCAAGCGGTGCAAGCGGTATGGCCGAGCACACTGGCTCCGCACTGGGTGCATTTGGCCAGCTTGGGGGCATGCCAGCGGTTCGCGGCCTTGCGGGTACGCAGGCGCATCTTCGAGGTTTTACGTTTTGGAACTCCCATAAAAAAGGGTGATTAATTTTTCGATTTTTCGGTCTTCAGTTGGTCAAGCGCACTCCATGCCGCATCGCTGGAAGGCTGCGAGGCACTACTGGCGCGAGGAAAGCTGGCAGGGCAGCTTCTTTGGCCCCCGGCATCACATCGCGGATAAGCCGGGAGGGCAAGCTGAATATCTTCCCGTACTTCGTCGCTCAAGTCAATCTCTTCATTTCCACCCAGTTCTTTCTGGATGGCAAAGGGATCGATGACCAGATCGTCCTCGAATTCCTCCAGGCAGGCCACGCAACGTTGCTTAATCCGGATTTGGAGGCTGCCGGTCGCGAAGACTCCTCCGTCGGACACGCCGATATCGAGGGAGTAGTGCAGCGGGGACACCGCCTGGGTATCGGCCTCTTCGAGACCGAGATACGCGGGATTTTCCTCATCCTCCAAGTGCAGCGTGCCGTCCTGAGGGATCTGGCGCAAATGAACTTTCATGCCCCTACCTTCCCTCGGTTAGGCCTTGGGCTCAAGTTTGTTCCGCAGGGAAGGTGAAAATGCTGTTTCTCCTCGGCCCTAGGGCCTGTTAACCCTTTGAGAAAAGAGGAAAAAAGAAGGATTTTTGAGTCAAAAATGGGGTGATGAGGGGAGTCGAATTGAAATTCGACGAGCCGAAGAGCGCCATTTTGGGCCAAAAAGACT
>FTCB01000534.1_pt1 | contig 62799 bp, 52 predicted proteins | sample 1639431 | NCBI WGS metagenome assembly FTCB01 (sample SAMEA3914864, study PRJEB12502) | metagenome | biome: forest; material: soil | place: USA | collected 2012-03-12 | depth 0.3 m
GCGGCCCGCGTGGCGGTGCCAAATGCGAAGCCGATTTCTGCCACAGCGGCGCCAGTGAATCGTTCCACCGACCAGAAATCCATTCTCGATCCGTTACCACCCGCGGCGCCTCCGCCGCCCAAAGGCTACCTCGAGATTCCCGGGACCGATGTGATTTTCAAAATCGGCGGGAGTGCGCGGCTTGATGTGATTTACGACTCCGGCCGCAACGGCAACCCGAACGAATTTCTGCCCGCGACCTTTTTGCTGCCGAGCGAATCAGGGTTTCACGACAACCCCGACCGCTCGCAGATCCATGGCAAAGGCTCCCGCCTCTCGCTCGAAGTGCGCCGCCCCGGCGACGACAGCCATTTCCGCGTGTACTACGAAAACGATTTCTTCGGCGATTCCTCGGCGAATGCGATGACGTATCGGCTGCGGCATTTTTACGGCGAGGCGTGGGGCGTACTCGCGGGCCACACGTTTTCCAATTTCATGGACATCGACGTTTATCCCGATGTCATCGACTATGAAGGCCCCAACGGGCTCGTTTATGTGCGCCAGCCGCAACTGCGCTACACGCATCCGTTTCTGGATCGCCGCGCACAGTTCGCCCTCGCGGCGGAGCAGGCTACGCCGCAGATCGACACCGATGATTCGGGCCGCGGCACGGACTCGGAAATCCATCACCGGCTCCCCGATTTCACCGCGCACCTGCGCTATGACGATGAAAAGTGGGGCCATGTGCAGGCCGCGGGCATTTTCCGCCAGCTTTCGTACGAGAACGAATTGCGCCGCGATGAGGTGAACGGGTGGGGCGTCAGCGTTTCCGCACAATTCAAGGTCTTCGAGCGTGATACTGTCCAACTCCAGGCCACGTATGGCGAAGGCATCGCGCGCTATGTGCAGGATCCGAGCGGACTGAACCTCGACGCGGGGCTCGATGCCGAGGGCTCGCTCAAGGCCATCCCGGTCTTCGCCATCTCCACCGGCTACACGCACCACTGGTCCGAGCGCTGGCGCTCGACGGTGAGCTACAGTTTCGTGCGCGTGGACCCGGAATTTTCCAATGGCCCGCTCGCCTTTGAGCGCAGCCATTACGTGGCGGCGAATCTCATCTACCAATCTTCCTCCGCCGTGAGCATGGGGCTCGAATATCTCTACGGCATCAAGCAAGTCGCCGATGGCGAAGACACCGACGGGCATCGGCTGAACTTTGTGATCAAGTACGACATCAACAAATAGCTGGGCGTAGATCCCAGCTTTTTCGATTCCAAAATGCCCCACCTTCTTCGTCGCTACCGTCTTGTCCTGGGATTTTTTATTCTCGCGCTGATTGCCAGCGGCGTGACGGCGTTTCCGCTCAATTGGGAATTGAATCTTCTCACGCGCTGGCGCGGTGTGGAGCATCTCACGGCAGCGAGTGTGCCCGAGGGGATCGACCACTGGCTGCTCACGGTGCGCGATGGGCTGCGCGACATTGATGCGCGCTATCCGTGGTATCCGTACGGCACCGATTGGCTGGCGTTCGCGCACATAATCATCGCGACCTTTTTCATCGGGCCGCTGATCGATCCGGTGCGCAATGTTTGGGTGCTCTATGCGGGGCTGGTCGCGTGTTTCCTCATCCTGCCGCACGCTTTCCTTTGCGGACCCATCCGAGGCATTCCGTTTTACTGGCGACTGATCGATTGCTCGTTCGGTGTCTTTGGCGCGCTGCCGTTGCTGTATTGTTTGCGGCTGACGCGACAGATTGCGGAAGCTGGTCGTGGAAATGCTGAGCCTTCACGGCGATGAGCGATGCTCTCCCGCCCGCAATCCCATCCGAAAGCGGCGTCGCTGCCGCCGCAGTCCAAAGGTTGCGCCACGCTCGCACGCTGTCGGGGGATGTGACAGACTAAGCGAAAATTGCGTTGAATGTTTCTCTACTTTCTAACTTGGATGCTGGTCGCCCTGACGCCGGGGCCGGCGGTGCTTTGCTCCATGACGCAGGCGACGCGACATGGATTTCGCTCCAGCCTCGCGGGAATTGCGGGGATTCAGACGGGGAATGCGCTGTTCTTTCTCTGTGTCGCGCTGGGGCTGGCCACGCTGCTGGCCACGGCGACGACGGCTTTCACGGTGCTGCGGATCGCGGGGGCGATCTATCTGTTCTATCTCGGAACGAAAATCCTGCTCGGCACGTTTCGGCGCAAGGCAGGTCCGACCAAGACCGAGACGCCGGTGCCGCCCGACCATCGCAGCCTCTTCATGCAGGGGCTGCTCATTCAGCTCACGAATCCGAAAGCGCTGCTCTTCGTTTCCGCGCTGCTGCCGCAATTCATCGATCCGGCGCGGGCGGCGGTGCCGCAACTCCTGGGCTTGCTCGCGATCACCATCGCGGTGGATACCGTGGTGCTCTCCACTTACGCGCTCGGTGCGGACCGTGGATCGCGCACGCTGCGGGGCAGCCGAGTGACGCGCTGGCTGGAGCGCGCCTGTGGTTCGGCGCTGCTCTTTTTTGGCGCGCGGCTCCTGGCGGCGAAGAAGTAGCTTCCAACGCGTCGAAATATCTTACATCCCAAATCCCTCATGTCAGAAGGCTGGACCAAACAGATTCTTCCGCGCCGCGGGCTTTTCGAAATTCCGCTGCGCGAGCTTTGGCAGTACCGCGATCTCGTGTGGCTGATGGCGAAGCGCAACCTCACGGCTCAGTACAAGCAGACGGTGCTGGGTCCGGCGTGGTTCATCGTGCAGCCGCTCATCACCACGCTGGTCTTCAGCTTCATCTTTGGCCGGATGAAGGGGCTGGGGACCGACAACATCCCGCATTTCCTTTTCTACATGGGCGGGCTGGTGCTGTTCAGCTACTTCAGCGATCTCGTCAACAAGACGGCGGTCATCTTCACCCGCAATGCCCAGCTTTTCGGCAAAGTGTATTTCCCGCGGCTGGTCATGCCGACCTCGCAAGTGCTGACGAGTCTGGCGGGCGTCGCGGTGCAGTTCGGAGTCTTCCTGGTCGGTTTTGCCTTTTACCTGGCGAAGATGCATTGGTTTCCCGATCCCGCGCATCCCGTCCACGTGGAGCCCAACTGGCGCATCCTCCTCGCACCGCTTTTTCTGTTCCAAGTCACGCTGTTTGGCCTGGGCCTCGGCATGATCATCGCCGCGCTAACCACGCGCTACCGCGACCTGCAGATGGCGGTCGGCTTCGGGGTGCAGCTCTTCATGTTTTTTAGCTGCGTGGCGTTTCCGCTCAGCGCCATCGAGGGCGACCTCTACGTGCGCATTTTCAAACTCAACCCGCTGGTCCCGGCCATCGAGAGTTTTCGCTTTGCGTTTCTCGGCAAGGGGATGGTCACGGAGATGGATCTGCTTATTTCCTTCGGCACCTCCGCCGTGGTATTTTTGATTGGGCTGCTCATGTTCTGCCGCACGGAGCAGACGGTGATGGATACGGTGTGAGCTGGTTCGTCCCCTTCCCTTGCTTGCTCCGGGTAGCTTTTCGCGCTAGTGTTTGCCATACATGATCCCGCTCATCATCCATCATTTGGAAGCTCGACCCTTTGTCCCCTTCGACATCGTCACGAGTGCGGGAAAGAATTACCATGTGGCCAGCCCCGATCATGCGCATCTCAGTCCCAAACGCACCATGGTCACGGTATACTTTGATGACGATGGCAGCGTGACTCTTTCGGCGCTGCATATCGCGGCGGTAGAACAACGCTCCGGGGCTGCTGTCTAATTTGGGCCTCATCGTTCGCGCTGATTGCCGGAAGCCAACGGTTTAATCGGTCGCACCACGTCTTCATGTCTCTTGCCATCCAAGTCGATTCCCTCGCCAAGCGTTACCGCCTCGGGGAACTGGGGCGGGGCAGTTTTTTCCACGAATGGAAATACAAGCTGCTCGGGCGCGAGGAACCGGACGATGCGCCGGGCAATTTCTGGGCGCTGCGCGATATCAATTTCAACGTGGAGCAAGGCGAGGTGGTGGCGATCATCGGGCACAATGGCGCGGGAAAATCGACGCTGCTGAAAATTCTCAGCTCCATCACCACACCCACGCGCGGCGCGGTGCGGCTGCGCGGGCGCGTCGCCTCGCTGCTGGAGGTGGGCACGGGCTTTCACCAGGAACTCACCGGACGCGACAACGTGTTTCTCAATGGCGCCATCCTGGGCATGACGCGGCGGGAGGTGGCGGCGAAATTCAACGACATCCTGGCCTTTTCGGAGATCGGCGACTTCATCGATACGCCAGTGAAGCGCTACAGCAGCGGCATGCGCGTGCGGCTCGCTTTTGCCGTGGCGGCGCACCTAGAGCCGGAGATCCTCATCGTGGATGAAGTGCTCGCCGTGGGAGACGCGAATTTTCAACAGCGCTGCGTGGGCAAGATGGGCGAGGTCTCGCGCAGCGGGCGCACCGTGCTTTTCGTGAGCCACAATGCCGCCGCCGTGGAGAACCTGTGCCAGCGCGGCATCGTGCTGCATCGCGGGCGCATGGATTTCGACGGCACGCAAAACGAGGCGCTGCGGCACTACATGAGCCGGTTTGGGAGCGCTTCCTCGGATTTGCGCGACCGGGCGGATCGCACGGGCTCGGGCGAGGCGCGGGTGACGCGCGTGGAGTTTCGCGATGCCCAGGGCCGCCCCGTGCAGGCCATCGGGTCCGGCGAAGCGGTGGAAGTTTGGATTCACTACGAGTGCCGCGACAACAAGCCGGTCCCGCGGCTGACCTGCCATTTCCACGTGACCACGCCGGCAGGGGCACGATTGCTCACCCACTCGAATTATTTCACCGGCGAACAGCTCGAAAATCCGCCGGTGCGCGGGGCACTGGTCTGCAAGCTGGAAAACTTTCCGTTCGTGGAGGGGCCGTATCGTTTCGATATCGGGCTGTTTCCGCTCTACCGCCTGCGCTCGCCGTACGACGAACTGCAAAACGCAGCGGAACTGAACGTGATGGCCAATGACTTTTTCGGCGGCGGGAAGATGCCGAAGTCCGCGGTGGGCGATGGAAACGCCCTCCTCCGCGGAAGCTGGCGGGCGGAGGGAATGTGAACGATGCCGCGGCTGCCCGATCCCTTCTCATGGACGGACGAAAAGACGCGATCCAGGATCCCGTCACCTCGCAACACTGCTCTCGCACATCCGGCCGGCACTGGCCTCTGTGGCCGTCAGCAAACTTCCAAAGCGGTCTTGAAATTGCGCTTCGAGTTCGGGGGTAAAATAGTTGCGCCAGTCTCCCGCCACGCCCTTGCGTCCATGCGAATGAACGTCTTCCTCTCCCGGTTTTCGTCTGTAAATCGCCTCAAAGCGATTGAGCTCGACGGCGTGCCGGATGAACTTGGCGGACAGTTTCAACTTCAACCGTTCATTGAACAGTTTCTCAAACTGGCCAACGTCGTCGGCAATCAGGTCCTCGTACCACAGGACAATCTCGCCCGAATGCAGCCAGCTCTGCTGAATCCTCGCCGTCCGCATCATCCCCTCATGCTCCATCAATCGGGACAACCCTTCCTCGATCGGCAGGGCGCACAATTCCGCTCGCGCCGCCTGGATTTTGCCTGCCGGATCGAGGGGATGCGAGTTTCGCGTGCTGAAATAGCGAGACACCAGCGTGTCCCGCAAATCCCGGAGCACGATGAAACGCTGACTGCCCGCCAGCTCCGGTCGCATCATAAAGTCGTCTCGCGACAGAAACACCGACAGCACCTTTCCCCGGTTCTTTTTGAAGTCGGGCATGCCGTACTGGCGGGGAACCACGCGGCGGCCAAACAAGGTCTGCAGGATGCCCACAATCCAGGTGGAGCCGGCCTTAGCATGGGTGATGTGCAACAACGTTCGAGCCCTTTGAAAAAATGGAAACATATGGAGCGGTCGCAGAGTTCTCCCCCGTTCGTGGCGCGCACAACCCTTGACCGCCTCCCTTTCAGACTTGTAAGTCTCACGCAATGTTGATGTTACGGAAATATCTTCGAGCCATTAAAAGTTTCCACGGCGCCGCCCGGGCGGCGCAGGTCTCCACGCTGGCCCATCTTCGCTGGATGCCGGCTTGGGCGCGCAGCCAGAAAAAGAGCGCGTCGTCCATGCGGGATGAAAGCCCATGGATGGTCTTTGCGGCCATTGACCGGATGCAGCGGCATCTGCGTCCGGGGGCGCGGGTGTTTGAGTGGGGCAGCGGAGGTTCGACTCTTTTCTTTGCGAAGCGCGCGGGAGAAGTCGTCGCCGTGGAGCATGATGAAAAATGGGCGGCGCAGGTGCGCGAAGCGTGCGCGGGCCACGACTACCGGCATGTGACGGTGGATTTCATTCCGCCCGATTCCACACCGCCCGCGGAGACTTTTGATCCCGCGGATCCGGGGCGCGCTTATTCGTCGGCCAAGGCGTACCACGGATTGACCTTTCAACATTACACGGAGCGCATCCTGGCGTTTCCAGATGCGCACTTTGACATCGTCGTGGTGGATGGACGGGCGCGTCCGGCGTGCCTGCGGCTCGCGCTGCCAAAGGTGAAACCCGGGGGATTGCTGGTGCTCGATAATTCGGACCGCCCGCACTACCGGCCGGCACGTGCGCTGGCGGTGGCCGCGGGCTGGAAAGAGCAGGAACTCTTTGGGCCTGGGCCGTATCTTTCGTTTTTCTGGCAAACGACGGTGTGGCAGCGGCCGGTTTAAAAAACGTGCCGCCCACGTGTCGTCTGCCCTTTAAGTTTTATGTTCTCTTTTCTCCGACGGTTCTTTCATCGCCCGCCCGAGCGCAGCTATGCGCTGCACGAGCTGGACTATAAGCTGCGGCCGTGGATGGATCTTCGCGGCGGTGTTTTTATCGAGGCCGGCGCCAATGACGGCGTGACGTATAGCAACACGTTGTTCTTCGAGCGGCACCGCGGGTGGCGCGGGCTGCTCATCGAGCCTATCCCCGAGCTGGCGGCAAAATGCCGGCGAAACCGGCGGCGCAGTATCGTAGAAAATTGCGCGCTGGTGGCGGACAGCCGGGCGACACCGGAGGTCACGATGCGGTACTGTAATCTGATGTCGGTGGTGGAAGGCGCGATGCCCGTCGAGGCGGAGCGCGAGCACCTGGAGAAAGGCCGCACGGTGCAAAAGCTGGAGAAGACCTACGATCTGAAAGTGCCGGCACGCACGCTCACGGAAATTTTGGATCAACACCCATTCAAGCGCATCGATCTCTTCTCGCTCGATGTGGAAGGGTACGAACTGGAAGTGTTGCGGGGGCTTGATTTTGAGCGCTACCGGCCGCGCTTCATGCTCATCGAGACTCGCCATCGTGCGCCGCTCGATGCGGCGCTCACGGCGCGCTACGAGGCGGTGGCCGAGCTTTCGCACTGCGACGTGCTCTACCGGGCGCGGGAATGAAGGCTTTGTGTGCACAAGAAAGATCAGGAACGCCGACGGCCAATGGTAACCCGTGGAAAACGCGGCATAGCCGCTGAGCGGCGTCCCTACCTTTAGACCCGATGCTGGGAGATCGCTTTCAATCCGCGCAGCGTGACGGCGCCGCCGAGCCAGCGGCCCGCTTGCTTCAAGGCGGCCCAGCGGCGGGCGAGGCGATGGCGGATGGGCAGCCAGGTTTTCTGCGAGTCCGTCTCCGCCCACCAATCGCCATGGGCATAGCCGAGCTCCCGCAAGAGCGGGCCGGCAGCAAGGTCGAAGGCGTAGCGAACGTCGGGGGTAAATTCCTGGCGCCAGTTGCCCGATTTGCCGGTCCGATAATGGTGCACCGAAACCTTCACGTTGGGGTCGCCGGTGGCCTGGCGCTGCTTCATTTTGTCAAAGGTGTTCGCGGCGAGCGTGGTCTTGAGCCATTCCTCGTCGTAGGGAAGCTGGCAGAAATCGAGCACGGCGCGATAGGCCTTTACGTTGTCCTCGAGGAAGTCCTCGTAGCGGATCTCGAAGTAGTCCGCGCCGAACTTTGCCGCCTGGCGGGCGCCGGTGACCATGTTGCGCCACAGCACCCCGGCATCCACATGCTGTTGAAAACCGAAGCCCATGCTTTCCTTGGCAGCGACGAGGGAGCAGGCGACGTCGCGGCCGTCGCGGATCATGTGGATGAACCGGGCCTTGGGGAGATAGTGCTTAATGGCGTCGACGTGCACCGAGTAGCCGGGGTGCTTGTCGAGGACATGCGTGGCCTCGGGCGTGCGCTCGAGGAGCTTGGCATAGGCGCGGCGCAGGAATTCGGTGATGAAGTCGTCGAACTCCTGGCGGTTCCAAAGCATGGGGAGCCCGAGGGTCCAGTCCTTGTCGCGGATGTCGGCGGATTCCTCCTGGTAGGTCTTGAGCCATTCGCCGATGTAGCGATCGAAGAGCGTCAACTGCACCGTGGCCGCGACCTTGGGATGGCCGGCCAGCAGGACTTGCAGCATCGTGGTGCCGCTACGAGGCGAACCGACGATGATAATGGGTTGTTTGGAATCCAACATAGAAAGGAAAGGCCGCGGCGGCCGGCGACCCGCGCGGCGCGGGCAGCGGGAGCATGGCGACACCGGCGGCTCGAGGAACCGACTCGCGGTTTCATAGAAGTTGTTCGAGGCTGGCGCAAGTGCGGGCGGCGAAGAGAATGCGCGCGCCGCCGGCCAAACCCATGAAAGAGCCCGCTCCCATTGTGATTTTCGCCTTTAACCGGCCGGACCATCTGCGCCGCACGCTGGAGGCCCTGGCGCGCAACCCACTCGCGGATCGCAGCCGGCTGATCGCGTTTAGCGACGGGGCGCGGCCGGCGCGGGCGGGCGAAGCGGAACGGGTCGCCGCAGTACGGGCCGTGCTGCGGGAAAGGGCGTGGTGCGGGGAGGTGGAGATCGTGGAAGCGCCGGAGAACTGCGGCCTGGCGAAGAGCATTCGTTCCGGGGTGAGCAAGGTGCTCGAAAGTGCGGAGCGGGTGATCGTGCTCGAAGACGATCAGGAGACGTCGCCGGGATTTTTGACCTATTTGAACGAAGCGCTGGAGCGCTATGAAAACGAACCGCGGGTGATGGCCGTCTCCGCCTATCTGCCGGCGCTGCGCGAGGCGGGGCAATTGCCGCAGACTTTCTTTTTGCCGACGGCGACATCCTCCGGCTGGGCCACGTGGCGGAGAGCCTGGGCGCAGCAGGAACCGGAGGCCCGGGTGCTCGCGCGCCGCATCCGCGAGAGCGGAAGAAAACGGGAATTCAATCTCGATGGCGCTTACAATTTCTACCGGCAACTGCAATTGAACATCACCGGGCAAATCCGGACGTGGGCCGTGCAATGGTATGCGAGCATCTTTGTGAACCACGGGCTCACGCTCTACCCGCATCGCTCGCTGGTGCGGAATTTCGGCCATGACGGCAGTGGGACGCACTGCCAGCCGAATCTGATCCATCATCAACCGGCGCTCGCGGAGTCGGTGCCCGTGGAGACCATCCCGGTCGAGATGCACGCGGCGGCGCGGGAGGCGCTGCGACGGCATTTGTGTCCGCCGTTTGGACGCCGCGTGGCCAACCGGATCCGTGAAGCGTGGGAGGATGGCACGCGAGCCGTGCGGAGGCTGCGGAAGTTCTCGCTGCGCGCCCTTTGGCAGAAGAAAACCGCGACGTGATTCGGTCCCTAACCATGACGGACGAAGCCGCGCTGGCGGCATTCTTTGAAGAAAACAACTGTCCCGAAGTGACGGCCTGCTTCCATCCCTTTCCCTTGAATTCGGAAAGTGCCCGGCGCATTTGCCACGAGCCGCGCCGCGACCAATATTTCGCGGCCTGGCAGGAAACGAAGATCACCGGCATGGCCATGCTCCGGGGATGGGACGAAGGCTTTGCGGTGCCGAGCTTTGGCATCCTGGTGCACCGGCAGAGCCAGGGGCGGGGCGTGGGACGCGCGCTGACCGAGCATGCGCTGAAGCGGGCGCAGGAGCTGAGGGCCCCCCGCGTGCGGTTGACCGTGCACCAAGAAAATACGCGCGCGGTGGCGCTGTACGAACAAACGGGATTTGTCCGCGCCGAGGAATTGCCGGATGGACGGCTGGTGATGTTTCGCGAACTCAATCCCACATCCGCATGACCACGCCGCTCCGCATTGCCATCAACTGCGAACTGGCCCCCGGCACCCAGGCCGGCGGCACGCAGAGCGTCGTGAGCGGACTGGTCCGTGCGCTCGGGGAACTGGGCGGCAGTGAAGAATACCTCCTCGTCTGCCATCCGGAAAACCGCGCGTGGCTGGAGCCGCTGGCGGGGCCGAACACCAAGCTGGTCAACCACCCGCAACCCCGGAGTCCCGGCTGGCGTGCCGGGGTGCAGCGCTGGTTCTCCCGCCTTTCTCGCAATCTCACTGGAGAAAAATCGCGCTCTTGGCCCGAGGTGCCGCGCTCCGACGGATTTTACGAATCGCTCGGCGCGGACGTGATCCACTGGCCCTGGCAGCACTTCGTCGTCACGGCGCTGCCGTCGGTCTTCAATCCACACGACATTCTGCACCTCCATTTTCCACGTTTCTTCCAGCCGCGCGAGATCGTGGCTCGCGAGGCGGTGTATCCCGTCGCTTGCCGTCTCGCGCACACGGTCGTCGTGGCCAGCGAATGGGCCCGCGATGATATAGGCAGCCGTTACGCCATTGCGCCGCAGCGCCTGCAAATCATTCCGTGGGCGCCGCCGACGATGGCGGCGGCCGCACCCACCGATGTGGATGTGGCCGCGGCGCGCGCGAAGTTTTCACTGCCGGAGGCCTTCGCCTTCTACCCGGCGGTAACGTGGGAGCATAAAAATCACCTGCGGCTGCTCGCCGCCCTGGCCGAGTTGCGCGACCAGCGTGGCCTGACCGTTCCGCTGATTTGCACCGGACATCGCTTTGAGCGCCACGCGGCGAAAGTAGAGGCAGAGGTGAAGCAGTTGCGCCTCGAGAGCCAGGTGCGCTTTCTCGGTTCGGTGAGCTTCGCCGAACTGCGCGCCGTCTACCGTGCGGCGCAATTTGTCGTCGTGCCCACGCTTTTCGAAGCAGCGAGCGGGCCGGTTTACGAAGCCTGGCAGGAAGGCACGCCCGTCGCCTGTTCCACCGTCACTTCCCTGCCCCAGCAGGCGGGCGACGCCGCGCTGCTCTTCGATCCGTATGACGCGCACGCCATCGCGGAGGCCGTGGCCCGCATGGCCACCGATCCCGCGCTCCGCGAGACGCTGCGCGCGAATGGACAACGCCGGCTCCGGGATTTTCCCTGGGATCGCACGGCGCGCGCCTACCGCGCCGTCTATCGCCGCGCCGCCGGCCACACGCTGATCGGCGAAGAGAAGGATTTGCTCGCGTGGGACTGGATGCGCGATGCTCACCGGCCATCTTCATGAGTACTAGCTTCATCCCGGTCTCCGCGCCTGTGCTGGCGGGGAACGAAAAGAAATACGTCAACGAATGCCTCGACGAGGGCTGGATCTCGTCGAATGGCAAATTCATTGGCCGTTTTGAATCCGAGTTTGCCGCCTTCTGCGGTGCGCCTTATGCGATTGCGTGCTGCAATGGCACCGTGGCGCTGCATCTCGCACTGCTGGCCCTCGGCATTGGACCCGGCGATGAAGTGATCGTGCCGACGATCACCTTCGTCGCCACCGCGAACGCGGTGCACTATGTGGGGGCCACGCCCGTTTTTGCCGACAGCGAACGCGCGACGTGGAATCTCGATCTCCACGACGTGGCGCGAAAGATCACTCCCCGCACCAAGGCGATCATTGCCGTGCATCTTTACGGTCACCCTGCCGATATGGATGCGCTTTCCACGCTGGCAAAGGAGCATGGACTCGCGCTCGTGGAGGACGCCGCCGAAGCCCACGGCGCCGAGGTCCGTGGGCGGCGGGCGGGCAGTCTGGGGGACATCTCCACCTTTTCCTTCTACGGCAACAAAAACCTCACCACCGGCGAGGGCGGCATGTGCCTCACTCACGATGCGGCGCTTGCGGACCAGATGCGCCAGTTGCGCGGCCAAGGCATGGACCCGAAGCGGCGCTACTGGTTTCCCATGATCGGTTACAACTACCGCATGACGAATATCGCCGCGGCCATCGGCGTGGCGCAGTTGGAAAAGGCCGATTGGCATATCGGCCGGCGGCGCGAGGTATTCGCGTGGTATCACGAATTACTCGCCGGCGTCCCCGGCGTGGAGTGGCAGCCGGCGGCCCCATGGGCCGTGCATGCCTGCTGGATGTTCACCGCACTGCTCGCGCCTGAATTCGATCGCGACACGGTCGCTACACGCCTGCACGCCGACGGCATCGAGACCCGGCCGGTGTTTCCGCCCATGCACCTGCTGCCGCCGTACGCCCATCTTGCGGCCCCCGGCTCGCTGCCCATCGGCGAAGATCTCGCGCGCCGCGGCCTGAACCTTCCCACCGGCGCCCACCTCACCCGCGCCGACGTCGAGCGCGTTTGCGAGCGGCTGCGGGCGGCGTTGCCGATTGATTAGGCGGAGGATCTGCGGTATAAATTTGCGATATGAGCACTCGTCCACTCGCCGAAGTCCAAGCGCATCTGAGCGAAATCTGCTCAGAAATCGCGACCACCGGGGAACCCGTGGAAATTCAGTGCGAGGGCCAGCCAAATATTGTGATGTTGCCGGCAGATATTCGCTACGCCGATGCGGAAATGACCCGGAAGATTCTGGGTAGCCCTGAGAACGAAAAGAGCTTGCGCGAAGCGGTGGAAAGAGCACGGACGGGCGAAGGCATGCTCACGATGACGATCGATGAGTTGTGCAAATCGGTTGGGATGCATGGAAGTAAAGTTTGATTCCGGGTTTCCCGAACAACTGCGCTGGTGGCTTCAGCGTGATTCAAAGATCGCAGAATATATAGAGTCGCTGATGCACTCCGCCGAAGAGGACCCATTTCACGGATTGGGCGATCCGCGTTTGATCAAGGAAATGGGCCGCGGCGTTTGGGGTCGCCATATTGCTGAAGACCACTACCTCATCTATGTGTTGGAACGTGACCGTCTTACTTTCCTGAGTTGCCGCGCCGTTCGCTTTTGATTCGTCCCGAGCTGCTCTTTCCAGGAATTTTTTAATTTTGCCGCCGCTCCTCTCCATCATCGTCCCCACGCTGAACCAGTCGCGGTTCATCGCGCAGACGCTGGCTTCCATCGTGGGGCAGTGCTGGCCGCGCACGGAGATCATCGTCATCGATGGTGGCAGCACCGATGGCACGGCGGACGTCGTGCGCCGCTTTGGCAGTGCGATCACCCACTTTGTGTCGGAGCCGGATCGCGGCCAAGCGGACGCCATCAACAAAGGCTTTCGTCTCGCCAAAGGTGACCTGCTCGCCTGGCTCAACAGCGATGACTATTACCTGCCCGCGATGATGGATCGCGTGGCCCCGCTCCTCGGCGACGGCTCGGAGCCCCGGCTGGCGTATGGCGGGACCATTGCGCTTTTCGAAGAAACCAACGAGACGAAGCTCTGGCCCGCGCCGCCTTTCGATCGCGAGCATCTCCAGACGCGCGCGCTCATCTACCAGCCCAGCGCGCTGTGGACACGCGCGCTGTGGGAGAAAACCGGCGAGCTCCAGATCGCGCAGCATTTCACGCTCGATTGGGATTGGTTTCTCCGCGCCAGTGCGCACTGCGATTTCAGCCGGATCGAGGCGCCGCTTTCCGTCTATCGTTTTCACGCCGGCCACAAAACCGGCAGCGGCCATCCGCGGCGGGCCGAAGAGATCTGCACCTTTGTGGAAAAGCATGCCGGCCCCGCGTGGGGCGCGGCCTACCGCGACGTCGCCGCCGCCCTGCCTACGCTCGTGCCTGGTCTCGCCCGGCTCAAGCGCCTGGGTCTTTTCCGCTGGCGCACCCTCTTCTATCGCCGCCTCTACCGCCAGCACGGCGCGAAAGTGAAGGTCGCCATTTCGCAATTGAGCGTGTAGAAGCGGGCCGTCCGGAAAATGTCCACCAGCCCGGCCTCCCCGGCCACGCCATCCCAAAAATCGATATCCTTATGAACCTCCGCCTGCTCCTCGCTTTTTGCAGCCTGCTCCTGCTGCCGCTCGCCGTCTCGGCCAATGAGGCCGTGAAGGTCGGCAACGAAGCGCTCTCCATTCCACTGCCCCAGGGGTTCGTGCGCTACGACGGGATCAACGCGGCAATCGACCAGGTCATGCAGCGCTTTGTGGCACCGTCGAATCGCTCGCTGATGGTCATCGCGTCGCCGCTGGACGCCGAGCGCGCGAAGGCCGGCCAGCCGAAGGACCTCATCCGCTTCATGTCCCTCCAGACCGCGCGGGCGGTGGAAAATGAAACGGCCACGCTGCGTGATTTCGAAACGCTCAGCGCTGAGGTGGAAAAGCAATTTTCTCCGGGTGGCGAAGGTGCCGCGACGCTGCAAAAGGAGGCCTCCAAAATCACACAGAATGCCAACCTGGGGCTCGATCTCAAACTGGGCGAGACCCGGATGCTGGGGATTTACGAAAAGACGAAACAATCCGTGGACATGGGTCTGCTGATGAAAACGCAGGTCGGGAATGGTCCGGTGGAAACCATGGTGGCCGCGGCGAGCTTCCTCGACGTCAAGGGCAAGGTCATCTTCCTCTACGTGTACTCTGACTACCACGCGCAGGCCGATGCGGACTGGACGCAGGCCGTTGTGAAATCCTGGCGCCAGTCGATCATCGCGGCAAACCCCGGCGAGATTCCGGCGGGCGGTTTCAATTGGAACTCGGTCCTCGGCAAGGCGGTGATCGGGGGCATCATCGGCGGAGTTGCCGGGCTCCTCATGAAGATGTTCAAGCGGAGCTGAGCGATCGTTAGGATCCGCGGCCGCGCTCAAACGAAGTGCAGCTCATTTTGTCCGCTTTTTAGTCATTCCGATTTCGTGTCTCTCCGTCTCTCCATCGTCACTCCGAGCTTTAATCAGGCCCGGTTTCTTGAGCCCGCCATGCAGAGCGTCCTGAACCAATCGGGGCCGCGGGCTGAGTACATCGTGATGGATGGGGGCAGCACGGATGGGAGCGTGGAGATTATTCAGCGGCATGCGGCCTCGCTGGCGCATTGGCAAAGCGAACGTGATGCGGGCCAGTACGACGCGATCACCCGCGGCTTTGCGCGCACGACGGGCGACCTCATGGCGTGGCTCAACAGCGATGACCTGTATTGCCCGTGGGCTTTCTCCGTGGTGCTGGAGATCTTCGAAGCGCTGCCGGAAGTGCAGTGGCTCACCACGACGATGCAAATCCGCTGGGACGCCGCGGGACGGCCGGTGCGCACCTTGCACGCGCCGGGCTACTCGCGAGCAGCGAGCCTGCGCGGAGAGCATCTCCCGGCGTCCGGCGCGTTTTCACTAGGGTGGATTCAACAGGAGAGCACCTTCTGGCGGCGCTCCCTTTGGGAAAAAGCCGGAGCGCAGGTCGGGGCCGGGTATCCGCTCGCCGGGGATTTCGAATTGTGGCTGCGCTTCTTTCAGCATGCCGAATTGTATGCCGTAGAAACTCCGCTCGGCGGATTTCGCTTTCACGGCGACCAAAAGACCGGAGGCGATCGCGCGGACTATCTCGCCGAGGCCGAGCGCGCGCTCACGGCCCATGGTGGCCGGCGCTACGGCGCCTTTGGGCGCTTCCAGCGGCGACTGGGCCTGCGGCGCTACCCGGCAAAAATCGTCCGGCACCATCGCCGCACCGGCGCATGGGGTGTGATCGACAAACAGGTGTGAGTTCCATTGCCGTCATCATTCCCGCGTTCAATGCCGCGCCGTGGATCGCCGAAGCGATCGATAGCGTGCTCGCCCAGACGCGCCCGGCTTCCACCGTGATCGTCGTGGATGACGGGAGTACCGATGCCACGGCGTCCGTCGCCGAACGCTACGGAGATGCAGTCATGTTGATCCGGCAGCCAAATGCCGGCGTCTCCGCCGCTCGCAATCACGGCGCGGCCCAAGCGCATGCCGACTGGCTGCTCTTTTTGGATGCGGATGATCGCCTGCGCCCGCAGGCCTTGGAGGCCCTGGCCGCAAGGAGGGCACAAGGTGAATTCGGGGTGGTCTACGGGCAGACCGAGGACTTTGGTGATTCCACCAAGACCCACACGATTCGTGGCGACGGCGGAATGGAGGGCCTTCGTCCGGCCGCCTGCCGCGCCGCTTTTTGGAAAGCGCCCATCTCCACTCCCGGCGCGGTGATGATTCGCGCCGATTTGTTTGCCGAAGCTGGCCGCTGGGACGAGCGATTCAACACGACGGCGGATCGTGATCTGTGGTGCCGCGCCGGCGTGCTCAGCGAATTTGCTTTTGCGCCCAGCATCGTAGTGGAGCGCCGTCTCCATGGCGAAAATATGTCCGCGGACAAAAATCGCGCCCGGCGCCAGGCCGTGGAAGTGCAGCTCCAATTTTTCTCGTGGTGTGCGGCTCGCAAGATCGACACGGCCTTTCTCGAAACTTCGGAGCGCGACATCCTGGAACGCAACCTCCGGCGGGCATTTGAGGAGCGAGCTTTCACGGCCGCGGCATGGATCGCCACCGAGGCCGCGCGGCGCAGCATTGCCGGCGAGCTCTTTCGCCGCGCCAAACGGCTGGCATCCATGCCCGCCTTCGCCCGCGAGCTGGAATTAAAGTTCCGCGGCCTTTTCAAGCTTCGATGAATCGCTGCATCGCATGACGCTTCCCTACTTCAGCGTAGTCACGCCGTCCTGGAATCAGGCCGCGTGGATCGAGGGCTGCATCCGCAGCGTCCTGACACAGGGCGTTTCTGATTTCGAGCACATCGTTTTTGACAACTGCTCCGATGACGGCACCCGCGAAATCCTCGCGCGGCATCCGCATCTCAAGGTCCATATCGAACGCGATACCGGCCAATCCAACGCGCTGAACAAGGCGATGCGCCTCGCGCGCGGCGAGATCCTCTGCTGGCTGAATGCCGACGACCAGTATTTGCCCGGGACGTTCGACGTCGTCCGGCGCGAATTCGCCAATCCCGACGTGGACGTCATCTACGGGGATGCCGAAGAGGACTTTTGCGACGGCCAGCCGGCGCGCGTGCGCCAGGCCCGCTTTCCGAGCCGGGATGATTTGCTCATCTGGTGGGAGAAACGCACCGACCTGCTCCAGCCAGCAGTCTTCTTCCGGCGCCGCTTGCTCGATGAAGCCGGCCCGCTGCGGGAAGATCTCCACGTGGTCATGGATACCGAATTGTGGTGGCGCCTGTCGGAGCGTCATCCCTTCCGCTACGTCGGCGTGCCCCTGGCGCGTCAGCAACGCCAGCCGGACTCGAAAACGATCAAGCACGTGGCGCGCATCTACGAAGAGAAACATCGCGTCTTCACGCCGTTGCTCGATGCCGCCCAACCCAATCGCCGGAAAGAAAATGCCCGCGCCCGTCACACCGGCATGGCGCGGCGCTGGCTGGGGCTCGCCCAATCGGCGGCCAAATCCAACCCCGAGGCGGCGCGCGATTTTCTCGCGCGTGCCCGTCGCGAGCGCCCGCTGCTGATCCTTTCTCCGGCGTGGTGGCGGGCCCGCCTCGCCATTTCCGGCCAGCGCCCTGCCTCTTCTCAAACCGCTTCGTGACTCGTCCACCTACCATCGTCGGCATCATGCTCGTGCGGAATGAGGATCGCTTCCTCCGCCGCGCGGCGCTCAACATCGCGGACTTTTGCGATCGCATCCTCATCGCCGATCATCAGTCCCAAGATGCGACGCCCGAGATCTGCGAGGACCTCGCCCGCACGTCGTCCAAATTCGAAATCTATCGCATCCGCAGCCCGCGCGAATCGCACGAGATGCTCATCCCCCTCGCCAATACGAACACCTGGGTCTTTGGCGTCGATGGCGATGAGATCTACGATCCGTCCGGACTCGCTAAAGTGCGCGCGCGGCTGCACGCCGGCGAATGGCATCCGTGGTGGGTCGTCTTTGGCAATGTGCTCAATTGCGACGTGCTCGACGAACAGGCGCGCACCGCCAGCGGTTGGATGGCGCCGCCCTGCCGCAGCATGACCAAGCTCTACAACTTCGCCGCCGTGGAGCGCCTCGATCCTGCGACCAAGCACCGCCTGCACGGTCGGTACGATGTCTTCAATCCGGGATGGCATCCCGTGAATTCGCGACATGAACTCTACAAGAGCATGCCGTGGGAGGAGGCCGAGTTTCGCTGCCTGCACGCGTGCTGGATGCCGCGCAGCTCGCGAGACAGCGCCTCGTCGCGCCGCAACGTGACGGAGAGCCTCGGTTTTCGAAATCGACTGCGCGCAGCCTTCGCCCGGCTCTTCCCTCGCGCCGCGGCGAGCGACTACAAACAGGAGAAATACCGCCGCGGCGAGCACGTGACCGTGGACGCCGCACCCTTTTTGCCATGCCCATAGACCTCAACCAATTTCAGATGAATCCCGACGAGGCCGCGCTGCTGCGCGAGCTCGTGCAAGGCGCCCGGCCCAAGCGCATCGCGGAATTCGGCAGCGGCCTGACCACGCGCTTTTGGGCGGAAAATTCGGACGCCGCCATCGTCACGTGGGACAACTATCCGGAGTGGCTGTCGGAATTGCGCGCGGCCTTTGGCGACGCGCCGTGGCTCAGTCGCGTGGACTGGCGGCTCTACACCGTGACTCCCGAGGGCTCGCGCGAGGTGGAGAAGGATGTGATCCCGTGGGACGGCGAGCCTTTCGACTTTCTCTTCCTCGACGGGCCGCGCTCGGCGCATCCGCAAAACTTTGGCCGCAGCGGCACCTTTCGCTTCGCGACCAAGTACGCCGCTCCCGGCGCAACGATCATCTGGCATGATGCCCAGCGTCCGCATGAGAAAGAAATGGCCCGCAAGTATTTCGCCCACTGCGCGCGCAAGCGAAAGGGCAGCGTCGGCTGGTGCCGCTGGGAGACGCCGGAGAGCGTGAGCAGCATCAACCAATTCGTGCGCAAGCTGAATCCATTTACGTAATGGCTCTCGACCACTCCTGGCTCTCGCGCCTCGAGGAAAGCGTGCCCCGTTTTCTGCAAGCGCTCAAGCCCACCCCCACCCCGGGCCGCTATTTTCCATGTCTGCGCGGCGCCACGCCCGCCGGGCACAAAATGGCTCTGGGGTGGAGCTGCTTCGCACTGAAGACACTCCACATGCTGGGCCGCTGGGAGGAGCTCTTGCGCGAGGACCGCGAAGGGTGGATCGAATTTATTCAGGATTTTCAAAACGAAGATACGGAGGGGGCCTTTGTCGATCCGCCGCAGATGGCGGAGCTGGGAAAATCCCCCAGCCTGGTGGCCTCGCTCCTTCGCCTGATCGGGCGCGGGCCGTGGCGCCCCGATCCGCGCAGCATCCAGCTCGCCGAAACGAAGCAGGCAATTGCCACGCTTGCCGACGTCGGCGCCGCGCCGCGCAGGCCGTTTCGCGGCTTTCCGCTGACCCCCGAAGCCGTGCGCGCGTGGCTGGAGGCGCAGGACTGGTCGCGGCCCTGGGGCGCTGGCGGACAGAGCGCGGGGCTGGTGGTGTTTCTCAAAACGCAGGCTCCGCTGTTCATGGATCCCTTCGAGGCGGATGCGCTTCTTGCCGTCTGCCGCGATTTTTACGCGAGTCTCGCCCATGCGGACACCGGCGCTTACTTCCGAGGAACCGTGCCCGCACATGGCGAACTCATCAACGGCGCGATGAAAGTCCTCATGGCGCTCGATTGGCTGGAGATTCCCATTCACTATCCCGAACGCCTCGTCGAGACCGTGCTCGCCCATCCACCGGAGCCCAGCGGCTGCCATCTCGTGGACGCCATCTACGTGCTGCATCAGGCTCTCGCATCTCCCGGCGAAAGCCGCGCCGACGATCGCGTGCGCACTTACTGCGCAAAAGTGCAGGAACTCATCCGCGCCCACGCCCATGACGATGGCGGCTTCTCGTTTTACGTGCGCAAGGCCCAGACCGCTTACTACGGCGTGTCGGTTTCGCGCGGCCTCGACGAGAGCGACGTGCAGGGCACCTGTCTCCTGGTGTGGGCGCTCTCCATGATCTGGCGGCTCCTCGAACCCGGGGCGGCTCGCTGGAAACTCACCCGTCCTTGATAAGCCACGGCTGCCGCCAAGATCTCCGTTTCATCTTTCCGTTTTCCGATGCGTTTCATCGTCGCCAATTACGGCACTCGCCATCTGGGCCTGCTGCTCGCCCATCTCGAATCCGTCGCTCGCAGCCATCCCGACGCCGCGCACAGTGTCTACTGGCAGGACATTCCAGAGCGCTTCATCGCGGCGATGCGCGCCGCCTTCCCACGCGTGGAATGGGTGCGCACGGAATTCGATTTTGCACGCGATCCCATTCAGCGCATTTCCTCCAAAGTGCTTTGCTGGGCCCGCGCCGGTGCCGATCATGCGGATGAAGGCGAACTCGTCTTCTGCGATTCCGACACGCTCGTCCGTCGCGACCTCGCTTCTTTTTTTGCGGTCCGCGACACCGATGTCATTTTTACCACGAAGCCGGAAAATGTACCGCTCAATACCGGCGTGCTGCTCGCCCACGGTGGACCGGCGGCAACGGCCTTTCTGCGCGCGTGGTGCGACGCCACGGTGGCCATTCTTTGTTCTCCGGAGGAGTATGCGAAGGCCAATGATGCGGCGTACCCTTATGGCGGGACGGATCAAATGTCCTTCTATCAACTGCTCGGGTATTCGCGGGAGCAGAGCCGCTACACGATGCAGGTGGATGCAGACGGTGCTCGAGAAGTGCGGCTTCGCGCTGAACCGTGTGCGCGGCTTAACGAGACCAACTCCCGACCGCTCACGGACGACATTCACATCGTCCACTACAAAGCCGGCTGGCAATCCATTCTCCTCGATGGCCGTCCGTTCTCCCGCTTCCGCCGGCGCGCGGATTCGTGGGAAATGCTCGGGCTTTTTCTCGAGACCTTCGCGCAGGGCCTCGCCCGCGTGAATGCGGCAACGGGAGGGAATTTTACGGCGCGCGATTTTCGCATTCACCGCCCGTGGTATTATCGCGCTGGAAAGTTTCGCCCGCTGGCGTATGCGGCCTGGCGTGTGCGCGCGGCGCTCTGCCGTGGCTGGCTGGCCGTCACCGGCCGATTGCAGCCGGGAATGTAGTGAAAACGCGCGTCTTGTTTTCGAGTCCGCCGATCGGTAAGGTGACCATGTTCCCATGGAATCGCTCGGACAATGGCTGAAGTGTTTTGACGATGTCTCGCGAAAGCAACGCGTTCTCGAGATCGGCCTGCTCACCGGCCTGCGGGCCGATGCGGATGGCTCCTATCGCCTCGCGAATTTTGAGCGCGGCCTATTACTTGACCGTATTGTGGAACTGCACCGCCCGCGCCGCGTGCTGGAACTTGGGACCGGGCGCGGCCTCGGCGCCTTTGCCCTCGCGGCAGCCGGGCGCGCCTACGGTGTGGAAATCGAAATCACCACCGCGGACGTCCTGCCGCTATCGAAGCCACAAGATTACCCGCTGGAGGTCGCTGGCCAGCGTTCGCGCCGCAAGGCGAGCTGTGAGGAAATTTGGTCGCAGCATCTCGACCCGGAGCTTCGGGCCTGCATCACCCCGCTCACCGGGCCCACTTCGCGCACGCTGCCGCGTCTGCTCCAATCCGGCCGGCAATTTGATTTCATTTTCATCGATGCCGGCCACGACATCCATTCCGTCGGCCACGATCTCGCTTACGCGGCCATGTTGCTGGCGCCCGGCGGCGTGGTGCTGATGGACGACTTTGCGCCGCTCGAGGAATTTGGCCTCGGCACCTGTGTCGCCGTCTCGCACGCGCACGACTTCTTTTCCCACGTGGAAATTTTTCCATCCGAAGGGCTCGTCTATGGCGGCGCCGTGCATCCCGAGGCGCCACGCGGGATGGTCTTTCTCTCCGGGTTGCGCGGACCGGTAAAGCCGCGCCGGTGGGTACTGCCGCTTTGGCGGCTCGCGAGTGCGGTGGTCGCCCGTTGCTATCATTCCTCCTGGTTTCCCGCGCGCCTCGCGAAATAGCGTGGTCTCTCTTTGTTAATGAAGTTGCTCGCTCAATTCCTCGGCCGGCGCCGCCTCGCGCGCGTGCGCCCGCCCGTGCCGCCTGTCGCCCGCATCGCCGTCACCACCCGCCCGATTTTCGGCCCCTGGGGCGGCGGCAATCAATGGCTCCTCCAATTTGCGCGCTATGCGAACTACTGCGGCTACCAGGTGGTTTACGACCTCAGCCAGCCCGTGGACGCCATCGTCATCCAGCACAATGGCCTCACGGGCGCGATGAGCATCACGTTTGATGAGATTGCCGCCGCGCGCCGCGCCAACCCGCGGCTGCGCGTGGTGCATCGCATCAACGACAACGACATCCGCAAGGCCACCACAGAAATGGACGCATTCATGGCGCGCTACAACACGCTCGCCGATTTCACCGTCTTTATTTCCGAGTGGCTCCGCGACCATCACGCGGGCAAATGGTTCGATCGCACCAAGCCTCATGCGTGCATTTTGAATGGCGCCGACCCCAGTGTGTTTCATCCGGTGGGCTCCGCGGCGTGGAAACCTGGCACGCCGTTTCGGTTCGTTACGCATCACTGGGCGGACAATCCGATGAAAGGCTTTCCGCAGTACGCGCAGCTCGACGATCTCATCGCCCGCGGCGAATTGCCCGGCGTGGAGCTTTGGGTCATTGGCCGCTGGCCGAAGGATCTCGTGTGGAAGAGCGCGCGCACCTTCGTCCCTTGCGCGGGCCCGGCGCTCGCCGATCTGCTGCGCCAGTGCCACGGCTACATCACGGCGTCGCTGTGGGAACCCGGGGGCATGCATTTCATCGAGGGGCTGCAATGCGGCCTGCCCATCGCTTTTCACGAGGACGGTGGCGGTATTCCCGAGCTGGCGCGCCGCTATGGCGTGGGCTTTCGCGATGATCTGGCAGGCGCGGTTCGCGCACTCATGGCGGACTACGCGAGCTACCGCGAAAAGGTTTTGGCTCATCCGCCGAGCGGAGATGGCATGTGTCTCGCCTATCGCGAGATCATCCAGCATGTCCTCGCAGAGCGCTGAAACTCAATTCCCATTCCCACCGAAAATTATTAGCCTCCGCTCCATGAAGCTTGCCCGCATCCTTCTCCTGCTCACCTTCGCGATGTGTTTTGCGCGCGCCGAAGTCTTTGAACCCAAACCCGGCTCGCCGGAGCGCAAGGCCATCATGGATGCGATGCGCGGACCGATTTCCAAGCATGTCGGCAAAGAGGTGCAGTTTACCGGCAGTGTGAAGATCAGCGGGACGTGGGCGCGCTTTGAGGGCAACGTGGCGCCCAAGGACGGCAAGCCTCCCAAAAGCGAAGAGGCTCAAGGGGAGCTGGAACTCGATTTTCTCGCTCTCCTGCGCAATGACAAAGGTGAGTGGAAGGTGCTGTTTTGGGCCTTCGCCGGCGACATCAGCGCCTATGAGGAAGCGAAGAAAAAGTATCCGCAGGCGCCGAAGGATTTGATGCCCGATCTCCCCAAATAGGCAGGCTCCCCATCCGCAAGCGGCGCCCGTTCATCTCTCCGTGCTTCGTCACCTCCTGCATACTCTGCTGGCCCTCCCGGCCCGGCTGCGTTTCCGCCGCGCCTTGCAGCGCCGAGCCGTCATCGCCCCCGCGGGCGAGCCTGCGCTCAGCTACGGCGAAGTGCTCAATGGCAGCGGTCTCGTGGCCGGCGGCAAGGTGAAGCTGCTGCATCTGCGTGAACGCTGGGCGGAGCGCGATCCGTTCAATGTGCTCTATCTGGTCAGCAGCGCCATTCCACCTTTCGCCGCGGAGCTCGTGCGCTGGGCGAAACGCACTGGCGCCCGTTTTGTGTGGAATCAAAACGGCGTGGGATTCCCCGCATGGGCCGGCTGGCGCACGAGCGATACGAATCTCCCGATGGCGGATCTCCTCCACCAGGCGGACCATGTCGTCTATCAAAGTGAATTTTGCCGCGAGAGCGCCGATCGCTGGCTGGGGGCGCCCTCGGCACCCTCATCCGTGCTCTACAATCCTGCGGATACTTCCGTCTTTCGTCCGGCGGCCACTCCGCCAAATCCGCATGAAGTCTGGCGCCTGCTCGCCGCCGGCACGCACTATCAGCCTTTCCGCGTGCTCGGGGCGCTGGAGACGCTGCGCGTGTTGCTTGATGCCGGTCATCGCGCGCAGCTCACCGTCGCCGGCCGGATGTGCTGGTCGGATGCAGAAGCCCAGGTGCATGCGGCCATCGAGCGGCTCCGGCTCATTGAGCACGTCAGCATTCGGCCGGCGTTTTCGCAGGAGGAAGCGGTGCCGCTTTTTCAATCCGCGCACCTTCTTCTTCATCTGAAATATCACGACCCGTGTCCGACCGTCGTCGTGGAGTCACTTGCGTGCGGAGTGCCGGTCGTGGCCTCGCACAGCGGAGGGATGCCCGAATTGCTGGGGCACGATGGCGGCGAACTCGTCCACGTGCCGCTATCGTGGCGGCGCGCCGCCTATCCCAGCCCCCGGCCTCTCGCGGCGGCGGTGGCCAGAATCATGGCCCAATGGGAAGAACGCCACGTTGCGGCGCGCGCTCGAGCCGAGCGGCTTTTCCGCAAGGAGACGTGGGTGGACGCGCACGCGAAGATTTTTCAGGGGCTCCTCGAAACGCGGTGACGCGCCTGCCTACTCCAGCTTGCCGCAGCGCATGGTCACGCCATCGAAATACGCGCCGCCGCCCACATTGAAGGGAATGAAGACCAGTGCGAGTTCATCGCCGGCGGCCATCCGCACGCGGCCCTTTTGCACAAAGGGTTTCATGGCGACGCGGCTTGAGGAAAAGAAGGCCACCGAGGTTCCTTCCTTCGCGCCCGCGGGAAAATGGACGAGGTTGAGTCCGAGCTGTTTTTCGTGCTGCGAAAATCCGGCCATGCTTTGCGCGCCAAATTCCACGGCATACTCCCCTGCTTCCGGCGCGATGAAAGTCACCACCGCCATCTCCGTGGCATTGGAGCCAAATTCGCCGAGCCGTTCGTCCACGCCGCCGGCCAGGCGCCGCAGCGAGGGGCCGGTAAAGAATCGCGGTTCGTCGATCCATTCGAGATTCCGCTGCCAGCGCGAGCGGTCCCGGCCCGCCGTGGCATCCAGGACTTTGGGCGAGGCGAGCGGCTGCCAGGACAGCCGCCAGCGCACCTGCCCGTCCACGGAGTATTCGGGCGCGCCGATCCATTGGTCGCCCAGCCGTGGCATCTCGTATACGCGCGCCGCGGTGCGGCCATCCTCGGCCCGCAACGGCGCCGGCGCACCGAGTGGCACGGCCACGGCCGGCGGAGGGCGCAAGACAAAGTCTGCGGCCATGGGCTCGGGCAGTGTGTGTGGCCCGGGTTTACCGGCATCGAAAAACGCCAGCAGCGCCGTCGCGATGGCGTCCGTGTAGTGCGTGTAGCCGCGCACGTGCGGGTGGCAGGTGTCATTGGAGAAATCCTCCCACGCGAGTTGATTGGCGAGAACCTTGGCCGCCACGGATTCGCCAATCGCAATCATCGGCACCCCATAATGTTTCGCCGCCTTTTCATGCTCCACGATGCTCGGCGGAAAGAGGCCCTTCTTATAGAAATCCAAATCGCTCTTGCTGATCGTGTACAGGAACACCACATCGGTCTGCGGATTCGCCGTCCACGCTTTGCGCACGATGCGCTCCATGTGCGCGAAATCCGGCTCCGCCATGTCGTTCACCGCAAACTCGACGAACAACAAATCCGGTTGGTGGACCAGCACCTCGCGGTCCATGCGCTGCGCGCCAAGCTTCGAACCCGTTCCGCCCCAGCCGGCATTCACCGACTCAATCTTCGCGGCAGGAAATTTTTCCCGCAGCCAGGGTGGAATGGTGAAGGCGAAGCTACCGCGATTTTCGGTGATGGAACCGCCGAGAAAGACGACGCTCACGGCTTCTCCGGCTCGCAGTTTTTTCGCCACGTTCGGGCAACCATCCCGCACCGCGCTCGGCGCCGCCGGGACCGCCTCAAGCTTGGCCGCCTGCGCGGGCGCCGGCAAAAACGGCGACAGCGCTAGCATGGCGAGCAAGATGAGAAATCGAAGCATGGCGTGAGATTCATTGGCACGCCTCAAAGCCTCCGGCAAGCGAGCGCGCCGTCGGCTCCCAGCAATCAATAATTTTCCGTGGCCACTACCGACCCAGCCATCACGGTCCTCCTTTCCGTCCACAACGGCCTTCCGTACTTGGAGGCCGCGGTGCGGTCCATTCTCGCGCAGTCCTTCCGCGATTTTGAATTCGTGATTGTCGATGACGCCTCGACGGACGGCACCCGCGACTACCTTCGCACGCTGACCGACCCTCGCGTTCGCGTTGTCCCGCTCGCGGAAAATATCGGGCTGACCGCGGCACTCAATGCGGGGCTTCGCGAGGCGCGCGGTGAATTTGTCGCGCGACAGGATGCCGATGACTGGTCGCATCCGCGACGCCTGGAACTGCAGATGGCCTTTCTCCGCGCGCATCCCCGCTGCGCCGCCGTCGGCTCGCAGGCCCGCTTGATCCAAGGATCCGGCGGCTCGCTCGGGAAAAAAGATTTCCCGCTCACGCATCACGGCATCTGCTTCGCGCACCTTTTCGACAATGCCCTCGCGCATGCCGCGGTGACGTTTCGCCGCAGTGCGGTGCAGGACGCGGGCGGCTATGATGAAACGTGGATTGCCTCCCAGGACTACGAGCTCTGGTCGCGGCTCAGCACCGCACATGAGCTGGCGAATCTGCCCCAGCGCCTCGCAACGCTGCGCGTGCTCGACTCCAGCATCACCCGCCAGCACCGCCGCCCGGAGCTGATTCGCCGGGTGCAGGCGGCCCACTACGAGCGTCTCTTTGGCCGCGCCCCGAGCGACGCGGATTTGGACCTCATCGCACTCTTTCGCTCCCGGGTGGTGCCGGAGCGGCTGCGGGAATTTCGCGCGCTGCTCGATGAACTCGTCGCCGCGTACGCAGGAAAGCATCCGAACGTTTGCCAGGAGGCCGATTTTCGCCGAACACTGTCCATGATTCACGAACGCGTCGGCTACAACCTGCTCTCGCTTTCCCGGCGCGCCGGGCTCGGGGAATTGCTGCGGGCCATTCGCATGCGGCCCGCGGCAGTGTTCTCCCTGCCGTGGCTGCGGATCGGGGCACTGACCGTGCTTGGCGATTCCGCCCGGCGCCTTTACCAACGCGCCGCCAAATGACTGATACTGCACCCATGACTTCGCCCGATGCCCCGGTTCGCGCGCCAGCGCGCCGAAAGTATCGCGTGCTGCACGTCATCGATTCGCTCGACCTCGGCGGCGCGCAGGTGGTGCTGGAAAACCTGATCCGGCATGGCGATCGCGATCGGTTCGAATTCGAAGCCGCCACGATGCATGGCCGCGGCGTGTATTGGGATCGGCTGGGCGCGCTCGGCGTGCCGCTGCACTCGCTTTCCTTCCACCACAAAGTGCCGCTCTACGTGCCACGCCTCGCCTGGCTTTGTCTCACGCGGCGCTACGATGTGGTGCACACGCATCTGCTGGCGGCCAATGTCATCGCCAAGCCCCTCGCGGCGTGCTGCGGCGTGCGCGTGCGCATCAACCACGACCATTGCAACGACAAGCTCACCGACCCGCGCTGGTGGGCGCTGTCGGCGGATCGGGTGACCAACCGCTTTTCCACCCACGTCATTGCCGTGAGCGAGAGCACGCGCGCGTTTGTGGTGGAGAAAGAAGGCCTCCCGGCGGCGCGCGCCACCACGGTGCACAACGGGATCGACCTCGATATCTTCCGCCCACGGCCCGAGCAGCGCGCAGCGGCGCGCGAGCGGTGGAATCTGCCATCCGATGCTTTCATCGTGGCCGGCATCGGACGCCTCACGTTTCAAAAGAACTTCGCGCTCTTTCTCGATGTCGCCGCGCGCATCGTGCGCGAGCATCCGCGCGCATTTTTTGTCCTGGTCGGGACCGGAGAAGACGAGTCCGCGTTGCGCGCGCAGGCCGATCGTCTGGGACTCGGCGAGCGCGTGCGCTTTCTCGGCTACGTCTCCGACATGCCCGCGCTCTGGCCGGCGCTCGATTGCCTGCTGCTCACCTCGCGCTACGAGGGCCTGCCCATCACGATCCTCGAAGCGATGGCCTGCGGCGCGCCCATTGTAGCTTCAAATCTCGACGGCATGCGCGAAATTTTGCGCGATGAAGAAAATGCCGATCTCGTTCCACCTGGTGAGCCTGAGCCCTACGCGGAGCGGCTGTCCCGATTGATCGCCGATTCCACCCGCCGCGCCCACCACGCCGCCGCGGCGCTGGAGATCGTGCGCCAGGGCTACAGCGCCGCCGCCATGGCCCGCGCGGTGGAGCGCATTTATCTGCGCTACCTCGAACCGGCGGGAAGCCCAGGCTAAACCTCCTTTGCAAAAGTCATCCCCTATCCACCCATGAGCATCTTCTGCGACTGGTCCGCCAACCGTGGTAACCTAAAAGGGCAACTCGTCCTGGCCTGCTTCCGCCTGGCGGGCGCGTGCCGCCGGCTGCCAGCGCCGCTGTGGTGGATCACGATCCCGTACCTCATTTGGTACGAGCTCTCCATCGTTTGGGGACTGAGCATCGAGCTGCGCTACAAGGCGCGAGTGGGGCCGGGGCTCAAGCTGTACCATGGCCACGCCCTGGTGGTGAATGATGGCGTGGTCATCGGTGCGCGCTGCACCCTGCGTCACAGCACCACGATCGGTTCCAAGCAGCTCGCCGACGGCTCGGAGAGTGCATGTCCGAAGCTGGGGAATGAGGTGAATGTGGGCGCGAATGCGGTGATTCTCGGGCCCATTCAAATCGGCGACCGGGCGGTGATCGGCGCCGGATCGGTGGTGGTGAAAGATGTGCCGGCGGGTGCCGTGGTGGCTGGGAATCCGGCGCGCGTGATCCGGCAGGAGAAGTCCGCGTAGAGGGCGGATTTCGAAAGGAGCGGGAGAGCGCGATTCGCCGCGCGAGGTGTGCTGTCTATGCGGAGCTCTGCCTTGGTCGCTTGACGCTCTGCGCATTGCGACATGAGCCTCTAGGCAGGGCACCGCTCCGGCGCCCCATCCGGGGCTGAGAGCGGTTTAAATAAAGATGTCGCCGTGCCGCAGCCATAGCCGAAGAGCCTCGGGTGACATGGGAAGGCGAGGTATAGTCTGGAGTGCGGTGCCTTGGCACCGCACTCCAGACTGCGCCCCGCGCGGCGGCGACAACTCCATTTAAACGGGCTGGGCTTGGCGCAGAGCATCACGCCGCCGAGATCACATGTTGCTGACTTTCGGCGGTGGCAGCGGGACGGGGCGGATGCGCGGGAGATTCACGGTCTTCTCCGGCTCCTGCGTGAAGACCTCCGGCTCGACTTCGATCACCGTTGGCGTCGGCATGGGCCGCACGGGCCGCTCGGCTCCAGGCACCGGCGTGCTCAATTCATCGAGCAGGTTGCGGTGCTCATCGGTGATGCGGGAGAGCCGGCGCAGCAAGTCGTCGCGCTGGTGCGAGAGATTGTCGCCTTCCAAACGGGCGGCGGCGAGTTCCCGGCGGAGGTCCGCCAATTCCGCGGAGGCCGACGAGCGCGCGGTGCGTTCTTCGTCGAGCCGGGCCGCAGCGAGGCGGCCTTCCGCCGCGGTGGCTTGCAACTTTTGCTCCCAGTCGCCGCGCGTCATGGAAGCCGCGGCGCGCATCTTGTCGATGTCCGCGGTCAGCTCCGCCTGGGCGTGGCGCGCCTGCTGCAAATCGGCTTTCGCCGCGGCCAATTCGCGCTGCAGATCCGCCTTCGCGGCATCGCGCTGGCTCAGCTCTTCCGCCACGGCCGCCGCTTCCTTGCGCGCCGCCGCGGTTGCCTCCGAGGAGGCCTTGCGTGCTTCCTCCAGCTCGCGGCGGAGGGCCGCGGTGGACGATCCCGCATGCTTCGTGGCCTCGTCCGTCGCAGCACGCGCCTGCTCCACTTCCTGGCGCAAACTGGCAGCCGTAAGGTCGCTCTTCGCGAGGGCCTGCGTAACTTCCTGCCGCGCTTTCTCGGACGCCTGCAGCTTTTGCTCCCACGTCGTCTTGCTGCCGGCGAACTCGCCGCGCGTGCGCTCCAAATTGGTGTGCAGTTCCGCTCGCGCGGCTTCCAGCTCCGCCGCCGCGGCGCGATGGGTCTCCTGCAACTTTCCAGCCTCGGTCTGGGCAGCAGCCAGCTTGGCCTGCAATTGCTCCACTTCCTTGCGCAGATCGTTCGCCTCCCGTTCCGACCCGTCAAAGGCCTGGGCCAGTTCCGCGCGGGTGGTTTCCGCGGTGGTCAGTTTCTTCTCGAGCTCGGTCCTGGCGGCGATCGCCGCCGCGAGTTCGCCCTCGTGCACCGCGGCGAGGTCCCGGTGCTCCTGGCGGGCGTGATGAATCTCCGTGCGCGCGGACTCCAAATCCTGGTGCACCTTCGCCGCCGACGCCAATTCCTCGCGCAAGGCCGCCTCCCGTTCCGTGGCGGATTGAATGGCCTGGGCCGCCTCGCCACGAACCCGCTCCATGGATCCCAACTGGGCTTCGAGTTCGCCGACACGCTGCTTCATTTCGGCGAGTGATTTCTCCGCCGCCGCGGCGTTCGATTTCGCCGCCTTCAATTCGTCCACGAGGCTCGTCGCGTCCGAGGTCATCGATTTCTCGGCCCCGCTCAACTTGGCCTCTACGTCCGCCAGGCGGTGCACCAGCTCATCGTTCTCGCGCACCACCTTGGTGTGATCCTTCTCGAGGGTGCTGATGAATTCCTCCTGCGCCGTGACCTTCGTTTTCAGCTCGGCCGCCAGCGCCTCGGCGCGGCTGCGCAACTCATCGCGCTCGCGCACCAGCACGGCGAGCTGCTGCTCCAGCGCCACGCTTTGTTCGCGCAGATTCTGCGCCGAGTTCTTGCGCTCGCTGTCGAGCGACTCGTGCTCGCGCTGGAACTGCTTGCGGAGATCCTCCAGTTGGATGCGCAGCGACTTGGATTCCTCCTGCGCAGCCTCCAGCTTTACGCGGGCGTCCGCCAGCGCCGGCTCCAGCCCCGCGCGTTTTTCCGTAAAGGATTGCCGCGCGCCTTCCACCGCGGAGAGCAGCGAGCCGGCACGCTTTTCCAACTGCACCCGATCTTCCTTCGCCCGCTCATGGGCGGAAACGAGCTCCTGGCGCACGGACGCGAGGGCCGCGTCCTTTTCCTTCAATTGCGCCTGCATGACCTCGACTTCGCCCGAAACGGTTTGCGCCCGCGCTTCATCGCGTTCGCGCAGCAGAATCTTCAGCCGCTCCCGGTACGAATCGATGTCCGATTCCAATTGCGTCACCAAATGCGCCTGCATGGGATCCGGCGCCGCCGGTGCGGCGACCGCGGAGGTCAGCTTGGCCTGGAGTTCCGCAATCTGGTTGCGGGCGTTTTCCAAATCCGTGGCCGCCTTGCTGCGGTCATTGCCGAGGGCCGTGATCTGATCCTGCAGCTCCTTCTGCGCTTTCCGAAATTCATTTTCCCGCACGCGCGCCGCGGCCTCGATTTCCTTCCGCATCTCCGCCTTGGCCGACTCCATGTAGTTGGCGCTCTCTTCCTGGAGTTTGTCCGCCGCCGCGAGCATCTTCTCCGCCTTGGCCCGGGCCTCCTTTTCGCGGGCGACTTGCAGCGCTGATTCCCGCTGGGTGGCTTCCATGGCGGCGATGCGCCGCTGGTAATCCTCCACCTGCCGCTGCATGTGCAGACCGCCACCGCCATTGGCCGCCCCCTGCCCGCCGCCGCCCTTTTTCATGAGCTCGGCATTTTGGGAAGCGAGGTAGCCCTTTTGTTGCAGCAAGGCGTCCCGCTCGGCGATGAGGGAGGTCATTTTCGATTCGTCCTGCAACGTGAGCAATTGCCCCTTCAACGTCGTGAGTTCCGTGCGCAGGGCCTCCTTCTCCGAGGTCATTTTCTGGATTTCCTCGCGGCTCATCGCCGTGACCTCCGCCTCAGCCTCCACGGCGCCCTGCGCCTTTTCATACTCGCGCCGAATTTTTTCCAAATCCGTCGCCAGCCGATCGCGGGCCTCCGTCGTCGCACGGCAGCGCCGCTCGAGTTCCGCGATCTGCCGCTCGTAGTCGCCCTTCAGGACGGCAAACTTCCGCTGCAAATCCGGCGGCAAGTCCGCAATCCGCACATCTTCCGCCGGCTTGGGCGCAGCCTCTGGAGCCGGTGTTTCGGAAGATTGGGGCGCGGTATTTGGGGGCGGCGCTGGTGGCACAGGTCCCGCACCACCCGTTGGTTCGACGGGCGCAGGGACCACCTCAGGAATCGCTGGAGCTGGTGGCATCTTCAAAACTGTTTCCCGCGCCGCCGGGGCGCGATTAGTGGTCGTCTCGACCGGTTTGTCCGTCGTGGGCCGGCTGAACCACGACGCCTTGTGTCCCCCGCGTCCCGGCAACACGGGCATGCTGGGCTTGGAAGATTCGGCTGGCTCCGTAGCGGCGGATGCCGGAGCAGCAGCAGTTGGCGGGGGATTTTTCAGCCGGCTCGCCTTGAGCTTTTGCGCGAGGGATTCGACTGTCGGGTCTCCCGGCACGCTGCCATCGGCGGGACGCGCCAGGCTTACGAGCTTGGCCAGCTTTTGCCACGGGAAGCGAATTTCCGTCGCTCCCGCCTCCCCGAGTTCGCCGCGGAAAATATGCGGGCACCGCTTATACAGCTCGGAAAGAAGAATGGTGGTCTGCCCCCGGTTGATTTGCCGGGAAAGCTCGGAGATTTCAAAGCGCAGTTCCGTGCGGAGGTCATGGGGGCCCGGGGCCAGCACGGCGGGGGGAATCCGATGGAGAAAATCACCCAGTTCCAGAATCAACTCGTCGGGGCTGTGAGGCTTTTTGGACACCCCCCCCAACGGCGGGGAGAGCTTTTTCATCTCAGGCGTATAAGCGGACGAAGCCGTAGGGACCAGAGGAGGCTCGTCTTTGGCTTTGCGCTTAAAGCGGCTGAGGAATTTCATGCGTCAGGCTGCGTGACGGATGCGAAATTGCACCGGGGTTAATTAGCGATTGGTAGCGGTTTTGTCTGTAAAAAGGTTTCGCCGGTCTGAGCAAAAGGCTTAGGGGCGGTATTCTCAGTAAATTTACGCACAAATCGTGCGAGCTCGCCCAATAACTTTTGGGGAAGCGTAGCCGTTATCAGCACTTCGTCCCCATCATACTGCACCTCATGCACATGCGCCTCTCGATGAAGTCGGGCTAATAATCCGGACTCCGATGCCGGAATGACCAACTCTCGCGTTTTTGTTCCCGGCGCGGCCAATTCGCTCATGCGCTCCAGCAGTGCGGGCAGGCCCTCTCCGGTGTGGACGGAGACAAAAAGGGCGTCGGGAAAATGCGCCTTCAATCCTCGCAACACAGCGGAGTCGTGGACTTTATCGATTTTGTTAAAGGCCACGAGCATGGGGCGTTTGCCCGCCCCAAGTTCCTCCAGCACCTTCATCGTGGTGGCATAAAACTCCATCACCTCCGGGGCACTGGCATCGAGCAAATGGAGGAGAAAGTCGGACTGGGCGGCCTCTTCCAGCGTTGCCTTGAAAGCTTCGACCAAACGATGGGGTAGCTTGCGCACAAAGCCCACGGTGTCGGTGAGTAGCAGCGGCTGACGGGAAGGCAGCGCAACCTTGCGCGTGGTGGTGTCCAGCGTGGCGAAAAGCTTGTCCTCCACGAGGACCTCGGCGCCGGTGAGCTTTCGCAAAAGCGAGCTTTTGCCCGCATTGGTGTAGCCGACGATGGCACAGTTTGGCACCGGGGTGCGTTGGCGGTCTTTGCGCTGGGTCGCCCGGGCGGAGCGGATTTGCTCCAGCTCGCGCTTGAGCCGGTCCATCGACTTCCACATGCGCCGGCGGTCCTGCTCGAGCTGGCTTTCACCCTCGCCCTTGGCGCCGATGCCGCCCCCCTGCCCGCCCAAGTGCCCCCAGGCGCGCGTGAGGCGGGGCAGCGAGTATTCGAGCTGCGCGAGCTCAATTTGCAGCCGTGCCTCCCGCGTGCGGGCGCGTCCCGCGAAAATATCCAGGATTACTTTTTGCCGATCGAGCACCGGCACGCCGGCGAGTTCCTCCCAATTCCGCTGCTGGCTGGGCGTGAGGTCGTGATCGAAAATGAGCGCGCCGAGCTCCTCGGCCTTCACGCGGTCCGCCAGCTCCTGCGCTTTGCCGGAGCCGAGAAGAAAGCGCGCGTGCATCTCGCGATGGTACACGAGGACGCGCTCAGCCACCGGATGGCCGAGGGTCTGCACGAGTTCTTCCAGCTCTTCCAGCAAGCTGGCAGCTTGGTCGCGCGAGGCCGGGTCGGTAAACGTCCCTATGAGCAGCGCCGGCTTGGCGAGGCGCGATGCAGTTTCAAACATACCGTCCCTATCGTAGCCGAGGTGCCTCGCGGGGGCAACGGATGATTGCCCGCAACACAAAAGTCTCTCGCGTTCCCCGCTGTCAGCGGAGCGACAGCAGGATGATAATTTCCAAGACACTCAGCACGGTGCCGACCGGCAGGTACCACGTGCTGGCGACCGACATTCCCAGCAAGGCCCGCCATCCCGCAGCCGGGCGCCACAGAAAGATGCCCAGCGCGGCCAGCCAGCAGACGCCGAGAAACACGTGCAGTCCTTTGACCAAAGAGCTTCTCGGCTCCAGCCCCACGGCGGAGACGACCCGCGACCACGGTCCCAGCTTGCCCGCATAGGGGCCGCTGCTCGGCGTTACATAGTCTCCCTTCACAAACGCACGCGTGCCGTCGAAGACGAGCCAGCTGCCGAGGATGAAAGCCACACCCGCTGCCAGGAATCGAAGCGCCGTCATGGCGCCAATCCCTACACCAGCCCGGTCTCCTCGGGCCAGCCGCAAAGGAGATTCAAGCACTGGATGGCCTGGCCGGACGCGCCTTTCACCAAATTGTCCTCGGCGCTGAGCAGCACCACGCGGCCGGTGCGCGGGTCGTGCCGCAGGGCGACGTCGATGTAATTCGTGCCGGTGACGTATTTGGTGTCCGGCAGATTTCCACTGTCGCCGAGCAGGCGCACAAACGTGGAGGAACCGTAGTCCTCGGCATAGGCGTTAGTGAAATGGAAGGGTTCCACGCCTTTTTCCGGCTCGGCGTAGATCGTGGTGTGAATGCCGCGATTCACCGGGATGAGGTGCGGCGTAAAATTGATGCGCACTTCCTGCCCCGCGGCGATGGCGAGTTCCTGCTCCACCTCGCCCAGATGGCGGTGCTTCGGCACGCTATAGGCGCGCATGCTTTCGTTGCACTCGGCGAAGAGGTAATCGATCTTCGCATTGCGCCCCGCGCCACTCACGCCGCTCATGCTGGAAACGACGATGCTCGACGGCCGGATCAAATGCCGGCGCAGCAAGGGCACGAGCGGCACCAAAATGCTCGTGGGATAGCAACCCGGGCAGGCCACGAGTTGCGCGGTGCGGATTTTTTCCCGGTAGAGCTCGGGCAAGCCGTAGACCGACATCGCGGCGAGTTCCGGCGCGTGGTGTTTTTCGCCGTAGTAGTGCTCGTAGACGGCGAGGTCCTTGATGCGGAAGTCGGCGCTGAGATCCAGCACGCGCAACCCGGCTTTGATCAGCGGCGCCGCGTATTCCGCCGCGACGCCATGCGGCAGCGCGAGGAAAACGATGCGCGCGCCCGTGGCCACGATGGCGTCCACGGTGGACTCGATGAACTTCAGCCCGGCATAGCGCGTGCCCGCGAAGCGTGGATACACGGAGGCCAGCGTCTGCCCCGCGAGCTGGCGTGATGTCAGCGCCGCGATCTCCGCGCGCGGATGACGCGAGAGCAGCCGGACGAGTTCCTCGCCCGAATACCCGGTGGCGCCAACAATCACGACTTTCTCCATGTTCATGGCCACAAGAAACGCGCGAATGGCGTGGGCGCCAAGCGGGAAGTGAGCCCTCTTACCAGGCCTCACGCAAAGGCGCAAAGGCGCAAAGAAGAATCAGAGTGTGCGCTGACTGAGGGCCTTTCTTCGCGTCTTTGCGCCTTGGCGTGAGGCTTTCCTACGCCACCTGCTTTTCCAGCAAGCGTGCGAGCAGCTCGATATCCGCGGGCGTGATGCCGCTGATCTGCGCCGCATGGCCCAACGTGCGGGGGCGGTAGTGCGCCAGCTTTTGACGCGTTTCCGTGCGCAAACCGGGCAGCGCCGTGAAATCCGTCTCCACGGGAATCTCGCGCGCGTGCTCCGAAGCCAGACGCTCGATGTCGCGGCGATCGCGCGCGATGTAACCCGCGTACTTCAGCTCGATCTCCAGCGCCTCCCACAGCTCTTCCGGGGCGCCGGCCCGGAGATCGGCGGGCACGCGGGTGGAGTCGTTTTCCGCGCGCTTCAGCCACTGCGCGAGCGGCACCCCGTCGATGCGCGCGGTGGTGGCGTGTGCACGGAGGCGGGCGAGTGCGGCAAGCTTGGTGCGCACGCTTTCCGCACGCGCGGCGTCCACGAGTCCGAGCCGCTCGGCGATCGGCGTGAGGCGCACGTCGGCGTTGTCGCTGCGCAAATGCAGGCGATGCTCGGCGCGGCTGGTGAACATGCGGTAGGGCTCCGTGACGCCTTTGTGGATAAGGTCGTCGACGAGCACGCCGAGATACGCTTCGTCGCGCCCCAGCAATAGCGCCGGGCGGCCGAGCAAGGCCAGCGCAGCATTCGCGCCCGCGAGCAAGCCCTGGCCGCCGGCTTCCTCGTAGCCGCTCGTCCCGTTGATCTGGCCGGCGAAATACAGCCGCGGGACGCGCTTCGTTTCGAGCGTGGCGTGGAGCTGCTGCGGCGGGCAGTAGTCGTATTCCACCGCGTAGCCGGGCCGAATGATCTGCGCGCGCTCCAGCCCCGGGATGGTGCCGAGAATTTGCAACTGCACCTCGAAGGGCAGGCTCGTGCTGAGGCCGTTCACGTAGTACTCCTCCGTGTGCCGTCCCTCCGGCTCGAGGAAAAGGTGATGGCTCGGTTTCTCGGAAAACTTCACCACCTTGTCCTCGATGCTTGGGCAGTAACGCGGACCGGTGCCCTCGATTTTACCCGCGTAGAGCGGCGACTGGTGCAGGTTCGCGCGGATGACTTCGTGCGTGGCGGCGGTGGTGTGCGTCTGCCAGCAGGGCAGTTGCTCGCAGTGCAATTGTCCGTCGCGCCATTCATTGAGCGTGAAGAAATCATCCGCACCGCGCGCGATGCGCTCCGGCAAATAGCTGAAAGGCCGCGCCGGCTCGTCGCCGGGCTGCCGCTCGCACACGCTGAGATCGATGGTGCGGCCATTGAGCCGGCAAGGCGTGCCGGTCTTGAAACGGCCCACTTCAAAGCCGAGTTCGCGCAGACAATCGCTGAATGTGGACATGGCATCGCCCATGCGACCGCCGCGCTCATTCTGCATCCCCACATGCAGCAACCCGCGCATGAAGGTGCCCGTCGTGACCACCACGGCACGCGCGCGGACGCGCAGCCCCAGCGTGGTCTCGATGCCCGCCGCCGCGCCGTCGCCATCGAGGATCAGACGCGTAACGTTGGCCTGGAAAATGTCGAGGTGCTCCGTGCGTTCCAGCACGGCCTTCGCGCGAAATTGGTAAGCCTTTTTGTCCGCCTGCGCCCGCGGCGAGCGCACGCCCGGGCCTTTGCTGGCATTGAGCGTGCGGAACTGGATCCCCGTGGCATCGGTGTTCAGCGCCATCAATCCACCCAGCGCGTCGATCTCGCGCACGATCTGCCCCTTCGCCTGGCCGCCAATGGCCGGGTTGCACGACATCTGGCCGATGGTGTCGAGATTCTGCGTGAGCATCAGCGTCTCGCACCCGAGCCGCGCCGACGCCAGCGCCGCCTCGATGCCGGCATGGCCGGCGCCGATCACAATGACGTCGTAAGTTTTAGGATGCAGGACCATTCGTCAGAAAAAGTGGAGTGTCGATTGTCCACGAAAAGGCCGCGAAAACAAGCGGCGCCATTTTGGACTGCGGGGGCAGAGCGAAGCGGCGACACCGCTTTGGAGGCGAGGAGGGAATTCAGGGACGGCGGCAGGGATGCGCGTGCGAATCACGAAGCGTTAGTGGCGTTCGAAAGCTTTTCCCTTCCACCAATCCACCTTCGCCCTCCCTCCAAAGCGGTGTCGCCGCCCGCTTTCGCGGGCTTTGCCCGGCGCCTCCGCGCCGTCCCTTAGGGCTGCCTGCGGCAGGCTTTCTCGCTCCGCTCGATTGCCACCGCACTCCAAAGGGCTTCCCGAGTTAGTTCGTGATCACCTGCGGCGCCTCATCCTGCTTTGGCAGGGGCAGATCGTCCTTGGTCACGGCTTTGGCCGGACCAGCAGGCGCCTTGGGCTTGGGCGTGGCCGCACGACGTTCCACCTGCGCCACGCGCGTCTGGTTGCGACGGGCTTCGATGACGAAGCTATTGTTTTCGCCGAAGCGCGCCCAGGGGCCGCTCGGCACGTCGCGGAATTCCACGAACTTCCAGTCGAGCGTGTCGATCATCGACGCGCCGAGGTAGTCGCGCACGGCCGGCGAGATATCGAGGCCCGCGCCGCGGTTCAGGTTCGGCGCCGGGCGCTCATTGCCAAAAACGTATTGCCAGTGGTCCGTGCGGAAGGGGCCGCAATCGCTCCACTGCGCATAGCACACGCGCGAGGAGCCATTGGGATAGTTCTTCCGGATGGCGATCCAGCGGTCTTTCAGCACGCTCTGGCCGTCCTTTTCAAACACCTGATTGAACCACGGCACCACCGCGCGCGCTTCGGGTTTGTGGTTCCCGTGCTCCACGTCGTTGTAGGGCAGGGCGAAATAGAAAGGGTTCTGCTGCGGGACGAACCCGGCCGGGATGCTGCCGCCGTCGGGCAGCGCGCGGCGCGACGCACCGCTATCGATGCCGCCGAAGCTCTGCATCCAGTCCCGGTCCCAAGAGCTGGAGAAATTGTGCACCGGGTTGTTGATTGAGGCCGATTCGCCCACCCAGAAGATGGTGGTGACGATGTTCAGCCGCCATGGGTACAGCCCGCGCACGCCGGCTTTGTTCGATTCCGTGGGGATAATGACCTGAGGCTCCAATTGGAGAAGCGAGTCCTCCCGGAGCTTCATCGCATATTTCGCGAAGTCCGAACTGCTTTGGTAGGGGTTTTCTGCATGGGCGGCCGCGAGGCAAAAAATCCCCGCGACGAGGGCCTTGAACTTCTTCATGGAGCGCGCGGAGGATAAACGGTGGTGCTAAACGGGCAAGCGGTATTTGTGTTAGCAGGATGTGTTCTTAGCTGGCCTAAACCATCCCCGAAAAGGGTCCCATCTCTGGAAAAAAGAGCCGGTAAAGCCCTCGGGAGCCGGATCATGCGGGGAATCATCCCCCTCGGCAATACAGACTTTCCCCGGCGGGCCAGTCACTCGGCTTCGGCTTGCCGGCACCTTTCCTCAGGGCGCGCTAGGACATAATCCTAGACCGCCTGCTAGCGCAGGTAAACGAGGCCGAGCGAATTCACGACATCACCCGTGGACCCGGTAACCCCGACAATCATGCGCCCACGTGGGTTGATTTCCCGCGGCTTGCCGCCGCCTTCACCCCCGAGCCAGTCGGTGACGTAAGTATCCTGCGGATTCAAGGATATGCCGTCCGGATTGATGCGCATGAAGATGATCTCCACGCAGTTCACCACATCCCCGCTGCGGACTTGCAGCCCGCCCACGGCGTAACCGTCCTTCGCCACGACCCGTTTTCCCGAAGCTTTACCCCGGCGCTCTCCAGGGCGTTCGCCGTGGGCCGTGGCAAAAATTGGGCGCAACCCGCCGAGGACCGAAAACTGAAACCAGCCACCTTTCCCGGCCTCGAAGCCCACGATGTAGCCGCCCTCGCGGGCGATATCCTGCCAGCCTTCCCCTTTCCCGGCGAGATCGGTCACCGCCACGCGTCCGGCTTCCACCGCCGCCCGAATGCTCACGGCTGCCCGCGCGCGGCGGGCACTGGCGGCGCCTTCGGCATCGTTCTTGGCGCGGAAATCCTGCTCCACCGGCGTCAGGCTTTGGAGGAATTTGGAACGGGCCGTGTTTCTCTTGAGCGCTACCGACTGCGAGGTGGTCGCCGTGGATTTCAGCAAATTCGCCCAGGCGGAACGAACCTCCGCCGGCGCGGACTTTGCCGGTTCGCCGTTCATCCCGCGCTCCTCAAAGCGCTTGATCTCGTGCTTGAACTTGTCCGCCTCGTCGGGGCGCCGGGCTTGGTTGTATTTATTGGCAAAAGCTTGCAGGTCGGCGCTGTACCGATCCCGGGCCGCCTTGAGCTGCGGCTCGATTTCGTCGTCGATGGCCTTCTCCTGCGCTTCATAGTCCGTCACGAGCTGGTCCAGCGCGGGGCGGGCCGCCGCGCCGCCGGCCCCCGGAACCTGCGCTCGAAGCGGAGACCAAAGACAGCACACAAACAATACGGATAGAATAGGGAAGCGATTCATCGGAACAATACGAAGGTGGAGCGTGTCGTTTTCACGCCGTCCATCAATCTTCCCACCAAAAACTTCTGATCACGCCAAAAGTTTTGAACGGATCCGTGAGGGTGAGGTCTATGTCTGCGTTCTGGGGGGAACATTGGGGTCGCCGGCACGGTGTAGTGTGGCCGGCGGCCCCAACTTTTTTTGCAGGCGAGGTTTTCAACCTCGCATCTGTTCAGAATCCAACCAACCGTAGGCTGGTCGGTGGTGCCGACGCACCGCAAGCGCTGCACGGTCGCAGCTTTGCTTCGCGCTTTCCGCGCCCTCCGCGTTCTTCGCGGTAAATTTGTCGCGGAGGGCGCGGAGGGCGCGGAAAACGCGGAGGTTCATAGGTATCCTCTTCAGTGAGACGCGGACCGCACGGAGCTGCGACCGGAAGGTCGCGGACATCCGGCGACCGGTCCTGCGAGCGTCCGCGGCCTTCCGTCCGCAGCTACGTGGGAGAGACACTCGCCTTGAAAGGGCTAAGCGCATACTCAAACTCGCTTGCAACGAGAGCCACGAAATTTGGACACTCCACTTCCGATCCCTTTGCTGAGATGTCTCGATTTTCTGTGCGAGGTTAGAAACCTCGCCTACTTTGCATTTGACGGCTCGCACAGGTCCCGCCACCGTCCGCCCCCTTTTCATTATGCGCCATACGCTATCTGTGCTCGTTGAAAACAAGTTCGGGGTGCTCACTCGCATCGCCGGCATGTTCAGTGGGCGCGGGTTCAACATTGACTCGCTCAACGTCGGCCCGACGCTCGATCCATCCACTTCGCGGATGACGATCGTCGTCCGCGGCAATGACCGCACACTCGACCAGGTCGGCAAGCTGCTGGCCAAATTGATCGACGTCATCGAGGTGCAGGATTTCCGCGACGGCGAATACGTGGACCGCGAGCTGGTGCTCATGCGCGTGAACATCACGAGCGAGACCCGCGGCGAAGTGATGCAGATCTGCGACATCTTCCGCGCGAAGATCGTGGACGTGCAGCCGCGGAACTTTACGATCGAGGTCTCGGGCAACGAGAGCAAGATCAACAAGTTCATCACACTCATGGAGCCCTTCGGCATCGCCGCGCTGACGCGCACCGGCAAGGTCGCGCTGCCGCGCAAGGGAGACTAACGACGGCCGAACGCCGGGACGCTCCAGGAAGCGGCGGCATTCTTGTCGGCGTCGTGGGTACCGCGCGCACGATTCCGTAGCCGCCCGCTCCGCTTCATCCATGGCCTCCGTGTGCCTCGCCGTCCTCGAATCCAAATTTGCGGCGGACGGCGGCCATTTCCGCCGTGAGCCGTCCGCTCGCGAGGCGCACAATCAGCGGTTCCTCCACCTCGGTCTCGCTCTGGTGTTCCTGGGCGTGCCGGCAGGCAAACAGGGTGAAGAGTGGCGCCAGGGTTTCGCGTGGAATCACGTCCCGCAGCCGGGCGACGCTGAGCCCGGCGGCGGTGAGTCCATCCACGGCGCGCTGCTTTTGCGGCGTAGGGAAACATAGGACGAACCAGCCGGACTCCGCGAGATGGGCCGAAGCGGTCCGCGCGTAGTCCGTGACATCGCCGCGCAGTTCAAACCGGGCGTGCGCTTTCTGCGCATCCTGCGGGAGCACGCCGGAGCCTGGCGGAAAGTAGGGCGGACTGCCCGTGATCAGCGGAAAGGTGCGGCGCAGCGCCAGATGGCGGAGATCCCCGTGGGAGCAATCCACCCGGGCGCGCAGCCCATTGGCCTCCAGATTGGCCTGCAGCAGACGATAGCTGATGGCTTGCGCTTCCACGCACGTGAGCCGCGCCGCCGGCCCCAGGCCCCACAGCGTGAGCAGCCCCACCGTGCCGATGCCTGTGCCGAGATCGAGGTACTCGGCAACCGGCGGTGAAACTTCGAGCGCGTACCACGCGGTCAGGACGTCATCGATGGAATGACGGTGGCCGTTCTTGCGCTGGGCAATCAACCAGCCCGATGCTGCGCCGGCGTCATCCATCCAAGGCTCCCGTCCTGCCAGCCCGACAGGGCCGGTCAAGGCATCGAGCGTGATGGGCTCTCCGAGTTCTTGTGCCAGCCGGTTTCGTTCGTGATTCCAATGCTCCATGCGAGGCCGCTGAGTCATTCAGCCAGCGTACGGAACCGAAATCAGCCAAGACGTGACAGCTTAAATTCAGCCCCTCCGAATTTATTAATACAGCCATTAAAAATAAAGGGGGCCGCCCACCACGAGCGGCCCCCTTGACCACAACATTGAAGTTCCCGCGATTTCCTAAAACTTCACCTCCGCACCAAAGGTGAACAACCGCGGGGCGCCCGGCTGGATGATGTCGGGCACATTCTGGCTCGCGAGGTAGTAGCGCTCGTCGGCCACGTTTTCGCAGGTGAGTTTGAAGTTCCAGTTCCGCCAGTGGTAGTAGAGACCCGCGTCGAAGCGCCAGTAGTCGGGCAGCGTGAAGCTGTTCAAGGTGTCGCCCGCACGGTCCCCGACGTAGACGACGCCCGCGCCGACGCTCAGGCCCGGGATGAGCCAGCGGCTCGTGTCGTAGCGAAGCCGCAGGCCGGCCTGCACGTTGGGCACGTTGTAGAATTCGTTGCCCTTGGTCAGCGGGTCCAGCGTCTCGGTGATCTCGGTGTCCATAAGCGCGAAGCCGCCCTGGACGCTGAGGTCGCGCGTGATTTCGCCGGTCATTTCAAATTCCAGGCCGCGGACTTTCACGTCGCCGATGGGTATGACGAAGGTGAAGGTCGGGTCATTGGGGTCGGCCTCGAGAATGTTTTTGCGCTTGGTCTGGTAGGCCGAGAGCGTGGTTTGCAGGCGGCCATCGAGGAAGCTTGCCTTGATGCCGGCCTCCACCGCTTCAGCCTCGAGCGCGTCGGGATGATCGCCATTGGCGAAGAGACCGTTCTGCGGCTGATAGGACTTGGTGTAGCCCGCGAAGAGCGAGACCTGCTTGGTCAAATCGCCCACGGCTCCGACACGCCACGAGAGGTTTTGATCGTTGAACCCCGTCGGAGCGCCGAGGGGCGCAATCCGCGTGTTGCGCGTGAAGGCAGACTCGTCGCGATACCAATCGTAGCGCACGCCACCGAGCAGGTGAAGGCGATCCCACATGTCGATCTTGTGCTGATAGTACACGCCGTATTCCTCGATATCTTCCGTGAGCGCAAAGAGCCGCGCCCGGGCCGGGATGGAATTCGGATCGGAGGGATCCGCCGGCGCAAGCTTGATTGGCTTCAGGCCGTAAACCGGATTCTTGAAATCGATGGGCCGGCTGTCGAATCCGTCGCGCACGTCCGAGTCGGTGTTGGTGATTTCATAGCTGAAGCCGAACAAGCCGGTGTGCTTGAGCGGACCGGTCTCGAAGTTTACGAGCACCTCGGGCTTGATGGCGTAAGACGCGTTATTGCGGTCGATGAAATGGGTCGTGCGCTGCACCGTGCGATTACCGTTCCACTGATTCGTGCCGGGGACATAGAGCAAGAAGGTCGCGGGATTGCGCACGCCGCGGCCAATGACGTTGCTCGTGTTGACCTCAGCGGTGAGGCGGAGTTTGAAGTGATCGTCGAGCTTGTGATTCCAATACAGCGAGGTGCGCGTATTGTTGCTGTCGAGGAAATCGTCCGGCTCGTGGTAGCTGCGATTAATGGGGGCGAAGTTGTTGTCGAAGCCCGCACCTTCGAGATAGATGATGCCGCGGTCATAGGGCTGGTCGCGGTGCGAATATTCGATCTCCAGGAGCACCGAGCTTTCCTCGGCGTAGTTCCAAAGCAGGGACGGAGCCACGAGCACGCGATCGCTGTAGTGCGCGTCGCGGAAGGAATCGCCGCGATCGCCGGCGACAATCATGCGGTAATAAAGGCCGCGGTCATCGTGGACTTCCGACATCGGCGCCGCTTTTCCATCCGCCAGCGTCTTGCCGTCGCGCACTGTTTTGCCATCGGAAGGCGCGCCCGCGTCCGCCGGGCGCCACAACGGACCCGTGGCATCGAGGTAGCCGCCGATATAGTCGTAGCTGGCCACTTCCATTCCGAGCGTGAGGGAGCGCTCCATAAGCGGCTTTTTGGTGACGTAATTGACGAACCCGCCCGGGTCACCCAGACCGAATTCCATGCCGGCCGGACCTTTCAAAATCTCAACGCGCTGGATGTTGTCGAAGCCGCGCGAAGCGTCCACGACCGCGCGATTGCGCATACCATTGACGAACGTGTTGTAGATGAAATCGAAGCCGCGAATGTTCAGCAGATCGCCCGTGGCACCGCTGTCCTCCGAGGCATTGACACCCGGGATATAGCCAACGAGATCGCGCACGCGCTGCGCGGAAGTATCGCGGATAAACTGATCGCTCACCGTGCTCACGGTGATGGGGAGTTCTTTGATCGGCGCCGGGAGCCCGGTGATGTTTGTGATCGGCGGCGGGCCGTAGAGCGTCGGAGAATTGTCGTAGACGACCGTCTCGGGCAGCGAGGTGACCGAGGCACCCGGCACGGGCTGGCGGGCGGGTGCGGGAGCCTGGGCGCGCAGAACAGCGGCGGCCGCCAGGAGGAGGGCGATGGAGGTGTGGGTGGTATTGGGTTTCATGAAAATTAGCGGGCAGGTGCGGGATCGGGCACCGGGCAGGCGACGCGAAAGCCGAGGACAAACCCGCGGCTGCGAGGGCTGAAGCCGTTGCGATTGGCGGAGCGGCACAGCGCGGTGCCGGTTTCCCACGAGCCGCCGCGCAACACGCGGTCGATGCCCGTCGCCGGACCGGGCGGATTCAGCCCCGGGCTCGTTTCGTAGTAATGCGGATCGTACCAGTCCGCGCACCACTCGTAGACATTGCCGTGCATGTCGTGCAGGCCAAAGGCATTCGCTTCCTTACGCCCCACGGCGGTCGTGCCGGAGACCGCCCCGTGATAACCGGACTCCGCCCCAGCGCCCCACCAGCCGGCGCGATTCAGACTTTCGGCGCTGGTCCCTGTTGAGAACGGCGTGCTCGTGCCTGCGCGGCAGGCAAACTCCCACTCAGCCTCCGTCGGCAGCCGCAAGTCATGTCCAGCTTTCAGCGTGAATTGCCGCGCATCCTCCCAGCTCACCTGCTCCACGGGGAGATCGCGCCCGCGGAAATGGCTGGGGTTCGTCCCCGTCACCTTTTCGTACTGCGCCTGAGTGACCTCGAATTTACCGAGATAAAAAGGCGACAGCGCCACGCGATGCTGCGGACGCTCGTCCGGCGCGGCGCCCTCCTCGTTGGGTTCGCTGCCCATGAAGAAGGAGCCCGCGGGGACGAGAACGAGTTCCAAACGCTCACCATTTAGATCGATGGTTCGAGTCAGCATGAGACCCGCGCGCCTCGCATAGTCGGCCGTGGATTCCTGGCCATCCCATTGCGGCCACGGAGCGAGACTGATTGGCGTGGGATCCATCCTCGGCGCAGAAGCGGTCACGCCGCTGGCCATCGTCTTCATCGTCGCCTTGGGCTCTGCTGGCGCGGCTTTCTCGGGAGGTGCGTTAACGAGGGCCCCCCATTCCGGGGTCTCCCGCGAAAGACGGAGATGATGCGGAGTCAGCTCGCGATTGCCCTTGGCATCCACCGCTCCCGCCACCGCCTCCACATTTCCGCCCGGCGCTGCGAGGCTCTGCTCCCACTCGGTGACGAGCCCCGGCCGCAGCACGGCGGCCTGGCCATTCACCATCACTTGCCGCACCGCTTCGTTATCGACGGTGACGCCGGTCACCTTCACTTGGTCGGCACTGAGCCAGCGCCAACCAGTGATAACGGTGACCGGCGGGACATCGTCCACCGGGTCGAGATAGCGGAGTTGATTCTCCCGGCTCGCGCTCGCGCCCCAATTATTCAGGAACGACGAGACGTGAATGTTCGTGAGCTGCAGCCGGTTGTAGTCATGCCCGGCGATGTTTGTGCGCCACTCCGCGTAGTTCACGTCGTTGGCCGTGAAGCCATCGAGTTGCACATTCGGCGCGCCGCTGTGGAAGCCCCAGTGCGACCGCCACACGAGGTAGTCCTTGATGCGAAAAGGATGATGGAAATCCGGACCGACGCCCTGCACGTCACCGGAAAGATAGGCCAGGCGGTCGATGACATTGCCGTCGCGGTCCAAATCCTCGCTGGTGCTTTGCGCGTGAAAGCCGCCGAGATTCAGCCCGAAGCGCCGCTGGCTGTGCGCTTCGTTCCCCTCGAAGCGGATAAAAGGCAGCGTGCGCACATCGACGCGGCGCGTGGTGCCGTCCGGCTGCCGGACGGACAGCTCCGGGCTGAAGTTTTCCGACTTCAGCATTTGAAAGCGGTAGCCGTATTTGCCGCATTCCACCGCGACATTGCGCGTGAAGCTGTTCCGGCAATTCCCCCACCAAAAGCCGGCGCCGTCGTTCGGGTCGAAGGGCAGGTTCTGCTGCGGCAGCGGTTCGCCGATCAGGGCCTGCACGGCAAGATTGCGGTCGAAGATGTTGTCCACCTCCGTGCCGTCCTCAAAAAAGAATCCGTGCCCCACGCACTGGTAGCCGACGCAATCGCGCACCACGAGGTCATTGGTGCCGTGCACCGTCAGCCAGCGGTTCTCGCTGTCCCAAATCGAAACGCCGGTGAGCGACGTCCCGCGCAGGGTGTCGCCGCAGAGATGAAAATGGATCGGATACCGCCCGAGGATGCCCTTTTTGCCAAGGTGCCGGAACTCCGCATACGAAATCGAGACGCTCGAAAAGCGGTGATACATCGTGTGCCCGCGCACGCCGCGCGGATCGGCGGACTCGATGACGACGTTGCGGCTGAGGTTGGCGATTTCGCCGCGAAACTGGCCCTGCGCCTGGTGCTTGAATTTCAGCGGCTCTTTGAGCGTGAGTCCCTGCTCGTCGATACCCGCCACCTCGGCGACTTCCGTTTCCGTGTCGTCGGCCAGCGTCCCTATGACGCGCCGCCCGTCCTTCACTTGGTAAAACTCGCTCATCTCCGTGGTCGGCAGCAGCACGCGGTCACCAGCCTTCCAGCCCGTCACCGGCTCCTGCAGGCTGACTTCATTGGACCCGCGTGTCGCATCCGCGCCGAGTTTCACCCACGCACGGCTCAAGGGCGCGCCGTGCAATTCCACGCGCCCGCCGCAACTCACCAGCGCCGGACACGATTCGCGATTCATCCCGTCCACGTATGCGAGACGAATCACTGCGTGATGGGCCTCGGAGATGGGCTCATTTGCCGAGCCGACCTCCAGCACGGGCTGCGGCAGACCGGGCGCGGACTTGCTCGGGCCGTGGCAATCGAAGCCTTCCTCGGAGAGATCGTCGCCGGGCTGCACTTTGATCAGCCCAACGCAAAGCAGTGTGTCCCGATCTTTCGCGAAGCGCAGCACGCCTCCGACCTGCACCAATCGGATCACGGAACTCGACGATACATCGTACACGACTTCGTGCCCCGCGCGGATCTGCACGACGTCGCCAGCGGCGGGTGCGTGACCACCTTCCCACGTCGAAGGCACAGACCAGTTCCCGCTGTCGGCGCTGCGAATCGTGGCACTAAAGGCCGGCAGTGGAACGGCGAGCACGAGGCTCAGTGGGATCAGAAATCGCAACATCGCGGAAAGGAGCGCGCGCCTAAGCAACTGTCGTGCTCAGGCGGCTCCCACACCGCTGGCCTCCAGGGAGTTAACGCGCAGCGCGGCTCGAAGTGGATCCAGAATGTTCCTTCCGGTCGGCGAGCGGGATATGCGCTATCCGCAATCTCCCGCCTGCGACTGCACGCGATGCACGCCAGTTCTCGCGCAAGCTCTCCGAAGTATTGCCAGCTCGCAACGTCAGCAAGCGTGTCACCGCAAGCATGCCTCCATCGCGTAGCTGCGACCGGAAGGTCGCGGACGTGTCCGTATCGCGCGCGAATGTCCGCGACCTCCCGGTCGCAGCTACGTGGGTTTCGCGCTCGCTCGCAGAACGATCCTACCGATGCAACTGGTCGCTCAGAAACCGCACGACCTGCCGGATCTTGTCGTCGTCCGTCATGCGCTCACGCACGAGCCGGTAGGCATGAAGGACGGTGCCGTGATCGCGGCCGCCAAAGGCCTCGCCAATTTCCACCAGCGACATCTTCGTCAGTTCGCGCGCGAGGTACATGGCGATCTGGCGCGGAAAGGCGATGTTCTTCGGGCGGCGCTTGCTCGTCATGTCGGCGAAGCGCACGTCGAAATGCTCGGCCACCGCTTTCTGGATTTGTTCCACGTTCACGCTGCGGCGGGCTTCCTCGGCCAGCAGATCTTTGAGTAGGAGCTCAATGCGCTCCATGCTCGGCGCGGGGCCGCCCAGCGAGGTGAGCATGGCCACGCGCATGAGCGCGCCTTCCAGCCGCCGGATGTTCGTGCGGATGTTTTCCGCGATGAAGAGCAGCACTTCGGGCGAGAGCTTGATGCCGAGCGCGTTGGCCTTCTTTTTCAAGATGGCCGCGCGCGTTTCCATCTCCGGCGCCTGCAACTCTGCGGTCAGACCCCATTCAAAGCGCGAGACAAGCCGCGGCTCGATGTTGCCGATCTCCGATGGCGGCCGGTCCGAAGACAGCACAAGCTGCTTCCTTCCGTCGAACAGGGTGTTGAAGGTGTGGAAGAATTCCTCCTGCGAGCGGCCTTTGTTGGCGAAGAACTGGATGTCGTCGATCAGCAGCACGTCCACCTGGCGGTAGCGTTTGCGGAACTTCACCAGCGTATTCGTCTGGATGGCGTCGATGAACTCGTTCGCGAATTTCTCGCTGGTGACGTACGACACCTTCAGCTTCCGCCCGGCCAGGATGTGCTGGCCGATGGCATGCATCAGGTGCGTCTTGCCGAGGCCCACGCCGCCATAGAAGAAGAGCGGATTATAGACCTTGCCTGGATTTTCCGCGACGGCATGGCACGCGGCGCGCGCGAACTCGTTGTCCGTGCCGACGACGAAAGACTCGAACGTATTGCCCGGGTTGAACCCGCTGGCGACGGCACGTTCTTCGGGCTCCTCGACTTCGATTTCCGAAGCGCGCGCCGGTTCCGGCGCAGGAGCGGGCACATGCGACATGCCCGCGCTGACGAAACGCACTTCGCGTGCGCTCTTCAACGTGAGGAGGATCGCCGTTCTTAGCGGCGCTAGGTAATTGTCCTCGATCCAGTAACGATAAATGTCATTCGGCACCCGCAGCGTGAGCTGCTCGGCGTCGAGTTCCACAAGTTCTACGTCCTTAAACCAGCGGTCATAAATATCGGGGGTAACCTCGGCACGGAGTGCCGACGAGATATCGGACCAGACAGACGCGAGATGGGTCGGAGTGGGCGGTTTGTCCACAGAGAATAACAGATGGGCGGTTTTGATTGGTGGCTCGTGGGGGTTTGGTTCGGTATTAACCGAGATGATAGCGATTGCTGTTCCACACGCTCCTCGGGATCACCCCGATAGCGCATTTCTTAATCGCTGAATCTGAGGGGATTGTAAATTACGGTGACGTGGAACCCTGATAGCCGCTTGATTCCATAAAATCGCGCCTCCGCCCGCCGAGAGACGGCGGGTCGGACAAACGAACAGTGCAGGTATCGGGCGGTTATTCACGAGTTATTCACACGGGTCTTTTGACGCCCGCGAGATAGCGGGGAGCATGAAAATTCGGGTTCGTCCTGCCAAGGAATTTCCCCCGCCGGGATTAACTTTTTCCGGAAGAAAAATCTTGCGCGGGCTCCGGTCCTTTGGTGCCCCCCCATTTCGCGAGGCTGTCGCGGAATCGCGATGAAATCGTCTTGGAAACATGCGGGTTTTGCCATGTGACGGAATTTTGGCAGTGAGATTGTATAAGCGCGACGGCCCTTATTCCGCGGGCTCGGCAGGCCGCCCCACCCGCTCGCGATCCGCCGTGCGAAAACAGACGGCGATGAGAAACGTGGTCAACGCGCCAAAAAAGACCCGCCACGGAAATTCGATTTCCGGCACCCAGGCCGGGCGGGAAAAGCCCTCCCCCCCGAAAAGACGCGCCACGGCGCGGTCCAGGCCGCTCAGGTAAACGACGACGATGAAGCCAATGAGCATACCGAGGGCATTGCCAAACTCGCTGCCCCGCGTGCGGGTGAACAGACCCAGCAGGAAGATCCCGAGGAGCGAACCGTAGGTGTAGCCGAAGATGCCGAGGATGATGGGCACGATGCGGAGTTCCTTGTTCATCGCGCTGACCCAGGCGGTGCCCAGCCCGACCACGATAAAGAGCACGGAGAAGAGCAGGGTGCCAAACCGGAAGGCGCGCAATTTTCCCGCCTCCTCCTTGGGCTCGCCGAACCAGCGAAAATGAAAATCGCGGACGTAGCTCGTGGCGAGCGAATTGATGGCCGTGCTGAGCGAGCCCATCGCCGTCGCCAGCACGCCGGCGATGACCAGACCGCGCAGGCCGCCCGGCATGGCCGTGAGGATGAAATACGGGAACACCTGATTCGGGGCGATGTTCCCATTGGCCTGCGTGGGCAGCAAAGGATCGGGATGGGAACTGTAGTGCACCGCGAGGAGGATGCCGATGCCGAGTACGCAGAGCGTGATGGGAATGTCGATCAAGCCGCTCAGGATCGTCGCCACGGCGCTCTGCCGCTTGTTCTTCGCCGTCAGCATGCGCTGCACCATGTCCTGATCCGTGCCATGCGTGGCGAGAGTCACGCAGGTGGAGGCAATGAAGGCCGCCCAGACCGTGTATTCCTGCTCCAGGACATTCTTCACATTTTCCCAAAAGCCGGCCCCCGCCTTGGTGCCCCAGTCCCAGAGCTGCGCATGGAGGAGGTGCGGCTTCGCCACGTCCCATCCGCCGACATGGGAGATCAGATACACGAGCGAGAACCCGAGCGCGGCGAAGAGCACGCAGATTTGCAGCACATCCGTCCAGATGACCGCCCGGATGCCGCCCAGCGTGGTGTAGATCGCCGTCGCGAACGTGATGAAGACGAGCGCGCCGCCACACAGGAGAAATTCCGCCATCGGCGTCATCTGCATCTCCGGGAAACTGAGGTGCCACATCATCACAAAGATCACCGTGGGGACCCAAAGCCGCGTGCCGCTGGCGAGCAAACGCGTGACGAGAAACACCGCGGACGCGATGCGGCGCGTGCGCGGGCCGAAGCGCGTCCCGAGAAACTCGTAGATGCTCACCACATTATGCCGGTAATACGCGGGAATGAAGACGAAGCTCACGATGATCCGCGCCAGCAGGTACCCGACGATGAGCTGCAGGTAGGTGTAATTCCGTAAGTGGAAACCCTCACCCGGGGTCCCGAAAAAAGTGCCGGCACTGATCTCCGACGCGAGAATGCTGGCCATCACCGCCCACCAGGCGATCTCGCGATTCCCCAAGGCAAAACCCTCCACCGAGCGCTGCCCCCGGCTCATCCATAGCCCAATCCCGATGACGAGGCCGAAGTAAACAACTACGACGATGGCATCGATAAGTATGGCGGGATTCATGAAAGCGAAATCGAAGACTGGGCAGGCGGACAGCCGGGATTACTCCGCACCTCGGTGGGCATTCGAGGAGACGGACTTCCGGAGCGCTGGCGCCATACCACAGGGCCCCGTTCCATGTCACTTTTAACCGGCGACTATCGCGCTGGTCGCGATGACTGACGCCGCAACCACTCTTCGAGTTGGGATGCCGCGAAAACAGCGCCCTACGCCCGTGCCGGCTCCACCGCCGCGGCCACCACGGATTTCTGCAACACCTTCGAATTTCTTCCGCTGGTGTCGTACTTCTTCCGGCGTTCCGCAGGCAGCTCATCGGGCGTGACTTCGACGTAGCCGCCTTTTTGCTGGAAGTAATTAAAGGCCTGGGTGCTCAGCGCGAAGATGTGCCGGGCGCCGCGCTGGGCGGCGAGTTGCTCGGCAAAAGCCATCAGTTTGCGGCCATGTCCCTGCCCTTCATGCGCGCGCGCCACATACAGGCAGGCGAGCTCGGCTTTGTGGGAGTCGGCGTAATTGTGCACTGCCACACACGCCACGAGCTGCCGGTCAACTTCCAGCACCCACCAGTCTTCGAGTTGCGCCAGGATGTCGGCACGGGTGCGCTTCACGAGCTCCGCATGCTCCACGCTGCGCTTGATGAGTTCCAGCACCCCGCGCACGTCCTTTTTCATCACGTGGCGGATTTGCTGGTAATCGTTGCCGTAGATCATTGTCCCGACACCCTCGGTGCTGAACACCTCCGAGAGCAGGGCCTCGTCCACGCTGCCATTGAGCAGGTGCACGCGCGGAACGCCGTTGCGGCATGCGCGCGCCGCATGCTCCAGCTTGGAAAGCACGCCGCGATCGAGCTGGGTCCGCCGCTTTTTGGCGATGTCTTCCGCCTCCTCGATGCTCAGTTGCCGCAGCAGCCCCTCGCCATCGGTGATCGCATCGCGCGCGCCGAGGTAGAGAATCTTCATGGCCTGCACCGCCTCCGCCACTTCCACGGCGATGGCGTCGCTATTCACCCGGTAGGTGCGGCCCTCGCCATCGAACCCGATCGGCGGGACAACCGGAATCACGCCCTCGTGCAGGAGCAACTGGAGAAACCGCGTATCCACGCGCTCCACTTTGCCGGTATGCAATTGGTCCACCCCTCCGAGGATGCCCGCCGGATGCGCGATGATCACATTCGCATACGCCGCCCGCAGATCCACGCTCGTGAGTCCCTGGATGATCTCATTCATCAGCGTGGTCGCGGCGTCGAGGCCCACCTTCAGCGTCGGCTCATCGGTGATGCCCGTGCCATCGCTGTTGCTCAGCTTCACGCCGCGCTCTGTCGCGAGCGCCTCGATCTGGTGCGCGGCGCCATGCACCAGGACCACGCGGATGTTCAGCGAACGCAGCACCGCGAGGTCGAGCAACACGTTGGAAAAATTCGGCGAACCCGCCACTTCACCGTCCACCGCCACCACGAAAATCTTTTCGCGGAAGCGTGGAACGTAAGTCAGGATGCCGCGCAGGTCGGATACTTTCATCGAGCCTCGCGCTTGTGCGCCACCGCGGGGCGCGTGTGAAGCGAAATTGCAGCGACAGCAAAAAAGGTAGGGACGGCGCGCCGCCGCCGTCCCTGATTTCCCGCGAGCGATGTGACGGTCTCATGCGCATATTTCCCGCCCGAAGATCAGGGACGGCAGCGGCGTGCCGTTCCCACCTTAAACTTTACCCTTCCCTCGCCGTGCCCGGACTGAAAATCATCCCGCTCGCGAAGTGAAGAAACTCATCATCCAAATACCCTGCCACAATGAAGAGGGCACGCTGGCCATTGCGCTGGGCGCTCTCCCGAAGCAGGTGCCCGGTTTCGATCAGGTCGAATGGCTCATCATTGCCGACGGCTGCGTGGACAAGACCATCGAAGTGGCGCGCGCCAACGGCGTGCATCACGTGGTGGACCTTGGCTCGCACCAGGGCCTGGCGCGCGGCTTCATGGCGGGGCTCGATGCCTGCCTGCGCGCGGGCGCGGATGTCATCGTCAATACCGACGCCGACAACCAATACAACGCCGACGACATCCCGAAGCTCGTCGCGCCCATCCTGGAAGGGCGCGCCCAAATCGTCGTCGGCGCACGGCCCATCACGGACATCGCCCATTTTTCGCCGCTGAAAAAACTGCTGCAAAAGTTCGGGAGCTGGGTGGTGCGCTTCGCCAGCAGCACCAATGTAGCCGATGCGCCCAGCGGCTTCCGCGCCATTACGCGCTCGGCGGCGATGCAGCTCAACGTTTTCTCCGAGTACACCTACACCCTCGAAACCATCATCCAGGCGGGGCAGAAAAACATCCCCATCGCCAGCGTGCCCATCCGCACCAACGGCTACCTGCGCCCCTCGCGGCTGATGAAGTCGATGCGCGCCTACATCCAGCGCAGCATCCTCACCATCCTGCGGATTTTCGTCACCTACCGCCCGCTGAAATTTTTCCTCTGGCTCGGCGCCGTCCCGTTTTTCCTTGGCTCCGTGCTCGCCGTGCGCTGGCTCTGGCTCCTGCTTTTCTCCGCGGAGACCGGCCGCACGCATCTGCCCAGCTTGATCGCCGCGGCGGTGTGCGCGCTCACCGGCGTGCTGCTCTGGGTCGTCGGCCTCGTCGCCGATCTCGTCGCGGTGAACCGAAAGCTCCTCGAGGACATCCAGCTTCGCACCAAGCGCATGGAATATGAGAAATAATCGCCCGCATTCAGTATTGAATCCTGGTTACTGAATACCGGACCTCTCAATGGCCACCACGACATCCATCTCCCTCCGCGATATCTTTGCCAGCGAAGCGCTCGCGCTGATCCCCAAAATCCTCACGCTGCAGGATCGCAATCCCCACTCCCCCACCTACGGCTGCTTCGATCGCAATTACTGGCACTATAAGATCATCGATTTCCCCAGCGGCATGGCCGCGGAATTCGTCTGGCCGCTGGCGCTCGTGTATTCGCTGCCGCTGCCGGGCAATCCGTATCACCTGCAGCCGTCCATCCGTGAATGGATCGAGGCCGGCCTGCGCTACATGGCGCGGAGTGCGCACAAGGACGGCTCATGCGATGATTATTTCCCGTTTGAAAAAGCCGCCGGCGCCGCCGCGTTTTCGCTGCTCGCGGGGATCGAGGCCTACCAAATCCTGAAGCTGCACGACGCCGAGTTGCTCGAATTTTTTGCGCATCGCGCCGACTGGCTGGCGAAGCACCACGAGAGCGGGCGCCTCACCAATCACCAGGCGCTCATCGTCCTTTGCCTGGAAAAAATCGGCCGCCTCATGGAGACCGAGCGCTGGGACCATTACAAAGCCAAGCGTCTCGCGCGCGTGCTCTCCTGGCAGAATGAAGAAGGCTGGTTCCAGGAATACGAAGGCGCGGACCCCGGCTACCACACACTCACCGTGGGTCTGCTCGCGCAGGTGCACGAGCTCACGCCTTCGCACGAGTTGCGCGCGGCCATTGAGCGCGGCGTCAAATTTGCCGCGGAATTCATTCATCCCGACGGCTCCTTCGGCGGCGAATACACCAGCCGCAACACCTACAATTTTTTCCCGCACGGTTTCGAGTGCGTGGGGAGTTGGCTGCCCGAGGCTCTCGCCATCAACGATCAATTTCTCGTGGGGCTCGGCCGCGGCCTCGGCGCGTGTTACGCCGATGACCACATCCTCGGCCATCACTGCTGGAGCTACCTGCTCGCGTGGCAGTACTGGAACACTTCGCGCCCCCCGCTGAAGCCGCGCCCGACGGGACGCGTGTATTTCAAAAACGCCGGCCTGCTCATCGACCGCCGCGACGGCTGCGAGCTCTACCTCGCGCTCAGCAAAGGCGGCGTGTTCAAGCTCTGGCGCCAGGGCCGGCTCGTGCAGAGTGACACGCAATTTTCGGTGCAGGTGCAGCAGGGCAAAAAGTTCCGCAACGCCGTTGCTCACATGGTCGGGCGCAGCAGCGTGAAGCTCGACGGCCACGCCATCCGCCTCGAAGGCAAGCTCGGCTGGGCCAAGGCCGCACGCATGACCACGTTTAAGCTCATGGTCCTGCGCGTGCTCATGTTCACCGTGGGCCGCTTCTTCCCCAACCTCATCCGCAAGCTGCTGCAAAAGCTCCTCATCACCGGGAAAAAATCCGCGCCCTTCCGCTTCCAGCGCACGCTCTCGTGGAGCGAGGGCAAGCTGCATGTGGCCGATGAACTCACCTCCGCGAAAGGCTGGGGCACCGTCCACGCCGCGGGCATCGGCGCCGCGCAGACGAGCATCTACGTGGTCATGAGCCGCACCTACCAAAGCGGCCAGCTCCAACCGTGGATCGATCTCACCGAGCCCTTGCATCAGCTCAAGGACGGCGATCCCCTGAAACTGCAGCGCGCGCTGTAAGGTAGGGACCTCGCGCCGTCGCGGTCCGTGATCTTCACGGTCAGCGAACGGATGTGAGACGCTCGCAGATCACGGACGGCAGCGGCGTGCCGTCCCTACCTTTCCCCTTCCCATCTCCACCCTGCTCGTCTTTCGTCGCCTGATGCCCGCCGAACCCACCCGTCTCCGCGACCTCACGTCGCAACAGCGCAAGAGCGGCCTCGCCGCCTGGCTGGGCTGGCTCTTCGACGGGCTTGACATGCACATCTACACGATGGTCGCCGTCGCGTTCGTGGCCATCCTCGTCAACCGGGAGCCCGCCCGCGACCTCTTCACTTCCCTGGCCGGACAGGCTCCTTCCATCTCCGCGGCGCAGTGGCCTCGATTGAGCGTCGTCGATTTGGATCACGACGGGCGGATCACCAAAAGCGATCTTCAAAACCTCCTCGAGCTCCGCTACGCGCCCGACACGGTGCCCAGTCCGGAAGGATTCCATGCCGCCATCGAATTGCTCGCGGTGATCGACCCGGCCGATCACTCGCTTTTCGCCCGCCTCGACGCTGACAAAGATGGCGCCATCTCCGCCAGCGAATGGCCGTCTTTCGAAAAGGCGGACCAAAATCACAGCGCCGATGTTTCCCGCGACGAATGGGAAGTGTTTGTGGCCAATTTCCACACCGGCGACAAAGACGTTCAGGAGCGCACCTCCTGGATCCAAGCCGCCTTTCTCATCGGCTGGGCGCTCGGCGGCGCCTTCTTCGGGCGGCTCGGCGATCTCATTGGCCGCAGCCGCGCGCTGTCCCTCACCATTCTCGCCTACGCGCTGTTCACGGGCCTCTCCTTCTTCGCGCAAACGTGGTGGCACCTGCTCTTCTGCCGCTTCCTCGCCGCGCTCGGCATCGGCGGCGAATGGGCCGTCGGCTCCACGCTCCTCGCGGAAACCTGGCCGCGCCGCTGGCGCCCCTGGACCGCCGCCGTGCTGCAAACAGCCGTAAACATCGGCATTCTTTTCGCCGTGCTGGTGAATACCTTCCTCGCGGGACAGCATCCGCGCTGGATCTTCCTCATCGGCGTGGTGCCCGCAGCACTCGTCTTTTACATCCGCCGCCACGTGCCCGAGCCGGAAGCCTGGGCCTCCGCGCACTCCACGCTCGCGCGGCCCTCCATCGCCGATCTCTTCCGCGGCCAGATCCGGCGGACGACGATCACCAGCATCGGCATCTGCGCCTTTTCACTCACCGCCTGGTGGGCCTTTTTGTTTTGGCAGACGCAATACATCCGCGTGCTTCCCGCCGTCGTGGAAATGAGCCCGGCGGAGCGTGACGGCATCGTCACCGCGGCCTTCGGCTGGCTCATGTGCGCCTGTGTCCTCGGCAATTTCGTCGCCGGCGCGCTCGCCTTTAAATTCGGCTACAAGGCCACGCTGTGTTTCATGTTCGGCGGCTTCGTCGTGACCATGTGCGGCGCCTTTGGCTCGCCGCATTCCGTCACGGCGCTCACGCATTTCTGGATCCCCGCCGTCGGCTTTTGGAGCGGCGTCTTCGGCCTGTTCACCATGCTCCTGCCCCCGCTCTTCCCCACCCTGCTGCGGACCACCGGCGCGGGCTTCTGCTACAACATCGGCCGCATCGCCGCCGCCTTCGGCACTATTTACGCCGCGCAAATCACCAGCGGCACCAACTACGGCAAAACCCTTTTCTACGACGGCTTCCTCTTCATCCCTGCCATGCTCTTTGCGCTGTTCCTGCCGACGGAACGCGAAGCGGAAACGTCCTCGCCCACTCGCGTACCAAGCCCCGAGCCCGCAAAGATCTGAAAAGCGCGGGGCGCCGCTGGGAGCGCCGATGTCCTCAATCGGCCATCTTCGTAGCGCGGAGCGCCGCGCTAATGAATTGTCCACGAAAGACACAAAAAGCACGAAAGCAGGGTTTTCGTGCTTTTCGTGAATTTCGTGGACAAAATTTACACTCATCCAGTCAGGCGCTTCGCGCTAAAAGATGGCCGATTGAGGACATCGGCGCTCCCAGCAGCGGCGCTCCCGCTCGAACCGGCGCCTCACATCCCACCCGCACTTTGCTTTGCCCCGCGCGCCGTCCTCCTGCTAGCCTCGCGCGCACGTGAGCCATACCAACCACCCATCGCCGGCCCCGACGCCGGAGCCGCCGTATTACGCGGTGATTTTCACCTCCCTGCGCACGGAGATGGAAAACGGCTACGGTGACACGGCCGCCCGCATGCTGGAACTCGCCGCGGAACAATCCGGCTTTCTCGGCGTGGAATCGGTCCGCGGCGCCGACGGCCTCGGCATCACGGTTTCCTATTGGCAAACGCCCGAGGCCATCTCCGCATGGAAAGCGGTCGCCGAGCATCGTGCCGCGCAGGAGGGCGGGCGCCGCGATTGGTATGCCAGTTATCAAGTGCGCATTGCCCGTGTTGAACGATCCTATGGATTCCACCGCTGAACGCCGTCCCTTCTGGCTCCGCCGTCTGCCCTGGGTGCTGCTGCTGCTCGCCGCGGCCTTCGCCTACTACGGCAGCTACTATCGCTCCGGTATCAATTTCCGCGACGAAGGCGGCACCATCACGCTGCTCGGCAAACGCGTTGCCGACGGACAGGTCCCGTTCAACGACCTCGTCCTCGGTTACAATGTCGGCTGGTTTCTTCCCATCGCGGGGCTGTTCAAAATTACCGGCACCAACTTCGTCATCCTGCGGATCTACTTTTTTGCGCTGAGCACGCTGGCGGCGATTCTCGGCTTCCTCACTGTGGAACGCGCCGCGCGGCATGCAGGCTTGCGCTGGGGCGCGATCCTTCTCGGCATGATCACCGGGCTCATTCTCATCGCCACGCCCGGGATGACGTTCAAAAACTACGATCCGCTCGCCGCCGTAGCGAACACCTGGTGCCTGCTCGGCTTTGTGCTGGCCATGGATGCGCGCGAGGCGCGGCGCCGCGCTTTCATCGGTGGACTCGTGCTCGGCGCGACGTGGCTGGTGCGCATCGATCTCGGCACGTTCTTCACCGTGATCTGGCTCAGCGCGATCGCCGCCATTCTCTTCGAGCGCGCGTGGCACGGACGCGGCAAGATCGCCATCGTCTCGCTGGGCCTCCTCCTTTTTGGCGCGCTCCTTCCCCACCTGCCGGTCGTGATCGATGCGATGCGGCGTGACTATCTCCGGCCCTTTGCCACCGCGTATCCGAATGAATGGGTGCGCATGGGCCAGCAATTGCAAAAACTCACGGGCACCGCGAAAGCCGCACCACCCGCGAAGACGCCCGCGGCTCTGCCAGCGAACGCGGCCACCCCCGCGACCGCGACGGCGCCCGCAACCCCCAAGGCCGCGCCCATCAACACCGAGACTCTCGCCCGCCCCGGGTGGCAGGCCTTCAGCAAAGGTGACCTCAAGCAGCGCGCCTTCATCGTGCTCATGTATCTGCCGCTCCTGAGCCTCCTTCCCATCGCGCTCTGGGCCGTGTGGGCCTGGATGCGCGCGGTGGCCCGCGGAAACGGCACGCAGACGCCGCTCGCCGCGCTGATTCTCGCCGGCGGCGCGCTCACGCTTTTCCCGCAATACTATTTCTGGCGTCCGGATGCGCCGCATCTTTCCGAATTCGGTCCCGGCTACTGGACCGCCGCGCTCGGCGCGCTCGCGCTGCTCGGCGCGTGGGGCGCTTCGTGGAAATCACCCTCGCGCTGGCTGCTGGTCTTTCTCGTGATTCACGCCGCCATCTGGCTCCCGCGCATGTTGATGGATCGCTGGTGCGGCACCATCGATGCGCGCCTCAATCGCAAGACGCTCTTCGAAGGCAAAAACGGCGTGCGCGTTTTGGAGCAGGCCAAGACCGTGGAATGGCTGCGCGAGGTGCAAAAAATCGTGGAGGACAACAGCACCCTGGCGGATTATCTCGTGGCGTGGCCCTATCATCCGGCCTTCAACGTGATCACCGACCGGCCCACCTACGAAGCCAATGTCTACATGGACAATGCCACGGCGAGCCCGCGCTGGAGCGCCGATGCTGTTGCTCGGCTCAAGGACAAGAAACCAAAAATCGTGATCCTCGGCGGCTGGGCCATCAACGGCCACGAAGCCTCGCGCTTTAAAAATTGGGCCGCGCCCGTGGACGCTTACATCCGCGCGAACTACACGAATGCCGGCGCCTTCGGCGACAGGAAGGACGGCACGCTGCGCGAGGACGACACTTACGAGGTCTTTATTCGCCGGCCCGACGGCGCCGCGCCCCAGCCATGACGCCGCTCGAACTGTTCATGCGTCTGCTCGATGAAAGCATCGCCGTGCTCGGCACCGGCGAAGGCCTGCAAATCCCAGACGACGAGCTGCACCGCGAAATTCTCGTCCCGCTGCTGCCCGCGATGCTCGGCGACAAAGCCATCCGCCAGCATTGGCGCGAGCAAGCCGCCACGGGCTTCGTCGCCCGCATCGCCGCGCACGTCGAAGCCGGCGCTCCCGCTCCACGCTGGCTCCCGGGCGATTTCGAAATTCACGTCACCGCCAGCTACCTCGCCGCACCCGATGCCAAAGCGCTCGCCGACACGCTGCTCAGCGAGGAATCGCTGCGCGAAATGACCGCAGCGCTGATGAATCAAGTGCTCGGCGCAGTGTGGCCAAAGCTGCCCGCCGCCGAGGCGCCGCGCGCAGTCCCGGTGCCGCCGCTCGCCGCGGAAGTCCTCGCCGCCTCCGTCACGGCTCCGGCACCTGCCCCGGCAAAAGCTGCACCCGCGACTGCAGTGGCGCTGGAAGGAGAGGCTTTCGTCTCCGCCGAATCCGACGAGCCAACCGCTGCGGCACAGCCTCCCGAGCATGAGTTCTTTCGCAGTCTCGCCCCCACCGTTCAGGGAATCCAGCGCGCGACGAAACCCAGCCCGCTCCGCGGTATCCGCCACAGCTTCGGCGGCCTGGCCGATCCTGGCTGGCAAGCCCGCAATCCGCTCAAACGGCGAATGGTGGGATAGTCAGAGCGGCGCCCCTGCTCACGTAGCTGCGACCGGAAGGTCGCAGACGCTCGCACGATAACCCGCCAAATGTCTGCGACCTTCCGGTCGCAGCTATGGGGCCTCGCGCAGATGAGCGATTCCTGCGGCCGCAGAGCTCAGCTCGCTTTTTCCTTGGAGACCTGGCGGCAAATGGCAGGCCAGCCTGGAATGATGCGCTTGCCGGCTTCGTCGCGGCGGACGATGCGGACCGAGCGAAAATGTTTGGCATCCGCCGCGATGAGGGCGGCAAAGTCTTCGTCCGGGTAATCGAAGCCCACAGCGCGGAGATGTTTGAAACTATGCGCACTTTCTTTGAGCACGCGCAGCAGTTGCACCCGCACCGCGGGCTCGGTGATTTTGGCGACCGCGGGGCTGAAGTGCAGCGCCACGGCTGGCGAGCCCGGCAGCGTCGGCTTTTTCTCGCTGGTCTTGCGCGCGGCGCGCGTGGCGACAAAGAGCTGGGGCCGGGCTTTGATGAAGGCGTCAAACTCCGCATCGCTCAGATGATAGCCCATCGCGCGGAGTTGCTGGTAGGTGCGGTTGCCGGATTTGAGCAGCGCAATGAGCTTCTTCTCAAAGTCAGCATCGCTCGGCTTGGAGGGCGCCGCCACCGCCGGTGCGGACGCGGAGGCGAGCAGTTCAGCGGCATCGGGTTTGCCATCGCCATCGAAATCTTCGGCGCCATCAGGGATGCCGTTGCGATCCGAGTCGGCGACATTGTATTTGAGCCCCAGCTCGAGCTCGGCCCAGTTCGGGACCCCGTCGCCGTCAGGATCGGCATTGGGATCGAGCACCTGGATGCGCTGGAGCGGCGAGGCCTCGCCGAAAGGCTGGCCGTTTACGGGCGCCACGCGCCAGGCAAAGTTATAGAGCCCGGGCTCCGCGGGCGCGGTGACCACAAAACCAAACTCGGCTTCGGCCCAGCTCGCGGCCTCGGCCTCGGGAGTGATGGCCGCGGTGGTCCACGAAAACTTGCCGCCCGTCTTGACCGGAACGAGCTGGTGCGTGGCGGCCGTCCACGGCGTGGTGCCGACATTGCGGAAACTCACCGAAACGCGGTAGGTGCGGCCGGCAGCCATGAGCCGCGGCACTTCCTGATCGAGAAATGCCGACACCTCCCCTGCGGCGGGCTGCAGATGGAAAGTCGCGGCGGCGACCGGACTCATGCTGCCATCGGGCAGGAAAGCGCGGGCCTTGAGCGTTGCGGGCGAATCAAGCTGAATGGCCGCATCGGCATCGAACTCCATGTCACTCTCGGTGGGATCGGCACCATCGGTGGTCACGTGAATGGAAGCACCGGGCGTGGAGCATTTCATCTTCACGGTGAACGGCGCGGGGCCGGAACCGCCATTGGGCGTGAGCAAGGGAGCGGCCACCGGGAGGTTCTGCGCCGAGGCCACCGCGACGGTGAGGACCAGCGCGAGCAACGGTGGGGCGAAGCGAAGGATGGGCAGCATGTTGGCGGAGGATGGCCGGGGTGCGGGGACTCGCAAGGAGATTGAAAAGCAAACCTCCGCGCCTCGCGCCGGCGCGCTACTTTCCTTTGGGCTTGGTGAAGTTCATCACCGTCGCGATTTCGTCGGCCGTCAAAACCCGGGAAAAGAACAACTGCTCGTCGATGCCGGCGGCCATGCGTTTGTTTCGGAGATTGTCGGACATGTGATTGCCGATGTTCGTGAGGTGCAGCTCCTTCTTCGTTTCGAAAGTGGCCAGCGGCTTGGCGTCGAGAAACGCTTGCATCTGACGTCCATCGCCAGTGATGGCCACGTGATGCCACCCGGCGATGGGCTCGGCAGCTTCCGCCCAAGGCAGCGAGCGGACCTTCATATCCACCC
>FTCB01000652.1_pt1 | contig 61505 bp, 53 predicted proteins | sample 1639431 | NCBI WGS metagenome assembly FTCB01 (sample SAMEA3914864, study PRJEB12502) | metagenome | biome: forest; material: soil | place: USA | collected 2012-03-12 | depth 0.3 m
GGCCAAGCTCAAGGAGACCCTCGGGAATCTTGCCGTGCCTTCCAATCACACGGTGAATGTGATCCGGCTCCCTGGCACTCCGGACCCGAACAAGCCCAAGGACGCACCGGCGGCTCCAAAGACTAACTAAGCGCGGAGAGCAGGGCCGGTGATTTGAGATTGCCGAGGCATTACTTTCCAGCCATGGAAGCGCCGTTCGTCTAACCACCATGGACACGTCCTCGCTCCGCGTAATTTCATTCCTCCGCGATTTGTCGGAGGAGGATTTGGCTCAATTCGCCTCGCTGCTCATCCCGCGTGAATGCAAGCCGGGAGAGCGCATTTTGGAAGAGGGTGTGGCGCCCGATGCTTTTTACATCGTGGCCGATGGTGTGGTGCATGTCCGGCGGCGCGCCAACACGCGCGAAATGCTGCTCGCCCGTCTCGGGCCCGGGGCGTTTTTTGGAGAGATCAATCTCTTCGATCCCGGCGTGGCCACGGCCAGCATTTACTCGATGAAGCACACGCGGCTGGGCGTCATCACTTACGATCGGTTTCGCAAGTTCATGGAGGATCACCCCAAGGCCGGCTACAAAATCGCCAGCGGCCTCATGGGTGAAATGGCCCGCCGCCTCCGTGCCACCAGCGCGCGGCTTGTGAATTCAATCTTCTGGTCGGACAAGGGCGGAACGTAGCCCTGGCGGCGCAAGGGCTGGAGTGGCAGTGAGATGCATCGGCGCGGGGCGTGGCTAGCAGTTGAGCTAATGCGGCGTTGGACGCTTCTTCGTCTCTTTTGGGTCCCTTTTGTCCCGGAATGTTTGCCGTCGTCATGCAGTTTCGGATTGCGCGTTCGGCAGGGGCCGCCATCGTCTGCGGACTGTACCTAGTGATGGAGTGTCTTCGTAGCCCGGGAGCGCCATCGTGAACGCCACAATCTTTTTCCGTTACCGTGCCGCGGCTGCTTCCGCCTTACGCCCCCCGCGTCGTCTTTGAGGACGAGGATCTGCTTGTCGTCGACAAGCCGCCTTTTCTCGAAGCCCATCCGAGCAAGCCGAGCACCGTCACCACACTGTGGGATGAACTGCGCTCGCTGCTGGCCTACGAAATCGCCAATGGCGGACAGGTGAGCATCATCAACCGGCTCGACCGCGAGACGAGCGGTCTCACGCTGGTGGCCAAGCATCGCGATGCCGCGCGCCGGCTGTCCATGCTCATGCAGGAACGCGCCATTGAGAAAGAATACCTGGCGCTGGTGCATGGCCACCCGCTGGCCGACACGTGGCGCGTGGAGGGCTCACTTTTGCGGCAGGGGACGATCCGTTCTTCGCGTGTGTGGGTGAAGCAGTGTGTCCATCCGCTCGGCGCACTGGCGACGACGGATTTCCGGGTGGAGAGTCGCGTTTGGCGAAACGGGATGCCGTTTGCGCGCGTGCGCGCACAGCCGGAGACCGGCCGCATGCACCAAATCCGGGTGCACCTGGCGCATGGCGGACACGGGATCGTGGGCGACAAGCTCTACGGCCCGGCGGGCGAGGATTGCTACCTGGAGTTTATCGAGACGGGCTGGACGTCATCGCTGGCCGCGCGTTTGCTGCTGCCGCGGCAGGCTCTGCATTCCGCGCTGCTCCGCGTGGAAGGCCGTGAGTGGCGGAGTGAATGGCCGCCGGATTTGGAGAAAGGCTTCGTCGCGAGCCAGGAGCCTGGGGTTACAGTCCCAGTCGCTGGAACGTGTCGTCCACCCAGCGAAAGTGGTGTTCCAGCGAGCATAGTTGCTTGAGCTCCGCCGGCGGGATTTTGGTGGTGATCTCCGGCTCGGTGCACAGGTTGTCGAGGAGCGGCTTTTCGCCTTCCCACGTTTTCATCGCGGCGCGCTGGACGGCCTCGTAGGCGGTTTTTCGCTCCAGTCCCCGCTCGGTGAGCTTCAGCAGGATGGTCTGCGAGTGATAGAGCCCCTTGGTGATTTCGAGGTTCCGCTGCATCGCGATGGGGTAGACCACGAGCCCCTCCACCAGCTTGCGCAGGGTGACGAGCATGTAGTTCATGAGGATGCAGGAGTCGGGGAAAATCACGCGCTCCACCGAGCTGTGGCTGATGTCGCGCTCGTGCCAGAGCGCCACGTTTTCCAATGCGGCGAGGGCATTGCCGCGCACGAGACGCGCGAGGCCGCTCAGCTTTTCACCCGTGATCGGGTTGCGCTTATGCGGCATGGCGCTGCTGCCCTTCTGGCCTTCGCGGAAAAATTCCTCGGCCTCGCGGACCTCGGTGCGCTGAAGGTGCCGGAATTCCGTGGCCCAGCGGTCGATGCTGGAAGCGATGACGGCGAGCACGGTGTGAAACTCGGCGTGCCGATCGCGCTGCACCACCTGCGTGGCGAGCGTCGCCGCGCGCAGGCCGAGCCGTTCGCAGACGCGCTCTTCCACTTGCGGATCGAGGTGTGCGTGCGTGCCGACGGCGCCGCTGATTTTGCCCACGCGGATGCGCGGCTGCACTTGCTCGAAGCGCTCCAGCGCGCGGCCAAATTCGTCCCACATCAACGCCAGCTTGAGACCGAAGGTGATCGGCTCGGCGTGAATGCCGTGACTGCGCCCGATCATAGGCGTCATTTTGAATTCGTGCGCCCGCTTGGCGATGACGTCCCGCAGGTGGCGCAGGTCGCGCAGGATGAGGTCGCTGGCCTGCGCCATCTGCACGGCGAGCGTGGTGTCCAGCACGTCGGAGCTGGTCATGCCCTGGTGCATCCAGCGGCAGGCGGGGCCGACGTAGCTGGCGACGTTTTCCAAAAACGCGATGACGTCGTGATTCGTGCGGCGTTCGATTTCCTCGATCTGCGCGAGGTCGAACTTCGCCTTGGCCCGGATGGTTTTCGCATCCTCCACGGGGATGTGCCCGAGCTCGGCCTGCGCCTCGCAGGCAAGCGTCTCAATCTCCAGCCAAATCTCATACTTGCGCTGGTCGGTCCAAATGGCCGCCATCTCCGGTAACGTGTATCGCGAAATCATGAACCGGCGACGGTGCCGTGAAACGGGTGGTTTCGGCAAGCCTTCAACGCAAAAATTGAATCGATTTTTGGAGGCGCTGGTCAGCGGCCCTAGGGGTGCGACTCCACCCAGCGAACGGCTTGGTGGACCAGCTCGGTGGCGCTGGCGATCCCGAGCTTTTGTTTGATGTGGCCGCGGTGCACGGCGACCGTTTTGTGGCTCAAGTGCAGTTGCCCGGCGATTTCCTTGGTGGAGCGGCCCTGGCCGAGCAGGCGAAAAACTTCGAATTCACGGTCGCTCAGTTTTTCGATGAGCGACTCCGAGCCGCGCCGGTGCGGGGCGCTCAGGCCATCGAGGATTCTGGCCTGGATACGGTCGCTGACATACACGCGGCCGGCGAGCACCTGCCGGATGGCTGCCAGCATGCGCTCGGAGCCGGCCTCTTTCATCAGGTAACCGCGCGCGCCGGCGCGCAGAGCCCGCTCGGCGTAGAGCATTTCGTCGTGCATGCTCACCACCAGCACGCTGGCGTCAGGCAGGACGGTGGCGAGGTCTTTCACCAGATCGAGACCGCTGCGACCGGGAAGGGTCACGTCGGTGATGACGAGCGCGGGCTGAAGCTTCGGCGCTTTTTCCAGCGCCTCCTCGGCGCTCGGTGCGGTCCCGCAGACTTCGAGGTCGGGCTGGCCATTGAGCAGCAGGGTAAAGCCGCCGAGGACGATGGGGTGATCGTCCACCAGGAAGATGCGGTGCCGCGGCGTGGGCTGGGGAGATTTCATGCCTGATGAGAAAACGTGCAGCCAAAGCGAACGCCGCCGCCGGGACGCGCGGAGAATTGCAGCTCCGCGCCGATCAGCCGGGCGCGGAAGGCCATGGTGCCAAAGCCGAGGCCGGAGGAGGCGGGTTCGTCAGGCAGGCCTTTGCCGTCGTCCTCCACCGTGAGCTCGAGCTGCGCGCCGGTGCGCGCCAGCCCGATGATGATGCGCCCGGCCCCGCTATGGCGGACGGCATTGGTGACCGCCTCCTGCGCGATGCGGTAAAGCTGTGTGGCCACCTTGGTCTCGGCGAAGCGCACGGGCTCGGGGCACACGAAATCGCAGCGCAGGCGGTCGCCGGCCTGGGTGAGCTCGGCCAGCTCGCGCAGCGCGTTCATCAGCCCCTCCTCCTCCATGGAAACGGGCGAGAGGCCATGGGAGAGCTGGCGCGTGCGCTTGACGGTCTGCCGGATGTGCGCGGAGATTTCCTGGGCGGGCGCGACGAGGCCCGGAGCCTCCCGCTTGAGCCGTTCGACCAGGGCCTGATTCATCATCTCCAGTGCCGTGAGATGCTGGCCGAGGTCATCGTGCAAATCGCGGCCGATGCGGCGCTGCTCGCGCTCGGTGGCATCGACGAGCTGCCGTTCGAGTTGTGCGCGCTCGGCCTCGATGCGACGGCGCTCGGTGATGTCGGTGCGGATGGCCATGTATTGCTCGGGTTTTCCGCGGGCGTCGAGGAAGGGAAAGATGGTGGTATCCACCCAGTAGAAGCTGCCGTTCTTGGCGCGGTTGCGGATTTCGCCGCGCCAGATTTTTCCCCGCCCGATCGTGGTCCACAGGTCGCGGAAAAACTCTTTGGGGTGCAGGCCGGAATTCACGATGCGGTGATCCTGCCCCAGCAATTCCTCGCGGGTGTAGCCGGAGATTTCGCAGAATTTGTCGTTCACATACGTGATGAGTCCACGGGCGTCCGTGATGGCCACGATGGAGTGGGCATCGAGCGCCGCCTTGTACTGGGCGAGTTCCTGCCGGGGCATCGGGATGTGGTTACACCATCGCACCGGCCTTGGCGAGCGGAGCGGAGCCACATTACGCGACCAGTGGGACGGGCAGTTTTTGACGGTATGACGTGGGTGATTCGCCGGTCATCGCATGAAACATGCGGTTAAAGTGGGTGAGAGATTGAAAGCCGACCTCGAAGGCGATCTCGCTCACGCGCAAGTGGGGTTGGGCGAGCAGGTCCTTGGCGCGCTCCACGCGCAGACGGCTGACATACTCGGTGAAATTGAGCCCGGTGTGCCGCTTGAAGAGTTTGCAGATGTAGAAGGTGCTCGTGCAGGCAGCTCTGGCGAGATCGGCCAGGGAAATATCCTCCTGCAGATGCTCGTGGATGTACGCCTTGGCCCGCACCACGGCGATCGGCTCGGCGTGGGCCTGCCGGATGGCGAACGTCTGGCACTGGCGGGAGAGATTCTCGGCGAAACTGCCGAGCAGGCGCGCAATGGAAAGGAGCTGGCGCCGCTGCATGACGCGGATCTTTTGGTACGCCTGGCGCGCGGCCTCCGGATCGACTTGGGAATGGAGCCGGACCATCGTCTTGTCCATGGCAGCGAGATCGGCGGGGTCCGGGGTCTTGGGCAGCACCTGGCCGGTGACAAGAAAACCGAGTGTTTCCGCGCCAAGTTTTACCGGAACGGCGGCTTCCAAAAGTCCAAAGTGGCAACGGTGGGTGGCCGGTCCCCCCATGGCCTCGGCGGCCAATGCCGCTTGCGTGCGCAAGCATCCGGCGCAGGTTTCGCTGCGCGCGGCCATCAAGGCGCAGAACGTGTTTTCCTGCGGGTGGCCGCGAAACGGCGGCTGCCAGGTTTCCGGAGGACGCAGGGCGAGCGGCAGACCGGTGGCCTCGGTGAAGGCGCGCTCATACTGCCGGTACGTTTTTGATTGGAGGATGTTTTGGAGGAGTTCGGCGTGGTTCTTCATGGTGCGTTTTGACGGTGCCAGCATGCGGCCATTCGGGGTGACCGACTATTGCCCAAGGTACTGCCCGCCGCCGGACCCGAGAGCCGATGGGCATCAGACAAAGTCCTATGCTCCTCGGCAGGCCAGATGCGGCCAAAGCCGGCCCAGCAACCGCCAAAATTTGGAGAGCACGAGCCATCCACCGAGGCTAAGATTTCAGCCATGAAAACGAAACTGCCGGCTCGTGACGCCGAGGGCCGGGGCGTCACGCCGCCTTTGGAAATCACCGGCACCGAGCCGCTCAGCGCGGAACAACTCGCGTCGCTCTCGTTTTTCGCCGGATTGCCGGCGAAGCTGCTCGAGCAAATAGCGCCGCATACCATGGTGTCGCGCTTTGCCGCGGGCGAGCGACTCCTGGAGCAGGGGGCGCTGGCGGACCGGTTTTACGTGCTGCTCTCGGGCCGTGTCGCAGTGGAGTACCGTCTGCCCGGGGCCACCCTCACGGTGGAAGAACTTGGCCCGGGCGAAGCGGTGGGCTTCTCGTGGATATTCACGCCGGAGAAGCTGCACTTCACCATCCGGGCTCTGGAGCCGGTCACGGCGGTCTTTTGCTACGGCACGCTGTTGCAAGCGGAGTGCGAGCGGGCTCCGCGCCTCGGCTTTGAACTGATGCGCCGCACGGGAGAGGTGATGCTGCACCGGCTGGAAGCGCTGGCGGAAAAGCAAGCCGCGGAAGCCCGGCGGCTTGAAGAGAGCACATGGCATCCCGGCGACGAGCACGGCGCCTCCTCCGGCCAGAAGGAATCGAGGCACTTCTCGTTTTCCGACGCGGCGGCGCTAGAATGAGAGCAGCTATTCGCGGAGGGAGACGCCGAGTGGCTGGAGGCGGGCTTTGAGGCGGGCGTGGGCGGTGTTGACTTCGTCGGCGGTCAGCGTGCGCTCGGGGCTCCGGTAGGTGAGCGAGTAGGCGAGCGATTTTTTGTCGGCGGGAATCTTGGCGCCGGTCGGATCGGTGAAGACGTCGAACAACTCCACGGCCGTGAGGAGCGGCTCATTGGCGCTGGCGAGGGCCTTCGTCACTTCGGCGTGGGCGAGGGCGAGCGGCGCGAGCATGGCGATGTCGCGTGTGGTCGCGGGGAAGCGGGGGATGTCGCGGTATTTTTTGGACGCTTCCGGCGCGGCCTTGGCCAGCGCGGTAAGATCGAGCGCGGCAAAGATCACCGGGACGGCGGCATCGAGCGCGCGGGCTTCGGCGGGCCAGAGCTGGCCGGCGAGGCCCACGGGCTTGCTATTCACTTTTACGGCGACGGAAAGCGCGAGGCCGGGATTTTCTTCGTGTTCGAACACAGCGTCGGGGCCGAGAACGGCGGTGAGGATGGCCTTCACGTCGAAGAGATCGGCGGCGCGTCCTTCGGCGGCGCGCCAGTTCCGCTCGTGGAGCGGGCCGGCGAGCACGAAGGCGGCGTGGGAAAATTCTTCCGGCCGCTGCACGTTGAAGACGCGGCCAATTTCGAACAGGCGCACGGTCTGCGCGCCGGCGCGGAAATTCTCGCGAACGGCGGTGAGCAGGCCGTGGAGGAGATTCGGGCGCAGCGTGACCTGTTCGTCGATCATCGGGTTCTTCACCCGTACCAATTGGTCGAGCGAGACCTGCGTGCAGGCGAGGCCCAGCGGTTGCGCGGGCGTGAGCGTGATGCTGCGTGCTTCGTGCAAGCCTTGCGCGGCAAAAGCGCGGCGCAGGGCCATGGCGCGATCGTAATTGCGATCCGTTGCACTCGCCGGGGCGAAGCGCGCCTGCGTGCGCGCGGGGACGGCATCCATGCCGACGACGCGGGCGATTTCCTCGATGAGATCGACTTCGCGGGTGAGGTCGGAGCGGAAGGTGGGCGCCTCCCAGCCGCCCACCACTTTCGTGAGCCCGAAACCGGTGAGGATTTGTTCCACGCGAGCGGCGGGCACGTCGATGCCGAGCAGCAACTTAACGCGCTCCAAGCGCAGTGGAATGACGGGGCGGCGGCCGCTTGGCTGGGCAGGTTCTCCCGGGAACGACACGGTGATTTTCTCGCCGGTGACCGTTCCTTCGGGAACGAGCAGCTGTGGCGACGGCGTGCCCCCCGTGAGTTCTTGCAGGAGTTGAACGGCGCGAGCGCCAGCGTTGAAAACGCCTGCCAAATCCACGCCGCGTTCAAAGCGGTAGCTACTGTCGCTCGACAGGCCCAATTGGCGCGAGGTGCGGCGCACGCTCTGCGGCTGGAAATAAGCGGCCTCCAGCATCACGTCGGTGGTGGCCTCGGTCACGCCGGTCTCCTGTCCGCCCATCACGCCGGCAATGGCCACCGCCTTTTGGGCGTCGGCGATGACCAGATGATTGGCCGCGAGCGGGTAGCTTTTTCCATCGAGAGCGAGGAAGGACTCGCCTTCAGCGGCCAGACGCACTTGCAAATCGCCCTGAAGCTTTGCCGCGTCAAAGGCGTGCAGCGGCTGGCCGAGTTCCAGCATCACGTAGTTGGTGATATCCACCACGTTGTTGATGGGCCGCAGTCCGACGGCCTCCAGCTTGGTGCGGAGCCAATCCGGCGACGGCCCGACTTTCACGCCGCTGACTTTGCGCGCCGTGTAGAGCGGGCACAATTCCATCGAGGAAATGCGCACGGTGCTCTGGACGCTTTTCGCCTCCGGGAAGAATTCGATGCCAACGGCGGGATGCCGGAAGGGCTTGCCGGTCAGCGTGCCGATTTCCCGCGCGATGCCGGCGACGCTCAAGAGGTCTGGCCGGTTTGGCGTGATTTCCAAATCGAGCACTGTGTCGCCCGGGTAGAGATCGCCGATGGGTGTGCCGATTTTGGAGTCGGGCGGAAGGATGAGCAGACCGTCGGTGTCGTCTGGGATGCCCAGCTCTTCGCCGGAGCACAGCATGCCGTTGCTCTCCACGCCGCGCAGTTTGCCAGCCTTGATGGTGAAATCGCCGGGCAGTGTCGCGCCGGGCAGGGCGAGGGGGACTTTGTCGCCCACCTTGTAGTTCTTGGCGCCGCAGACGATCTGGCGCGGGGTGCCGGTGCCGTCGTTCACTTTGCAGACGCTGAGGCGGTCGGCATTCGGGTGCTGCACGGACTCGTCGATCTGCGCGACGATCACGTTCGGGATGGAACAACCCGTGGTGATGACGTCTTCGACCTCCACGCCGGCGAGCGTGAGCAGGTCCACGAGCGCGGGCACGGTGGACGGCAGTTCGACGAGTTCCCGGAGCCAGTTGAGCGATACTTTCATGAAAGAGAGCCGGGCACTAAAGCGACGGGGGATGGAGGCGGCAAGCTTTGCGATTTGAGGGGTGGAAGAAGGCGGTTTTCCTGGGTGTTTTCCGGGATTGGGTTTTCAGAGTAGGAGGCCGCTTTCTGCTGATTATTTTTCGTGTTTTCGGAATCGAGGTTTTTGTAGCGGGGAATAGCGCTGATTCGCCGGAGTAAATCGAAGCTCTCGTGGGGCCATTTCAAAGCCATATTACCGTCCCTCTCTGGTGGTGTTTGAATGCCGGGAGGATCGCATTTTGTGGGGAGATTTGGAAGGCGAAATTTGCTTCGCTTGGGGCTTGGTCCTTACTCTTCGTCCATCCCCGAGCGTTCAATCATAGTGCAGCACCACCGTCAGGCCGCGCTTTGATTTCTCCACCTCGTACGAATACATATCATACGTTACCACCCCACGAATATAGCTTCTTGTTATTTTTCGAGGGGTAATGGAAGTGGGTGCCAGCTCATACGAAAAATAATCCGTTTTCGGACGGGCCTGATGATCAGTATTTAGTCCTTCAATCCTAATGGAACTGGCAGGTCTTCCGAGTAAGTCGTCGCTCTCGAAATAAAACTTTACCAGCTCACAACCGAGGCATTTCGTATAGCTCCTAGTGTAGCCATAGTCGCTAACCGAGAGAACTCCAGGTCCCATCCTCTCGAGAATTTCTTTCTCCGCGGGCCACTTGTATCCAAGTTCATACGGTTCAAGCCCTAGGTGCAGGGCATTCACTTTGTATAACGAATCAGTTCCGCGGGTGTTCGCGCGAAAAGCACAGGCGGAAAACATCAAACCGAGGAGCGCGCAACATGCGTGGTGCGATGCTTTCATGTTACTTGCGAAAAGTATGGCGCTTCGCGCTTGAGGATGGCCGATTGAGGACATCGGCGCTCCCAGCGGTTACGTGGCCGTCTTTACCTCGACGATGTCGTGGGGGGCGCTTTCTTTCATGCCGGCGCTGGTGACGCGGATGTAGCGGGCTTTTTGGCGGAGCTCGGAAAGGTTGCGGGCGCCGAGGTAGCCGAGGCCGCTTTGGACGCCGCCGAGGAGCTGGCGGAGGACGATTTCCACGGAGGGGCTCACTTCCTTCAGCGCTTCCACGCCTTCGGCGGTGGCTTTGCGATTGGCATCGCGCGTGGCGTGGCCGTAGCGGGCGGCGCTGCCGGCTTGCATGGCGGCGAGGCTGCCCATGCCGCGGTACTGTTTGTAGAGCTTGCCGTTGATATCCATGATCTGCCCGGGGGCCTCGGGGCAGCCCGCGAGCAGGCCGCCGCAGATGACGGCGTTGGCGAGGGTGAGCGCCTTGACGATGTCGCCGCTCTTCACGATGCCGCCGTCGGCGAGAATGGTGACGCCGCGCTTGGCGGCGGCGCGGCTGGCCACGTAGAGCGCGGTGAGCTGCGGGATGCCGACGCCTGCGACGATGCGCGTGGTGCAGATAGAGCCGGGGCCCTGGCCGATCTTGATGACGTTGGCGCCGGCGTCGGCGAGGAATTCCACGCCCTGGCCGCTGGTGACGTTGCCCGCGATGATGGGCAGATCTTTGTGTTCGCCGCGGATGAGTTTCACGGTGTCGCCCACGCCGCTGCTGTGGCCGTGCGCGGTGCTGACGGCCACGGCGTCGCAGCCGCGCTCCACCAATGCCGCCACGTGGCTGAGGATGCGCTCGCGATCGAGCGTGCCGTCGTTTTTGCGGACCGCCACGAGGCTGGCGGCGCAGAGCAGGCGAAAGCGGGCGTCGCGGGCGGGCTTCAATTGGGAGCCGCGCTCGTGCATGATGCGCTCAATATCGCTGAGCGTGAACAGGCCGCGCAGGCGATCGCCGTCGCCGACGACGAGCAGTTTGTGAATGCCCATGTGATGGCCGAAGAAACGGTCGGCGGCGGCGATGGGATCGTCGCCGAGCTCGCGCTCGTGGATGGTCTGCACCTGCGAACGCGGCATCATGGCGGCGCCCACCTGGCGGCTGGCGTAGCGGGAGCGCACGACGTGGCCCGGCAGCAGGCCGAGCAGCGTGCCTTTCTCGTCCACGACCGGGAACGTGCTGAAGCCAAAGCGGCGATCCTCGATCATTTCCACGACCTCGCCGATGAGCTGCTCGGGGCGCACCTGGATGGGATCGCCGATGAGGCCGTGCACGTGGTTCTTCACCCGGCTCACCTCGCTGAGCTGCTGGCGCTCGGGCATGTTGCAATGGATGATGCCCATGCCGCCGGCGCGCGCCATGGCGATGGCCATGGGCGCCTCGGTGACGGTATCCATGTCGGCGGAAAGAATGGGCAAATGCAGGCCGAGGCGTTCGTGCAAGGGGCTGTCGAGATTCGTCTCACGCGGAAGCACGTCACTGTAAAGTGTCGCGAGCGTGACGTCGTCGTAGGTCATGGCGACCGACGGATTGGCGGGGAAAAATTCGTCGGCCGGCTTGTAGAATTGGGCGTCGAGTGTTGCCATGTCACAGCCTGCCAGACATCCCGGGGGGGAGTGAAGCAGGAATTTTTTTGGCGGGTGGGGAGACCGACGGATTTTTAATCTGCTGGCAAAGCGTGTGGCGCTCGTTGTTTGCACCCGCGTTTTCCGCGCCCTCCGCGCTCTCCGCGGTAACATTGCCGCAGATCGCGCGGAAGGCGCGGAAAACGCGGAATGGGATTGACGCTGAATGGTGGGGCTATCGGCGGCGCCAGGTGGTGCCGAGGGCGACGCTCCATTGGTATTTGCGGGCGTGCTCGCGGATGAGGAAGGGGAGATCGCGCGTGGCGGTGAGCTCAAAGCTGCGGCCAAGGGCGGTCTTGAGGCCGTCGAGCGTGGTGCGCGGGTAGTCGTTGAGATGGAAGCCGCCGAGCCAGTTTTTTTGCGGCGTGAAGTCTTCGAGCCACGTGCAGGGGGTCGTGAGGATGAGCTGGCCGCCGGGTTTCACGAGCTTTGGGAGCTGTTCGAGGAAACGGGCGGGGGTGGTGAGCCGATCGACGAGATTCGCGGCGAGGACGACGTCGAACGTGCCGAGAGCGGGACGCAGCGCGTGGGCGTCGCCATGCTCGAAGGAAGCGCGGGAGGCATCGACTCCGGCGGGGACGCGAGCGAGCAGCGGCGTGGTGAGCGTGCCTTCGTCGATGCGCAGGTAGGCGTAGGAGCCGGTCCTGGCGATGAGCTGCGCGGTTTCGATGAAGCGCTGGGAGTAGTCGATGCCGATGGCCTCGCGGCAATGGCGGGCGAGCTCGAAGGTCGAGCGGCCTACGGCGCAGCCGACGTCGAGGGCGCGGGCATCGGGCGGAAGCGCTGCAAGGTCGAGGCACTCGCTGACGCAACGGACGGCGTAGTCGAGCGCGCTCCGTGGTCCCTCGGGCCAGGGGAGGATTTCTTCCGGGCGCGCGTAGTGGAAGAGGAGGTACTCGTGGAGCAGCTTGTCGGTCTCGTAGGGATTCATCTCGTGGGAACATCCGATGCGCAGCGCGCAACATTCAATGCTCGAATGTCGGGACGGTCCTGGGAGCGCCGCCGTTTCGGCGGCTTGAGCGAAAGGCAAAGCGCCTCGACTGACGCCGTTTTTAAATTGGCGCTACGCGTTTTGATTTCGAGGCCGCCGGAACGGCGGCGCTCCCAGGACCGTCCCGACGTTTGCTAGGCCAGCAGGCGCTGCATGTAGGCGGCGGGCTCGTAGTTTTCGATGAGGACGACGGTTTCGCCTTTGCGATGCATGCGGACTTGCGGGACCCAAATTTCGGGCGTCTTCGTCGGGGCGAAGAGAATGTCGTCGTGCGTGGCGTTCTTTTTGTTGGCGAAGCGATCGGGCGTCAGTTTGCCGCCGAGATGATCGCTGCGGCCTGTCGCGACGTGCATGGTGCCGAGAATTTTTTCGTCCTGAATGTCGCGCCCGCTCACGGGCAGGCGCTGCGTGCCGAAGCCCAGCTCGCCGAGTTCGCCGGTCACCGGGTCGCTGCTCAGCTTGTGATTGTGCTCGTCAATGGTCTTTTGGTCGCCGCGCAGCAGGGTGGCGCGTTTGATGCGGCCCCCGCTGACTTCCTGCAGGCCGATGGTGCCGTCCTCGTAGCGCATGGGGAATTGGCCCTGCGCGCTCTCGGGCACGTAGTAGATTTCGCCCGCGGGCAGATTGGCCACGTCCGGGCCGCCGCGGCAAAGGCCGTGCGACTTCTGCGCTTCCTGCGCGCCGAGATCGAGGTGGAGGGTGTACTTTTTGCCGGAGTATTCGTAGTCGATCTCCACCCAGTCCGCGTGGGTCATGCCGAGGCGCAGCTTCTCGGCTTCCCAGCTGACTTCGTCGTAGTCGACGGCGAGGCCGCTGGCGAGAATCACCTTGTTCATCCCGTGCATCGTCGCGCCCCGGAAGCCATATTTCTTGGCGAAGGCCGTGAGCGGCGCGGTCGCCGAGTAGGTGGAGATGCAAAGGATGATGTCGTAGTTCGGATAAATATCCCGCTCCAGGCTGAGTTCGCGGCCATCGGGCGCAAAGGCGGCGTCCGGCAAATCCAGGTTGCTGCCGCCGGTCACTTCATAAGCGTAGAGCTCGCCGCCGCGGAGGCCCAGCTCGGCCAGCCCGCCATTTTTCAGACCCTGATAGAAAACATCGTGGGCGTGGCGCTGGATGGAGAGGTCCGGGTTTTTCAGAAACCCGAAATCGCGCACCCCATGCGGATCTTCGAGGTCGATTAAGATACACACGCGTTCCCCTCCTTTGGGGGTGAAAACCGTCCGAAGGAGACGGGTGAGGCTGAAAGGAGGGAACGTCCGTTCGGTGAAATTCGCGGGCTGCGTCATGGTCGTGTTCATCGGAGCGTGTAGGTTGAATGGCTAATACGCATCCGGCGGTCAAAAAGGATGCGGAAAAGCGCGATAAGATGGCAATCTTCCAGTATCTCAGGGCGGTTGCCGTAGCGTTACAAATTAAAAAAAAGGCCGGCCCGCAGGCGAACCCGCGGGCCGGCTATGAATGAGAGTCTCGGCGGCGAGATTTATTTCACCTCGTACTTGGTGATTTTCACGATCTTCTTGCCATCCTTCTCGGACACCGTGCCTTCGACGGTGGCGGGCTTGTCGCCTTTGCAGATTTCCTTGTGGAGGGCTTTGCCCTGGTCGTCCTTCTCGGCGTAGTAGACGGTTTCCTTGCCGTCCTTCTTCACGACGACCACGGCCTGGCAGGTGTCGCTGACCTTGAGGGCGCACTTGGCGCATTTGGCTTCGCCTTCGAGTTTTTCGTCGGCGGCGAAAGCGCCAATGGTGAGAGCGAGCGTGAGTGCTGTGATGAGTTTCATGGGAGTGAGTATAGGTGAGTTAATCGAAGAAACGAATCCCGGATGCGGGCAGAAATTAGGCTGAACCGTTTTTGGGGGATGGCAAGAGGAACCCGTACCGCAATTATACCGTAATTTTTCGTACGCATGGGGCTGGCGGCTCCGGGATTGTTTCGCTAGACGAAGGCGATGGCCATGAAGACACCCGATGAGTGTTGCGAGGTCGCTGTGATCGGCGGCGCCTTTTCGGGGGCGGCGACGGCGCTCTTGCTGAAACGGCAGATGCCGCAGGCGCGGGTGGTCATCGTGGAGAAGGCGGAAGAGTTTGACCGCAAGGTGGGCGAGAGCACCACGGAGGTGAGTTCCTGTTTTCTCACCCGGGTGCTGGGGCTGACGAATTATCTCGGGCATCATCAATTGCCGAAGCAGGGGCTCCGTCTGTGGTTTGCGCGCTCGGAGGATGAGAAGTTCGACGAATGCGCGGAGGTGGGGGCGATGTACAATTCGCGGCTGCCAGGTTTTCAAGTGGACCGCGCGACGCTGGATGAGCACGTGCTCGCCACCGCGGTGGCCGCAGGCTGCGAACTGTGGCGCCCCGCGCGGATTACGGGCGTGGAGATGGCGTCCTCGTCTTCTGCGGAGACGACGCTCACCATGAAAAGCGGCGAAGAGACGAAGACGCTCCGCGCGCGCTGGGTGGTCGATGCCTCGGGCCGCGCCGCGGTGCTGGCGCGCAAGATGGGCAATTTCGAAGTCCTCTCGGAGCATCCGACGAATGCGCTGTGGGCGCGGTTTACCGGGGTGAAGGACTGGGACGGCCAGGCCATCCGGACGAAATTTCCGAAATGGGTGGACGCCACGAAGACCGCGCGCGGCTGGGCGACGAATCATTTGTGCGGCTTGGGCTGGTGGGTATGGATCATTCCGCTGAAAGGCGGTGATGTGAGCATCGGGCTGGTCTACGATTCGCGCCTCTACACGCCGCCGCAGGGAGGAAGCATCGGTGAGCGCATCATCGCGCATTGCGTGAAGCATCCGGTGGGCCGTGAGATGTTGTCGGAAGCCAAGGCCATCGATGGCGATCAGCGCGCGTATTCCCAGCTTCCATACCGGGTCACGGAAGTGGCGGGCGACGGCTGGATTTGCGTGGGCGATGCGGCGGGATTTCTCGATCCGCTGTACAGCCCGGGGCTGGATTTTTGTTCGTTCACGGCGCAGAGCGCGGCCAATCTGATCGTCCGCTCATTGCAAGGGGAGAAAGTGGACGTGGCGGGCTACAACCGCCGTTTCAAATTCTGCTTCCGGAGCTGGTTCGAGTCCATCTACCTCGACAAATACTACTATCTCGGCGACGCGGAGCTAATGGCGGCGGCGTTCCTGCTGGATATCGCGACCTATCACCTCGGGCCGGTGCGGCAGGTGTATACGAATCCCGCGACCATGTTCGGCGCTTTTCCTTTCGATGGCCGGCCGGGGCGCATCGCGGCGCGGCTGCTCTCTTTTTACAACCGCCGGCTGGTGGCGATTGCCAAAAAACGGCTGGCCGCCGGCACCTATGGAGCGCGCAACGCCGGGTGGCGCTTGCTCGTGGGCGGGTTCACAATGGAGCCGAAGATTAGCGGGAGGCTTCTGCTGAAGGGAGTATGGTGCTGGCTCAAGCTGGAGATGCGCGCGCTCTTTCTGCCGAAGGGGAAGCGGCAGGCGACGCCCGCGCCGGTGCCTTCGCCGCAGGTTGGGAATGCTTAGAACACTATGTCGATTGCCACGAAAACGGGAGACGATGGAACGACCGGCCTGATGTTCAACCGCCGCGTGCCGAAGACCGATGCGCGGGTCGCGGCCTATGGGGCGTGTGACGAGCTGAATGCGGCGCTGGGGATGGCGCGGGCGTGGAATGAAGATGCGCTGCTGACCGCGGCGATTTTGGGCATTCAAAAGGAGCTGGTGATTCTGATGGGGGAACTCGCCTGTGCCGCGGAGGACCGCGAGCGCTATGTGGAGAAGGGTTTCCAGTTGGTCGGTCCGGAAATGCATGAGCGGCTCACGGCGCTCATCGATGATTTGGAAAAGAACGAGCGTATTTCCTACAAGCACTGGGCGACGCCCGGAGCGACCAAGGCGAGTGCCACGCTGGATGTCGCGCGGACGGCCTGCCGCCGCGCGGAGCGGGCGGTGTGGGAGATGCGCGAGGCGGGCCTTCCCGCCAGCGAGGCGATCCTCATTTATCTCAACCGGCTGTCGGACCTCTGCTGGCTTTGGGCGCGATGGGTGGAGACGCGCGCGGGCGTGGCGTAGCGCGGGCCGTTCTTAGTCCCGCGGGCGGGAGTAATCTGTGCCATTCGGGTCGCGGTTGGGGCGCGGTTGCGGGCCTGCCGGAGCGGGGCCAGTCACCGGTGGAGGCGGAGCGACGTCCTCGTCGTCCTGGCCCGGATGATGCGGACCGGCCGAATTGCGCCGATCGCCCGAAAACGCATTGTGGAAAGTGTCGCCGATCTGGCGGCCCCGCCGTTCGAGGTGATTGCCCACGCGATCAAAGAAGTGGTTCATGCTGTCACCGGCGCGCTGGAAAAAGTTGCCCCGGCCTTGAGGTCCCGGTGGTCGCTGATTCCCGTTCACCTGCCGGCGCGGGTCTTCTTCGGGAGCCGGCGGCGCGGGGCGTGCCTTGTCGAAGCCTTCCGCGCTCAACACGGTGCCTTTGTCTGCCGCGAGGATGAGGGTCGCCACGGTGCCATCCTTTTCATCCACCAGACTCAGCTCCCACACCGGGGCGCCTCCGCGGGTGCCGGCGTGCAGCACGTAGTCCGCATAGTCGTATTCAAATCCCGCTTTCTTGGCCTCGCGATCGGCCACGATCTGCGCGCCGTCGCTGTCGAGATTGAGTTGATTCATGTTCATCGGCGCGCTGACGCCCCGGCCCACGGGCGTGCGCTCGCTCGTGACCTTCGCACCCTGCACGCCGAATTCCCGCAGGCCGCCGCGCGCGTCTTTATCGACCACGGAAATGACCCACTCTTTCGGCTGCGGGGATCCGCTCACGCCGCGCACTTCCATCACCTGGTCGAGAACCTTTTCCCCATGCTGCTTGCCCACGAGTTCCAGGGCTGCGTACGCGGTCCCGGCGCGGGCTCCAAGCGTGGAAGCGAGAAAACAAATCAAGGCAAAGAGGGCAGACTTCATGCACACCCAGTATCGCGCAGGAGGCGCTAAATTTCCAGCACTTTTGCCGAAACTTCAGCCTGCCGTGACCGATTCGGGTGTCGGGACTACCGCCGGTGTCGATTCGGGTGCGGTTTCGGGAGCGGGAGCGTCGGCCGCAGCGGCGCGGGTCCGGCGGAAATCGGGTTCGTTGCCGCCGCAGGTTTTGCATTTCCACGGCCAGAGCCAATGGCCGGCGGTCACCGCCAGCCAGCTCACACTCCATAGTCCAAACGTCACCGCCGTGATCGCGGCATGAACTCCGTGATGGATTTTCACGCGCGTGAAGCGCCGCGTCTGCCGGCAGCAAGGGCAATAAGCCAGAACACGATTCGTCTTCATGCGCGGGGATCCAATCGGACGCGCAAATTCGCGGCGAGGCTTTCGGTGTGAAGAAGAGATGGCGGGTTTTTTACAGCCGCTCCCGCTGCGCGAGATACCACCCGTAGGTGCTGCGAATTCCCTCGCGGAGATCGATGCGCGGTTTCCAGCCGAGCGATCGCAGCCGGGAGCTGTCCATCAGCTTGCGCGGAGTCCCATCGGGCTTCGAGGTGTCGAACGTGAGCGCGCCGGAAAAGCCGATGACTTCGCAGATGATTTCCGCCAGACCGCGAATCGTCACATCACTGCCATAGCCGATGTTGATCAGCGCGGGATCTTCGTAGCTCTCGAGCAGGAAGCGGCAGGCGCTGGCGAGGTCGTCCACGTGCAAAAACTCGCGCAGCGGCGTGCCGGTGCCCCACACGACCACCTCGCGATCGCCGCGCTGTTTGGCTTCGTGGATTTTCCGCAGCAGCGCGGGGAGCACGTGCGAGCTCGCGAGATCGAAATTGTCGCCCGGGCCGTAGAGATTCGTCGGCATCGCAGAGATGAACCGTTTCCCAAACTGGCGCGCGTAGGCCTGGCAGAGCTTGATGCCGGCGATCTTGGCGAGGGCGTAGGCTTCGTTGGTTGGCTCCAGCGCGCCGGTGAGCAGCGAATCCTCGGGAATCGGCTGCGGCGCGAACTTCGGATAGATGCAGGAGCTGCCGAGGAAGAGCAGTTTTTCCACGCCAAAGTCCGCCGCCGCCTCGATGACGTTGTTTTGGATCTGCAAATTCCACAGGAGGAATTCGACCGGGAAATCGTGGTTGGCCTTGATGCCGCCGACTTTTGCCGCGGCCACCGCCACCACCTGCGGCTGCTCCTTTTCAAAAAAGGCGCGCGTGGCCGCGCGGTCGCGCAGGTTCAATTCCGAGGAACTGCGCGTGAGCAGGTGGGAGTAGCCGGCGCGCTGGAGTTCGCGCAGGAGCGCGCCGCCCGCGAGCCCGCGGTGCCCGGCGACGAAAATGCGATCAGTCTTCTGCATAACGCATTGCATGAACACGAACGTTCCGAACGCCAAGCGCGGACTCGCGGAAAACAAAATGCGAGCTTTCCTTTTCTCCGCCACCGGGCTTGTTCGCGGGCGATGGAGAACATGCCTTTGCCCAAGACTGCGGCCGACGCGCTGGATGCCCGCTTCACTCCGCTGCAGCAACTGCTCCGCATCATGGCCCGGCTGCGTGCGCCGGACGGCTGCCCGTGGGACCGCGAGCAAAATCATCGCACGCTGCGCCATACGGTGATCGAAGAGGCTTACGAGGTGGCGGCGGCGATCAATTCGGGGGACGACGAGAATCTCCGAGAGGAACTCGGCGATCTGCTGTTGCAGGTCGTTTTCCACGCGCAGATGGCGAGTGAGGAAGGGCGCTTCGATTTTGACAGCGTGGCCCAGGCCATCGTGGAAAAATTGGTGCGGCGGCATCCGCACGTTTTTGGCGCGGAATCGGCCAGCGACTCCGCCGCGGTGCTGGCGCGATGGGAGGAAATCAAACGCGCGGAGAAAGGGGAGAAGATGAAGAGCGCGCTGGACGGCGTGAGTGAGGGACTGCCCGGTTTGATGCGCGCCGAGAAAGTGCAGAAGCGGGCGGCGAAAGTGGGCTTCGATTGGTTTACGCTGCCGCCGGTGATCGAAAAGGTGCGCGAGGAAATTGGCGAAGCGGAGGCCGCGATCTCCAAGGGCGAGAAAGATGCGATTGAGGATGAAATCGGCGATCTGCTCTTTGCCGTCGTCAATCTCGCGCGCAAAGCGCAGGTGGACGGCGAGGTCGCGCTGCAGCGGGCGACGGATAAATTCAGCACGCGCTTCCGGGCCGTGGAGGCGCTCGCTGCGGAGCGGGGGCTGGCGCTCGACAAGATGTCGCTCGCGGAGATCGACATGCTGTGGGACGAGATTAAGGCGCGGGCCTGATGCTCGTAGCTGCGGCCGGGAGGCCGCAGGTCTGCAGGTTGCCCGGCGCCGCCGCGCCGGCCCTGCGGGCTGCTTCGCAGGCTATGTCGCTCCGCTCCATTCCGCTCGCAGCTACGGAATGTGGCGCTGCGCGCTGTGGTTTCGAATCACGCGGAGGGCCGCGTGAGCCACTTTCACTTCTTCCGCTCGAAGCGCTGGACGGCCGTCTTCGTCCCGTCTTTGAACGTCACCTGCACGCAGGCAAACGTCGTCGCGGCGGGGACGAAGATGGAAATCTTGTCTCCCGGCGGGCCCATCACTTTCGATGGCTCGAAGTCAAATTTCTGATCGAGCGACTCGTTGTTTACGGAGTAGCGGATTTCCTGCAGCGCGGGCCGGTAGCTGAGGAGGCCGGTGAAATAGAGCCACACTTTTCCGTCAAAATCCCGGAAGGAGAGCCATGAGGCGGACGTCATGCCGAGGGACTGTTTCGCTTGCACCAGCGCGGCATCGGCCAGGGAGAATTTCTGCGGGTACGGCCCGTTGATCTGGTCGTTCATGTCCGTGTACTGCACCTCCATGGTGTGCTCACCCTCGCTGATGCCGGGCAGCGGCACATCCATGCGCACGAGCGGCAGACCGGTCTGCGGATTGTTGAAGGGCTGATGCCCGGTTGAAACAAAATCGCCCTTTCCATCCAGCTTGTAGAAAAGCTCCTTCACCTTGAAGTCGGACAAAATCAGCGTGGCGCTCCACCCGCTGTTGCTTTGCGAAACGAGCACCTTCACCGGACTTTGCTGCAGCACCGCGGGCAGGCTGTTCAGCTTGGCCGTGCGGGCGTCGGCGTCGTCGAACCACTTTTGCACCTCCTTTTTGTCGAGAAAGTATTTCACCACCTTGCCCGCGGCTTTTGCGGCGTGAAATTTCTCCAGCCACTCGCGCTCCGAGCGTTTCTCCGCGAGCGTGGTGTCGCCGCGCTTGAGCTCCGAATACTCCTGGCTGATCAAATAGGAGAGGGGACCGTAGTCGGGATGGGCCTTTTCCAAGGCGAGCAGCTTGGCCAGCCGCGGCTCCCGCTCCTCCAGCAGCGCCAGGGCTACCTGGAAGGAGACCGTCTTCGATTTGTCCGCGAAATAGCGCAGCGTTTCCAGCGCGCCCTCGCGGCCCTCCTGCACTTTGAGCATGCCGCTATAGTTGAGCCACGGGTCCAGCGTCTCCAGGTCGGCGGCCAGATACGCGGAGTATTCCTTGCGGGCCCCGCCCGATTGCCCGCCGAGCTCGTACACGCGCGCATTGTGGTAGTGCTCCTCGGGAGTCTTCGCTTCCGGAATCAGTCCGCCGGTGCCGGCGATGGCATCGAAGCGTTTCGCGATCTCTTCCACCGACGCGGCAATTTTCGCCGTGTCCTGTTTCACCGCGGCGGTGTCGGTTTTGATTGTCGCCGTATCGGTCTTGATGGCCTCCGTATCCTTTTTCACCGCCTCCACTTTTTTCTCCACGCGGAAGAGCGCGTTTTGCACCTGGTCCATGCCGGGCACCACCGAGGCTAGCGCGCCTTTATCGTCCTTGCCGAAGAGCGCCGCCGCGATGACGAAGCCCGCCATCACAATCGTTGCGACCACCGAGAAGGCGAAAATCACCGACCACGCATTGCTCTCGCTGAGCTGCGCAATCTCCGCCGGCTGGATGGTGCCATCAGCGGCCGCTTGTTTGAACTGCTTCTTGTAGCGGGCAAACCACATGTAGCCGGAAATCAGCGCCAGGCCGGAAGCGATGAAGAGCAGGTAGAGCGAGAAGCTCGCAATCGTGGAGGCCAGGTCGGCGATGATGCCGCAAAAGGCCGTGATGGGGCCGCTCACCTTGGCGCCGCGCCCGATAAACGAACGCATGTTTTTGAGCGCTCCGGCGCCCAAGGTAATGGGATTGGTCTCGCTCATGTTCGGATTGGTAGGAGGCTCCCGGTAGATACTCAACCCCCAAGGTCCAACGCTCGATCCGTAACACGACGTAAGCGGAGCGCCTGGACCGTCCAGGCGCTTCGCTAGCGCCACGGAATGTTTGGACGTTGGACTATTGGACGTTTCCCAGAGTCCCGGCTTCCCAAATTCGTAACAACCACTATTCTCCGCCGCCGTCATGGCTAAACGCCCACCCAAAGCTGCCATCAGCCCGTCTACAATCAACGAGCACCTCGGACAACGAGTGAAGAAGCTGCGTACCGACCGCGGCTGGTCGCTCGACAATCTGGCCCAAGCCAGCGGTGTGTCGCGTTCCATGCTCAGCGAAATCGAACGGGAGAAGGCCAATCCGACGCTGGCTGTCACCTTTCGCATCGCCTCGGCTTTCGGGATGAGCATCAGCGAACTCATCGAGACCAGCGAGCGGCAGGCCAGCATCCAGGTGGTGCGCGCCTCGGACCGCGGGCAGGTCTATCGCTCGGACAAAAATTGCCAGATTCGCACGCTCTCGCCGCTGAATTTGGAGAAGGACGTGGAGTTTTACGAAGTGACGTTCCGCTCCGGCGGCGAGCTGCGCAGCAACCCGCACTACGAGGGCACGCGCGAATTCGTCACGGTGGAGAACGGCAAAATCCTGCTGGAAAGCGGCGGCGACACCACGGAACTCGGACCCGGCGACAGCGCCACGTATCGCGCCGATGTCCCGCACGCCATCATCAATTTGAGCGAAGGAGAGTCCGTGATTTTCCTCGTCGATATTTACCGGTAGCCGCAGCGTGCCATGCTCCATGTGGTGCTCGTCGAGCCGGAGATCCCGCCGAATACCGGCAACATCGGACGCCTCTGCCTCGCCGTCGGCGCGCACCTGCACCTGGTCAAACCGCTCGGTTTCTCCATCGACGACAAGGCCCTGAAGCGCGCAGGGCTCGACTATTGGGCCGAGGTGCAAGTCACCCTCTGGGATTCCTTTTCCGCCCTGCGCGCCGCCCAGCCTACTGAGGCGCGTTTCTTTTTCCTCACGACGCGTGCCCAGAAGATCTATTGGGACGCGGAGTTCCGCGACGGGGATTTTCTGGTTTTCGGTCGCGAGACGCGCGGGTTGCCGGATTCGTTGATCGCGGCGAATGAAGCACAGTGCCTGACGATTCCGATGGAGCCGGGGAGTACGCGTTCGCTGAATCTGGCGACCTCCGTGGGGATTGTGCTCTACGAGGCGGTGCGGCAGATTCGCGCGTAGCCTTGGAGTGCGGCGGCTTGCGGCGCCGGGGAAGGGCCGGCTCGAAGTCGAAGAGTTTCCAGCCCCCGCAGCAAGCTGCGGCCTCCAGAGCGGCGTCATGCCGCCGCAGTCCAGATTTACTCCGACTGCTCTTCCATCTTCTTCAGGATATCCGTGCGGTCTTCCACTTCGTCCCACACGTCCTGCGAAACGTAGACGGGTGCGCTTTGCTGAATCGCCATGGCAATGCAGTCGCTCGGCCGGCCATCGATTTCGACGATCTTGCGGGCGTGCAATTCATTCTCCGCGCTGATGATCAGCCGTGCGAAATAGGTCTCCGATTTGAGGTCGTTGATGATCACCCGCTCCACCTTCCCCCCGAGCGCGGCCAGGATGTGCCCCATCAAGTCATGCGTCAGCGGACGTTCCTTGGGGGTCTTATTCATGAACATGGCAATGGCCGCCCCCACGCCTTCGTCCACGTAAATGATGAACACCTTCTGTTCGTTGCCAACAAAGACGGCCCGCCCATTGTTGTACGGGAGGATGGCGCGCACTTGGACTGGCACAACCTGTTTGCTCATGCCCGCAAGGAACGGAAAAACCCCGGCGCGCGCGAGCACTTTTTCCGCGCGCGTGCGCGGAAAAAATGCTCGCGCGCGAACGTTCAACGTCCAACGCTCAACGTCCAACATCCAATGCGCCAGCGGCGGGCGGGAGCGCAAGGAGGAGGGACGGTCCCGGCGGGTGGCCACTAGCCAGTATCTCTCCCAAGCGAACACTGGATACTGAATACTGGCGCACTACGAATCACGGGCCGGGGGCGGCCCTCCTCCTTGAAGCGCCGCCAGTGCGCATTGGACGTTGGGCGTTGGGCGTTCGCCCGGCCTGGGGGCGCGGCCATCTTTTTCCTTTGCCAGTGCCACATTTGCAATAGATTGCCGCCGAATGTCCGACCACTCTGACACCGTCTGGGACGAATACCAGTGGGAGCGTTTTCTCCAGCAGCAGGAGAAGCGCACCGAGAAATACATGGAGCTTCTCGAGAAGTATCTGGATCACCCGCAACGCGACGAAATCATCGCCCGGGAGATGAATTGGTCGCATCTGGTGGAGGAGAACCAGCAGAATTGGGAGGATGAAGTGGACGCGATGTTCGAGCAGGAGATGGGGAAGGACGAGGACGAGGAAGGAGCGGAAAACGCTTATCCGTTTGAAAGCCACCCCCTCTACCGGATGGCCCTCGATTTCAGTGGCGAAATCGGCAAGATTTTTGATGCGCTCGATACCCGGGTGGTCGAGCACCCGGCAGCCAATGCGCTGCAAACGGGAGCGACGATTACCGCCGCCAAGCTCGCGGCGGCGCTGAGCGATGGCGACGAGATCGAGGACCTCGGGATGGGGATCGCCTACTTGAAACGCGCGCTCCACGCGGTAAATGGCGCCCTGACCGCCGCGGCGGACATCGAGGAGGCCAAGCTCCTCAGCCCCGCCACCTTGGACCATATCCGGGGGATGTTGTTTTCGATTCGAGATGGCATCGTTTCCAAGACTGGCGAATGCCGCGCGGAGTTTCGCCGCCGGCACGGCAGGTAGGTCCACCGGCTTTCGCCGTTGAATAAACCACCCACCAGTCCGTCCAAACCTGAAACTGCCGTGCCCGATGGCCCCGGCGACCACGAACTCGTCGCCCGCTGCCAGCAGGGTGACACGACTGCTTTCAATGAACTGATTACCCGCTACCGCCAGCGCTGCTTTTCCATGATTTACCAGATGGTCCGCAATGAAGACGATGCCTGGGACCTCGCCCAGGACGGCTTCGTGCGTGCCTGGCGCAGTATCAGCCATTTTCGCGGGCAATCTTCCTTTTTTACCTGGCTCTACCGGGTAATGACGAATGTCGCGCTCGACTGGCTGCGGAAAAAGCATGTGCAGGGCGCGCAGGAATTCGACGATACGGTGGGCCTCCGGCGGATCGAGCCCGGCGCCGTCACGGCCCCCAAGGGCGAACTGGAGCCGTCGCAGCGTTTGGCCGATGGCGAAATCCGCCAGCGCATCAATGAGGCCATCGAACGCCTGTCGCCCGAGCACCGCACGGTGGTGGTCCTTCGTGAAATTGAAGGACTTGAATACTCAGAAATTGCCCAGGCCATGGATTGTTCCATCGGCACGGTGATGTCGCGCCTCTTTTACGCTCGTAAGAAACTGCAATCCTTACTCCAAGACGTCTATGAACAGCTCTGAACCGCTCCAGCCTCTCACCCCGCACGAGGAAAAATTGACCGCCTACCTGGACGGCAGTCTGCCACCCGAGGATTCCGCTGCTTTCGAGCAGGCAAATCCGGAGGCCGCGGCTCTGCGCCGCGAGCATCAAGTGCTGGCGACGGCGTTGCGGAAGCATGTGACTTCGCCCCCTCTCGGCAACGGGGATTTTTTCAATCACCAAATTCTCCGCGAGATCCGGCCCGCCCCCGCGCGGGCGCCGCGGACGCCCTTTTCCCTTTGGCGTCTGGTGCTCGCGGGAGCGTGCGCGGTGCTGGCAGTCGTGGGAGGGATTAAGATGCTGCCGCCCAGCACGCCGAAGACGACCGGTCCGGAAATCGTGAAATCGGACGCGCCCGGCACCTACGCTCCGCCGAAGTACGTGGCGAAGGTTACCGAAGTCACCGCCGGCGATTTCCTGCTGACCGCCAAGCTGGTGGATGCGGACGGCCTCGCGGTGGTGTGGGTGGACGGGATGGACAAGCTCCCGAAGGATTACGTATTGCAATAGCATGGCTCGCCTCCTCGCCATCCTCTTTGTCCTCACCGCCATCGTTCACGCCGATGACAAGGTGTGGTGTGGCGTGATCCTGGCGAACAACCCCGCCAAGGGCGAGGATCCCAAGGCCCCGCCGCCGGAGATCGCGCCGTACGTGAAGAAGCTCACGAAGGTTTTCAACTATGAGCAATTCGAGCTCATTGGTTCCGCGACGAAGGCGATGGACAACCAGTCGGAGCGATGGCTGGTGCCGACCCAGAATTTCTGGGTGGGCGCGCACGCGACGCGGCAGTCCGACGGTTATCAACTCCGGCTCGAATTTTACCACGACAAGCGCCGGATCGTGGAGACGCAGGCCAAGTTGGGCGTGGGGAGTCCGCTCTTCGTGCGCGGCCCCATGCATGAGCGGGGGCAGATTATTCTCGTGTTCGAGATCCGGCCGTAGCTGTTGAGATCCGGCCGTGCCGGGGCAATGCGGTCGCGGGCCTTCGCAAATTTGAAATCTTCGAGGCTTCTGCGGGATTATTTCCATCCCGTTAGGATTGATGGGTAGACGTTCCGCCAAAGGGAGCGCCATAACGGAATCGAGAGTATCGAAATTATTGTATTCCCAAAACTTAATGCGTGTCCCCACTCGGCATTTCCCTAACTTCATTAAGGATTATTCTCGGCAGATATCGGGCACCTCGCGCCCGGAAGCTGCTATTTCAGTTTCGAGCCCATGCTTTCTGATTTGAAGCCCATTCCCTTTGCCCAAGAGGCTGGTCCCACGATGGGTTCTGCGAGTTCCGTGGAAGCGCTTGGCTTGCCGGGGTTCAAGGAACTCTTTATCGAAAATCCGCTGCCGATGTGGATCTTCGAATCCAATTCGCTGCGCTTCCTCGCGGTGAATGATGCGGCGGTGGCCCGTTATGGCTGGAGCCACGAAGAGTTTCTCACGATGACCGCCGACCAAACACGGCCCGATGCGGACGTGGCGGCTTTTCTGGAGTACCGGCGCAAAGTGGAATTTGGCATGGAGTCGGGGCTGAAGACCGGTCGCAACTGGCGGCACGTCACCAAGACCGGGGAAGTCGTGGCCGTGGACACCGCATGGCAGATGATCGATTTCGCGGGGAAGAAGGCGATCATGGTGACGATCATCGATTGCAGTGCGGCGCGCCGCACCGAGGAGGAGGTGCGCGAGCTCGTCAACGTGCTCGATCTGGCGACCGACGCCATCATCGTCTGCGACCTCGAACGCACCATTCTCTTTTGGAATCACGGTGCGACGAAGACCTATGGCTGGATCCCGGAGGAGGTCCTCGACAAGAAGGCGCACGAGATTTTTCAGATCGATAGCGAGATGGTGCTGAAGTGCATGAGCGGCTTGCTCGCCAAAGGAGAATGGAGCGGGCAGATGAAGCACGCGCGCAAAGGCGGCTCGCCGGCCCTGGTGAACAGCCGGTGGACGCTGGTGCGCGATGAGGAGAGCGGCGAGCCCAAATCCATTTTGCTCATCAACACCGACATCACGGAGACGAAAAAACTGGAGAGCCAGTTCCTGCGCGCGCAGCGGCTCGATAGTCTGGGCACGCTGGCCAGCGGCATCGCACACGATTTGAACAACATTCTGTCGCCCATTCTCATGGCGACCGGGATGCTCCGCGGTTGCCTGCCGGAAGAAGACCGCAAGATGCTCCAGATTATCGAGAGCAGCGCGGAACGCGGCGCGGGCATCGTGAAGCAGGTGCTCACGTTTGCGCGCGGCGCCGATGGCGAACGGGTGTTGATCAATCCGAAGCATCTCGTCGTGGAGATGGCGAAAGTGATGGTGCAGACGTTTCCGAAGAACCTCGATATTCAGACCAACATCCCGCCAGATCCGTGGACGATTACCGGCGATGCCACGCAACTGCATCAGGTGCTCCTCAATCTGTGCGTGAATGCACGCGATGCCCTGGGGGAGAAGGGCGGCGCGCTGCGCGTGGGTTGCGAGAACGTCGAAGTCGACGAGCACGTGGCCGCGACCAATCCGGGTGCACTGCTCGGACCGCATGTCTGCCTCAGCGTCACCGATAACGGCAGCGGCATGACGCCGGAGCTGATGGAGAAAATCTTCGATCCGTTCTTCACCACGAAGGAGCAGGGGAAAGGCACGGGCCTGGGGCTCGCGACGACGATCGGCATTGTCAAAGGGCACAAGGGCTTCATTACGATCCAAAGCCAGGTGGGGCGGGGGACGACGTTCAAAGTATTCCTGCCGGCGAATCGGGAGGCGAAGAGCGAGATCAAAAAGCAGGAGGACTCGTCAGCTTTGCGCGGGAACGGGGAGCTTGTGCTGGTGGTGGACGATGAGGCGCCAGTGCGCGAGGCTATCGTCTCCACGCTCGAGGCGAATGGTTACCACTGCTACACGGCCGAGGACGGCACGGATGCGCTGGCGCTGTATTTCGAGCGGCGCGACGCGATCGATGTCGTGGTGACCGATTTGCACATGGGCATCATGGACGGCATCACGCTGGTGCGTTCCATTCGCAAGGTTTCGCCGGAAGCGCGCATTATCGTTTCGAGCGGCCACATTCATAAAGAGAACCAGGCCACGCTGACAGGGCTCGGCGTGACGTCGTTTTTGGAGAAGCCGTACTCGGCGGAACGGCTGCTGCGGTCGATCCGGGGGTTGCTGACGGAGAAGGCGTAGGGCAGCGAAATGCGGGGCGCGATCTGGACTGCGGCGGCATGACGCGCCGTGGTATGGCCGCGTGGCCATGGTGGCTTCAGTTTCGGGTTAATCCAATCAGCAATGCGAGAACGGCCCTGCTTTGCGGCGGTTCTCCCTCCCCCGCGCGGCATGCCGCGCCTGCCGAGCGGCGTCATGCCGCCGCAGTCCAGATTGGCGCCCCGCTGTTTGAGGGGGCTTATGCCACCTTCGCGAACTTGCGCACGCGGCCGTAGGGGACCCACTCGAGGACGTAGAGGTTGCCCTTGCTGTCGAGGGTGAGGGCGTGCGGCTTGATGAATTCGGGTTTGGCGTCTTTCTCGGGCGCCGGGATGGTTTTGCCGTCGCCGAGCGTGGCGACGAGTTTGTCGTCCTTGTCGATGACGAGCACCTGCGCGGAGAGATCGGGGATGTAGAGGAGACCTTCGTGCTGGTAAAAGCAGCACGGATTCCGGAGGCCGTCGGGTTTCACGGTGCGCTTGTAGGTAAGCTCCATGTCGTAGACTTGCACGCGGCCATTGGTGCGGTCGGCGATGTAGATTTCCGGGTCGCCCTTGAGCGTGTTCACCCAGATGCCGTGGCAGATGTTGAACTCATCCTGCCCGGTGCCCTTTTTGCCGAAGGTTTTGAGGTGCTTCCAATTCTTGTCGAAGCGGCTCACGCGCTGGCTGCCGTATCCGTCCACGGTGTAGATGTCGCCATTCGGCGCGACGCAGACGTCGGTGGGGCTGGTCCACTCGAATTTCTGGTGCGTGGCATCCTCCGTCGGGACATTGCCGATCGTGTAGAGGATCTTGCCGGTCATGTCCGTTTTGTAGACGCGCTTGCCGATGCCTTTGGGGCCGGAGTTTTCGGTGAAGTAGATGTATTCCTGGTCGCCTTCCTGGCTGATGTAGATGCAGTGGGCAGTCGCGGCGACCTGGCCTTTTTCCATGCCGACTTTTTCCGGAAACTCCGCGCTCCAGGTTTCGAGCAATTTGCCCGAGGGCTCGAAGATCGCCACGCAGGGGCTTTCCGAACGGCTAGTGACGAAGATGCGATCCTTGGAGTCGACGGCAATGCCGCAGCCCAAGCCGTACTTCATGCCCTCGGGGAGTTTGCCCCACTCGGGATCGAGCGCGAAAGTCGTGGCACCGGAGCCGAATTTCACGGGATCCGCGGCCTGCACGCCCGCGGTGAGGGCGACGGAGGCGGCGAAGGTCATTTTCAGGAAGTCGCGGCGAGTGTGCCGGCGAGGGAAGAGCATGTTCATGGCAGTCGAGTTGGAGATTGGAAGGAAAGGAGAGGCCGCCGGAGGGGCGCAGGGATAATCACGCGGGGGCGCGGGTCTTTGGCAATGCGCATTTCGATTTGCCAAAATGCGTGGAGCGCCAAGGAGCGGCGACAACCGAAGCGAAGCGGAGATGGACGAAGTCATTCCTGTCGCCGTTGCGGCGTGCTGCGGAGCAGCAGTGATTTGGGAACGTGGAGGGGTGATGTGGAGCGGCGTTAAAGAGTGGCGCTTCGCGCTGCGTTCACGACGGCGACAGGAATGTCGCCGCTCCTTGGGGCATCCTGCCGAGTTACGCGCGCTTTCCGGTTTTGCGCTTGGTCAGCCAGCCGAGGCTGGTGAAGAGTTCGAACCACTGGCGGATCGATTGCGCGGCTTCCTGTGGGTCGGTGTCGTCTCCGGTCATTGCGGCTTCGCAGGCGGTCTCGAGGGTTTCGCCGGCGCGCAGGGTGCTGAGGAGGCGAAAGGCGAGGGCGTCGAGGCGGCGGTAGTAGACCTGGAAATCAATACGGTGCACCGCGAGATAGAGCGGCTCGCGCAGGGGGCGCGAGGTGATGCGCGGGGCGCGGACACGTTTGTGGGAACTCACCGCATTGCTCACCGATTCCCCGGCTTCGTTGCGCTTCTTCAGCTTGGAAAGCAAGCGATCCACGGGATAACGCAGCTCCAGCAATTGGACGTACGGCTGCACGCCCAAGCGGAGCGTGGAGGGATCGGCCAGGGCGAGCTTTTGCGTATCGATGCGCTCTTCCTCCGGATCGTCGTAGGCGGCGTTGACGGCCCATTCGACGCGGGCGACATCCAGCGCCAGCGCGGAGTGCGGAGCGGTGGCCTCCGGGTGCTTTTCCAGAAATTCCGGCAGGTAGATGCCGAGATTGCGCAGGTTCCACGAGCGGGAGGGACAGGCCTCCAAATAAGTGACGGCGAGTTTGTCAAAGCAGCGCGGGCCGACCACGGCGCGCACGCCGGGAAAATCTTCGTGGAAGATGCTGATGAGGCGCCACCAATACTGCTGGTTGTAGATTTCCAGCCGGTCGAAGGAGGTGAGCCGGGAGTTCGGCAGGATGAGCCGGCTGGCGGTCTCGGCGCCGCTCTCCTGCATCCGCTCGCCGGGCAGCAGCGGGCGGCGGATGGTATCGAGCATCAGCCGCTGAATTTCGCCGAGCTTAGGCTGCGCGGACTTTGGCATCGGGTAAATATTTGGCGGCCTTGAGTGCTTCGTTGTGCACCTCGCGGAAGGACGGAATGTGGTCGTCCCACTCCAGCAGCGTCGCGGTGTGGCCGATGAGTTTCACCGCCTCGGCGTACAGCTCCCACACGGGATCGCACACCGGGTGATCGTGGGTATCGAGAATGATGCGCTGGTGCCGCGAGTGGCCGGCGATGTGAAATTGCGCCACGCGTTTGTGCGGCACGTTCGCGAGGTATTCGCGCGGGTCGAAACCGTGGTTTTGGGAGGAAACGTAAATGTTATTCACGTCGAGCAGAATGCCGCAGTCGGCGGCCTCGACGACTTCGGTGAGGAATTCCCACTCGCTCATCTCGCTCGCGCGGAATTCCGCGTAGCTGCTGAGATTTTCCACGGCGACGGGGATTTCCAAAAAGTCCTGCACCTCGCGGATGTTGCGAGCGGTGCTCTTCACGGCCTCCCAGGTGTAAGGCATGGGGAGGAGATCGTGGCTGAAGGTGCCGTCGACGCTGCCCCAGCAAAGATGATCGCTGAGCCACGGGGTGCCCGTGCGTTTGACGAGCTGCTTCAGCTTGCGCAGTTGTGCGCGATTCGGGCGGTCGCTGTTCCCGAAATACATGGAGACGCCATGCTGCACCACGCGGTAGCGCTCGAGAATGCTATCCAGCACGTGAAGCGGGCGGCCGCCATCGACCATGTAGTTTTCCGAAATGATCTCAAACCAGTCGACGACCGGCTTCTTCTCCAGGATGTGCTTGTAATGCGGCACGCGGAGACCGATGCCGATGCCGAGCTCAGTAAGATTGGTGAAGCGGGAGGCGGGCATGGGATCCAGTTACAGGAAAAAATAACGCCCGCGGGCGGCAACCGCCGCGCCGCGGGCGAAATGAATGCATCGGAATCCAAGCTCCCGCGCCGGAATCTACCGGGCGGGAGCTTGGTTCGAAATTCCGATTGGCGGTATTACTTCTTTTCCTCGGCGCCGTGCACGGGCTTGCCGTCCTTGATAGCGCAGCCGCCCTTGCCCTTGCAGGAGTTCTTGCCAGCGCAGCCGGCGTCGCCGCTCTTGCAGCCGCCCTTGCCCTTGCAGGAGTTCTTGCCCTTGCAGGAGTGGTCGCCTTCCTTCTCAGCCTTCTCGGCGGCGTGCTTCTTTTCGGCAGCCGAGACTTTGGTGACGTAGCCACCGCTGACGATGCCCGCGAGAGCGGCGCAAGCGAGCAGGGTCTTGGCGGAACGAATGGTGATGCGTTTCATGTTTGTTGCTGTGGGTTAGTTGTTTTCTGATAATGTCCGCAGTGTGGCGGACACGGGTTGGATGCGTAGACTCCGAAATTATTCCCGGCAAGCGGATATAATTGGGAATTTATAAAAAACATTTCAAAGGTTCCGGCGGCCAAACGGTTGCGCCAGATTCGCATCTTTATCTTGTGGCTGCCCTCACCGATTATCTGACCCCGGAAGCTTTGCGAAAACTGGAGACCCTAGCCATCCGTTCGCGCTATGTCGCGGAAGGGGGCCGCTCAGGGGCGCACAAGAGTCCCCTGAAGGGACAAAGTGTCGAGTTTAACGATCGGCGTGCCTATGTGAAGGGTGACAATTTGCGCCACCTCGACTGGAAAGTTTTCGGACGCACGGAACGCTATGTGGTGCGGCAATTCGAGGAAGAGACGAGCCTGCGCGTGCATCTGGTAATCGATGCCAGTGCGTCGATGGCTTTTGCAGGTGGCGAGCGGATGACGAAGTATGCCTATGCGTGCCGGGTGGCGGCGGCGCTGGGTTACATTGTCAGCAAACAACAGGATAGCATCGGGCTCACGCTGTACGACAATGCAGTGCGCGAGATGGTGCCGACGCGCTCGGGGCCGCGGCATTTGCGGCTGGTGGTGGACCGGCTGGCGGCGCATGAGCCGCGCGAGGTGACGGACACGGGAAAAGCGCTGCATGCGCTCGCGGAGATGCTCACGCGGCGCGGGCTGGTGGTGCTGATGACCGATTGCTTTGACGATCCGGATGCGGTGTTCAACGCGCTGGCGCATTTTCGGAAGAAGATGCACGACGTGATTCTGTTGCAGATTTTGGATCCGACGGAGCTGGAGCTGGACATCAACCGGCTGGCGGAATTCATCGATCTCGAAACGGGGGAGAAGCTGGAGCTGGATCCGACGCATGCGCGGAAGGCTTACAAGGAGGAGTTGCAGAAGTTTATCGATCAGTGCCGGGAGAAGTGCCAGGTGATGAATGTGGACTACCGGCTGGTGAGCACGGGGGAGACGTTTGAGGATTTTGTGCACCAGTATCTCAATGATCGGCGGCGGATGTCGTTGTGAGGGCGGGAGGATAGGCCTCATAGGCCCAATAGGGCCTATGGTGGAGACTTTTTAGAATTTGTGAGCGGCTTGGGTTTTCAGAGGTACAGGCCGCTTTTTGCTGACTATTTTTCGTGTTTTGTGAGGGAGCTGGTGATGCCGGTTTGCGGGTGCTCTGTGCACGGTGACGACTTTCCGTAGGTGGGGCCTTCCTCATTTTTCTAGCAGGCGGCATGATCGCAGTTTTGGAGGGGAATTGGAAGCTGAAAAGAGACCTGAGGGATCCAAGGGACGAAAGAGGATGGAGGCGTTGCATGAGAGTAAAACTACTTGCTTTTATTGCGACTGCGTCTCATATGCAGACTTATGCCTGCGGCCACCACTTCTGCTTCAAGTCCCTATGAGGGAGGGGCATGGCGTTCGGTGGCGACGGGGTGGAAGCCGTTGTTTGGGTCGTTTGAGCATCATGGGTTTAGCTTGGAGGCGCATGATTTTGCGGTGGAAAAGGATTTGGATTGGGGGCGGAGTTTTCATCCGGAGAGTGTGGAGCTTTGCCTGAATCTGGAGGGGGAAGGAGCGCTGGGGTGCCGCGGGAAGCAGGTGGCGGTGGCGCCGAAGACGGCGGTGTTTTATCGGATCGGGGCGGAGGTGCTGGCGGCTTCGCGGAAGGGCGGGGCGCGGCATCGGTTTATCACGCTGGAGTGCCGGCGGGATTGGTTGCTGCGGACGCTGGCGGGGCATGATGAGGCGACGGAGCCGTTGCTGCGGGAGGGGTTGCATCGGGCGAGTGCGCCGACGGCGGTGAGTGCGCCGCGGGAGCTGCCGGCGGCGGCGCTGGCGCGGTGTGAAGAATTATGGAAGCCGCCGGTATTGCCGCCGGCGCAGCCGCTGTGGTTTCAGGCGCGGGTGCTGGAATTGGTGGCGGAGTTTTTTTATCCGCCGGCGGAGGAGTATTTTTGCGATCGGCAGAAGCGGCTGGCGCGGGAGCGGGTGGCGCGGGTGCGGGAGATTTTGGAGGCGCGCATTGCCGAGCCGCCATCGCTGGAGGAAGTGAGCCGGATGGTGGGGGTGAGCCAGTTTTATCTGAGCCGGATTTTTTCGCAGGAGACGCGGACGACGATTCCGCAGTTTTTAAAACAACTCCGGATGGAGAAGGCGGCGGAGCTGCTGAAGGCGGGGACGCATAATGTGACGGAGGCGGCGTTTGCGGTGGGGTATTCGAGCCTGGGGCATTTCTCGAAGAGCTTTTGCGAGGTGATGGGGTGTTGTCCGACGCTGTATCCGCAGGCGCGGAATTTGGCGAAATGAGTGTGGAGGGTTTTTGATCGCGGATGCCACTGGACCGCATCGGTGGGAATATTACCACGGATGCCACAGATAACGCAGATAGCACAGATGGTTGAGCCTGTGCTTCCAGATGGGTGGGGCGGATTTTTTACCGCTAATTTTCGCTCATCTTCGCTAATGGCCTGCGGCGAAGTGGCGCTGCGCGCTGTACTTTGGAATCACGCGGAGGGCCGCGTGAGCCACATTTTGCGCGCCGCTCGTAGGCGCGGAAATGCGGTATGTCGCTGGAACTGCCGTTGTCCAGCGGTCTGCGACCTTCCGGTCGCAGCTACAAGCGCGAGGATCGCAAGCGGGCGATAATCTTTGGCAACGGGCGGGAAGCGGGGGGCGGGGGAAATGGGCAGGGTGCGCGACATGAATTACGACACCTATGACTGCCGGCTCAACCTCAGTGCTGCGAAGGCGACGAAAGCGCTTCGCCGGAAAGCGGCGAAGAAAAATCGCCGGCTGGGGCGGGGGGAGAATCGGGTGTTTGCGGCTATTCGCGCGGTGACGGCAGTGGCGGCGGCGGTGCTCGCCTGCGCGGAGGTGGCCGAGGCGCAGAACATCGTCATTCAGCCGCTGACGGAAGCCGACAGCAAGGACGCGCGGCTTTACGAGTTTGTGCAAAACTCGCAGACGAATCTTTTTCTTACCGACCCGAGTTCGGGTGCGCGGTTTGTGTCGGTGCTCGAGTTCAATTTGGCGTCGCTGCAAATCCAGGCGAGTGACGTCGCCTCGGCGTATATTAGTTTGTATAGCATCGGAGTGACCGTGGGCGGGCCTGCCGGGCCGGGCCCGGGCGTCGGCGGCTCGGTATCGGTGAATCCGATTTTGGAGTCGTGGGATGAGGGGGCCGTGAGGTGGAGTCATTTCTTTGTCGATCCTGCCTCGCTGCATCTCGGAGCGACGGCGACCACGCAGGTCGTGCCGGGGACCGAAGGCTGGGTGACGTTTGACGTCACGAATCTTGTGCGCTCGTGGCTCAATGGCACGCAGGCGAACAATGGCGTGATGTTCCAGGCGGATCCGGGGAGCGGTGTGAATCTCGCTTTTTACTCGGCTGGAGCGGCGGGGGCGCCGGCGGGATCGTCGCCGAGTCTCACCATCGTCCCGGTTCCCGAGCCGGGCGCGGCGATTCTCGCTGTGACCGGAGCGGCCTTCGTGCTCGCCCGCCGACGTCCCAATCGGTCTGAGCGCCAGCAGCCCAACGCTTAACCCGAGACGCGGAGATGCGAACGCTTTGGTCAGCAAAGGAAAAGATGCTCGCCGCCGGTATGGCCATGCTGGCGGCGAGCACACCCTCCCGCGCCGCGCTGGTGGACATTCCCGCGCCGAGCATGGACGTCTACATGTATGAGAACGCGTTCAACCGCGGCACGCGGGGGGACATGGCGACGTTTGGCGGGCCGGTGGGAACCGCGGGCGTGGGCTCGGAGGATCGGCTGGGGCAATCGGTGCTGGCGTGGGACACGGTGGCGGCGGGCATTCCGAAAGGATTGGGCGCGGCGAGCTATGTGATCACGCGCGTGACGCTGCGGCTCAGCCGCTATGACGTGGACGGGGTGACGCTGCGGTACGACCCGACGTATGACGGCTACCAGACGTATCTCCCGGCGAGCGATCCGAACCACCTTGCGGACACCGATGCGGATCGACCGATTGAGCTGTACGGAGTGGGGCTGCGCAACGGCTATACGGGACTCGCGGTGTCGGGCTCCGTGAGCGGCACCCTCTTTGGCGAGAGCAGCCCCTTTGGCGCAGGCGCGGGCGAGCACAAGCGGAATGCGTATGCGTGGTCGCCGGCGTCGCCGCGGGCGGACCATGATGTCTCGGAAAATATCTCGGAAGGTTTTGAGAGCGGACCCTTCGCGATCGCGACGGTGGAGGGGCTGAATCCGGGTGACATCATTCCGAGCGAGGCGGATTTTTACTTCACGCTCGATCTCGGGAATTCGGGAGTCGTGGATTACCTGCGCGACGCGCTGAATAATGGGCAACTGGGCTTCGCGATCAGCTCGGCGACGCCCACGGATTTCACGGGCTCGGGCGGGTCCGGTGCCTTTCCCCGATTTGCCACGCGGGAGAATCCCGTGCCGTTTCTTATCCCAGAACTGCAAATCGAATACACCATCGTGCCGGAACCGAGCGTGGGACAGATCTTCATCCTCGGTGCAGCGGCCCTGGCGTCGGTCCGCGCGGTGCGGCGACGCGATCGTTACTCATGAAAAGACGTGCTTTTACCTTGATCGAACTCCTGGTGGTGATGGCCATCGTGGCCATCATCGCCGGCCTGCTGGTGCTCGTGCTCGCGCGGGTGCAACAATCCGGCAGGCTCACGCGCGAAATTTCCGCCGGGCGCCAGCTCGTGAGTGCGTATCTCGCCACGGCGGCGGATCGCGACGGGCAATTCATGGTGGGCTACTCCGCCTCGGAGAATGCCACCGATGAGCGCGGCGACACGGTGGTGAACCCGGCCTCCGGGCGGTATCCGTGGCGGCTGGCGCCGTATTTCCGATATCAAATGCGCGGGGTGCTCCTGGTGAACGAGCAGGAGAAACTGACGAGCAATGAAGATCACGGCGACTTTGTGTATCGGTCGAGCCTGTTCCCGACTTTTGGGATCAATGCGACGTATGTCGGGGGCAATGAACGTTCGGGGCTGATTCCAACGGCGGCGACGATTCGCTACTACGGCAACTTTGTGGCCACGCGGCTCTCGCAGGTGAACCAGCCGGGGAAGCTGATCGTTTTTGCCTCGGCGCGGTACAATGGAGATCCGAATGGCAGCGGGAATGCCACCGGGAATAGCTCCGACGAGCAGAAGGGATTTCATCTCCTCACGCCGCCGCGCACCACGAAGGTGGAGTGGAGCGGAAAATTCGACCGCAAGATGCCGGCCGAAAAATTCGGCTCGCTCGATTTGCGCTACAACGATCGCGCGGTGTGCGTGATGCTGGCGGGCAATGTGGAATTGCTCGACGCCACGCAACTCCAGGACATGCGACACTGGAGCGCGCAGGCCGCCGAGGCGGACCAAGCCGATTTTATTTTAAAACCTACCCAATGAAGACCACCGCACTCCTGCTGCTCACGACATTCACCGCACTCGCCGCTCATGGAGCGGATCCCGCTCCCGAGGCGGATCGCCGGGCCATCCTCGCGATGGCGGGCAAGTACAGGGTGCATTTCCATTTTGAGGAAACGCTCGCCTTTCAACCGGGCTACGAAGTGACGAAGCCATATAATGAAGATGCGCACGAATGGGTGGTGGTGGCGGTAGACACGCCGCGGCGCATTGAACTGCAGCATCTGCTCGTGGTGAGCGGCGAGCGCGTGGTGCATCACTGGCGGCAGATTTGGACGTACGAAGATACGCGGGTGAATGAATTTCAGAGCGACAACACGTGGAAGACGCGTGTGCTTTCGCCCGAGGAAGCGCGCGGGACGTGGACGCAACTCGTGACGCAGGTGGACAACAGCCCGCGCTATGAAAGCTGGGGCCGCTGGAACCATGAAGGGATGGACCGCTGGACGTCCGCGGACACGTGGCGCCCGCTGCCGCGACGCGAGTATACCAAGCGCAAGGACTATGAAGTCGTCGCGGGCACCAACAGCCATCTCGTGACCGCGAAGGGCTGGGCGCATGAGCAGGCGAACACGAAGCTGCATCTCACGCCGGCGGGGCCCAAGGCGGTCGCGCGCGAGAATGGGCTGAATACGTACGAGCATGACGAGGCGTTCAACTTCGGGCCGGCGGAGAAATTCTGGACGGAGCATGGGGAGTTTTCGAATCTGGTGGCGGCGGAGTGGGAGGAAGTGATCGCGCACGAAGACGGCTACAAGCTGGAGGACGATATCGAGAACTCGGGATTGCGGGATGAGATCAAGGATCTCGAGAAGGCGAAGCTGCCGGCGGCGGAGGCGAAGGAGAAGGTGCGGGCGGCGATTGGGAAGTATTTGCGGAAGATGAGCGTGGTGATGAAGTAGGAGAGGCATTCGATGCGAGGTTGAAAACCTCGCCTACAATCTTGCGCTCTGCCGGGGGGCTCGGGCACTGTGTCATGGTGCGACGCGCCATTTATGCTGGTTCCTTTGATCCCGTGACGAACGGACACCTCGACGTGCTCACACGGGCGGCGAAGATTTTTGACGAGGTGATTTTTGCCATCGCGCACAATGCGGAGAAGAAGGCGCTCTTCACGCCGACGGAGCGGGTGGATCTGCTGCGGGAGGCGTCGACGAATCTCACGAATGTGCGGGTGGCGCAATTCGAAGGGCTGCTGGTGGAGTTCGCGCGGGCGCAGGGGGCGGTAGCGCTGATTCGCGGGCTGCGCGCGGTGAGCGACTTTGAGTTTGAATTCCAAATGGCGCTGATGAACCGGCGCCTGGCACCGGAAATGGAGACCATGTTTCTCATGCCGCGCGAGGACTACAGCTACGTGAGCTCGCGCCTGGTGAAGGAAGTGGCGGCGCTGGGCGGCGACGTAGCGGCGCTGGTGCCGCCTTGCGTGGCGGCGGCTTTGACCAAAAAGATTCGGAAATGAATTTGTTTCCTGACGAAGCCGAGCGAAACCGGCTCTTTCCCGTGACGCGCAAATTGCGCTTCTTTTCCCATGCGGCGGTAACCCCTTTCCCGGCCTGCGTGGCCGAGGCGATGCAGGAGCAAATCCGGCTGGGGGCGGAGGGACCGCAGGAGTTTGCGCAGACGCTCCGCGATTTCAAAGCGACGCGCCGGGTGTGTGCGGAATGGATCGGCGGAAAGGCCGAGGAGATTGCGCTGCTGGGGCCAACTTCGCTGGGGCTGTCGCTGTTTGCGAATGGCATTCCGTGGGAGGCGGGGGATGAGGTGATCTGCTATGCGGGCGATTATCCCGCGAATGTGTATCCGTGGATGGAGCTGGGACGGCGCGGGGTGGTGGTGAAGTATCTCGAGCCGGAGCGCATGGGCGAGATTACGCCGGCGCTGGTGGAGGCGGCGCTGACGCCGCGGACGCGGCTGGTGGCGCTGGCGAGCGCGCATTTTTTCACGGGCTACCGCATCGATCTCGAGGCCATCGGCAAGCTGCTGCATGCGTGCGGGGTGCTGTTCAGCGTGGATGCGATCCAAACGCTGGGCGCGTTTCCGCTGAACGTGGAGCACATCGATTTTCTGAGCGCCGATGCGCACAAGTGGATGCTGGGGCCGGTGGCGATCGGGGTGGTGTACGTGAAGCAGAAACATTTCGAGCTGTGCCGTCCGACGCTGCTCGGGGCGTGGAATGTGAGCAGCCCGAATTTCATCACGCAGGAGGAGATTCAGTTTGTGCCGACGGCACAGCGCTATGAGCCGGGGGTGTTGAATATTGCGGGCATCTACGGGATGAAGGCGGCGGTGGAACTCTTTCTCTCGCAGGGCATGGAGCGCATCGGGGCGCGATTGCTGGAGCTGAAGGCGCATCTGGTGAGCGGGCTGCGCGAGAGGGGCTTTGAAATCGTGGGACCGAGCGAGGGGCCGAATGCTTCGGGCATTACGACTTTCTGGCATCCGCGGAAGAGCGCGCAGGAGCTTTACGGGAAGCTGGAGAGCGCGGGGGTGACCTCGTCGCTGCGGTACGATCGCGAGGGACGAGACTATCTGCGGTTTAGCCCGCATTTTTATAATACGGAGGAGGAAGTGGACGTGGCGCTGGGGGTGTTGGGGTAGAGGGCGATTTCGAGGGAGGAGCGTATAGAAGGTCTGTTCCTTTTTTTGACTGGTGGGAAAGCGGTGTCGCCAGCCGCTTCGCGCGTTCTGCCACCGAAGTCCAAAAAAGCGTGTGAACATTCAGTGGCAAAATGGCGACGAATACGCATGCTAGGCGGGCTGTGTGTTACTCCCTAGCCCTAACCCGTCATCTGCAGAGCGTTTGCCTCGCGCTGCGGCCCTCTTTTGAAGCCCGATGATCCGTGCGTCGTTCCTGTGTTTGTGGGCGGCGATGGTGCTGATCTCCCGTGCGTGGGGGACGGACGCAGCCGTGGTCATCAATGAAATCCATTATCATCCGCTGGCCGGCGATACGGAGTGGATCGAGTTGCACAGTCTCTCGGGCGTGGATGTGGATCTCTCCGGGTGGAAATTTGCGGATGGGATCGATTACACGTTTCCGGAGGGGACGAAAATCGCGGGGCATGCGTATCTCGTCGTAGCGGTGAATCCGGGGGCGGCTTCGCTGAGCGGGCTGGGGGCGCTGGGGCCATGGACGGGGGCGCTGGCGAATGGCGGCGAGAAGGTGTCGCTGGTGAATCGGAGCGGGCGGGAGATGGATAGCGTGACCTATAGCGATGGTGGGGATTGGCCGCCGGGAGCAGACGGCTCCGGAGCCACGCTGGCGCGGCGCAACAGCGAATCGGGCGATGCGAATGTGGGAAGCTGGACGGCGAGCGCGGATGCGGGCGGCACGCCAGGGCGGGTGAATTTTGCGATCCCAGGGCAGGGTCCTACGGTCACGCTGCCAATTCAGATGGATTCGAATTGGAAGTATTTTGTGGGCACGCCGGCGGTGGGTTGGGAGCAGCCGGGCTTTGCGGATAGCGGGTGGTCGAGCGGGCAGTCGCTGCTTTACTTTGGATCGCCGACGGTGGGCGGCGGGACGGATGGGCTGCTAGGATACTGGCCGCTGAATGAGACGTTGGGCTCGACGGCGGCGAATCTGGCGCCGGGCGGGGCGGCGGCGACGCTGTTCAATTCGCCAACGTGGATGCCGGACGCCACGCGGGGGCAGGTGCTGCAATTCAACGGGACGAATCAATATGCGAATGCGGGGAACACGCTCATTCCGCAGATGACGCTGACGAATGATTTTACGTGGTCGTTTTGGGCGAGTTCGACGCAGGGGGTGAGTTCGAATGTGATTTTGGGAAATCGGCACAAGCCGGGCGGAGGGGACTGGAGTCCGCTGGAGTTCATCAAATTTACGCCGAGCCAGTTTGAGTTTTACCGCAATGGCGCGCTGGAGGGGATTGACTATGCGGACATCGCGCAGAACAGCGGATGGATTCATCACGTGATGGTGAAGAGCGGGAGTGTGATGACGTATTACCGCAACGGGGCGGCGGCGGGGTCGCGGACGATCACGCAGGGGAATAATAATCCGCAGCCGCTGTTTTTTGGCGGCGATGCGACGGGTGAGTGGTGGGCGGGCAAGCTCGATGATGTGGCGGTCTGGACGAAGGCGCTGACGCCGGCGCAGGTGGCGAGCCTGGCGAACAAGACGGCGACGCCTCTCGATGTGACGGGCGCGGGAACGCTGCGGACGCTGCTGGGATCGGCGACGACGTATGCATTTCGGAATGCGTTCACGTTTACTGGTGCGCCTTCGCGGACGACGGTGACGCTGAAGCTGCTGATGGAGGATGGGGTGACGGTGTGGCTGAACGGGCAGCAAGTTTACGCGCAGAACGATCCGCCAACGTCGGGGACAGCGACGGCGAATCTTTCGTCAGACATTGTCATTCCGAATACGGCACTGGTGCGCGGGACGAATGTGCTGGCGGTGCGGGTGAAGACGTTTGCGAGCGATCCGGATATGGTTTTCGGCGCGCAGTTAACGCTGAGTGAGAGTCCGCCGACGCCGGCGGATCAAGTGCCGGGGCTGGTTTTCAATGAAATCAGCGCGGGAGGCGCGGGGTTTCAGGTGGAGCTGGCGAATCTGGGCGGAAGCGCGGTGAATCTCGCGGGCTGCACGTTGCGGAGCTCTTCCGGGGCTTCGTGCACGCTTTCGGGGACGCTGAATGCGGGGGCCTTGCTGGTGCTGAATGCGGCGCAGTTGGGGTTCACACCGGTGAGCGGGGACAAATTGTTTTTGTTCAAGGCGGACGGACTGGGGCTGCTGGATGCGCGGCAGGTGACCAACAAATTGCGCGGGCGATCGACGCAGTATCCGGGGCGGTGGCTGTTTCCGACGTCGCCGAGTTTTGGCGCAGCGAATGCGTTTACGCTGACGAACAGCGTGGTGATCAACGAGATCATGTATCGGCCGCGGCCGCTGAGCCAGAGCCCGTTCACCGCGGATCCGGAGCAATGGATCGAGCTTTATAATCGCGGGGCGACGGCGGTGTCGCTGGCGGGGTGGCAGTTTACGGATGGGATCGATTTTACTTTTCCCGCGGGAACGACGATTCCGGCGGGTGGGTATCTGGTGGTCTCGAATAATGCGGCGGCGCTGCAGGCGAAATGGCCGGCGGTCGCGAGCAAGATCCTCGGCAATTTCAACGGGACGATGGCGCGGGGCGGGGAGCTATTGCGGCTGTGCGATGCGAATGGGAATCCGGCGAATGAGGTGACGTTTGGCAATGAAGCGCCGTGGCCGGGCGCGGCGAAGGGCGGAGGATCCTCGCTGGAGCTGCGCGATCCGCGGGCCGACAACACGCGGCCGCAGGCGTGGGCGGCGAGCAATGAGGCGTATCGCGGGTCCTGGCACACGTACACCTACGAACTTCCGGCGACGCAGGGCAACGGGAACGACCCGGCGACGTGGAATGAATTTGATTTTGGGCTGCTCGATGAAGGGTCGGTGATGATTGACGACGTGAGCGTGATTGAAAGTCCGACGGGGACGAACCGGCCGTTAATCCAGAATGGGACGTTTGGGAGCGATGCATCGAAGTGGCGTTTTCTGGGTACGCACAGCCGGGCGAGCGTGATCGCGGATCCGTTTGGCACCGGGAATGTGCTGCGCATCGATGCGACGGGGCCTTGCGAGCACATGCACAATCACGCGGAGACGACGTTGTTTTTTGGCGGGAGCGAGGTGACGATTAACAGCGGGCTGACTTATCGCGTGAGCTTCCGAGCGCGGTGGGTGAGTGGATCGAATTTGTTGAATTCGCGGCTGTACTTTGGGCGGATCCAGAAGACGACGGTGCTGCCGGTGGCGGCGGGGGGCGGGACGCCGGGAGCACAGAATTCACGTTTCGTGGCGAACATCGGGCCGACGTTTAGCGGCTTGCAGCATACGCCCGCGGTGCCGGCGGCGAATCAGGCGGCGACGGTGAGCGTGACGGCGAGCGATCCCGATGGACTCGGGGCGGTGTCGTTGTTCTATGCGGTGAATGGCGGGGGCTTTGCGTCGGTGGCGATGGCGAATCAAGGCTCGGGGAAATACACGGCGACGATTCCGGGGCAGACGGCGGGGACGAAGGTGCAGTTCTACGTGCAGGCGGCGGATGGACTCGGAGCCACGGCTTTTGCGCCAGCGGGTGGGACGGCGTCGCGCGCGATGATACCATGGGACGATGGGCTGGCGCGGTTGACGCAGAATGGGGTGTCGCCGAACAATCTGCGGATCGTGATGACGGCGGCGGATACGACCACGCTTCATACGGTCACGAATGTCATGAGCAATGATCGCATGCCGTGCACGGTGGTGTGGAATGAGCGCGAGGTGTATTACGATTGCGGCGTGCATCTCCATGGGAGCGAGCGCGGACGGAATCAACCGGCGCGCGTGAGTTTCAATGTGCGCTTCCCGGGCGGCCAGCCGCTGCTGGGAGTGGAGGATTCGGTGGTGATCGATCGCAGCGGGGCGGGGAACCAATCGTCGGAGAAAGAGATTTTGATCAAGCGCGCGATCCTGCGCTCGGGCGGGCTGCCGGGCAGCGAGGACGATTTGCTGCGCGTCATTGCGCCGCAGTCGGCGCAGACCGGGCCGGCGATTTTTGGGCGGCAGCGCATCGTGACGGGGGAATATCTCGATAGCGCGTATGCGTCGGGCGGAGACGGGGATCTTTTCAAATACGAGCTGATTTATTCGCCGACGACGACGGATGGCAGCACGCGCGGTAACCCGGAGAACTTGAAATATCCGGAGCCGGATGGGACGGCGGGCGTGGGGGTCACGAGTTTGGGGACGAATGCGGAGGCGTATCGCTGGCACTGGCAGATTTCCAATTTGGAAGAGGCGGACGACTACAGCCGGCTGATGACTTTTCTGACGGCGTTTGGGCGCACGAACGATGCGCAGTACTACACCGACACCAATGCGATGATGGACGTGAATGAGTGGCTGCGGGCGTTTGCGATGGAGACGCTCTTCGGCATTTCAGACAACTATGCGACGGGGGCGCAGCATAATTTCTATTTGTACCGGCGACCTTCCGACGGGCGGTGGATCTTTTTTCCGTACGACATGGATTTTACGTTTAGCCAGGGATCGTCGTCGTCGATGTTCCAGAATGGGGATTTGAGCAAGCTGGTGGGGAACGCGGGGAATCTGCGGACGTATTGGAAGCACGTGTACGAGATCTGCCAGACGAGCTTTTCGAGCACGTACCTGCTGCCGTGGGCGCAGCACTACAATAACTTCGTGAGCGAGGATCTCACGCAGTACATGAGCTACGTCGACACGCGGCGCAGCTTTGCGCTCGGGCAGCTCAATACAGCGATTCCGAGTGTGGGCTTTGCGATTACCACGCCGGCGCAGTCGGCGCCGGGACCGACGTTCACGATTTCGGGGAATGCGTGGGTGGATGTGGCGGAGATGCGGCTGGCGGGGTCGAGCGTGCCGCTGAATGTGAACTGGGTTTCAACCACGGGGTGGCAGACGAGTGTGACCATCGCGCCGGGGCCGAACACGATCACCGTGAACGCGTATAATTATGCGGGGGCGCAGATTGGAACGGCGAGTGTGGTGATCACGGGGACGGGCCCGGCGGTGCCGGCGACGGCGGCGAATTTGGTGATCTCGGAAATCATGTATCACCCGGGGCCGCTCAGTGCGGCAGAGCTGAACGCGGGGTTTTCGGATCCGGAGGCGTTTGAGTTTCTCGAGCTGCAGAATATCAGCGCGAGCAATTCGGTGACGCTGGCGAATTGCCGGTTTACGGCGGGGATTTCGATGATGCTGCCGAATGTCACGCTGGCGCCGGGGGCGCGCGCGGTGGTGGTGGGGAACCAGGCGGCGTTTACGCAGCGGTATGGATCGGGGTTCACGATTCTGGGGGCGTATCAGCCGGGGAATTTTCTCTCGAACAGCGGGGACCACATCATTCTACTGGATGCCCAGGGGCAGGTGATTCGCGACTTTTCCTATGGCGACAATCCGCCGTGGCCGAAGTCGCCGGATGGTGATGGGTTCAGTCTGGTGCTGATTCGTCCGGCGTCGAATCCGGACCATGCGAATCCGTTGAATTGGCGGGCGAGTGTGGCGAAAAATGGGAGCCCTGGAGCGGGCGACGCGACGACGTTTGCGGGGAATCCGTTGGGGGACGATAATCAGAATGGGATTTCGAATTTGGTGGAGTATGCGCTTTCGGGGACGCAATTGCCGATCGGGCTCACGGATGGGAGTTTTTTGGAGATGAGCTTTCGGCGGAATCTGGCGGCGGATGATGTGGCTTATATTGTCGAGAGGTCGACGAATCTGACGTCGTGGTCGAGTGATCCGGTGGATGTGGCGCTGGAGAGTGAGGCGCACAATGCGGATGGGACGGCGACGTATGTGTGGCGGTCGATGCATCCGCTGGGGGAGGGGACGAGGGAGTTTTTGCGGTTGAGGGTGGTGAAGTAGGGAGAGAGCGGGAGGCTGCTGCCGGGCCACGGCCTCCCGGCCGCGGCTACGAGAGAGTGGCGCTTCGCGCAGTGGTTTCAAATCACGCGGAGGGCCGCGTGAGCCACATTGGTGGCGCGTCCCGAATTTTCGGTAGTTGCTCTCCGCAGCCTCCCGGCTGCGGCTACATTATTTGGAACTGCCCGACGAAAAATGAAAACCCGCGCTGTGCGGGGGTCGCACAGCGCGGGTCTCGAGGAGGAATCCGTTGGGTGAGAACGGTCCCGGGTTGATTGGTTTAGCGCTTGCTGAACTGGAAGCGCTTGCGGGCGCCGGGCTGGCCGGGCTTTTTGCGTTCCTTCATGCGCGGGTCGCGCGTCAGCAGGCCTTCGGCCTTGAGCGGGGCGCGGTTTTCAGCGCTCACTTGGAGCAGCGCGCGGGCAATGCCGAGGCTGACCGCACCGGCCTGGCCGGCGGGGCCACCGCCCTTGGCGTTGGCGCTGATGTCAAAAACGTTCATCGTCTTGGTGATTTCCAGCGGCTTGAGCACGGCGCTCTGCTGGGCGCTCACGGGGAAGTAGTCCTCGTAGGCGCGGCCATTGACGAGAATTTTGCCGGAACCCGGCGTGAGGCGGACCTGGGCGCTGGCGGTCTTGCGGCGACCGGTGGCGGAGAAAGAAGAAGCGGACATGACGTTAGGAAACTTTACCGACGGCGGCGGGCTGCTGGGCAACGTGCGGATGCTCGGAACCCTTGTAGACCTTCAGCTTGGTAATCTGGCGGCGGCCCAGGCGGGTGTGGGGAATCATGCCCTTCACGGCCTTTTCAATGAGAAGCTCGGGACGGCGCTCGCGGCGGGCGCGGAGGTTTTCGGTGTGATGACCGCCGACGAAGCCGGAGAACGACATATACGTCTTGTCGGTTTCCTTCTTGCCGGTGACGCGCACCTTCTCCGCATTGATGACGACGACGAAGTCGCCGGTGTCGCAATGCGGGGTGAAAATGGCTTTCTCCTTACCGCGGAGAAGATTGGCCGCTTTGGCAGCGACGCGCCCGAGCACCTGGTCGGCCGCATCAATGATCCACCAGCGGCGCTGGACTTCGTTGGCTTTCGCTGAAAATGTTCCCATGACGATTGAAAAAGGACGACGAGCTTACGGCTGCTAATTTCTAGTGTCAACGGAGTTTTCCCAAATTTTGTGTCCGATGCCACGAAATGACCGGCGAAGGCCGAGGCGATGGAAGCCTACGGGAGCTTATGGAAGCCCGCCGCCGATGCACGCAAGGGAGCTATTATAAAATGTCGTTCATCTTTTCAACTTCGGAAGTGACAGGGGACCATGTTTTTCTCCGCCCATGAAAGCGCCCTTCCGCCCTGCCACCACCAACGCCATCGCCTTTGCCGCCTTGATTCTGCTCGGAATCCCGGCCTTTGCAGGGGACCCGGGGAAACTCCGTGCCGGGAAAGCCGGTGGAATTGACGGGGACGCATGGGCGGTTCGATTTCATCCAGGTGGATGCGCAAAACCGGCGGCTGCTGGCCGCGCACACGGGCAACCAATCGCTGGATGTCATCGATCTGGACAAACAACAATTGGTGAAAGCGGTGGCGACCGGCGCCGCGCAATCCGTGGCGGTGGACGCGAAGGCCAAGCAATATTACGTGGCGGTGAGCAAGCCGCCGCAACTCGCGGTCGTGGATGCGGAGAAATTGGAAGTCACCGCCAAGGTGCCATTGTCTGGCCCGGCGGATTTGCTGGCCTTCGATTCGAGCACGGGGCTGGCGTACGTGGGGCATGATGACGCAAAGGAAGTCTGGGTGGTGGATCCCGCGGGTAAGAAGGTCGTGGCCACGGTGGCTCTGCCGGGCGAAGGTCCGGAAGACATTTGGATCGATAGCGCGGCCCATCGGGCCTACCAGGCGGTGAAATTGGCAAACGTGGTGTCGGTCATCGACACGAAAACCAATGCGGCGATTGAGAAATGGTCCACCGCGCCGGCGGAAGGGCCGCACGGAATGGCGCTCATCCCCGAGGCTGGGGAGCTCGCGATTGCGGGGACCAACGGCAAGTTGTCGGTGATCAGCGTGAAGGACGGGCATCTCGTGGCCTCGGCGGACATTGCCAAAGGGGTGGATGAGATTGCGTACGATGCCGAACTGCATCGGATTTATTGCGCGAGCAACACGGGAAAAATTAATGTCTTTACGCTGGAAAAGGAACAGTTGACGTCCGTTGGGGAAGTCGCTTCCGCGGCTGGGGCCAAGAGCATCGCGGTGGATCCGAAGACGCACACGGTGTGGGTGGCTTATGCGAAGGGGGACGCGAGTTTTGTGCAGCCGTTTGCGTACGCGGGTGAGGGAAAATAGGCGGTACGGTGGCGTCTGTGGGCGTGTTACCGCGGATGACACCGATGGCGTATAGGACGGGGGAGCCGGAACCAAAGGAACCCGGAAGAGAGATCCGCGAAACACGCGGAAGATTTGCGGAACCACCGCCCCGCGAAATGGGGGCGCCGGATTTTCTGTCCACGAAAGGCACGAAAGACACGAAAAAATCTGCGCAGCGCGCGCACGTTTTATAGCATTTTCAGTTTTTCTGTAGTCGATCTCTGCGGCGTTGCTGCTCGCTGCCACTCGCACCCTGCGGGCTGCCTGCGGCAGGCTATCTCGCTCCGCTCGATTCCGCCCGCAGCTACGGGGCTTTCGGCGGTTCGGGAGCGGCTGGAGAGGCTCTATTCGGTGCCTTCGCAGTAGACGGTGAGGGCGTTGATGGCGAGGTCGTGGGTGCCGTCTTTGACACGGAGGAAGATGCTGCAGCGATCGGCGTCGCGCGGAATGCGGAAGGCGGAGAAATCCTTGCCCGTGGCTTGGTGGAAGATGGGATGCAGCTCGACGACGGAGACCTCGTGCCGGCCGGAGGTGAAGCTGAGTTTGACGGAAGCCGCCTCCGAGCTCGAAGCCGAGCACTCGGCGACCAGCCCGACCATCCGTCCGCGGAGAGCGGGCGGGATGTGCCAGACGCGGCTGATGGTTTTGGAATCATGGGGACGCCACTCCGCCGGAACCTGCGGCACAAGGCCGGCCAGCTCCGGCGATTGCAGATTGAAGATGAAGGCCGGTTTGGCGTGCGGGTGGCGGCGGTGAAAAAAGAAGAGTTCCGGCTCGTTCGCTCTCGTCATGGTCGCCGCCAGTTTCCAATCGGCTTGAGGGGAGTTGAAATACGAGGCCAGTTTTTGCTGAGTCGTTCCTTTTCGGCCACGCTCGATGGCCTGCCGATCGGGGAGCCACAGACGCTTCCGCAGGTACCAGAATTCCTGGCAATTTTTGGCGGTCCTCTCGGTGTTTTGGCTCCAAGTCAGGATATCGTGGGGCGCCTGCCAGGACAGCCGCCGGGCATCGGCAGGGTCGACCAGAAAGGCGAGGTCGCGCATGGGGCCGTGGGTGAAGACGGAGGTGCCCGCGGGCAGGGCCTTCATGTAGTGGGTCATCTCCGGGGAAAAGCCGAGGGTGGGCCACGGACGTTTCGAGCCGGCGGCGAGGATCACTGCGGCGCAAAGGATCACCAAGGCCGGTCGGCGGACGAGAAACTGGATGGCGGTGTGGTTGGAAAAGCGCGGCCATTGCGAAGCCAGACGCCACAATTCCATCGCACCCAGGGCGGCGAGAATCGACATCGGCAAGGCAAACGCCGCGAGGTAGCGCACGGTGGTTCCGACCAGCGGCAGAACCGGGTGGAGGCTTTGGATGGCACAACTGTACTCCAGATAAATCACTCCAAACCAAAGGATGATGAGGCGTCCCGCTGTGCTATGACGGCGCCATGCGGTGAAGGCTCCGAACAGCGTGAGCACGAGATAGAGGGTCCGAATGCGGTGCGCGCCGAGGAGGGCCGGGAGATAACGGAAAGGCAGCTTCCACGCGGGCGTAGGGAACACATCCTTGGCGTGCGTGCCGCCGAGATTGGCGTGGAGGCTGTGCAGCCAGTCTCCGCAGATGGCGTAATAGACCGCGCCTTCCGCGGCGAAAAACATCGCGGCCGTTGCGGCTGGAATCAGCAATCGCCGCCAATGGTTTCGGAAGAAACAAAGCGTGCCGATGGCGAGGACCGGCGAGATGAAGAGACCGGTGGCCCGGTTGGAAAAGGCCACGCCAATCGCGAGCCCGGAAGCGATGCCGAAAAGGGCGATACGGCGGCGCGATTCCGTATGCATCATGGCCCACCAGCAGAGCAGCGCGCAGCCACCGAGGGCGGCCTCGGCGAGATCGGGCATCGGGCGGGAAGTTACCACGTCGATCACCGGCGCAAACAACAGCGCCAGCGCGGAGGCCCATCCCCCGGCCACGGACCGCGTCACCGTTTTTCCAAACAGGAAGGCCACCACGGCGAGCGCGGAGAGCGTAAGCAAGGGCAGGAAATAGTACGAGGCGAGGCCGGGGCCAAAGACGGTCTGCCACAACCAAATCGGGCCCCACACCGGCCAGCGCAGATCGTGAAAACTGTTCGCATGCCACGCTGCGGGGCCGGAATCGTGCAGGTCGAACGCCAGGCTCCAGTACGTCAATTCATCGCCAAACCCGGGCTCATCCAGGCAAAGGAAACCGACGCCGAGGGAAAGCAGGACGAGCAGGCAAAGATGAAACGACAGCTTGCGCGGCGGCGCCGCCGCGGGAGGCGCTGCATTCAAGCTCGCCTCGGAGCCGGGCCGATCGATGGATGGCTCCGGGGATGACGAAGCGAGCTCTTCGCGCCCACCGGACTTGTGGAATGAAGGTTCCATTTGTGCCGACGGTAGGACCGCGCAGTAACAGTCCACGGTGCGGCGACATGATCCTTTCGTTAGTGATTCGTTTACCTGAGGAGCGGGCAATCGCGCGGCTGGGGATTTTTGGCCGTAGGAAGTGCAAAAAAATCGGTGGCGATGGCGGGCGACCTGGATTAGATACCATGATGCTACGTAGTCGTATTATTTTCTTCCTCTGGTCCTTCGTGCTTTTGGCCGTGGGTCCGGGCCCGTTGCGGGCGGCGCCGTCGGAGGATGACGCTTTTTTGGAAGACCTCGAGCATCGGTCGTTCAATTTCTTTTGGGAGCTGGGAAATCCGCAAACGGGCTTGATGCCGAATCGCGCGCATACCGACGGCTCGGGGAATAGCGGAATCACGAGCATCGCGGTGATTGGCTTTGGGCTCACCTCATATTGCATCGGTGCCGAGCGCGGGTGGGTGCCGCGGGCCGAAGCGGAGTCGCGCGTGGAGGCGACGCTCAAGTTTTTGCTCGATAATACACCGGACGAACACGGCTTCCTGCCGCACTTTTTGGATCTCAAGACGGGCAAGCGTGCGTGGAACTCGGAGTTTTCGTCGATCGATACGGCGCTGCTGCTGCACGGCGTGCTGACGGCGCGGCAGTATTTTTCCAGCCCGCGTATCACGCCGCTGGCCACGAAGATCTACGAGCGCATCGACTGGCCGTGGATGATGAATGGGAAATCGACGCTCGGCATGGGCTGGAAGCCGGAGAACGGGTTTCTGCCGTGGCACTGGGAAAAGTTCAGCGAGCATCTGGGCATGACGCTGCTGGCGATGGCGTCGCCCACGCATCCGCTGCCCGCGAGCGCGTGGCAGGCGTGGCAGCGCAAGCCGCTGGCGACATTTGAAGGCCGCACCTTTTTGCAATACCCGCCGCTTTTCGTGCACCAGTTTCCGCAGGCGTGGTGGGATTTCCGCGGGTGGCGGGACGGCGACGTGGAATACTTTGCGAATTCGCGCACGGCGACGCTGGCGCAGCGGGCGTTTTGCGTTTCGCTGAAGGGCCAGTTCCCGGGGTACGAGGAAAATATCTGGGGGCTCACGTCGTCGGACAGCATGAAGGGCTACAAGGATTGGGGTGGACCTCCGCCGAATGGCGGCAAGATGAGTCCGTGGATTGACGGCTCGGTGGTGCCGTGCGCCGCCGCGGGCTCCCTGCCGTTTGCGCCGAAGGAATGCCTCGCGGCGTTGAAGGCGATGTATCATCGTTTCGGCGATCGCATCTACGGGCGCTTTGGTTTCGCCGACGCGTTTCATCCGACCAATGGCTGGACGAATCGGGACGTGCTGGGGCTTGACCTCGGAATCACGCTGCTGATGGCGGAAAATTACCGCACGGGATTTGTGTGGAAGTGGTTTGCGAAAAATCCGGAAGTGGCGAAGGCCATGGAACTCGCGGGATTTCAGAAGACGGTGACGGCGAACGTATCGACGGACCTGCGGTAGGCTGCGGTCGTACCCGGCGCCTCGGCGGAGGAGTTCCGAAAAAGAACTCCGGCGCTTCCATCTCCGCCTCGTAATCCGCTATCCTCGTCGGATGGCTCCTCTCACCGCCCGCCTCCTGGCCGTCCTTTGGTTCGCCCTCGCCGGTCTGTCGGCAGCGCGTGCGCAGAAGGAGACGCTTCCCGTTCTCGCGTGGTTTGGTCCGCCGGCGGGAGAGGCGACGGTGGAGCGTTACCGGGAGCTGGCGGCCGCCGGCTTCACCCAAAGCTTTTCCAGCTTTCCCAACGCCGACGCGATGCAGCGCGCGCTCGATGCTGCCCAAGAGGCGGGCGTGCATCTGTGGCTGAGCGTGCCGGAGCTGCAGAGTGATCCGGAAAAGACCGTGCAGCGCTTTCGGGCCCATCCCGCGCTCGCCGGCTACTACTTACGCGACGAGCCCGGCGCCGCCGATTTTGCGGCTCTCGGCACCTGGGTGAAGCGCATCCAGGCCGTCGATGCCGCGCATCCGTGCTACATCAATTTGTTCCCCAACTACGCGAATGCCGGCCAGCTGGGCGCGCCCAATTATGAGGAGCACGTGCGGCGCTTCGTCGCCGAGGTGCCCGTGCCGTTTCTCTCTTTCGATCATTATCCCGTGGTGGGGAAATCGCTTCGCTCGGAATGGTACGGGAATTTGGAGATCATCTCGCGTGCTGCGACCGCAGCGAAGAAGCCTTTCTGGGCCTTCGTCCTGGCTGTGGCGCATGGGCCGTATCCCGTTCCCACGATCGAGCACCTTCGCTTGCAGGCCTATAGCGACTTGCTCTACGGCGCTCAGGGCATCGAGTATTTCACCTATTGGACGCCGAAGGACTCCACGTGGAACTTTCACCAGGCACCCATTGAAACCGATGGCAAAAAGACGGCGGTCTATGATTTGGTGAAGCAGCTCAACGGCGAGATTCGCGGGCTGTCGCCTGTTTTTCTCGGGGCGCATGTCCTTCGGGTCGGCCATCTCGGCCCTGTGCCCCCCGGGGCCGCGGTGTTTGAGCCGGCGGCGCCTGTCCGGGAAGTGCGCGCCGACGGCCCGGCGCTCGTCTCCCGCCTGGAAAATCGCGACGGCCAATATCTCGCGATCATGAATCGCGCGCTCGAAGGGCCGGCCCGGCACGTTACCATTCGTTTCGACCTGCCGCAGTTCGAGCGAATCGGGAAAGACGGCTCATCCACGCCGATGAACACTAGTGTGGTCGACGTGGAGATTCCGCCGGGCGATGTGATCGTTTACCGGTGGAAATCCGAAACGCCACCTGCGAATCCCAAGAACTGACGCTGGCGAAAAAGTTCTTCCGGCCGGCAGTGCGGTCAAGCGGTACTGGGCTTGCGGGGGACGTGCGCCGGGAATAGTGAGCGCGGCATGTATCCGCCCCGACGTTTGCTGGCTGTGCTGCTGGCCTTTTGGTGCTGCTTTGGCGTGGCCATGGCGGAGGGGCCGCCGCGCGAGGTGCTGACGTCGCCGGCGGCGATTCGTGCGCTGGAGCGGTCGACGGCGGAGCGGCATTTGCCGGTGGAGGTGCGGGGCATTGTGACCTACGCATATCCGCGGCCCAAGGAAGTGAGCTTCGTCGTGGAGCGAGAGGGGACGGGGATCTACGTGGCGGTCGGCGACGTAATCGCGCTGAAGGAATTTGTCCCGCGCGAGACGCTGCCGAGTGTGCATGTGGGCGAGGAGGTGCTGATTCGCGGAGTGACGGCGGCCGGAGGATTTTCTCCATGCATTTTGCCGCGGGAGATTCAGGTGCTGGGGACAGCGCCGCTGCCGCCGGCGCATCCGTTTGTCTTGGGCGATGTGCTTTCGGGCGCGATGGACTGCAAGCGGGTAGAGGTGCGTGGGGTGGTGCATGGCGCGGAGGCGCGGCGCGCGATGCTGGAGCGTCTGCATATGGAACTGGCCACGCCGGGGCAGCGGTTCGTGGTGAATCTGGTCACGCCGGGTGACTGGACGCCGGAGCAATTGGTCGGCGCGACGGTGCGCATGCAGGCGCTGTGCTTTCCGTTTTTCAATCAGCGCGGAGAATTGCTCGGCATCCGCTTGCAGGTGGCGCGGCCGGAAGATCTTTCCATCGAGAAGCCAGCACCGAGCGATCCGTTTGCGGTGCCGCTCGTGGAATTGGTGCGGATGCAGCCGTTTTCCCCCGAGGGCGCGACGCTGGAGCGGCGCCGGCTCGCGGGGACGGTGACGCTGTGCCGTCCGGGCGAATTTCTTTTTGTCGAGGATGCGGGCCGGGCGGTGCGCGTGAACACGCGCTCGACGACGGCTTTTTTGCCGGGCGATCGCGTGGAGGCGTCGGGCTTTATCCAAATCCGCGAGAACTTTGCCGAGTTGCAGGAGGCGCTGGTGCGCAAAGTCGGTGCGGGCACACCGCCAGCGGCGCTGGCGGTGACGCGCGAGACCGTGTTCGCAGCGTCGGTGCACGAGACGGCGGTGCTCGCGCGGGAGGACTACAACAATAAATTGGTGGCGCTGGAGGGGCGGTTTGAGCGCGTGGAGCCGACGACGGGCGATGGGCGGCGAATCTTTTTCATTTCCGGAGGGCAAGCCGTGGATGCGACGCTGGACCGTGGTGGCGGCGCGGGTGCGCTCGATGATTTGCGACCAGGCAGCATCGTGAAAGTGACGGGGATTTGCGAGGTGCGCTTTTCGCCGGTGCGCACGGCTTTCGGATCGGCGTCGGATTTTCCGGTGCCGGAGGGGTTGTCGTTGCTGCTGCGCTCGCCGGCGGATGTGCAGGTGGTGCGCGAAGCGGCGTGGTGGACCGCGGAACGGCTCTGGCTCTTGCTCGGCGGCATCTCCGCAGTGCTCGCCGGAATGCTGGGCTGGAACTGGCTGCTGCGCCGGCAGGTGGAGCGGCGGAGCGCGCAACTCGCGGAAGAAATGCGGGCGCGGAGCGAGGCGGCGGTAGAATTCCAAAGCACGCTGCGCGAGCGTGAACGGCTGGCGGCGGACTTGCACGACACGCTGGAGCAATCGCTCACTGGCCTGGCGTTTCAGCTCGAAACGGCGGAGGCCTTGCACACGGGAGCGCCCGAGCGAAGCGCGCGCCATCTCGGTCTGGCGCGGCAGCTTCTCTCGCGTAGCCGTGATGAAGTGCGGCGCTCGATTTGGAATCTGCGCTCGCAATCACTCGAAGGCAGCAATCTCGCGGATGCCTTGCGCAGCATGGCGGCTTCGCAGGCGGAAGGGCGCGCGGTGCGCATTCTCGTGGAGACGGACGGGGCCGCGCGTCCGCTCCCGGATTTTATTGCGGGCAATCTTTTGCTGCTGGCGCAGGAGACGCTGACGAATGCGCTGAAGCATTCCGAGGCGCAGGAGATCGTCATTCGCATGCGCTTTGCGGAGGAGGGGATCGTACTGGCGATCGAGGACGATGGGCGCGGTTTCGATCTTGATCGCGCGGCCGGGCCGAAGGAAGGGCACTTCGGTTTGCAGGGCATGCGCGAGCGCATCAAGCGTCTCGGCGGCACGCTGGAAATCGAGACGGCGCCGGGACGAGGCACGCGCCTCGCCGCGCAAGTGCCGTCGGGCGTCATCGAAGCGGCGCTCGCGGCGTGAACCCCCTCGAACGGGCGATTGCCGCCGGGCAAGGAATGGTTTTGAATTCGCTTCTGCGCCATCTCCCATGAACGCCAAACCGACCATTCGCCTGATGCTCGTGGACGATCATTCCGTGGTGCGCATGGGGCTCGCCGCGGTGCTGGCGCTGGAGAGCGATTTTGAAATTGTGGCGGAAGCGGAGGACGGCGAGCAAGCGTTGGGGCGCTTCCGCAAGCACCGGCCCGATGTGACGCTGATGGATGCGCGCATGCCCGGTGGCGGCGGGATCGAAGCGCTGCGCGCCATTCGCGCGGAGTTTCCCGAGGCGCGCGTGGTGATGCTGACGACGTACGATTTGGAAGAAGTGGTTTTTGCCGCGCTCGACGCCGGAGCGACGGGATATTTGCTGAAATCGGTGGAGCGCGCGGAATTGGTGGCGGCGATCCGGCAGGCGGCGGCGGGGAAGCGCTGCATTCCCGCGTCGCTCGAGCGCCGGCTGGCGGAACGGGGGAGTCACAAACATCTTTCGCCGCGCGAACTCGAAGTGCTTGGGCTGATGCGGCGGGGGTTGTCGAATCACGACATCAGCGTGGCGCTCGGGATTTCCGAGCATACGGCGAAGGCGCACGTGAAGGCGATCCTGGCGAAGATGGAGGCGGCGGATCGGGCGGAGGCGGTGGCGGCGGGGTTTGAGCGGGGGTTGTTGTACGTCGATGAGAGGTAGATGCGGGGGGCCGGTGGTGCGGGAGGTTTTTCCTGCCCGCGCAGCAAGCTGCGCCCTCCAAAGCGGCGTCGTGCCGCCGCAGTCCAAAGCCTCGCGGCGCGTTCGGGCGCGGCTACGGAAGATTTGAAATGAGTGGTCTGAGGGGGAGGTTCCCCTCCCACGGCGCCCTACGGCGCCGGGACGACCAAGACGGCGTCGGCGATGACGTAGCCGTTGGTGCCGGCGTTGCGGAGGCGGACTTCGGCGTTGGTGGAACTGAGGCTGTAGGTGCCGAGGAGATTCCACTGCGAGCCGGAGGCTTGCTGGTTGACGGTGACGGTGGAAACCGTGCTGTCGGATTTTACGATGTCGATAGGCACGTTGGTCGCGCGGTTAGTGCCGGCGGTCCAGCGGGCGTAGACGAGATAGTTGCCGTTTACCGTGATCGGCGGCTTGAAGGAGAAACTCATGGAGCCCTTCGCGGTGTTGCCGTCGTTGATGTAGTTGGTGCTGTAGTAGCCGTTGGTGCTGGTGGAATTCACCCAGGTGCCGGTGGCGACGGTGTTGGCGGTCTCGGTATTGTCGACGATGACGGCATCGAGTCCCGAGCGCGTGCCGCTCCACACGCGGACCCAGTCGACTTCCATGAGCTGATTGTTGTCCTGCGCACCGGGATTGTTGTTGTCCCAGCCGCCGAGTTGCAGTGACAGGATGAGGTAAGCGGGGACGCTCATCACGCGGGTGTTGCTCCACGAGGCGGTGCGGATGCCGTCGACGTAAAATTCGAGCACGTTGGGCTGCCAGTAAACGCCGTAGGTATGGAAGCCGTCGCCAGTCGCGCCGGGCAAAATATTGGGCCAGCCCACCGATTGGTGCTGCGTGCTGTAGCCGTCCCAATGCACCGCATGCTGCGTTTCGTCGGGGCCCCAGATGCCCAGCGATTCCATGGTGTCGATTTCCATGCCGCCGTTGAAAGTTGTAGCCGTGTCGCCCCAGGAATCCCGGACGACCAGCGTGGTGGCGGTGCCGTAGTTGTTGTTGGCGAGCGTGCCCCAGCGGACATTGGCGTCCTCCGTGGCGTAGTAGGTGGTGCCGTTGATCACGAGGCGCGGGCGATCGGCCTGGGTGGCTGCCTCGCGGCTGGCGAAGGTGATCGCACGATCCTTCATGAAGGTGTCGGCGAGCACGAAGCTGATCTTTTTGTCGCCGGCCATTTGCTGGGTGACGAAGTCCTTCACGTCGATCGTCATGTCCTGGCCGACGACGGCCTGGTTCCACTTCTGGGTGATCCAGATGGGATCCGGGGCGGGGGCGTTGTTCCAGGTGATCGCGGACTCGGTCCAGGAATCATCATTGAGTTTCATGATGACCACGTTGTTGTCGCCGCCGGTGGCGAGGGCGGTGACTTTCAAATTCAGACTGGCGCTGGTGATGGTGCCGGGGTTCACGCCCGTGAGATCGAACTTCACGTAGGAGCGGTAGTAGTTGTCCTTGAAGCCGTAGTCGGCGCGATCGGGCATCATCCAGAACGCCGGCCACAGACCGGTCACGGCGGGATATTTCACGCGCGCCTCGAAGTAGCCGTTTTGCTGGCGGAATTTGGAGAAGGTGCTCAGTTCGCCGCTGGCGTACGATTTGGCCGCGCCGCCATAGCTGATGCTGCGTTGCTCGGATTTGATCTGAAGTTTGCCGTTGGAAACCGTGACGTTTTCCGGAGCGACGCCCGCGGAGCCGGCCATGCCGGACCAATGCTGGCCGAGATGCCACTTGGTGCCGTCGAGCGTGCTGCTATCGAAATTTTCCTGGAAAGTGAGGGTCCAGTTTCCGGGCATGGGGGGCAGGCTGTTCGGTGCCACTTTGACGAAGCCGCCGCCAAGGTCGGTGACGGCGAGGCCGGTGCCGAGCTGGTCCACGATGCGGCCCGCGGTGATCAGGGAATTCGCACCCGTGACGGTGGTCTGCAGTTCCAGCGAGGCATCGTTGCCGTTGATGAAGATCGCGCCGCCGGTGCCGGCGGAATAAGGCGCTGACGAATTGATGCGGACGCGGCCATTGGAAATGTGAATGCCCCAGGTCCCGACGGTGCCGCTGTAGCCGCCGATGGTGGCATTGAATTGCAGCGAGCCGCCGCCGGTGAGAGTAATGCTTTTGTCGCGCTCGTAGAGACTTGGCACCACCACCGTATTGCCCGAAGCCACGGTCCACGTGGCGTTGGCGTGGGCGGTCAGGCCCACGACGGTATTTGTGCCGGCGCCGGCGCTGGACACGGTGGTGACCTCGGCGAAGCTCCCGGTGGAGAGCGTCCAGCCGGCGGTGAGGAAGCTGAGGCCGGCCACCTTTTGGCCTGAAGGCACGGTGACGGTGCGGACGCCGGTGTTAAAGGCGGCGGTGTCCTGGAAGTCGTTGTTGGCCGGTGCGACGTTGCCGGTCCAATTGGTGGCGGTGGCGTAGGCGCCATCGCCGGCGGCGCCGCTCCAGGTGATGGTGGCGGCCTTGGCCGGCGTGGCAAAGAGGCTGACAAGGGCGAGACAGGCGCAGGCGAGAGGCGCCGTTGCTTTCCGGAGAGAAGACGGGTTGGTCATAGTGCGAGGGAGGTCGCGGTCGTTGGTTCTGTGGTGTTGGAGGAGCGATCCGAATGGACCATCGGAATCGCAGGAGACCGGTTTTTAGCGTGGGGAGATTTTTTAGGAAAAGAAGAAAAGAGCGGATTTTCTGAACGACGGGGAAGGGTGTCGTAATTATACGGATGGGGTGCCGGAATTGGGCGCAAGGTGTGAAGGTACGTACGGGCAGGCGATTTCGGCGGCGCTACTCCCGTGCGTCTGCTGCGACCGGAAGGTCGCAGACCGCAAGCTCCCGCTTGCGGCTACGTCCGCACAGCCACAAGGAACGCTGCAACGAACAGCGAAAGTTCCTGCCAGAAAAGGGGCCGATGCGGCGTGCGCAGTGACTGTAGCTGCAAGCGGGAACTTGCGGTCTGCGGCCTTCCGGCCGCAGCTACGCGCGGCATTACACGATGGCGGTGAGCGTTCGGTTGAAACCCGTGTGGGACTCGGAATCTCGCTCGCATTGGAGGATCTGCGCCAAGGAGTTCAAGAGAGCCTCTGTCGTGTAAGGCTTGGGAAGATAGTGCCTGACATCGAGCTCGGACATCTGGGTGGGCCCGTTGGACGACAGGCCGCTGACCGCGATAATGGGGAGCCGCGGATCGAAGCGGCGAAGAACGCGGATGGTCGTGGGGCCGTCCATGAGAGGCATCATCATGTCCGTGATGACGGCGGTAATTTCATTTTGATGATTGGCGAAAAGCGAAATCGCTTCCGTGCCGTCGGCCGCGAGCAAGCAGCGGTAGCCGAAGGATTCGAGCGTTTTGCGAGTCACGGCGCGAATCGGCTCTTCGTCGTCGATCACCAGGATCAATTCGCCGTTCCCGCAAGGCAGGACCACCGGGATGCTGGCTTCCGGCGCGATGGCCCGGCCATCTTCGGCCGGGAGGTGGACCGTGAACTTGGAGCCCTCTCCGAGTCTGGAGGAAACGCGAATGAAACCGCGATGGCTTTTCACGATGGCGAGAGAAGTGGAGAGGCCCAGGCCGGTGCCGTGGCCGAATTCCTTCGTCGTGAAAAAGGGATCGAAAATCTTTTCCAGGATTTCGGCGGAGATGCCCAGGCCGGTGTCTTCCACGTGGATGGCCACGTAGGGACCGGCGTGCGCGTCGACATTCATCGCTGCGCAGTGTTGATCCAGAATCATGTTTTCCGCGCGGATCGTGAGCCGGCCGCCGTTGAGCATGGCGTCCCGGGCATTGACGCAGAGATTCAGCAAGACCTGGTGCAGCTGAGTCGCGTCGCCCATCACATTCCATAGGTCCGGCGGGATGACCGGTTTCAGAGCAATGTTTTTTGGAAAGACGTCGCGGACGATTTTTTGGAGATCACGAAGAAGGTATTTGGGCTGGACCGGCAGGCGCTGTCCCTCCACTCCGCGGGCGAAGGAGAGAACCTGCCGGACCATGTCCGCTCCGCGCTGCGCGTTGGATTCAATGGTCTCCAGCAGCTCCAGGGTGTGTGGATCGCTGGAATTCAATCGAAGCACGTCGATCGACATCACGATCGGCGTCAGCACGTTGTTGAGATCATGCGCGATTCCGCCGGCGAGAGTGCCGATGCTTTCCATGCGCTGGGCGCGAAGAAACTGGGTTTCGAGGTGCTTGCGCTCAGTGATGTCGGTATTGATGCAGAGAATCGATTTGGGCGTGCCGTCCGAATCGCAAACGAGTGTCCAGTGTCCTTCGATGATCAATTCGCGGCCGTCGCGGGTTTCCTGGGTGAACTCCCCGATCCAGCCGCCTTTTTCCAAGACCTGCCGCCGGGCTTTGGTTTGCTGTTCCTGGTTGCCAGTCACGATGTCGGCGAGCCGCTGGCCGATCGTTTCCTTCGCCGAGAAGCCGTAGGTGCGGGCGGCGCCCTGGTTCCAGAATTGAATGATGCCGTCGAGATTCTGGACGAAGATGGCTTCGCGGGCGCAATCGAGGAAAGCCGCCTGCTCGCTGATCAAGGCCTCCGCCTCTTTGCGCTTGGTAATATCGCGCGCGATTCCTCCGATGCGGTACAGCCGCCCCTCGTCGTCGTGGATCGGGAACATGCGGCCCCAGTGCCAGCGAATCGTTCCATCCGGCATCACCACGCGGTATTCTTCGTTGAACTCGGTGGGCGATTTTTCCCCGGCGAGGCGCACGCGTTCGCGATCGTGCGGATGGATCAGCGCCAAATAGCTCGAAGCATCCGGATTCAGCGAGGCATTGCCGCGGCCGGCGAGACGCCGAAACGCCGGGTTCACGTAGATCATCTCCTGCATTTTGATGTCGAGAATCCAAAAGGCGTCTTCCACGTTCTCAGCCAGCTGCCGGAAGCGTTCATTGCTTTCGCGGAGCAGGCGATCTTGTTCCCGGCGGGCGGTGACGTCGCGGGCCACGCAGAACATGGTCTCTTCGGCGGGGGACCAGAAAGCCGACCACATGACGTGCACGACGGAGCCGTCTTTGCAGCAGTAGCGGTTTTCAAAATCGCGGGTGGGTTGCCCGGAAATGACGGTGACC
>FTCB01000797.1_pt1 | contig 60540 bp, 49 predicted proteins | sample 1639431 | NCBI WGS metagenome assembly FTCB01 (sample SAMEA3914864, study PRJEB12502) | metagenome | biome: forest; material: soil | place: USA | collected 2012-03-12 | depth 0.3 m
CGTCTGGAGCAGCGGCCGCGATTGCAGGCCGCTCACGGCGTCCGTGACCAAGGGCCGTTGCTCGGAGATCTTCCGGTTGCGTACGTCGAAGCCGAAATCGGTCTCGTTTCCGAGCGGATCAATGACGGCCTGGATGTTTCCGTTATCGTCGTAGACCGTCTGCGTCGTCGGCGATTTCAGATGCGGCGCGCGGTTCGGATCGGACAAGTTCAGTCGGGCCGTCGCGGCTTTTGCAATGGCGCCGCACGCGACCTGTGGCGCGCCCACCGTGAAGAGGAGCGTCGCAAAGAGCAGAATCAATTCGAGGTGTTTGCGCACGGCACATTCCTTTTAGCCCACCGCAGCGGGGCTGGCGAGCCGGAATCCGGGTGACCGGCGCAGCTCACCTGGCGACACATGAGTAAGCCCAAAGGGTCGCGCTTATGTCAACCGAGGTCATTTCCTCCCATCGAGCAGCTTCGCCAAGTTAGCGCACCGACGATTTGCGTCCCTCGTCACCACCTCCCTTTGTCCCCAGTTCAAGCATCACAACGAGTGTCGAAAATCAGAACAGACCCAGAACAGACACCTGCCTGCAGCGCGAGTGCATCCCGCTTCTCAGAACTATTTTGCTCTCCGGTCGCCACACCGATGCCGGACTTCTTTTTAACAATTCTTCCTGAAATCCCCCGCGGCTGAAAATCGGGCTAAACTGTTACCCTTCCCCTTTCCCAGCTTAGATGGCGCGCGTCGATGCGTTCTTTGAGCAGTTCGTAGTTTCTCCACGTATCTTCAACGTGGTAAAGGCTCTCGATGCCTCCGCCTAGCGCATCAGCGTAATCATCAAGGTATTTACCGCCGTTGCGATTAAAATATGCTTCAGTAAATGCGTTTCCTTCTTCGCTTAGCATGTCGCTAACTAGTGCTCCTGATGTGATTCGCAGGAGATGCGGGCCGGTGATTTTACGTTCTAAAAATTGATCTATCTCAGCTGGAAAATCCTCTTTCATCTCAGCGCTAATAAAATGCTTGTCGCACAGCCATCCGAGGAACATCCCAATATGCACACACCCTTGATGGCGGTCGAGGTCTTGTGGAAAATCGCCCTCATAGTGGTACTTCACTTTATCATAAACGACGGTTTGGCTCATGTTGTGAATGGTTTGCGTATACAATATTGATTTCATGTGGTTTCATGAATTAGTGCCTTGGTCATTGCCGATACGTCGTCCGGTGAACGCTTCATGGAGTTTCGCATCCAAGGTTTGTAACCCTTTCGCAGCACCTTCATTCCGAGGTCGGTTAGGTCGCTTGACCTTAGCGAGAATTCCCTGGATATTTCTCCGTTTGCATCCAGGAGCTTTCGTGTTGAGAGGCCATTTGCCTCAAAAAAGGTTGCCAGCGATCGCAAACGCTCGAGGATAAATTCATCGGATGGAAATATAACCCCAGCTTTCTGATGATTTTCGGCAATTTGTTTAAGCATTCCGAAACCGGTGATCTCGAAGTCCTTCTTCATTGGTGTTCACGTTTATTGTTGCCTTCTCACTTCCGAGACACCCTCCACAGGAACCATTTTTCATTGGAGCCAGTAATAGAAATCGTCGAGCCGCGAGCAATGCTCCGTAAATCCACGCGCTTTTCTTCGTTTGCATTTCCATTTGATTCTGAGGTGACTCAGGCAGCCAAGCGATTCTTTTGCTCCAGAGCCGCGGGGCGTCCGTGAATGACCGCGGCAGACCCTTGTATGCCGCTGATCCTTTGTCGAGCGAAATAGAGCGGCGACATAATTTTTTTCTGCGCGGCTTACCAAACGAAGCAACCCGCTAAGCTAGCCTAGTTTGGTGATAGATTAATTCTTCCGGCAATTCCGGATTTCGGCAAGATTGATCGTCGGCCCGATACAATCTGCCACGAATCCCCGCAATGCCACGCCGCCCTACGCGGCGTCGCTGGCGAATTCCCCGATCTTCCGGAATTTCTCGTAGCGCTGGCGCAGGAGTTCCTCCGTGGGGATTTTCTTCAGCTCGTCCAGATGCCGGGTGATGGCGCCTTTCACGGCGAGAATAGCGCCGGCCTGGTCGTGGTGCGCGCCGCCGAGGGGTTCGGGGATGACGTCGTCGATGAGGCCCAGACCGAGGAGATCGCGCGCGGTGAGTTTCAAGGCGGCGGCGGCTTCGGGGGCGTGTTTGCGGTGTTTCCAGAGGATGGCGGCGCAGCCTTCCGGGGAGATGACCGAGTAGTAGGAATTCTCCAGCATGAGCACGCGATCGGCGACGCCGATGCCGAGCGCGCCGCCGGAGCCGCCTTCGCCGATGACGATGGAGACGATGGGCGTGCGCAGGAGCATCATTTCCCGCAGGTTCACGGCGATGGCCTCGGAGATGTGGCGCTCCTCGGCGCCGACGCCCGGATAGGCGCCGGGGGTGTCGATGAGGGCGACGAAGGCGAGGCGAAATTTCTCCGCGAGCCGCATGAGCCGCAGGGCCTTGCGATAGCCTTCGGGATGCGCGCTGCCGAAGTTGCGCAGAACGTTTTCCTTGGTATTGCGGCCCTTCTGATGGCCGATGACGGCGCAACGATGTTCGCCGATGCGGGCGAAGCCGCCGGGCATGGCCAGGTCATCGCCAAAGAGCCGGTCGCCGTGCAGCTCGATGAAGCCCTGGAACGAAAGCTGGAGGTAATCGAGCGTATAGGGACGCGCGGAATGTCGGGCGATCTGGACCCGTTCCCAGGCGGTGAGATTCGAGTAAATATCGAGCTTCATCGCCTCGACCTTTTCTTCCATGCGGCGCACTTCGGCCTCGAAGTTGATGTCGTTGGCCCGTGAATGCTTTTTGAGATCCGCAAGCTTCTCCTGAAGCTCGACGATGGGTTTTTCAAATTCCAAGGGCTGGATATTCACGGGAAATTTCACTCGATGGTTACTGGCGTGTTTTTATTGATCATGGCGGCCAGCTCCTGCATGTCTTCAGGAGAGAGGCCGTAGCCGCCGCCGGGCGGCTTGTTTACTTTGCCGTCGGCGCCGGGACGATCGGAATAGAGACTATGCCCGGAAGGCGCGATGACAATCCAATGATCGGCATCGGCATAGGCGTCGCCTTTGTCGTAGATCGTGACGCGCTGGCCATTCGCCCAAGCGATCTTGTCGACCACCTTGGCCGCGATCTTGGGCGTCTTGACAGGAGGGGCTTTTTTGCCGCCGGGCTTGGGCGTCGCCGGCCCAGCCGCGGCAAAAGAGTATTGCTTGAAGAATTTCTTGGCGTTCAGGACGACGACATCCTTGTCCTTCGTATCGATGACCAGGGAGAAATCCGCCGGCATGACGGTGATCCGCTCCCCGATACGGAGCATCGTGCCGCGGAGATCATTGGCCTTCATGATCGTCTCGGCCGAGGTGCGCATTTTTGCGGCGACCCGCATGATGACGTCGCCCTTCTGCACGACATACGTCTCCTTTTCCGGCGATGGATAGTTCGAAAGGAAGATGAAGGAATTGATCTGGCCGAGGCGCGACTTGGCGTCGTCGATCTTCGAGGAGTCGGGATTGCGCTCCACAAAGGCGGCAAAGGCGGCGCGGGCGTCCAGGAGCTTTCCAGACTGCTGCAGCGCCGCGCATTTTTCGAATTCGGGAATGGTCGGATCCGGCGGTTCGGGCGGCGGTCCCAGGGCCGTCTCCGCGGCGAGATCCTGCCGGGGTTTGATGTAAATGCGCCACGTAAAATAGATCCCCGCCGCGAAGATGGCGATGGCGAGGAAGAAGATGATGAGGAATTTCACGGACGGCCGAAAACTGTGGGCGATCTTAGGGGCTCGTAAAGAAATAAGTATCGTAATCTGGCCGGTCCTTTTGGCTGTCGGCGGGCAGGCGGGCGGGCTATCTCGCGCTGCGTCCCGGATTTGCAGGACGCAGCCAATTTGCGTGAGCCCGAACGCTGTTCCCGCCGCCCCGCTACGAGGCCCCTCCGGCCTCAAAGAGGCCAGCTAGTGCAGCGCTGCTTCGCGGTTCACGGAGTTTGACCAATTCCAAAGCGGAGCGGCGCCCGCCCGCAGACCCGCCGCTCTTTCCCACGGACACACCCCGGGGCGGTTGAAAACCGCCGCTCCTTGCGGTCCACTGACGCCCGAATGTTGGGCGAAATTGACGAAACTCAGCACACAGTTGCCAACGAGCTGCTGCTTAACGCAGGTGCGCTTTTGAAAGAGGCAAGATGCCTCTTTTACTACTGAAGGCGCATCCGGGCGATTTGTATTTGCTCTCCGGGCCGCGCCCTCTAGGCTCATCGCCCTCCTTTCAACCCTCTCTCTACCGCAAAATCTATGGGCCTCATGAATTTCATCCGCGGCGAACTCATCGAGATCATCGAGTGGAACGACGACTCGCGGGACACGCTCTCCTTTCGCTGGCCGGACGAAGACAAGTCCATCAAACGCGGCGCCCAGCTCATCGTGCGCGAATCTCAGGCGGCGCAGTTCATGTATCTGGGTCAGTTCGGCGACACCTTTGCCCCAGGCAAGCATGAGCTCGTGACGGACAATATTCCGATCCTCACGACGCTGAAGGGTTGGAAATTCGGCTTCGAATCGCCCTTCAAGGCCGACGTCTATTTCCTGAATACGCGCCTTTTCACGGGCAATAAATGGGGCACGTCGAATCCCGTGATGATGCGGGACAATGATTTCGGCATCGTGCGCACGCGGGCCTTTGGCACGTATGACTTTCGCATCACGGATCCGAAGCTTTTCCTGAAGGAAGTCGCGGGGAGCGATCAGCATTTCCGTCTGGACGAATTTGCCGACACCATGCGCTCGCGCATCGTGAGCCTTTTCTCGGAAGCGCTCGCGCAATCCCATATTCCGGTGCTCGATGTGGCGACGCGCTATAGCGAGCTCGGGGCCGCGCTCCTGCCGCTGATCAATCCGGTGACCACGGTGAAGTACGGCATCGAGTTTGCCAGTTTCATTGTCGAGAACATCAGCCTCCCGCCGGAAGTCGAGCAGGCCATCGACAAGCGGTCCTCCATGGCCGCGGTGGGCAATCTCAATGATTACGTGAAATTCCAGATGGCCCAGGGCATGGCCCAGCCGGGCGGCTCGGGCGGCGGCGCTTTTGCCACCGAGATGGCCGTCGGCATGGCCATGGCTCAGCAGATGATGAATCAGCCAGGCGGCGTGATGGCGCAGAATCCGGCCGCTACGGCCGCGGGAGCGCCTCCTCCGCTGCCGCCTCAAGCGGCCGCGCCAGCGGCTGCGGCTCCGGCGCCTGCGGCCACCGTTGAGCTGCTTTCGCCGGCTGATGCCGCAAAGGTGCTGGGCGTCTCGGAGGCCGACGTGCTGCAATCGCTGGAGGCCGGCGATCTGAAAGGCAAAAAGATCGGCTCCTCGTGGCGCATCACCCGCACGGCGCTCGACGCCTTCCTCCAGGCGTAAATTCGCCGCCGCATCTGTCTTTCCACCCCTATTCGATCCCTCTTGATGATCCGCAATTCCTCACTGAAACCCACCCGTTTTCGCGCTTTTCCGGCTTGGCCGGGATCTGGCGACGTTTTCCAAGTCACCCGTCCGCAGCCGATGTGGTCGCGACGGATGGGCTTCACCATCCTGGAAATCATCGTGGTTCTGGTCATCATTTTTCTCATGATGACCCTGCTGGCCGGGGCGATCCTGCAGCGGCACAATCGCGCGGAAAACGCGGCCCGCGATCGAGAAGCGGCCAAGCGTCGCGCCATGGCGACGCCACTGCCAAAGCCGATGCCCTTCAAAGTCGCCACGCCGGCGCCTGCGGCCCACAGGAACTCACTCTCGCCAGGCACACCCGAACCGGCCCCGGCGCCGGAACCGGCTACGCCACCGCCCCTTATTCCAGCAGCCCCAGCGCCCGCCACACCGCCGCCGGCGCCGCCGCAACCGACTCCAAATCTCAACCCCTGATCTTGCCACCCAGCCCGCCCGTCCCATGTCCGAGTCTGTTCCGGAAGTCGCCGCTCGCCAGAAATACGCCTGCCCGTCCTGCGGGGCCGAGGCCCAGTGGAATGCCGCAAAGCACGCGCTGGTCTGCCCCTTTTGCGGAACCGAATCGCCGGCCAAGCTGAGCGAAGCGGGCGCGCTCGAGATCCACGAAAACGATCTCCTCGCGGCGCTGCAAAATCTCGGGGGAGAAAAGCGCGGCTTGCAGACGGAAAAGAAGGCGGTGAAATGCCAGAGCTGCCAGGCCATCACGCTCTTCGATCCCAAGGTCGTCGCCCAGCGTTGCGATTTTTGCGGTTCCTCGGCGCTCATCCCGGTCGAACAGCAAAGCGCCGCCATTCGCCCGGAAAGCTTGTTGGAATTCAAGTTATCCGAAGACAAGATTCGCGATCTCGTGCATCAGTGGTACCGCTCACGCTGGTTTGCGCCTAGTGCTTTCAAGGTCCGGGCGCTTACGGATACCATCCGCGGAATCTATCTACCCTACTGGACTTTCGATGCCCAGGTGCATGCCACGTGGACGGCGGAGAGCGGCTACTACTACTATGTCGACGAGGAGTACACCGACTCGAACGGCGAGCGAAAGACGCGCTCCGTACAACATACCCGCTGGGAATACAGCTCCGGCGCGCTGGACCATTTCTACGACGACGATCTCGTGCCGGCGTCGCGCGGAGTGCCGACGGCGCTGCTGAAAAAAATCGAGCCCTTTCCAACCACTACGGATCTCAAACCTTACGATCCGGGTTACCTGGCAGGCTGGACCGTAGAGCAGTACCAGATCGATCTGGTGGCCGCGGCCAAGGAAGCGCGCGACGATATGGATGCGCAGACGCGGAATCTCTGTGCGCGCAATGTTCCCGGCGACACGCATCGCAATCTCATGGTGCAGAGTGACTACTCGGGACAGACATTTAAGCACATCCTCGTGCCGGTCTGGGTACTGGCCTATACTTACGGAGCCAAGTCTTTCCAACTCGTGGCCAATGGCTACACCGGCGCGCTCGCGGGGAAACATCCGCTGAGCTGGGTCAAGATCACTTTTGCTATATTGGCCGTACTCTTGATCATCATCATTCTGGCATCGCTCTCGCAGTCGCATGGGCATTGATCGCCGGGAGGAAACACGACGCGCGGCGGCGACGGAGATGCATTTAGTCGAAAAACCAACGGATTCTGCGATCATGGAGAAACAAATGGACCACCTCGTCTCCAAGCTTCGCGACGGTGTAAGCCTCTCCCGTGAGGAGGCGCAGACCGCCGCCGGTCAGCTGCTCGACGAAGGCATCGCGCACGAGGTGAAGGCCGACTTTCTCCTGGCCCTGCGGGCCAAGGGCGAGACTGCGGCGGAGATGGCGGGCTTCGCCGAAGCGCTTCTGGCGCGGGCACTCGAGCCGGGCATCGATCCGGCGCAGTTACCGGGGCCGATCATCGATGTCTGCGGCACGGGCGGCGACCGGCTGGAACTGTTCAATATTTCCACGGCGAGCATGTTCATTCTGGCTGCCGGCGGGGCGGTGGTAGTGAAGCATGGAAATCGCGCAATCACTTCCCAGTGCGGCGGCGCGGATGTCCTGGAGGCGCTCGGCGCACGCATTGAATTGCCGCCGGCGGATCTCCGACGTTGTGTCGAGACGCTGGGGCTTGGGTTTGTCTTTGCGCCGGCCTATCATCCGGCGTTTCAAGTCATCGGCCCGGTGCGCAAGGCCCTCGCGGCGCGCGGACACGCGACGATTTTCAATTTGCTCGGGCCCATCCTGAATCCGGTGCGTCCGGCGCGGCAGCTCGTAGGAGTCTTTCTTGCAAAGGCGCTGCCGGTGTATGCGGAGACGCTGCAAACCCTCGGCCGGAGCCGCGCCTGGGCCGTGCATGGCGATGGCATGGACGAGATTTCCATCACCGCCCCAAGTCTGGCGGCGGACGTGACCCGGGATAACATTTCGCAATTCACCATCGACCCGCGGGAGCTCGGCCTCGAGCCTGCCCCGATTGAGTCACTGCGCGGGGGTAATAAGGCCGTGAATGCGGCGATCCTCGAGGGAATTCTAGCCGGTGAGGAAGCGGGGCCGAAGCGGGATATTACTTTACTAAACGCCGCGGCGGGTTTTGTCGTAGCGGAGTTGGCGCCGGATCTGGCAAATGGGCTGGAGCTGGCTCGGGAGCAATTGGCCAGCGGGCGGGCGCTGGCAAAATTGCGGGCGCTGCAGGCGTTTCGATAACGATCTACGCCTTAAAGTAAGACATCAGCATCAAGAAGCCCAACGCGTCGCCAACGATGACGCGCAGGGCTTGCCGCACCGATGGCCGCCAATATCGATCCGCGGCCAGCAACAGCCAGGGCACGGCAATCGCCACATAGCGGCTGGAAAATTGCGTCGTCACTTTCATCGCCGTGAGGGAGAGCAAGACACCGCAGACGCAGAAAAAGAGGAACTCCCGGTCACACTTTCCTGTCCAGGCATTGATCACGCTCGACAGCGCAAATAACACCCCGCAGGCCAACAAAACTCCGCCGGCCAGAGATCCGTAGATCGGCAGGAAATCCGCCGACACCAGGCCGCGCACCACCGAGTACGCCGGCTGAATATCGACCACGTGGAAGGCCAGATTGCAGGGAATGGCCACCAGGACCACGACCAAGATCGTTCGCCAGCCCAGGCTGAACCAGCGCATGGTAAAAATAGCCGTCATCGCTCCGGCATAGCCGAGGGCCTTCACGCCGTTGTCGAGCGAAATGCCCGCGGTGACCTTCGCCAAGGGCGGAGGCGAAATCCCGCCCCAGCTCGCAAAGAGCATCGCCGGAAAAATCGCTCCGACCCCGATGAAAGCCGCGACGAGCCGCCAATTTTTTCGCGTGGCCAGGAGCGGCGCGGCGAGGAAGAGCGCGAGAAAGGCCTGCCGTCCGGTCACGGACAAGCCGGCCGCCAGACCAGCCCCGATGGCCCAGGCGAATGCCCTTCCCCCTCCCGACTCCCCTGCGCCGCTGCGCAGCGCCCGTAGCAAGCCATAGGTCGCGGCCATCGCGCAGAGCATCGCCGGCATTTCCGTGAGGGCGAGCCCGGAGATCACCCAGACCGTCGGCGCGGCGAGCAGGCTCAGCGCCATGGGTTCGGCATGCGTTGACTCGCGCATGAGCAGCGTGCGATAGATCAGCCCCATGGTCCCGAGTAACAAAGCCACATTTGCCAACCGCATGGCGCGCGGCTGCAAGGCCGTGACCGGACGCAAGATCGTGTGGACGACGGCGTAAAGCGGCCCGGATGAAACCAGGCTGACCTCGCGCAGAGACTGCGCGCTGAAGCCCGCGGTTTTCAGGCGCGCCACCGTCGCGCAATGATTTGGCTCATCGTAAATCAGCTCCGGCTTCGACCGCAGTACGAAGACGAGGAGGACGAGCAGGCTCAGGAGGCCCGTGCGGATGACCAGCCGCCGTCCCAGGCATCCGCGGGAACCCGCCAGCCCGCGCGAGGCATAGCGGTCTGGCTCGGATTCCTGGAGTTCGCCGGACGCAGTGCTCATGAGTTGGCGCCAGCCGCCGAAGGCTTCGGCAGGTGAACTGTGCAGTACTCCTGTCCATCGAGTGACGAGACGCGGAAATCCAGCTCCGGATTCGACTCATCCGTCTGCCCGCAGATGACGCATTTGTGGAGCGGTTCCGCCACGGCGTCACGAATGTCGCGATCGAACTTCTGCCGGCGCACCGCGACTTCCGAGCGATGCCGCGCATCCTGAAAGATCTCCCCGCCAAAAAAAATGAGGTAATTGCTCAAGGAGGCGAGAATGGCCAGACGCTCGCCCGCGCCGCCTCCGAGAAAAGCCATGAGCGTGAAAAACGCCATGACCCAGGCCACCCACTTCACCTTCACCGGGAGGATGTACATGATGTAGATGAGCTGCTCCGGGTAAAAGCGGGCAAAGGCAAAGAAGAGCGAGCCATTGAGCGCTCCATTGGAAAATGAGCCATTGTCGGTAATCGCCGCCGCCAGGGTCGTCCCGAGCATGCCGAGGAAATAGTAAACATTGAAGCGAAACGAGCCGATCGCCTGCTCCACACCGCTCCCGATCATCCAGATGTAGCAGAGATAGAGCAAGAGGCCGAGGGCGCCGCCAAAAATCCCACTGCCAAAAGAGGGCACAAAAATGTAGGAGATGAGTCGCCAGACCTCGCCCTGGAGGACGAGCTTCATGTCGAGAGTCAGCCAACGCCCGAATTCGGGGCTGAGCTGGAGAAGGACGTAGGTCAGCGCGTTGAGGCCCACCAGCATTCCCGGGAGATTCGGGATTGCGAGATGACCATACTTCGATTCCGCGCGGTTGAGCCAATTCATAGAGTGCCGATGAGTGTGGACGCCACCCGTCGAAAATCAAGGCGCGGCTGTTCCGGGCGCGGCGCGCCCGTTTCGTTACACCAGTGGAGCTTTCCTTCCGAAAAACGCCGTGCTAACCAATGCGGCTGACACTTTTATGAAGGAAATCAAGTTCAAGCTGGGCGACCGCGTCCTGGCGGCGCAGCTCGGCGCCCGGGTCGAGAAAAAGGCTCTCTATGGCTACTCCCGCAAGGTCGCCGAAAAGGAAGGCTGCATCCTGAGCCGCGGCCTGCTCAGCGCCGACGGACGCCTCCTGCGCCGCGATGAAGTCTCACTGGTCAAACTCGACCCAGAGGGCACGCCCGTGGAGGATGTCGTCACCGAAATCGACGGTCGTCTCGCGGAGTTGCAGCCGAGCGCTTTCGAGCAGGAAAATGCCCTGCGCCCGTCGACCCTCAGCCGGCTGGCCACTTTTGCCGTCGGCGACGTCTACCCTGTGGAGCAACTCGCACTCGAGCCGGGCCTTTACGAGACCCAGTTTTCCTTCCGCAAGAGCATCCAGCCGAAAGAGGCGCTCCTGCTCGTGAAGGGAGCCGACGCCTATCTCCTGGTCGGCGAGGCCAAGCAGACGACCTTCGTCGGTCTCAATGTCGCCTACTCCTTCTTCGATGCGGAGGAGGAAGACGCCGATGACGGCGAGGACCTCGATTTCGCAATGGTCTGATTTTTTTCGCGTCTCATGGCCAATACCATTCATCTCGATCAACAGGGCAAAACGGCCCGGGTCCTTTTCGAAGGGCTCCCGCTCCTGCGGCCGAAATCCGCCGTGCGCCAGCGCACCTCCACCGGCTTTGTGACTTCCGCGCGCATCGTCAATGGTGTGAACGCCACGCTCGACCCGGCCAAACTCACCGCCCAGCAACTCATGGAAGGCGACCCGGAACTCGTCCTCGACACCGCGGGTGAGATCCTGGATACGGAGACCCTCAGCGCGGCCTACTACGATCCCGCCGCTGCCAAGGCGGAGCCGGTCGCCGACTTCAAGCACATCGACATCGTCTACGATGCCGCGGGAGAGGAAAAAGAGCGCCGGCCCCACGTGACCCGGACGACAAACCTGAACGACCTTCACGCGCTCAAACTGGGCAAACGCCTCCCGCTCGCGCAGGGCCTCACCGATTTCGTCTTCAAGCAGATCTTCCAGATCGTCCACGAGGACGGCGTCACGAAGGACTTCCTCTTTGGCATCGCCAAGGACCTCCACGAAAAGCAGGAGGTCACGGTGCTCGGCGCCGGCCCGAAGGGCAATCAGCCGCTCGTCGTACGCGACAAGGGCACGCCCTACCGCGCCTTTCTCTATGGCGAGATCGGCGCCGGTGAGGACGAGGGGAAATACAAGCTCCTCCTGCTCCTCTCCGACCAGGAATTGAAACGCCCCGCAGCTCCCGCCACACCCGCCGTATGATCGACCAATCCAAGCTCCTGGCCAAAGGCGGGAACTACAAATTCGCGCCCAGCGGCGCCGTCACCGATCGCACACTGCTGGAGATCGCCACGCAGTTTGAAAACCAGGTGAGCCGCAAGATGGCCGCGCTCACTCCCGATCAGCTGGAGAAGCGTTTCGCCGGCCAGGAGCCGATCCTGGAAACCACGAAGTACGACGGCGAAGGCGTCTTCATTTCGTGGGATCAAAATCAGGGCATATTTGCCTTCAACGCTCCCTCGGGCCGGGTGCGCGTGGGCCTGCCCGTGCTCGAAGCGCTCGCCGCGCAATTCAAGAAACAAAAGATCCAGAAGGCGCTCTTCCGCGCCGAGCTCTACCTTCCGCAGAGTGGAGACGTAAAGCGGCTGGGCATTTCCGACGTCATCCGCGTCTCCTTCAGTGGCGCCCCGGAAGAAATCGCATCACTGAAGATCGCCGCCTTTGACGCGATCATGCTCGATGGCAAGGATCTTCGGGCAAATCAGGAGAATTTTCGTGAAACTTGGAATCTCCTGGAGCGCATCTTTGGCACGGACGAGGCCTCGCCGTTCCATCGCGTTGCCGGGTCCGTCGTTTTGGAAAAGGAACTCAGCAAGGTCTTTGCCGATCGCGTCGCCGCCGGCCACGAAGGCATCGTCGTGCGGCGCCTGCAGCGGCTCGACAATGCCAAGATCAAGCCGCACGTCACCATCGATGCTGTGGTCGTCGGCTATGTCGAAGGCGAATTTGAAGGCAAATACGGAGTCACTTCGCTCCTCACCGCCCTGAACTATCCGGAGAAGGAAAATGGCCGCATGCTACTCCAGACCTTCGCGCGGGTCGGCTCCGGCTTCAGTGATCAGCAGCGCGAGGAATTGCTCCGCACCTTCTCACCGCTGGCCACCGCCGCGCCGCTGGCCATGACGGACTCCGACGGCCGCACGGTGCACTTCGTCAAGCCGGTCCACATCGTGGAATTGCACGGCGAAGACCTCGTGACGACAAGCAGCAAGGATAAGGAAAACCGCACCCAGCTTTTCGCCGTCGACGGTGGGGACTATGAGTTTCTCGGGTTGATCCCCTTTCCTCGGCTGACTTTTGCCACCTTCGCCACCATGCGGGCCGACAAAGCCGTCGGCACAGGCGGAGCGCGCATCGAGCAAGTGGTTCCCAACGTGCAAAAGCCGCAATGGCGGAAGGAGGAAAAGCGCGCCGTGGAAATCCTCACGCGGGAAGTCTATGTCAAGGGCGACGCGGTGCGAAAACTTGTCATCGTCAAGACGGCCGGCGAGCCGGCGACGCCTTTTGTAGTCTATTGGACCGATTTTTCGGCCAAGCGGAAAGACCCGCTGAAAGTCACAACTCAGTGCGCCTTTACAGAAAATCGCGCACGGGACTTGGCAAAGCAACTCGTGGCCGAGAATGTCACGAAAGGCTTTGTGTTGTGGAAGCCGGGCGAGGGCGCTGCGGCTCCGACAACTGCGACTGCGGCTGCGGCCGAAACACCAACTGGAGATGCTCCCGCAGAACCGGCGAAGCCAAAGCGAGCGGCGAAGAAAAAGGAGAAGGCGTAGAATTGAACACTATAAACCGGGTGCAAGATGACGAATCCGGCGGGCCAATCGATCCCTCGTGACGAATCTCCGATTCGTCACGAGAATCATTTGTGGCGCAGGGATTGTTAGTTTATTACTCTCAAGTTATAAGTAGGCGGGACGCTGCCCCCGCCGCGACCCGCGCGAGGTAAGAATACCTCGCCTACATTGTCCCGCATTCGTTCACGGTTGAGCGGAGAAGCTTCGCTCAGCGCCCGACTCGCCGTCCGCCCGGTTCCACCTCCTGCCCGTCTTCATCCGTACCCAAGGCCTGGTAATACCCATTGGAAAACTTCGCGAAGAAGTTATTCGCATTGAAGGGGAAGCGTTGGGTTAACCCGATAGCCACCAGATTCTCCTCCGGGTCGATCTGGCAATACGTCGACGCGGCTCCGTACCAGCCAAATTGGCCTTCGCTGGTCAGGATCGAGCTGTGCCCGAGCGACGTCGTGACTTCCACGCCGTAGCCAAAACCCTTTCGATCGCTCAATCCATGAACCGTCGGCGGCTCCGGATCGAGATGATTTGTCGTCATCAGCTCCACCGTCTTGCGGCCCAGGATGCGTTTGTGATCAAGCGATCCGCCATTCAGCAGCATCTGCGCGAACCGTGCAAAATCGTCCGCCGTGCTGAATAGACCTGCCCCTCCGCTCTCCAGGCTGCGTCCGGCTTCCGGCCACACGTTCAGCATCGGTTGCGCCTCGCGCAGCTTTCCATCCGGCCCGAGTTCGTAGGTCTTCGCCAAACGGTTCATTTTCTCCGCTGGCACACTGAAGCCAGTGTCGCTCATTTGCAGTGGATTGAAGATGCGCTCCCGCAGATACGCTCCGAATGATTTGCCCGAGACCCGCTCGATCAGCGCGCCCAGGAGGTCGAAGTTGATTCCATAATAAAATGCTTCGCCCGGCTGATTTTTCAGCGGCACATGCGCCGCTTTTCTTACGAAATCCGACAGACCCGTGCTCTGAAAAAGCTGCGCATCCTTATAGATTTGGCCAAACGCCTTATCATCCAGGAAATCGTAGCCGAACCCGCTCGTGTGTGTGAGCAGATGCTGAATTGTCACCGGCCGACTCGTCGGCTCTAATATGGGCGCCGATGCCGTGCCACCCGTCAGGACCTTGAGGTCCTTGAGCTCGGGCAGATAATTTGCCACCGGATCGTCGAGATTGATCCGCCCATCTTCCATGAGTGTGAGCGTTGCGACAGCGGTCACAATTTTTGTCATCGAGTAGACGCGGAAGATCGTATTGCGCTCGATCGGCAGCTTTTTTTCCAGGTCGCGATAGCCCGTGGCATAGATATCGGCGATGTCGCCATCATGGGCAACCAGTGTGATCAATCCCGCCAGTTGCCCTTCGCTCACGAACCGATCCAGCGTCTTATGCATCACTTGCAGCCGCGCTGCGTCAAAGGTCGCGTCATCGCGCTCGGCGTCCGGCAAGGGCTGTCCCAAGACGGTTGATGCGGCGCAAAGGGCCAATGGGAGCAGCAGAGATTTCATCGAACGGATCATTTTTCGGAGCGGAGACGCTGCGCCGTCTTCTCCGCCTCAGCCGCGCGGGTGAGCGCGATGCTGAAACGCGCCGGGAAGCGGTGCATTTGTGGGTGGTGTTGATTGGGATCGGTCCAGCCCGGCCGGCCGAATCCGAAAATGGCCATCTCATTCAGGCCGCCATCGGCGTCCCGATTGTATGGCCAGGAAACATAACTATCGATCGGGCTGTCGTCCTGGTGATTGACCATAACGAGGGCGTACGGCGAGGCATTGGCGCCGATGGCTACCCAGGGTGTGCGTTCTGCCCACGGCTCGCTCAGTGGCGTGCGGCGGCCGCCTGGCCGCAGCGCATAATCCTCCTCCGGCTTCAGCTCCCCATCCGGAGTGCCTTCATAGATGAACCAAAACCCTTCGCCGCCGCTTTTGTAAACCGTGAAGGTCGCGGACTCTGGATAGATATCCCAGTCTCCCGAGGCGTCGCCATTCTTCGTCTCCGAGTGAATCCGCACGTGTCCAGGCTCCTGCAAGGCCAAAACGCTCGTGAACCAATTGTCATTCACATACTGACCGAAACCATAGCCACAGTGGAAATACTTCACGGGATGCCCGCACTTCGGCAATCCGCGGTATTCCCCCTTCGACTGCCCGCCCGGCTTATAGGAAATCCAGTCGTGACCGGCCGGGTCGAGAATGCTCGCAAAACCCGCGCCGCGCTTGCCAAACAAATAGGTGGCCGACGTGGTTTCGATCCGGAAACAGTCCATGTCCGTGAATAACACGGTGTCGGAAACCCGAATGCTCTCGGCCGGATTTGCGTCGGCCTTGGCCGTTGCCGCCGGCGTTGGCGGCAGGTCTTGGATCCACTGTGCCAGAGCGGACAGGATCGGCTGCGGAGCATCGCCGAGGGCCACGGGCGGCATGCGAAAGTTATCTGTGCGGTTGAGTCGTTGAAAAAGTGCAGACGTCTGAGGGCTTCCGGGCGTCACCACTTTTGCCCCCGCGATCCCGAGATCGCCGGAGATGAGCGGGCCATCGATGATATTCTGCGCCGCCAGTGGTGTAGAGAGACGCGCGTCGAAAACTCCCCTCCCCAGACCGCCCGGCCGATGGCAGCTCGCGCAATTTACATCCAGATAGGACCGCACCCGGTCTTCCGTCGAAGTCGAAACATCGTCCGTGCGGGCCAATTTCGGCGCCTGCGCCACCTGTTCCGGCGTGAGCGCCGCATCGAACCAGCCGCGTTCGCTCCAGGCAGCCAGTTGATTTTGTTTCTGTCCGGATTGCGTGTCAGGCGCAGTGCAGTTGATTTGGCGGGCGTTCACTGGCAAGGCGAAGCCCAGCGCCAGCGTGTCGAGATTCAATTCCGCTTCCGCGGCCGGCGTGAACCACGTCTGCCCATTGACCCCGGGAATTGGATTGATCGCTGCGTCCTTCGTCATCGCAGCGCCTTTCCCATCGGCTCCCCAATGGTACGCCGCCGCTCGCGCCGTTCGCGGACCGGTAAGCCAGAAGATCTGCGTCTCCAGCGGCGCGCCCGTGGAGTCGATCTCGAAATGTTGAATGACGATGGCGCCCTTGGGAAACTTCCATTCGCCGTCCGCAGAGTAACTTAGATGCCCACCCGTCGGGAGAGCAATCCAGCGGCGCGAGCGGACGCCCGACTGCCAGGGCGGCAGATTGATTTCAAATTGAGTAAACCTGGCCTCGGGAATTAGCGGCGTGAGCTTGGCGAAAAGCCCCGTCTCCGCCAATGTCGCCGGAAATTCGCTCACTTTTGCCGCGGCCACAGCATCGAAGCGAATCCGCACCAGCGAACCGGTGCGACCTTTGAAATTCTTTCCATCGCGCCAGATGGTCCCGCGATTGAGCACGAGCAATGAGCCGCCCGGCTCGACCATGAGCGAGACGGGATTTTCCAGGCCACGCGCCAGGTTCGTGACGTTATTCTGCGGCGCTTCGGGATCCAGCGCCTTGATCCAGCCGACGGACCAATCGGCAAAGAGATACTTGCCACGCCACTCTGTCGGAAAGGCCCCGGCGGCCGTCGGTTGCTTTGGATAGAAAATGCCGCCCGAGATGCAACGGCCGATCACCGGAGGGTACGCATGCAGCGGATTGTGGAAGCGCCCATCCTTCGAAAAGCCCTCGGCCTCCGGCCAACCATAGTTTCCGCCCGGCAGGATCTCGTCGATTTCTTCCCACGACGACTCGCCCACATCGCTGGCGTAGAGCCGCGCGGTCTCGGCTTGTTGCGCCAAGCCGAAAGGATTGCGCATGCCAATCGCCCAGATGCTGCGATATTTGCCGGTGGTTTTGTTATAGTAAGGATTGTCCTCGGGAATCGAGCCGTCGGGATTGAGCCGCAGGATCTTCCCTTGCAGGGCGGTCAGCGATTGCGAGAGCCGACGGTCGGTTTGTTCGCCCAGGCCCACATAGAGTTTGCCATCCGCGCCGAAACACAGCGGCCCGCCCTGATGTCCCGCCGGCACTTCGCCGCCGAACTTTCCCTGATCGTCTCCCTCCAGCAGAATCTTTTCGCTCGCCGGATCGACCGTATTTCCCGTCATCGTGAAACAGCTGATCACGTGATGAACATTCGGCGTCTTTGCCACGTAGAGCACAAAGATTTCTCCCGTCCTTGGAAACTCCGGTGACAACGCCACGCCGATGAGCCCGCGCTCCCAATACGTATCCAGGCGTGCGGAGAGATCCAGCGCCGGCTCCGGCAAAAACGCCCCATTTTGAAAGACCCGCAGCGCGCCCGTCTGCTCGACGACCAAGATGCGCCCGTCCGGCGCCACCGCCATGGCCACGGCGGAATCGATGCCATCGGCCAGGCGCTCCGAAACAAAGCCCGCTGGCAGCTCGAGCGCCCTGGCCTCAAACGCGGAAAATGCACCGAAGGTCAAGCCTCCGAATGCCGCCAGGCATCGGCACAATGTCCGGAGTATGGGAGACAAGAAGTAGCCAGAATTCACAACAGAAGAAACAAACAAGGGATGGAACGGGAGGAAAGAGACAAAATATTAACGAACACCCGTCCCTGCGCCGGAGGGCGCAGGACTGGTTTTCTTCACATTTCGCAACAGGCGGATGAACGCTGGGCGTGGATTAGTGCAGCTCGCTCAGAAGCCGGCGACGATATTCCGTCGGGCAGGAGCGCTTCATGCGGCGGAAACACCGGTTGAAGCTCGCGAGATTGCTAAAACCGCAGGCATACGCGGTTTCCGTAACATTCAGCTCGCCCTCGCTGAGCAGCCGGCAGGCGCGGCCCACGCGCAACTCCGACACGAAATCGTGAAAATTCTTCCCTGTATGCCGCTTGAAATACCGGCTGAAGGCGCTCGGGCTCAGATGCGCCAGCGATGCTGCGTGATCCCGAGAAAGCGGTTCCTCGAGGTTATCGTGGATGTAGCGGCACACCCGCGTCACGCGCTCGCTCTCGCTTTGCGTGGGGGCCGACGAGGTCGTAAAGCCCGACGACGCAATGGGCTCGAGATCGCTCTGCGGGGCCTCGGCCAGGACGTGAAGGATCTGCAGCATGCTCATCAGCCGCTTGAAGCCCTGTTGTTCGGCCAATTCCTTCAGCAACTCCGCCGCGCGATCCCGCGTGCGCCCGGTCACGGTCAATCCGGTGGAAGAATGGGCCAGAAACCTAGCGATTTCCCGCATCTCCGGCTGCTTCATGAATTCCGGTCCGAGAAAATCCTCGCGGAAATGTACCACCAGCGCATGGACGCCAAGCTTGGAGCGAGAGTGCGCTTCGTCATTGCGCCAGAGGTGCGGGATGTTCTGGCCGAGAAAGGAGAAATCGCCGGCGCGCAGCGGTGTGATGTTGTCGCCGACGATGCGATAGCCGGCGCTCTGGAGCACCAGACCGAGCTGGTACTCCGGGTGGAAATGCCACGAGCAACCGTACTGCTCACGACGGATCTCTTCGAACTGAAAGGAGGCGCTCGCGGAAGGAAGCACCTGGTGATACCGCGCCCGCGAATGCGGCGCAGCGACCGGAGCAATGTCAGGGGGAGGCAACATGCGTGTCATGAAAGCTTTTCTCTCTCCGCATGCTCCTGGGCGCAAGGTAAAGGTGGTTCAACGACACGAAACGCAAAGCACTTGGCGCCGGGCGCACAATCCGTGTCATATCCGCCCTTCGCTTTGACAAATTTCGCCATCGCCACCACGCCAAATCTCTGCTTTTCCAAGTACCTCCATGCCTGTTTCGTCACCATGAGCTCGAGCGATTTCGACCCTTCCACCATGACTCACGCCCAGCTCGAAGAGGCTCTCGATCTGTGGTGGGCGCTCCCCGGCGTCCTGGCCGGCATGCCTATGCCGCAGCTGCACCGCAGCCGCCGCGACCGCCCCGGCGCGCCGCTTGGGGCCTTTCGCGATGATCTCCCGCTTCTCGCCGCCGCGGGCATCCACTCGGTCGTCACCCTGCTCCAGATCCCCGGCGACACCGCCGTCTTTCGCGCGGCCGGGTTCGAGCACTTGCTCATGGCCATTCCAGACGGCTACCCGCCCAGTCTGCAGCAATTCATCACCTTCTTGCGATTCATGCGCGAACAGCGCGCCCAGGGCCGCGTCACCGCCGCCCACTGCGCCGCCGGACTCGGCCGCACCGGCACCGTGCTGGCGGGCTATCTCATTGCCGCCGGCGAAAATCCAAAGAACGCCATCCACCGCATCCGCGCTGCTCGCCGCGGAGCCATCGAGACTCCCGACCAGGTGCGCTTTCTCTACGATCTCGCCGACGCGCTGCCGGAATCCGAGCGCGTCCGCGACCTGAAATAATCCGTGGAGCTGTCATAACTTGCGGAAGTTGCGCGCTTTGCGGAAAAAGCCGTTGACAGCTTACCTTGCCGCCCGTACCCTCCGCCCACTTTTCATCAAGAGTGGCTGAGGGACTGGCCCGTCGACGCCACGGCAACCGCTTCGTTTGCAGCTCGGGAATCCTCCTGGAGCGGCAGACAAAGGACCAGGTGCCAAATCCAGCTCCGAGAAATCGGGGGAAGATGATTGGGACCATCGCCGCTCGTTTACCCGGGCGGAGGACTTCCGGACTCGTCTTCACGCCTCACCCGCAGGGTGTCGAAAGCACCCGCAGGGGGCCCATCCCGGGCTTGATGAAAGGCCAAATCATATGGACAAACCATCGCCTTTCTTCAGCAATCTCAAGTGCCGCGAGTGCGGACGCCTCTACCCGAAACAGGCCATCCACGTCTGTGACTACGATTTCGGCCCGCTCGAGGCCGCTTACGACTACGCCGCGATCCGCGCCGTGCTCACCCGCGAGGTCATCGAATCCCGCCCCAAATCCATGTGGCGTTACCGCGAGCTGCTGCCGATCGATGGCGAGCCCACGGTCGGCCAGCAGGTCGGCTTCACCCCGCTGGTCAAGGCCGACCGCCTCGCCAAGGCGCTCGGCGTGCGTGAGGTCTGGGTGAAGAACGACACCGTCAATTACCCCACCCTTTCCTTCAAGGATCGCGTTGTCTCCGTCGCGCTCACCCGCGCCGTGGAGCTTGGCTTCAAGGTCGTGGCCTGCGCCTCCACGGGCAATCTCGCGAACTCTGTCGCCGCCAATGCCGCCAGCGCCGGCCTGAAGAGCTACGTCCTCATTCCCGCCGACCTGGAGCAGGGTAAAGTCCTCGGCTCGCTCGTCTATGGCACGGAAGTCATCGGCATTCATGGCGCATACGATCAGGTCAATCGTCTCTGCTCCGAAATCGCCGGCAAGTACGGCTGGGGCTTCGTGAACGTGAACCTGCGGCCCTACTACGCCGAAGGCTCCAAGACCATGGGCTTCGAAATCGCCGAGCAGCTCGGCTGGCGGCTCCCGCAGCACACGGTCGCCCCCATGGCCTCCGGTTCGTTGCTCACGAAAATCCACAAGGCTTACAAGGAATTCACCCAGCTCGGCCTCGTCGCCGACACGCCCTTCAAGGTCCACGGCGCCCAGGCCACGGGTTGCGCCCCCATCTCCCATGCCTTCAAGCGTGGCTCGGATATCGTCAAGCCCGTACCAAAGCCCGAGACGATCGTTAAATCCCTCGCCATCGGCACCCCGGCCGATGCCTACTACGCCATCCATGCGATGAAGCAGACCGGCGGCAGCGCGGAGGACGTCACGGATGAAGAAGTCGTCGAAGGCATCCGCCTCCTCGCCGAGTGCGAAGGCATCTTCGCCGAGACCGCCGGCGGCGTCACCACCGCCTGCACCCGCAAGCTCATCGCCTCCGGCGCCATCCCGGCGAACGACAGCGTGGTCCTCTGCATCACCGGCCACGGTCTCAAGACGCAGGAAGCCATCCTCGGCAAATGCGGCGCGCCGCGCCTCATCAAGCCCAGCCTTCGCGAATTCGAAGAAAATATCTATAGTCAGGATGGCGCTTCCCTCGCGACCGTCGAACAATAATCTCCTCCCTCCCGATCCCTACCATGCCTAGCATCCGCATTCCCACTCCGCTCCGTAAACTCACGAACGAACTGGAAGTCATCACGACCTCCGGCTCGACCATCGGCGAGGTCATCGAGAACGTGAACGCCGCCTATCCCGGACTCAAAGAACGCATCTGCGACGAGCAGGGCAACGTCCGCCGTTTCGTCAATATCTTCGTCAACGATGAAGACATCCGTTTCCTCGAGGAAAAGGCCACGCCCGTGAAAGAAACCGACGAGATCAGCATCGTTCCGGCCATCGCCGGAGGCTAGTCGCTGGTCGTCTCTGCTTCGACTTGCCATTCCGCACCGTCTCGACTTACTCGCACTCGTATCTATGGAAGAAAAAACGCGCCTGTGGCTGATGTTTCCGTCGCGTCTCATCACGCGCCCCGTCATCTGGGAACTCAGCAAAAACTTCACCTTGGTGACCAACATCCGCCAGGCCAGCGTGACCGATGAAGTCGGCATCGTCTCGCTATCTCTCTCGGGAGAACGCGAGGAAATCAAGAAAGCGATCGATTGGCTGGAAGAGCTCGGCGTGAAGGTCGAGCCGGTGGAGATCAATACAATCGAAGGGTAGCCAAATCGCGCCGCGCCTCATAAAGGCGCGGCCCCTGGAGTTTTGCAAACTGCAGCGGCAAATAGCGGCAAATGCGCGCTCCGTATCGCTAGCAGCGTCTCGTCACTGATGCGCGGAAGCATTCCGTAGAGAGCAGAGCGTTCTGCTATATTCTTCCGCGCCGAAGAGGCCCTCTCGCGCCCCAAAAGGGGCTCCGCAACCTACCCTGGGATTTCGATTTATATATCAGTCTACCCCAAATGGGGTTACTGATCTCTTAGAGGTAGGCTAACGCCCCCATTTTGAATGGATTCGACCGCCACGGCGCTGAAAGTGGACGGCTTCATTGCTTGTCGAGCGTGACGTCATCGCTCGTTCCAAATTTCTTGTCGGGACCGGCCGACGTGATCTGCCAGCCCTCTCCATCCGATGCTCTTTCAAATCGAAAAAGCGTCTTCCAAAAATCGACTGGTTCTCCAGACGAATTCATATCTTGATCCCTCAGCTCTAAAAAGACAATGCCGCGAGGGTTCTTGCCACGGAGCACGGTGGTTATGTCTTTCGGGCTTCCCGAGGGAAACGCGCCATACTCTTCCTTGTACAAGCGCAAGGAACTATCGAAAGTCCGAATCAGCTCGCGCGCCTCGGTCCTCGGAGCGGTTTTGCTCGGGACGTTAATGTAGGGAAATAGAAGCGCAAGGGTCAGCAGAAAGACCAGAACGCCTGCGCTCCACTTTAAAAGGGTCATGCTCTTAGCCTTCATCGGAATCACTAGTCGGATAGTCTTCACCTGCCAACAAACCCAAACCCTACCCCACAAAAACTTCCGTTCGATTATCCAGGCGTTTCGAAAAATCCAGCGGATCACCCACGCCGACGTCGCCTTTGCCGACTTGGTAGGCCCACACCTGGAAATAGGACAGGAACGCGCCGCCGTAGATCGTGGAGAAGGCGCCATCCACCGCATCGTTCCCACAGGAGACCTTGATGCGCCCTATCCGGGGGACATTGAAACGCGCGTCGAAGGTGTGCCATTGCCCCTCGAGAAACACTTCCGCGTAGGCATGGAAATCCATGTGATTTTCGGGATCGGGAAAGCCGATGTCCGGCAGGTGGCCGGTCACATACCGCGCGGGGAGATTGAAGGTGCGGCAGAGCGCGACGAGGGTGTGCGCGAAATCCCGGCAGACTCCGTACCCGCGCTGCAAGACGTCCCAGGCGGTGATTTCCGGGCTGCCGGAACCAAAGCGATACTCGATGTTTTTGTGCAGCCAATCGCAAATCGCCCGCACCCGCGGCGCGCCGTTTTGGACTTTGCCAAATTTCTCCCACGAAAAAGCATTGAGCCGATCTGAATCGCAGTAACGGCTGGGCAGCGTGTACCGGAGAAGTTCCGGTGAAAGCGTATCGAGATTCGGCGGAGGCGCGCCCGGCGGATGAAATTCCGGGGTAGAAGAAACAGCCACCAGCGCATCGTGCCGGATTTCCGTAACTCCAGGGCTCAATTTCACCCGGAACATGCCATTGCCATGGCTGTCGAAAAACTCCTCAGATGGCAAATTTGCGCCAAACGAGAGTTTCTCTTCCTGGATGCATTGATCGAGAGTCGTTCGCGGTCGGATGTTGAGCAGCAATACGGCGCCCGTCGGGCTGTCGTACTTGAGGCTGCATCCCACTCGCACTGTGATGTTTAATTTAGTCGGCACTCCTATGGTATCTGCTCCGGCGCCGCAGAGTACCGCCTCGGCGGCGAAAAAACGAGCGATTCTTTCGAGTATTCGCGGCGAGACACGCTGGATTCATGACCGCTTGACTGATCGTGATGGCAGTCCGCGAAGTTCTGCGAGACCTGATATCTCCGACCTGACCGCCTGCAACGGCGCCCAAGGCACCCGGATTGGTCTTGTGGTTTTAGACTTTTGCTTTGCTCGTTTCCGGTCGCAAATCCGCCCCATCTGAATACCCATGCGAGCGTTCGGGCTGTAAGTCCGGTTCTTCTTCGTACCCGGTGGCCGAGCCCTGAGATTCGTTCTCACTTTGCGTGCTTTCGTTGTCGCCGGGTCTCGAATTCCCATCGGGCGCGGGCGTCCTCCCTTCCTGCGCGCGCTCCGGCTTTAGTCCCTCCCCGTCAGTGTACCCTTGCGCGCGCTCCGGCTTTAATCCCTCCCCGTCGGTGTACCCCTGCGCGCGCTCCGGCTTTAATCCCTCGCCGTCGGTGTACCCTTGCGAACGCTCCGGCTTTAATCCCTCGCCGTCGGTGTACCCTCGGGCGCGCTCCGGCTTAATTCCTTCGCCGCCGGTGTACCCTTGGGCACGCTCAGGCTTAATTCCCTCACCGCCGGTGTACCCTTGCGGGCGTTCGGACTGGGGGACTGGTTCTACTTCTCCATGCCCGGTAGCCGAACTTTGCCCTTCCTTCTCACTTCCAGCGCTTTCACCGGCTTCGTTTGCCGCAGGCTGGTCCGTGCGCACTTCAGCCGTCGAGGGAGCATCCGAGACCACATCCTCCGCAACCTCGTTGTTCGCCACCGCCGCACTCCCATGCGTCTCAGCCTCCACTTCCTGGTCGGCGCCATCCTCTTCGTTCAGGTTCTTTTTCTCCTTTTGTAGACCTTTCGCGATCAAATCCATCGTTGCATCCGTGGGATCCGAAGCGGACTCGAAGCGATTCGCGCGCTCCGTCGCCGCGGCATCCAAGCCCGCTCTCTTGCCAGCGAGTTTCGTCTCCAGCTCGCTTCGCATTTTGTCCTTTGCGCTCTTTTGCTCCGTGTTTCCACCGCCAGAGTTCAAGAATTCCTTCGTACCCAGCTTCCTTTTTTCGTCTTTTTTTGCTTCTTTGACATCCTTCCCGTTCATTCCCGCCTGGATATCGAGAAACTGCACTTTCGTGCTCGACAACTTCCCCGAAGGGCCTGCGCCGATTTTTGCCAGGGCGCTTTTCGCCGTGTCGATCGAAGCCAGGGTCTTGGAAACATCGGCTGTTGGATCGTCTGCCAGTTTCTCGATCATTGCATCCTGCAGTTTGATAAGGCGGTCGTAGACCTCGGCCGCTTTTCCTTCGAGATCCTTCCCGTTTGCGTCGACCCATTGCTGGTCGATCAAGGCGCCTTTCTTCATCAGCGCTTCCACGCATTGAATCATGTGCACGACGCCAGGCTTGTAGTGGCCGCTCAGATTGGTAATCTTCGTAATCAGACCGCTTTCCACTCTGACCGAACCGGCGCTCGCAACTTCAGCTCCGCCCAGCATGGTGGAATGATGGATTCTTCCCGTTTGCGGCTGCTCGATGCCGAGAGAATTGACGCCCATTTTATGGGTATCCACTTCATGCGGGGTAAACGCATACATTTCGCCGTCTTTGGCATCCATGACGAATTCCGTATGCGCCCTCCCACTTTGCACATATTGGCCCGTTGCATTCACCATCATTCCGTCGGCGTCGATGCTCACCGCGTTTTGCGCTCTTTCCGCCTTGGAAAAGTACTTTGTAACAATCGCGTCTGATTCGTGCTTTTGCTGATACTCGGGGCTCTTTTCCCATTCGCGCTTTTCGTCCTCGTAGTCCGATTGCCGTTTCGCGAAATCCTCATCGGATTCGTCTGGCTTCCTTTTCGGCGCTTTCGGGGCGTCGGCGCTCAGATCCGCCCGCCAGCCAAACTTCTTGTCTTCGTCTTTATATTCCGCTCCCAAGGGCCGCGGACTGAAGCCCGCGGTGTTCAGTTCCCCTTGCAGCCCCACGATCGACTTATCGATTTTATTGAGCATGCTTTCCAACCCCCGGATGTCGTCCTCGCTCGCGTCTTCCTTTTGCAGCAAACGCTCGAGTTCTCCCGCAAGTTCCGCTTTTTTGTCGAGGACCTGCGCCATTCGCGCATCGTTGCGCAGGACATCCGGGTACTTCTTCACGGCGAGGCTCTTGAGCTCATCGCGACGTTCCGGCGTCATGCGCGCGATTTCCGGGAGCACCGGGCCGATTTTGAGAATTTTGATTCCGGAAAAGACCATCGCATTGGCATTGCGGGCGGCGATTTGCACGCCTTTGGCCAGGCAGCCCGGCGGCGTCCCTTTCGGGTCGATAACCAACTCGCCATCCTTGATCTGCATTTCGCCGCTCGACTTCGCCTTCTTTTTCGCCGTTGCCAGGATCGCTTTCTGGTCATCCAACGGAATTGCCCGTTTCTCGATCACGAGCGCCGGCTTTCCCTCCGCATCGGCTTCGCAAAAGAAATAGTGGAGCGATGCGTCGGGCTTCTGTTTGAGTGAATGGAACGCGTCGGAGAGTTTCATAGTGGGCCACCCTTTTGAGGTTTCGGGATCTCGAAAATAAAACCGCGGCCGCAGCCCAACGCTTTCGCTCCGACACGTCAAGTACAAACGTTCACGAAATCACCGTTGAACAACGTCGTTGGCCCGAGCTTTTTGCCGCCAGGCCCCTTGCGTCGGCGATGCCAGCGCACTGCGGTCTCGCGCAATATGTCCACTCGACTCGTTACCGGCGTCTATTCAGGATGCACAAGCCTCGATTTCGGCGCATAGTCTCGTCCCCGAATTCAAGTCAAGCCGCACACAAACGATGAGGAAATTCACATGGATCGAGAAGCAGATCCCGCCAATGAACGTATTTCCATCAGTCACCCCGAGCAAAACCGCCGTCCTTATCGCGTGTCTTTGCGTGCTCGTTGGTTGGGCACTTTTCGTTCTCATGCTGTTTTTCATGCTTGGTCTCTTCAATGCCCTCGCCGCGGGAATGCCATCCCGGACGCCTATATCGAACGCTGGGCTCGCGACCATCTTAGGCATTGGCGGCCTGCTTTCGCTCTGTAGTCTCACCTATTTCGTTCTCGCCCTCAGCCTGCGCTGCCCACATTGCACTTATCAGTTTCTCAAAAACCCCAAAGGGTTTGGTTCGACCGGCTTCTCCTATCATCCAAGTTGCCCTCGGATTCGCGGCTTTAATCCGTGGAGTTATCAAATCACACGCTTTCTGCGCTCACGCCGCATGCGCTGCATCAAATGTGGCGAAGAGCTTTTCCATGCCCCGCAACTCCCTGAAGTATGATCCGCGACAGACTGCGCATTGCCGGCGCCCTTGCTCAAAGTATAACGCGCGGGAGACTGCTTCTTGCCTGCGCCTTGTTTGTCATCTGCTCGGTCCCCTTTTACACGACCGGAGTCGCCACAAATTGCGGTGGCAACTCTGCGGCGCTCGCTCAAGTTAGCCAAATCGCGGTCATTGCCCGCGTCGGGTCCATGGATGCGCCTGACCATTTGTTTTATTTCAGCAAGGCCAATTCCAGGGAACTTGACCAACTCTCGGAGCTCGGCCAAACATTTTGGCTGCATGGCGCGCATTTTCTTGTCTCCACTTCTCCGGTCTCGGAAAACGAACCTCAGCCCCGTCGTGTCATCGTCGTTTGCGACACCGCATACCGCAATGTCCCTCAGCGCCGCTTCGGTTCGGCCCCGCCAACCCACGCCGCGGGCTTCGCCGACGGCAGCTGCGGCCTTATTTCCACGACGGAATTCGCAAAGCTGGACCCCGCGTCCTTAGTCCCGCTTGACAAGGTGTATCCGCCAACCCAGCCACGCGCCTCAACGCCAGACTGACATACTCGGGAAACTCCGTCGCGGGAGACCTTTAGATCCATGTCTTTAAAGATCGCCCATCGGAGCCTCTCCAGCGTTCTTCTCTGGCCGATTGCAAAAGCCCTTTCTTCCCTTGCCGGCTCGGTCCTGGAGTCAATATTTCGCGACGCGCGAGCGCTCAATGGGACGGACGTTTTCGGAATCAACGTTGCTGGCCGGGAGGAAGATATCCGCCTTATTTCGAAGGCTCTCAGCGTATTGAAATGTCAGGATGCCGCACGATTCCGGATGGTCACTTCGACGATCCGTCAAATCGCATTTATCGATCAACGTTTTTCGCGCGCTCATTTTTGCTCCGAGACGATTGTTCTCCCATTTGAGAACGATCCGGACTATCGATTTTTGGCCAGCTGCCTCGTATTTTGGGCAGTTCAAATCAACCTCCTCTCGCGTTTCAAGCGATATGAATTGCTCTGCCGCTGCAGCCGAAAATATTTGATTGACCTGCGTTTGCAACTTGTCGCCATGCGACGGATCGGGTGCTCGGGATTATCGATTTGGGAGGTCGAACAAACAATCGAATTCTATTTAGCGCGAAAGCATGTTCGCAATAGAAGATCCAGAAATGAAACGCTCGCATCCCGTCCGACTCACCCGATGCCCCACTGGCGCGCGCTTTTGCTCATCTATCGACGGTTGAATGTGGAATTGCCGGCTAGTCAAGGCGCGGCGCGATTTCAACATGAGTTGACCGAAGCGGAAATTGCCAATGCGACCCGTTCGTTTGCCGCCCTCCCGGAGTTGGTGGAAAGGCTTTCCAATCAGGAAACGAGTCTTTGCTACGACGTGCGAATCGTAGAAGGCGCCCTCACTTCGTTGAATGGCCACGTGGATCACGGGCTTTATCCCTGGCTTTCGGACACTTGGAAGGAGTTGGAAAGTGTCTTCGCCTCGCGCACCTACGATTCGGTCTTCGTATTTTGGCCCCAGACCGACTTCACCGCGAACGCTCGCGTGCCAGGTGAATTCTGGGGACTGGGCGCCGGTCCGGACGAGTCGACAAATGGAGCGACCTTCGCGGTGGTTGGCAATGCGCCACTGTCGAGCTGGGACACTCCGGTCGTCGGCGAAGTCTGGCTCCATGAATGGCTTCACGGGGTCTGTCGAATTTTCGAAGCGCGCGGCTACACGATGCCGGAGCATGATGCCGACGCTGGCGGACGCCATGGCTACATACAGTCGCCGACTACCGGTTGGACCGACTTCTATCGCGATCTGATGACCGGTCAGGTTCTCGAAGGAAATGAACGCACCGGCATTCCACCAGAGGCGTGGCGCGGACATTCACGCATCTGAAACGAGACCTTGAGACGCGGGAGCATGGTTCAGCCGGCATCCGGATCGACGGCGCGAGGAGTTCCGCAAGGACGCACTTCCTTCACAAACTTCATCACGGAATTCAGTTTTTGAATTGACGGATTCAGTTTCATGACCTCTTATTCACCAATCAGGACATGCATCCGCCGTCCCCCAGTCCCAAAAAGCTCGTTTCAAAGTGCCCTTTCTGTGAAGGACGCCTGGAAGTTCGGCGACTGGGTTGCTGCGATTGCGATACGACCATCGATACCACCCTGCCGATCCCGGCGCTCTTTCGCCTTCCGCTCGATCTCCAGGCCTTCGTCCTGACCTTCCTCCGTTGCCAGGGTAAGATCCGGGACGTTGAGAAGGAATTGGGCATCTCCTACCCGACCGTCTGCAAACGGCTCGATCAGGTAAATGTCCTGCTCGGCAATCAAACCGCGCCGCTCGACCGCACGAGCATTCTGGAGCAATTGGAGCGCGGGGAAATCACGGTCCAGGAGGCGACCCAACTTTTAAAAGAAGCCTAGTCTTTCGAAACGTTCCAACCCCCGCCACCGCCAATGCCTTTTCACATCACCTTTCCAGTTGAATTTTATTTCCTGCTGGCCGGAATGTCGGCTGTCGTCTCCTGGTTCTTCTATCGCCGCTACGCCGCCATGTCACGCGGCGGAGCCTGGCTGGCATGCCTCGGCACGCTGTGCGTTGCGGCCGGACTCGTCATCCGTCGGATTCCGGGCGAACATGATATGTGGGGCGATGGGCGGCAGAGCTTTTATTGGTCGAATCTCTGCGTTGTTCTTCTTTGTCTATTTGGCGTGCCCTTTGTCGTCCGGCTGTGGGGAAAATGGATGGGAGGGCGGGCCACCGAAATCGAACGGCAGCCCGGCGCGGCCTCCTGGCGAGCTTGGTTGGCTGGCCGACATGTGATCTACAGCATCTCACTGGCAGCGCTCGCCTACCAGGGCTGCAATATTCCGCTAGGGATAGGCCTCCTGATCCTGATAAGCGCGCTGGCGCTCTATCCTGCCATCCAGGCAATCGCCCAGTCGGGCTCCGCACCTGCGTCGCCCGCTTTCATCCGACCCATCTCTGCGGAGCGTGAGAAAGTTATGGACCTACTGGCCGCGGGACGAATCACCGCGGAAGAATGCGCGGAACTGCTCAATGCCCTGGGCGCTTCGGCTACGGTGGAATCGACGCGCAGCACGAAGGTTGATTCGCCGCAACGCCTGGTGCTCATCGGCGCCGGAGCGCTGTTATTCAGCTTTTTCCTGCCCTGGTTTGTCATTGATCCGCGCCAGGAAATGACCCGAACGCTCAACGGGATACAAATTCCCGCGATGGCAAACGTGATGAGTCAATTGGAAGGCGTCACGCAACAATGGATGCCAGGCAGCTCGAGCCTGTGGGTGCAACGCATTTCCGGCGGCGATGTGAGTCACGGACTCGGCTGGTTCGCGCTGCTCTTTGGCTTGCTTGCGGCCACTGCGCCATATCTCGCGCGTGGACTGGAGGAAGGCGCGCTGCGCACACTGCGATTCTGCGCGCTCGCCGCCGGCAGCTTCATCGTGGTCTATCTCCTCTCGCAAAACGGCCATTTCGCCAGCTACGGCCTCGGTTTCGCCGCCGTGGGCTACGCTCTCGAATGGATCGGCATGCTCCAGCAATTTCGCGGCGCCCAACCTTCGGGGAGTCCGGCGCACGCCTGAGAAATGTTATTTCTGATCACTTACAGCTCCGCCAGCAGCCGTTTGTGAATGTTCCCAAAGCCTCCGTTGGAAAAGACTACGACCACGTCCGGCTCCTGCACGAGCGGCCGCAGGCGGGCGATGATCTCGTCCACGCCTTTTTCATAAAAGGCCGGCCGCCCTTTTGCGGCAATGTCCGCCACGACTTTTTCCGGGTTAAGGCGGTTCTCCTCCGGGAGTTGCTCCAGGCGAGCGACTTGCGCTAGCACCACTCCGTCTGCCTCCAGCAGCGCTTTGGGCAGTTCGTCCTGAAACACGGCGCGCCGCGTGGTATTCGACCGCGGCTCGAAAATCGCCCAGAGCCGGCGATGCGGATATTGGTGGCGCAATCCGCGCAGGGTCTGAGCAATGGCTGTCGGGTGATGGCCGAAGTCGTCCACCACCGTCACGCCGCGCACGATTCCCCGCACTTCCTGACGCCGCTTCACCCCTTCAAAGGAAGCCACCGCCGCTTTGATCGACTCCAGGGAAGCGCCGTAGAAGTGCGCCGCGGAGATCGCCATGGCCGCGTTGCGAATGTTAAATTCGCCCGGCATGTGCAGCACGAAGCGCGTGTCCAGCAGCGTGAACTCCGATCCATCGGCCTTCTGCACGACGTCCGAAATATGCCGCGCGGCATTCGGCGAGAAGCCAACTTCCACCAACTCCGCCCGGCAATCGCGCGCCACGTCGATGCAATTTGGATCATCACCATTGATCAGCACCATGCCATTTTCCGGCACGATATTCAGCATGCGCCGAAAGCTCGTCTTGATCTCGTTCAGATCGTGAAAAATGTCTGCGTGGTCGAATTCGATGTTATTCACCACGACCAGTTCCGGCAGGTAGTGGACAAACTTCGAGCGCTTGTCGAAAAAGGCGGTGTCGTATTCGTCCCCCTCCAGCACGACATGCTTGGAAGCATGCAGACTGCACCCCTGCGGCAGATTCTTCGGGATGCCGCCGATCATGTAGGCCGGCGCCATCCCCGCGCACTCCAGGATCCACGTGAGCATCGTGCTCGTGGTCGTCTTCCCATGGGTGCCGGTCACGACGAGATTGTGTTTTCCCCGCAGGAAAAAGTGCTTCAGCGTCTCGGGCAGCGAGAGATAGTAAAGTTTGCGATTCAGCACCTCCTCGACCTCGGGATTGCCGCGGGAGATGGCATTGCCCACCACGATGAGGTCGGCATTCGCGGGCAGATTCTCCGGGCGATAGCCGCGGCTGATCGTGATGCCCTTCTTTTCCAGAAAATCGGACATCGGCGGGTAGACCTCGTTATCCGAGCCCGTGACGACGTAGCCCTCGTCGCGCATGGCCGCGGCCACCGCGCCCATGGCGGTGCCGCAGATTCCCAGGAAATGGACGTGGCGGATATCGGACGGCGTCATGAATCGAAGTAAGGCGGTGCAGTGAAAGCGGCGAACCTACGAAGACCCCGCGCGAAGCGCAATGCGAAGCGCATCCCGACCGCCGGCAAAATTGCGGCCGCCGTCGCGGACAAGCGTGCCCAGCCGGCGCCGAACGAATTTACTGACAAAGACCATGCGCTGCCCCCTCTGCCAAAGCGAACTTTCCGATCCCGCGAACGGCTGCACCCGCTGCGACTGGACGCCCCGCAAAATCGGCCCTCCACCCGCCACCGTGCGGGACGATATCGCCTTCTGGCTCAGCCTCGCCCCGGGGCTCGGCCACCTCTACAAGGGCTATGTCCTCGTCGGAGGGCTCATCTTCTTCGTCATCGGCCCGGCCATCCTCGCGCTGGCGCTGGCGGTGCTGCCAACGACCCTGGGCCTCAGCCTCATTGTCCCGCTGGCGTTTGTCGCCTTCGTCATGCTCCACGCGTACCGGGCAAAGGATCACCGAAAGGAAACGATCGAAGCGGCCCGTCGGGCGGATCGCCTCCAGCCGGCGCATTGAAAGGAGCACGGGCATTCCTGCCCGTTCCAGACGCACGCCTATGTGCGTCCTGAATCCCGGAGGGTTGCGATGGCGGACTTCCCGCCGATGAAACGTTCGTGTTCCCAACGAGAAAAGCTCGGAAGTGCGGCAATGGTGATCGAAAGTGGCCACGGGCAGGAATGCCCGTGCTCCGTTCCGCTCCTTTAGTGATCCTTCGCCAGCTTCAGCGGCACAAATGCCTGATTGTGCGGAAACGCAAGAATGACCGGAGTGTCCGCTGCCGCATACGGCGATTTCCACGTGCCCGGATTCCCGTAAAGGAGAACGGCGCTTACCCCGATGGCAATGCTCCAGCACAGGATCGCTATTCCTTTCGGTGAAAGCAATTTACGGGTAATCTTATTGATGGCGCGAGGGAATTGAAACATCAATGTTCGCCGCAGGGAAAAGGCGGGCAGAAGATGAAACGGACTTTTTTGTCCGACATCAACGATCTCCCGGAGGCGACCGTCGTTTTACCAAGTCCCATGCTAATTGCGCCACTACCCAAACGGGTGGTTTCCGTTGAAATCGTTCACCACATTATTGCCAAAAAAACCCTTCCTTCCTCGACGAATGCGCTTCCGATGCTAGTGATCCTTCGCCAGCTTCAGCGGCACAAATGCTTGATTGTGCGGAAACGCAAGGATGACCGGGGTGTCCGTTGCAGCATAGGGTGATTCCCACGCACTCGGGTTTCCGCACAGGAGAACAGCGCTTACCCCGATGGCAATGATCCAGCACAGGATCGCAATTCCTTTCGGCGAAAGGGATTTATGCGCGATCGTGGCGATGGAGCGACGGAGTTGGGACATCGAAAAAATTCTGGCGGGGGAAATGCGGGCGTTGATGAAACGGGTTTTTCGTCCGCCGTCAACGTATCTTCCGCAGGGAATTCCCATTTCTAGCAAAAACGGCGAATTCAGCGCTACTACCCAAATTAGGTATTTCGGCTGACATCGTTCAATGCAGTCCCCGCAAAATGTCCTTTCTTCGCCGACCGGATCCGCCTTTTCATCATAGGCCATGAAGCCGCTCCTCGTTCGACGCATTGCCGCCATTTACGGGTTTCTCGGGGTTGCGCTGGGCGCCTTTGGCGCGCACAGCCTGAAGCCCCTTCTCGCCCATAATGAAACCTTCGATCAATGGAACAAGGCGGTGCTCTATCACCTCATCCACGCCGTCGCACTCCTGGCGGTGGCCTCTACGCCCCGAGAGCGAGCGCCGAAGGTTGCGGTGCTTTGCTTTGCCGTGGGGATCGCCATTTTCAGCGGGAGCCTCTATACGCTGGCGATCACGAATATACGGTGGCTGGGGGCCATCACGCCCTTTGGCGGTGTCGCTTTCCTTGTCGGTTGGGGCTGCCTGGTCTGCGCCAGTGATATGAGGGCGCCAAATTCGGGGAATACGCCATAACGTCGCCGGCTCCCATCGCGCAGCGCCCTGGGAAACCCGGCGCGCCCTCCCATCGCCTACGCCCCCCCAGCGGACCGTTCGACCGCAGCGAAGATGCTTCCGAAAAGATTTTTGGCTGAATCCGGCGCCACCGGAGTATTCAGGATATCCTTCACATTGCGCGTCTGAACGAATTCCGCCGGCAGTTCTCTGATGAAAGAACTCGGCGTGCACGGCATGGCGCTTCCGTACTTGATTCGATTCAGACACCACGTGAGCGCGAGCGTGCGCTTCGCCCGGGTGATGCCCACATAGAGCAGGCGCCGCTCTTCATCCACGGTGCCCTCCACCTTCGACCGATCGTGCGGCAGCAATCCCTCCTCGAGCCCGATGAGGTAGACATGCGGATACTCCAGCCCCTTGGCCGCGTGGAGTGTGATGAGCGTCACCCCCTGGCCCTTCATCTCGTCATCATCCTCCTCGCGCTCCTGGCGGAGCATCATCTCGTCGAGGAAACCGCGCAGCCCTTCGGTGGACCGACCGGCGTGCTCGTCCATCGAGGCGATCATTTCCCGCACGTTGTTCTCACGCTTCATCGCGTCGTCCTCGGTCTTGCAGGAGCGCTTTAGCTCCTCGTAAAAGCCCACCTCCTTGATCAGTTCGCGGACGATTTCCGGCTGATTTGACAGCGGTTCGTGCAGCTTCGTCTCATAGCGGTCCAGCAGCTCGACAAAGGCCGCCACGCTCGCCGCAGCCCGGGTGGTGAGCTCGGTGCGCAGACGATCCGACTTCAGCGTCTCGTAGACGCTGCATCGCATCTGGGTGCTCAGCGTCGTGGCCCGCTCCACTGTGGTCGCCGAGATACCCCGCGCCGGCGTATTGACGATCCGCAGGAGCGACACGTCGTCGTCCGTATTCAGGATGCAACTTGCGTAGGCCAGCAGATCCTTGATCTCCCGCCGATCGAAGAAGCTCTTCCCGCCGATAATCTTGTAGGGAATGTGCAGCTCGCGCAGATTCGTCTCCAGCAGACGCGACTGCGCATTCATGCGGAAAAGCACCGCGAAATCCTCAAAAGCCGCCCCCTCCGTGACCTGTCGCCGGTGGATTTCCTCCGTGATGAATTTCGCCTCCTCGCGATCGTCCGGCATCTGGATGACCCGCACCTTGTCCCCGCCATCCTGCGCGCTCCAGAGGGCCTTCGGGCGGCGGCGCGGGTTGTTTTTGATCAGCGCATTGGCCGTGCTCAGGATCGCATTGGTCGAGCGATAGTTCTGCTCCAGCTTCACCACCGTGGGATTTGGAAAGTGCGCCTCAAATTCGAGGATGTTCGACACCTCTGCGCCGCGCCAACCGTAGATGGATTGATCGTCGTCACCCACCACGCAGATATTCGGTCGCTCCGGCTCGCCATCCAGGCCATCGCGCTTCGCGATGAGCGAGATGAGATCGAGCTGCAGGCGGTTTGTGTCCTGAAATTCGTCCACCATCAGGTACTTGAAGCGCTGCTGCCACTTCACGCGCACCTCCGGATGCTCGTCCAGGAGCTTCACCGTGAGGAGCAGCAGGTCGTCGAAGTCAACGGCGTTCAGCGTCTTCAACTCCGCCTGGTAGCGGGCAAAGACGGCGCCCAGCAGCGTGTTTTCATCGCGCGGCGCCGTCGAGCCGTTGTTCTTGGCCTTTGAGATGAGATTCTTCGCCGCGCTCGGCTCCAGCTTTTCCCCCTGCGCCGCCGTGCGGGTGATGATTTTTTTGATGAGCCCCAGCTGATCCCCCTCATCGTAGATCGAGAAATTATTCTTATAGCCCAGCCGATCGATGCCCGAGCGCAGCACCCGCACGCAGAGGGCGTGGAAGGTCGACATCGTGACTTTTTTCGCCTGCGGCTTTTCGATCATAGCCGCAAGACGCTCGCGCATTTCGTTCGCCGCCTTATTCGTGAAGGTCACGGCCAGGATGCTCGCCGGGTCTGCCCCCTGGGCGATGAGATACGCCACGCGCATGGTGATGACGCGTGTCTTGCCGGTGCCGGCGCCGGCGAGGATGAGCAGCGGGCCTTCCGTAGTGCGCACCGCCTGCTCCTGCTCGGGATTGAGATCGAAAAGTCGAAAGCCAGACATCGTGGGAAGCGGGCACACCATGGCGCGGACTCCCCTCATCGCAAGACCGCGTTCGGAAAAAGTTTGGCCGGGCGATTTTCACTTGTCGCTGCAGGAGATCCTTTACGGCTTCCACCGGTACATCACGACCTTCGATTTGTAATCGTCCTCGATCATCACCACGTATTCCCCATTGTCCCGGCGGCGGGCCGTGAGGGTCTCGCGCAGGTCCTGAAGGCCGACCTCTCCGATTTCGGCTCCCGGCTCGAAGTGCCCCACGGCGCCGCCGTCCTTCAACCGAAAGACCTCCACCCGCCCCGTGGTGACACCATCCGCCTTTGAAGCGCCGGTATACGGGGCGAAGAGGTAGTCGCCCGCCAAGTCGAAGCCCATGGGTTCGCAGGACTCGTGTCCGGAAGAGCCCTTCGCGTAGGGCAAGCGGATGCGCCAGCGCAGCTTCTTGGCGCCATGGAGCCAGCCATCGTAACACACGACGATCGGACCCATCGGCTTCCAATGTTGATTGTGATCCTCCGCCGTCGTCCCACCCAGATACAGGGTATCGCTCACCACATCGTAGCGGAGCCGCTTCACCTCCTGGAAACCCTCAGGGTGTGGAAATTCCTGCATATTCGCATATTCCCAGCGCGGATTTCCCATCGCATCAAGGCCCTGGCAGGGGAAGTAGCGCACGCCTTTCTTCTCCATGGCCAGCCATACTCCTCCGGCCGAGTCGACCCACCATCCTTGCGCGGCCGGCGCATTCTCGTCGCCGTGCGTTTGGTATTCGCCGGGATCAAATGCGCCATTGCCGTTGCCATCGCGCCAGATCCATTCGCCACGCACGGGCTGATTTGGCGGCCAGTTCTCCTTTTCCGGGATATGCCCTTTCGCCAGCAGCCCAGAGGGTATCGCCGTGTCGCCATCCGTCGCCGGGGCAAAGCGATAGACCTGCAGCCGCTCGCCATTCATGTCGTTGACAAACAACACGCGCTGCCCGCCGATGCGGCGCATCCAGGCTCCGCCAGACCACAGATGCAGCCGGGGGTCTTGAGGGTACTTCAAGGCTCCGATCGTGTAGCCAGCATAGCTCCACTCCCGCCCCGCGCCTTGCCCGTAGTCGAGGTGGAAATGCTCTTCCTTCGTGTAGACCTCCGAGTCGCTGCCCGGGTCGGTATCGGCCATATCGACAAAGGTGAGTCCAAAAAGACGCCACTCCGGTTTGTTGCTGGCCAGATCATAGCTCGCGAGAATCGTGCCTCCGCCCCCGCTCTGGGCATCATGCGCCGCGTAGAGGCGGTTTTTCCCATCCAACCCCAGGGCCACGACATGATTGAGCTTCCATTCTCCAAAGGCGCCCGGAGTTCCCGCCGCAATGCCGCCGCGCTCTCCAAGACGCGCGACTTCTTTCAATGCATCGACCGGGGCCGCATAGATCACGATTTGCTGCGCCGGCCCATCGTCGGCCACGAAAACCCGTCCGTCCGCTCCCAGGCAAAAAGCCACCGGATTCATCTCCGTCGGAAAATCCAACGGCGCACCGGCAGGCTTCCCCTCTGCGCCATACCGGAGCAAGCGTCCCGGCAAATTTCCATTCCGTTTCTCCAGCATCCAAATGCCGCCGCGTGCATCCATGGCCAATGGCCCCACCCCGTCCACCTTCCATGCGGCCAGCGACTTCATCGTCTCAGCGTCGTAGACCTTGATCTCCGACTCGCGCCCATCCGCGACATAGAGCCGCGAATCGTCAGCGCACAGGCCCTTGATGGCATCCGTCGATTTGTCCGGCCCCTCTGCCACGACCAGAAAGGCCTGCGGCAGCGTGTCGCCCTTTCCACCCTTGCCACCCTCAAACGGCGCGCCCTTCGAAATATCGGCGCGCTGCCGCCGGGAGACTCCCGCCCAGTGCAGGCCCTTCGCCGGCCAGGTCTCCAGGTCCCGCAGGCCGCCGCCTTCATTGTCCGCCTGGCACGCCAGGTAGACGTACCGTGCATTGACCGCCACGGCGGCTCCTCCGCCATAGCCCCAGCCGTGCGTATGCCGGGCGTAGCGCACGAATTCTCCGTCGCGAAACTCGCCCGCATTCCCACCCGCTTCGTCCCACTCCACATTCGTGAAAATCGTTCCATCGGGCATTACGGCCATGGCGTGAATATCCTGCTGCACCCATTTCTTCGCCCCACCGTAGGTGTTTCCGATCCAGGATGACTCCGCCTCGAGCCGCGGACTCGAAAAATCTCCGCCGATCGCGGAGAGCGGCCCGAGGGAGAGAAAGCCGAGGAGCGGAAAGAGCGGGCGCGGGACGCAAAAAGTAAATGGCATGGCGCAGGAGAAAATGGTCGACCGCGCCGCATCCTTAGTAAAATGCGCGTTCCGGGCATGGTCCAATTGGACCGTTGCTTTTGAAGTCGCCTTCTGCCGCCGCCGGGAGGCGCCGAGATCCAACGGAAATTTTTTTCACGAAGTAGTTGCGAAGCGGGTCGAATGCTGGTTTTGTCTCCGCCCCAGCCCACCGCTGGTATGCACCCGTAGCTCAATTGGATAGAGCATCTGACTACGAATCAGAAGGTTTTAGGTTCGACTCCTAACGGGTGCGCCACTCCGACTGAGGCGTCAACGCACGCTCCTGGCATCGCAAAAAGAGGGAAGACATCCGCTCCAGGCATAAGGCGAGAAGTTGCAACCTCATCAGCGTTCGCAATGTAACTGTTCCTTATTTAACAAATTTGGCCCACGAAGAAGACGACCAATCCAGCTATAAGATGGTTGAGGCAATGCTACTTGAGGAACTACTGCGGTCGCCTCGTTCTTCGGTGAATCATCTCCCTTAGCGATCTCCCGAAGGTGGTTCCTCGCTTCCTCCAGCAGCGCAATCTACCGTTGGGCAAAGTCCGGTCGCGCTACGCACCGCCGGCGCCGCCAATGCGTTGCAGGCTATCTACGACGTAGCTGCAATCGAAGATCGAATTGCAGGAATCTTAGGGGTCTGGCGGCAATCCACCTCCGTGACGGGGCGCGTGCCCGCAAAGCCCGAATATAAAATTCCTTCGACCGAACCGATCGGCATCGTTCACCGTCAATTTTGCCGCCGGCAAGTGCCTTCACTGGCCTGTTGTGGGAATCCTCCTCTCCCGTCGTCGCCGGAATCTCGATCGACAGGGCTGGCCAACGGTCGGCTTTTCTGCTTATGAACGCGCTCCATTTGCCGAAAGCTGCATGTCTTTCAACTCCATCGCCTTTGCGTTTCTGCTCGTTGCGGCGCTCGCCATCCGGTTTGCGCCGATCAACTGGACCGTGCGCAAAACGGGATTGCTCGCCCTCAGCTATGCCTTTTACGCTTCCTGGTACCCAGTCCATCTCGCCATTCTGCTCGGGTTGACGGTGGTGATCTGGCTTTTCGGCGGCGCCATCGAACGTGCGCCTTCTGGCGGCCGCCGGAAGCTGCTCGCCATCCTCAGCGTCGCGTTCACCTTATTGCCGCTGCTGGTCTTCAAATACTTTGATTTTGCCCTCGAGACGCTGAATTCCGGAATCGCCCTCCTCCACCGGCCGCCGATCCAATCTTCCGTCCATCTCCTGCTTCCGATCGGCATCTCGTTTTACACCTTCGAGGCCATCGCTTACACGGTAGACATTTATACGGGTCGGATCAAAAGCCGGGGAAGTCTGCTCGATTTCGGACTGTTTCTCGCCTTTTTTCCCAGGATGGTCTCGGGCCCCATCATGCGCGCGGCGGAGTTCCTACCGCAATGCGAACAACCCGCCCGAATCACGTCAGAGGATCTGGCGGAAGGATTTGGAGCCATGATCGTCGGCCTTTTCCAGAAGGTCGTGCTCGCCGACGCGATTTTTGCTCCGGTCGTCGACCGGGTTTACGCCGTTGGAGCCGCGAATAATGCGCTCTGCGCGTGGACCGGGACCATCGCCTTTGCCTTCCAGATCTATTTCGACTTCGCCGGCTATTCCATCGCGGCTATTGGCATTGCGAAAATGCTCGGCTTTGACTTGCCGGCAAATTTCAAAGCGCCCTACAGCGCGCATAATTTGAGTGAGTTCTGGCGGCGCTGGCATATCTCTTTGTCGACGTGGTTGCGCGACTATTTGTACATCCCGCTGGGCGGAAATCGAAAAGGTGAAGTCCGGACGAAAATCAATCTCATGTTGACCATGGCGCTCGGAGGCTTGTGGCACGGCGCCGGGTTGCGCTTCATCGCCTGGGGCGCCCTGCACGGGTTCTATCTGGTCTGCCAACAGCGCGGCCGTTCGCGCAAGGAACGTGAGACAAGCCAGGGCGGCATGCCCTCTGTTATTTTCACCTTCATTCTCGTTTGCATCACCTGGGTCTTCTTTCGCGCAACGAGCCTGGGCCATTCTTTGACCATCTGCCGGCAACTCGTCGGCGCGGGTTCACACGCTCTGTATACGGTCGATCCGACTTCGATAGCGCTCACCCTCGCGGTTGCCACAGGCGCCCTCCTCTTCCAATGGAAAAATGCCGATACGAGTTTTCAGACTTTCCTTGGAAAGCTCTCACCGGGAGTCCGCGTGCTCGTGTTCACCGGACTGATTCTCGGAATGTTATTCGCGCCGCAAGACGATCATGCCTTCATCTACTTCCAGTTCTAGGCTTCGTCTGTGGGAACTGCTTTGCGCCCTGTGCCTGGCGCTAGTCATCGCGCTGGGCGTCGAAATGCTCTGGCGAAAGCATGGCTATCAACCGGAGCCCAATGACAATGCCGATGCCTGGACCGCTGCGCGACAATCCGTTTATGGGCCCAATGTCCTTGCGCTGGCCGGCTCGTCCCGCTTTCAGGCGGACCTGAAGCTGAGCACGCTCCGCCACTGGTTCCCACAAAAGCGCGTCGTCCAGCTCTCGCTGTCCGGCGGCTGCCCGCTTACTATTCTGAAAAACCTCGCCGCGGATCCGAAGTTTCACGGCGATGTGCTTTGCGAGGTGCTGCCCCATCTCACCTACACCGACATTGATCCTCCGGATCCTTTTCCTCATTATTCCCAACGTCCGGCCATCGCCGATTTCGAATCATCGATGCGCGTGCGGCTCACTCCGCCTTGGACCATCTTTCTCCCGGAATACAGCGTCCAAAATGTTGCGGGTAATCTTCTGTTGCGCCGGGCATTCCCGGCGCCGAGCCGTCACGTCGCCGACGCCGAACGCGAACTTCACATCGACTTCTCTGGAGTCGACACCGCGCCGCTGCGCAAAGAATTCGGCGACGCCTACATGACCGCGGGCAAGACACTTACTCCGGAGGCTTGTGCAAAACGACTTGAGAAAGTCAACGAGCAAGTTCAGAATATCCAACGGCGCGGAGGCTCGGTGGTCTTCTTTCAGATGCCCTCGAGCGACCGGGTTCGCGAAGCGGAGACCACACGGTTTCCCGACGAAACAACCTGGGAGGTGTTTCGTCGCACGGTTCAAGCCCCAACCTTCCGTTATTGTGATACGCGGGAGCTGAATCACTTCGACTGCCCAGATGGCGGACACCTCGATTTTCGGGACGCCGAGGCATTTACCAATGCGCTTTGCACGGAAATCACTCGCCGTCACTTACTGACTGACTCGGCGGCGAAGTAGGTCCCGGGTCAACTTCAGGTCGGCGCAAATCGCGCCGGTAACACCGCAAGGACAAAGGCATACAAGCTGCTAAGCCGTAACTGCCGCCAACACCGGCAATTGACTCGCTCCGTACCACTTCCGAATAAATCCATACCCAATATGTCCATCGAGTGCCTCGAACCCCGCATCGCTCCAGCCGCCATCGCACTCACGCTTAGTGGGACAGCCCTCAAGGCCACCATTGCCGGCTCTTCGGATACCATCGCTTTCGCTACACAGTCCACGGCAGGCGGCGACCCCGCCGTCTATGTGGGAGCGGGCGACACCGTCACCTTGAATGGCTCTCCCCTCTCTCCAACCTCATCTGGCGGCAATATCTTCGCATTGACCGGCCACCACGTCGGCTCCATCAGCGTGGTCGATGCGAATCCGGACGACCATGGCAATCAGTTCTTTTTCGCGTCTCCCGTGCATGGCAGCATATCGGTCAGCCTTGCTGGCGTCTCGAATACCATCAACGTGGCAACGCCGCTCATCACCGGCGGGATTACCGTAAAAACGCCGGCCGGCGGCACCACGGTCAATTTTCAAAATCTGAGCTCGAACACCCAGGAGATTGTCGGGCCGGTAAAACTGAACCTGGGCGCGGCTGGCGGCCTCGTGACGGTCGGCACGCCTCAATTCCAGGCGGACGGCGCATTCACCGTGACAGGAGGCCCGGCAAAAGCTCCCGCATCGCCTGCTTCCACGGCATTCATCGTGAATCAAACTTCCGGCTCGTCTCCGTATTTTAAGGTCGGCGGCCCCCTTTCCTTTCTTTCCCCCTACGGCGCCGGTCACTTCTCCATCAGCTCAACGGCTGTGAATATCGGCGGCAACCTCACAGTGACCGAAGCAGGCAGCACCATTTCCGGTCAAGCCGAAGGCATTACCAGTCCCATCACCGACATCGGTGGAAATCTCTCTGTCCATACGACTGGCGGCCAGTCCATTAATTTTTCGGGAAATCTTCTCCTGATCGGCGGAAAAACGACCGTGTCACAGCCAGGTGGCGGCAGCCTGACGATCCAGGCCCAGTCGGGCTTCACCTCGGGCGCCATGGCCCTCGTGGGCTCGCCCACAGGCGCCCTGATTTTTACGGCCTTAGCCCCTACGGCTGGTTCGATTGCCCCCACTTCCGGAGCCATGATCAGCGGAGGTGTGAAAATCTCTGGCTATAACCAAGCGTCGTTCGGACTCATTGGCGAAGTCGGTGGAAACTTCAGCTTGAGCGGAGTCCCCAACGTAAATCTGAACACTGGCGGATCGAGTTCCAGCGGCCACTTGGGCATCGGCGGAGCATTTTCCATAACGGCGTCTGCGAAGAGCAGCAATAATTTCACCGTGGCCGGCCTCTTCGTCGGCGGCTCCTTTACGGTGACGGGAAGTTCAATGGGCGTAGGGATGAATCTGTCCAATTCCACGATCGGCGGCAACGCCGTCTTCAACCTGGGCCCGAAAGTCAATAGCCCCGGCCAGTCGGTCACGATTACGGAGACATCGGGCGACACGCAAATGCTCATTGCCGGCTCGCTCACGGCGAATCTCGGCCCCTCGGGTACATTCGCGATCGTGAATCAAAACTCTGTACCCGTGCCGATCGTCTACGGCGCCGCCACGATCACCGAGCCCACTGGGGCCACCGATGCCCTCACTCTCCCGACGAGCGCCTTTGCCGTTCCGGTCAAAGTCCAAATGCTCTCGCCGCACACCATCTCGCTCCTCGCCGCCTCCCGTTTCCGCTGAAATTTTTTCACGAAATAGTTGCGCGCCAGCGCGATCGCTGGTTTGATCTTCGTCCCAGTTCACCACTGAAAGGCACCCGTAGCTCAATTGGATAGAGCATCTGACTACGAATCAGAAGGTTTTAGGTTCGACTCCTAACGGGTGCGCTTCCCCCTCCCTCTGGCGTCCGGCCGCGCATTTACGCGGTCATCCCGGCGGCTGGTTTTCCTCCCCGCCGGCGCTCGGTCCAGCTGGCTGTAATCACCCAGAGCGTATTTCGCGCCGCCCCCTGCTTGGACCAAAGGCCTATTGTGCCCCGGACGGGCTGTCGCAATACTGGCCCTTCGACTCCTTAAAGAGCGGGCCAGAATCCTCCAGCGCGTTATTCCCATGACCACCACTTCGCTCGTCCAGCCAAGCAATTCGAATCCATCACTCCTCTTCGATCGGCGCACAGCGATCGCCGCGACGGTCGCAGGCGCCCTCTCCGCCGCGGCCATTTCTTCGCGGGCCGCCGCTGAGGAGCCGAAAGAAAATCCCGAACTCGAAAATGTGCGCGCCTTGTTGAAAGCGCACGACGAAGCCATGAAGCAACAGGACCTGAAGGCCGTTCTGGCTTGCTTCGGGGAAAAAGCCGCCGTCATGGGCTCCGGTCCCGGCGAGATCTGGTCCGGGGTCGAAGAAATCAGCGCGGCGTACGAGCACTTCTTCCAAGGCTTCGAAAAGGGAAAGCAGGAGTTCGAGTACTTCTTTCGTATTGGCAATCTCAGCGCCGACATGGGCTGGCTCATGGCGTCGGGAAACATCAAGGGCGAGAAAGGTGGCAAAGCCTTCGAGTTTCCGATCAATCTTTCACTCACCGTAAGCAAGGCTGGCGGGAACTGGCGCATCGCCTCGATGCATTTCTCGACGCTCACCGGCGAAGCCGGCGCCGACGCGAAGCAAGCCAAGTAAACTGCCCAAATTCCTATGAATGAGCCCACTCGGACGGATGAGGAAATGGTCTTCGAACGCCGCGCATTTCTGCGCAGCTTGGGGAAATGGTCGGGAGCGGCGATTACGGCCGCAGTAGCTGGCGCTTGGCTGGCCGAGGCGCCCGATGCTCAGGCCGGTGGCTGGATTAATCGCCGCGGGGGCGGTGGAGGCGCCTGGGTGAATCGAGGAGGCGGGGGCGGCGGCTGGATCAATGGCCGCGGAGGCGGCGGTGGCGCTTGGGTCAACCGCTATGGCGGCGGGGGCGGCGGCTGGGTCAATCGAGCCCGCGGAGGCGGCGCCTGGGTGAATCGCTTCTAAACTTTCAGCCATTGCCCATGAACGAAATGACGATCTTCGTGCCTGCCGCGGAGGTCGGACAAAACCGCTCGGGCGCATTCGTTGCCGTCGTCACGACACGGGAGGATCTCGCCGAATTGCTTGCCGCCCCCAACGACGGCCTCCAATGGATCGAAGTCCGCGGCTTGCTGGCAGACCCCGAGGCTTGGGCGCGCGCCGCGCAAGGTCCATCCACGACGGCGATCGACGTGGTTCTCGATGAACCGGCCCGCGACTTTGCCAGCCTCTATCAACTGGTCGACGTGCGGGCGGTGCGTGACACGCGGGTCACCATCCACGTGCAGCGCGGTTTCCTTCCGGCGTTGCGCCTCGCGACCGCCCTGCAGTTGCCCGTGCGCTTGCTGCTCGGGCGGCCCGACTCGGCGGCCTTGGTGGAACTGCGCGAAGCGCTCGAGATCTATTTGCACGACACGATCGTGGAGGCGCCAATCGAGCCGTTACACACCCTGTTGGCTTCGCGGTTGGGGCGCTCCTCAGCCACTCTTTGGGAAATCCTCGAATGCGATCCCGCGTATTACGACGGCGGCAAGCTCCCAGGATTTCCGCCCGCGAGGCGGGATTTCGTGGCAAGCCACGTCGAAGTTCTCATCGCGCAGGGAAGCGAATGCGCGAACTGCCCTTGGGTGGGCTGTTGCGCAGGATATTTCAAATGGCCCGATCCCGCCTACAGCTGCCGCGGGATTTGGCCGCTGCTGGAGCGCCTGGATCGCGCCGCCAAGGAAATCGCGGAGGACTTGCAAGAAGCCGCCCGCCTGGAAGAAGTGGAGCCGACCTCATGAGCGGGCGCGTCTTCAGCGTCATTCTGCTGCCGACGGCCGAGTGCAATGTCGCCTGCGACTATTGCTTCGAGAAAAAGGAGCCCCACCGGCTCTCGATGTTACTTCTGCCGCTCCTCACCAGTCGCCTCCTCGACCATCTCGAACACGAAGGCATCGAAGCCTGCGAGATCTATTGGCAGGGCGGCGAAGCCATGATCATGGGACCGCAATGGTTCAGCGAAGCTGGACAACTCATGGACGCAGCCGCGGCGGCTCGCGGCAAGCGGTTCATCCATTTTCTGCAGACGAACCTCATCAGCTATTCCCCCGCCTGGAATGAGGTCCTCCGGACGATGTTTGGCAATTCGCTCGGCACCTCGATGGATTTTCCGAATTACCACCGCAAGCTCTTCAAAGGCGGCGCCGAAGCGTACACGGAGACCTGGCATCGCCGCCTGCGCGAAGCGCGAGCTGCCGGCATCGAAATCGGCGTCATCGCAGTGCTTCACCAGGGAAGTCTGGAAGTCGGCCCGGAGCGTTTTTACGAATACTATGCCGATGAGTTGGGCTTAAAGGACTTTCAGGTTAACACCCCCTTTCCCGGCGGTCCGGCGCAAACCGAGGGCATCCATCTCGAGGACGACGCGCTGGCCGGCTTTCTTACGGGGCTTTTCGACATCTGGATGGAGCGCGGCTACGAGGCGGGCGTGTCGCTCGGGCCGTTCGATGCGCTGATCCATCACTTCACCGGCGCCCCGGCGCGCCTGCCGTGCATCTGGAAAGAGAATTGCTCGAACCAATTCATCTCGGTCGACTCGAAAGGCACGGTGGCCCAGTGCGATTGCTGGGTGACTAGTTATCCGGAAAAGTATTTCGGCAATATCTTCCGCGAACCCGATCTGAGCCACATGCTGCGCACGAGCCCGGCGCGGAAGGAATTTGTGGAAAGGCCGAAGCGCCTGGTGGAGCACGAAGATTGCCTTTCGTGTCGTTACATATCCATCTGCCACGGAGGCTGTCCGGTGCGGACCTACAGCGCGCTCGGCACGATGCTCGCCAAAGACCCGTACTGCCAGGTGTATAAGGCAGTCTTTGGCTGCGCCGAACGCCACGCGCGCGCACTGATGCGTGCAGGCGCCAGGAACCGGACGCCGGTTTCCATTTAACTCGGAGAGCGAATCACCGCGACCGAGACTTGAAGCGCCCGCACTGCGGGAAATGCCCCGGGGCATTCGCATCATGCCCGTGCTTCCGTCGCGAACCGATTGCCTAGATTCCCTCTCCCAAATGCACGAGATCCGCCGGATGCCACGCGCGACGCTCGGTCTCGCGATATGCCGCGATGCCACCCATCACGTTCCGCAACCGGCGGAAACCCTGGGCCTGCAGAAGACTGGCCGCGATGGAGCTACGGCTGCCGGCGCCGCATATGATCGCCAGTGGTTCGCCTCTGGGCGCCTCTGCGAGTCTCGCGGGAAGTTTCGGCAGCGGGATGTGGATGGCATCCTCGAGATGGTACTCCTTCCACTCCTGCGCAGTGCGGACATCGAGCACGCGCGGAGCTGAACCAAGCGCGATTTCGTCCCGGAGATCGGCCGCGCTGAGTTGCGTGAGCTGCTCGACTTGCGTCAGGGCTCCGCCCTCAATGAAACCCGCTACCTGGTCAAAGCCGATGCGCGCCAATTCGACCCGCGCCCGGGCGGTATCGCCCGCCTGGTCCACCACTAGAACGAGAGGCCGGTCCGGCGGAACAAAGAAGCCAACCCACGTGGAAAAGAGAGAAAGCTCCAGCGAGATGTGCAGGCTTCCGGGAAAATGGCCGGCCCCAAAGAGAGCCGCCGATCTCAGGTCGAGCACGAGTCCGCCCGATGCGACATGCGCCTTCAGATCCGGCTCTAGAAACGAGCGCGGCTGCGGGATGTTATCCAACGCTCCGGCCCCGCGTAAATTCATGGTCAGCGCATGGACGAAATAGGCTGGTCGATCCGGTACATTTGTCACCATGCGGCGAAGAAATTCCGCGCGATCGGTTACTTTCGCCGCCCAGTTCGTGCGAAGCTCATCGCCGATGGTGCTCGATGAAGCAGCCGAAATACTGCGCCCGCACAGTGAGCCGGCGCCGTGCGTGGGAAGAACGCGCACGTCTGCCGGCAATGCGAAAAGCTTTTTGAACAAGGATTCATACATCGCCGCCGCGAGCGTGGAGGGCTGTTCCTCGGCATCGCGCAAATCGATGCGCCCGATATCACCGACAAAAAGAGTGTCGCCGGTGAATACGACCGCCGGCCGCCCCACTTCGCGCACGAGCCAACTCACGCTATCGGGCGAATGCCCTGGCGTTTCCAGCGCCACAACCTCCAGCGGACCAACCTTGATGACGTCGCCGTCTCGCACATCCACGTGCGGATACTGCGCCGGAGCCCGACGCGACACATAGATCTTTGCACCGGTCCGTTGCGCGAGTTCGAGGTGACCGGAGACAAAGTCGGCATGCGGATGGGTATTGAAAATGGCAACGATCTTCAGCCCCGCGCTCTCGGCCGCCGTGAGATACTCGTCGACATCGCGCTTGGGATCGACCACTGCGGCCTCGCCTCCGGCGCCGAAGAGATACGAAGCGTGCGGGAGACCTTCGACATAGAAGCGTTTTTCAAACATAGTTACGGCTCAAATCTCGTACGCAAAAGCCGGATCGGGCTCATAATCAGAAGCGAAGGCGAGCGGTCGGCAAACAGCAAAATCTGCCAAGATTGTCGCCGCCAAAGCCTTGGCCTGGACCCGCAGTTCCGGGACCGCCGTTGTTTCGAGCAGGCGACCTTTGAGCGCACTGCCAAGCGCAAAGATTTGCTCCGCCACACCGCGGCCGTTATTTAAAATCCCGCTGGGAGAGACTTCCAGGCCAAGCCGAAGTGGATCGGCCAGAATGAGCTTGCGAGCGCGCAGGCGCTCGATCAGCGGGTCATTCAGCTTGTGATAATTACATTCCGGCCCGGTGCAATTGATCACGTAGCGGCAACGGTGCGTCTCGATGTCGGGGCGACCGTAAGAGCGGAAGGTGATGTCTAGCATTTTATCCGCCGAAGGAAGGATCGAAACGAGACGGCCTCGATGGCAGAAAAGCCTTCCCTCGCGCTCCAACTCCTCCTTGACGGCCAGCGCCTGAGGCGCAGCGCGGTGGCGATGGGATTCCCAGATCGGCCGGAGATGGCGGAGAAATCGCCGCCTTTCCTTAAGACTCAGATTTTGCCAGATCGCCTGGGTAAATGGCCGCAGCGAGTCGACGACCGCGCGCCAATCCACGCCCTGCCGCGCGGCCTCGGCGATTTCGCGGCGAACGAGCCGCACCGCTTCCCGCAAGGTCGTCGGCAACTTGGACGCCTCGACAAAAGGCGGATGACTCCCGCCCGCTCGATGCGCCTGCGGAAACAGTCCGCGCCGCGAGAGGACATGGATCGCGCCCTCCCGTTTATGTTTGCGCAGCGTGAGGAGAAGATCCAGCGCCGTGAGACCGGAGCCCAGGATGAGCACATCGCCGGGCTCGGCCAGCGTAGCGCGCGTCTCCGCCGACCACGGCGTGCTGAGATACGCGGGACTCTTCAAAAAGTCCTGGTCTGGCAACGGCGGATCGCCGGGCGGAAACACGCCCAAAGCCAAAACCACCTTTCCCGTGAGTACTCTCCTTCCGTCACCCAGTGTGACGGCGATGCTGCCGCCCAAGAGCGGTTGCACATCCACGGCTTCCCCTCGTAGGCGCATGAGCCGGCCGCTGCGCGATTCCGCTTCGGCGAGCAGCGCCTGCAGATACTTGCCGTAAAGGCAGCGCGGCGCAAATGTCGTGGGCTCCACCTCGTGAATGCCGACCGCAGCGCATTCCGCTTCATGCCCACGGAGCCATTCGTAAAAATGCAGCGGCTCATCGGGATACGCGCTCATTTTTCCCGTCGGCACATTGAGCAAATGACTTGCCTCCTTCGTGCCGTAGGCCACGCCCTGGCCGAATCGGTCTTCGCGTTCGATGAGCGCGACCGTGATGTCCAATTGTGCATCTGCCAGCAGGTGAACGGCCGTCATCGAACCGGTGAATCCGGCGCCAATGATGGCCACGTCACAGACCAACTCAGCCGCATTCACCGCCATGACGCCTGATGCCATAGCCAAATGAATTGGAATGAAGCCGACCTATTTGCGTATACAGCTCGTAGAAGAAACACGGGTGCGAAGTCAGAATGAGGACTCAGTCAGAGGGCGAGTTGGTAATACTGCCCTGAAATAGTGCCGTGATCGGCTCCCGTTCAGCTCATTTCTACAGTCTCGCCTGAGCGACTGCAAGTAATCCCACCCTCAATCTCCCCCTCCCGACAAATGCTTCGCGATGGCTTCCAGCCGATTCTTCGCATGCAGCTTCTGGCAGATCCCCTTCACGTAGGTCCGCACCGTTTCGACGCCGATATTCAGCTTGTCGGCGATCTCCTTGTAGAGAAAGCCGGATGAAAGCAGCGCCAGCACTTGCTCCTCGCGTGGGGATAACGGCTTTGTCTCCTGGGGCGCCGGGCCGATCATCTGAAAGTGTTGCACCACCTTGCGCGCGATGTGGCTGGAGATCGGAGCCCCGCCCCGCGACACGTCGCGAATGGCCTCAATGATGCGCTCCGGCGGACTTGATTTCACCAGGTAGCCGCTCGCCCCGGCCTTCAAAGCCTTGAAAATCCGGTCGCTGTCTTCGTAGATCGTCACCATGATGACCTCGACGGGACGGGGCATTTTTTTCAGCTCGGCCACACAGTGGATTCCGGAAATGTCCGGCAGGCGGATGTCCATGAGCACCACGTCCGGATTCAGCGGCGGGATGCCCCGCAGCGCCTCTTTGCCCGTTCCGAAGGCGCCAATGCACGCGATATCCTCCGCGGTGCTCAGCAGTTCGACCAGCTGCTCGCGCAACCCCTGGTCATCTTCCACGACGACGACAGTCTTTTTCATAAAGCTTTGAATTCGGCGCCGTGAGTCGCCGCGGTTTCGGGCGCGCTCGGCGGCGCTATTTCGGCCGGCGCTGCGACCTTCAGGCGCAGACGCACCACCGTTCCACGGCCCGGTGCGCTCTCGATCACACACACACCGCCAAGATCCTGAAGCCGCCGCTTCATATTCGGCAGGCCATTCCCGATCTCCACCCCGTGCAACCCGCACCCATCGTCCGCGATCGATACCTCCAGCTCCGCTCCCGAGAGCTTCACGCCCACCGTCACCTCAGATGCGCCGGCGTGCTTGATGACATTGTGCACGGCTTCCTTCACCGCCATCGTCAGGCTGTGCCGGACATGGCTGGAGATCTGCACCGTGCGCGGCAAGGCCTGCATTTCAAAACGGCAGCGCATTTGCGCCGCCTCGCAGAGCTGCGCCGTGACCTGGCAGAGGTAATCGCCGAGCGATTCCAGATTGTCATTTTCCGGGTCCACCGCCCACACCGTCTCGTAGAGCGAAGCCACCAGTTCGCGGGACATCCGCGAGATGCGTTCGAAATCCGCCCGCGCCTTTTCCGGCAGCGCCGGATTCGCCTGCGCCATCGCGCTGAAAAGGGAAATCTGCGTCACCCGCGCCCCCAGGTCGTCGTGGATATCCTGCGCGATGCGGAGCCGTTCGCCTTCCATCATCCGCTGGTACTCGAGCCGGGCCACCACCCGGCGCATCCGCGCCGTCGCATAGTACCGGCTGCCGGCGGCCGCCGCCGCGATCAGCAGCACGCTGGCCACAAACCAAAACCACTCCGTCCGCCACAGCTCACGCGGCACCCGGATGGCCAGCGCCGTCTCGATCCCCGTCGGCAGCCCCAGCGCCGTGACCTCGGCTACCCGAAAGCGAAAATCCCCGGGCGGCAGCCGCTCGTACCCCACGCGCTGCAAATCGGCCACCCCGATGGAATACAGCTCGTTCCACTCGAGCATCAGCTGCTCACCCGGCTCGATCCGCGGCGCGCGCTCGCGCCGGTTGTGCCATTCCGCATGGCCGGCCGAATCCTCATCCATGATGCCCAGAGCTTCGACTTTCGGGTTCTGGCCGAGTTCGATGATCCTGGCCATACTCGGCCGCGTGCCGTCCCGCTGCCACCCGTCGAGCGCCGCATCCTGTGGCTCGGTCGGATCTCCGCCCGGCTCCCGCTTGAAGGGCGTGCGCAGCAGCACCTCCGCCGGCGCGCCTGTCGGCGAAAGCCGCGACACCACCAGGTGATCCACCACATAGATGCCGACCGTCGCGGGTGGTCCGCCCGAGGAAATGACGAGCCATAGCCGCGTCGCCTGCGGCGGCACGACCAGCGTCTCCCGGCGATGCGCCAGCGGCGAAGCCTGCAGACTCCCGTTCCACCCGGCGCTCTGGTCACTCACGTCAAATTCCTGCTGCGCAATCTTGTCCCCGGCTTCGTTGCAAAAGCGCACGGTGATGAACATGAAGCCCCCGCCCATCTGCCAATCATGATCCCACCCCTCGAGCTTGTAACGCATCCGAAACGGTTTCCAACCCAGCGTCGGCGGCGCGCCGAAGTTCAGCATCACCGTCCCCGGCGCCGGCTTCGTCCGCAAGCGCCCTCCGACCGGCCAGGAAACCGGCCGGCCATCCACCGACACCGCATGCACTTCCAGGGCTCGTGGCGCGCTCTTCGCCTCGCCGCCGGGCTCCTGTGCGACCGACATGCCGGCGCACGCGGACGCCATCACACACCCCCGCCAGGCCCCGCGCGCCAACAGCTCGAAGGTCTTTAATAACATGCCCGGAAAGGGGTGAACATGCGATCTACCTATCACCGCTCCCCCACAGCGGCAACCTCCAACGCTTAGACGTGATCATCACTCCCTGCTCCCCATCCCCGCTTTCGGGGAGGCGGGATATAACTATCTCGGGCTGCTCCTTTTGCCTCTTGTTGGGCGTCGGCCAACGAGCCGCCGTGCAGTTCACGCAAGTAAATCCTCTGGGGCGCCTTTGCCTCGGCGCGACACCGCCCACACCTCTTTTCTCCCATTCCGCCCATCTACCCCTACAAAGTTTCCCTCGCAAGCCCCCGCCTCCCATTCGTATCTCTCATTGATGCTATTCAGAATGCTTCGTCATCGCGCCCAACATGTCCCGCGTCCTTCGCGCCGCTAGACGTTCGTTTCGCGATTTCCAGGCAGTTTGCCGCATCCCAATATCTATGATCGAGCTACTCGAGCATCGCATCGCTCCCGCCGCCTTGCTGTTCGCCCAGCACAGTGCATCTGCCCTCAACACGGGGGCGCCGGAGGCGGTCGACGCCGATGGTGATGTTTTTGTCGCCGGCTCTTTCGACGGCAAGATCACCCTCGGCAAAGGCCCCTCGGCCGTCCACTTGCACACCGCGGAAAAAGTTGGCGGCCACTACGTGGGCAGCAATGCCTACATCGCCGAGTACTCCCCCACCGGAAAATTGCTCTGGGCGCAGACCTGGGGCGGCGTCGCCGACTCCAACCACCCGCGCGACAGCGTGCACGTCTCCGATCTCGAACTCGACCCGACCGGCTCCTTCCTCTACGTCGCCGGCGGCTTTTCGGCCGCTCAGGCCGGTTTTGGCGGCTCGGGGGAATCCACTTCCGCCGGCGGGACGGATGCCTTCGTGCTCAAGCTGTCCGCCGCGACCGGCGCGCCTGTGTCGAGTTTCGGCCACGCGGGCGCCGTGACCTGGGGCGGCTCACTGAACGACAGCGCGGCCAGCCTTGCCTTCACTTCCTCCGGAGCCGTGGCCGTGGCCGGCTCCTACGCCAGTGCGAATGCCACCTTTACCTCCACCGCAGGCCCCAGTGCGCCGGCGCCCGTCGGCGCCGCCGACGCCTTCATTTTTGAGGTCGCTCCCGCCACCGGCGCGCCCAATGCCACCTTTGCCGGCAGCGGACTCTTCCACACTGGAATGCAAGGGGCGGCCACGACTTCGCTCCAGCTCGTCGATAACAACTCTCTCGCTTCCCTGTACCTGCTGGCTGCGCAAGGACAGAATCGCTTCCTTCTCGCCGTCGACGAAGTGAACGGCACGCTCCACTCCGGCTTTGGCGGAACCGGCCGTCTCGACACTCCGTCGGCCAACGCCCTGGCGCTCGACGCCTCCGGAAATCTCCTCGTCACCGGCAGCCTGAAACATACCCACGCCTATGCGGAGCGCTTCCTCGCTTCCACCGGCCGGCTCGATGCTGCCTTCCACAACGGCGCGCCGCTTCTCCTTCCCGGCCGCGCGGCTTCCGGCCTGTCCGTCGCGCCGGCGCCGGATGGCTCGCTCTTCGTCGCCGGCACGACCGCACACTCCTCACAACAAGTCGCGCCCTATTTCCTCGCCCACATCACCGCAGGAGGAACGGTCGACCCGCTTTTCGCCAAACACGGCATCGAAACGCTGGCCCAGACGGGCATCGCCGGCCGCCAGGCCATCTCCGTAGCCGTCAGCGCCTCGGGTCCGATTGTCCTCCGCGGCTTCTTTTCCGGCCGGACCGATCTGGATCCCACCCGCGGCGTCCACGGCGCCAGTTCCAGCGCGCCGTCGCCTGGCGCCGGCCATGCATCGCTCGATTCCTTTACCTCCAGCATCGATCCGAATCTTTTCAACGCGGCCAATCCCTTCACTCGGCACGACGCCGATGGCAACCTCGTCACCGTCGCTGTTTCTGGCCCCGGCTCCTTCGACGCGTCCCTCCTTGGAGGAGCCGCCGACGGCGCGGGCATTGCCAATATCGAGCTCGAAGGCACGACACTCGCCACCGTGCTCACGATCGGTGTGGCTTCATCGGATTCCGCGAGACCGCCTACCACCACGATCGACCGGATCGCCACCGCCGATCCTAACCAAAGCATCGGAGCCATCCATCTCGAAAAGGGTGTCATCCTTGGCGCGGGCAGCCGGGACCGCCTGCCCGCGCTCTTCGTCTCCGGCAAGGTGCTGAACCTCGACCTCTACGACATCAATGCCAATGCCGTGATCGAGCTCGGCCGAGGACTCCCGCTCACCGCGGAAGGCTCGACCCCCAGCGCCGCCAACAATGCTCCCAATCTGACTATCCACGATGTGTTGGGCCCGGGACTGCTCATCAATCTGGACTCGGTCACCCTGCAAGGAGTCCAGCAGGGCGGCGGCGGCCTGGGACACGTTTCCTTCACTCACTGGGACTATCCCGGCGCCATCGCGACCTCCGGCAGTGTAGATAGCTTCTCGGTCAATCGTGGTGATTTCGTCGGAGACTTGTTTATTGGAGAACCCGTTTCCACTCTCTCGCCTCACGCTCGCGCCCACTTTGATTCATCGGTCGACACCGGTTCAGGCGGCATCGGCAAGATCGATATCCCGAATGGAAACTGGGGCAGCACGGGTACGGAAATTCAGGGCAATGTCGGCAGCTTCGATGCCGCCGGTTTCCTGGCCGGCGCGCAGCTCACCGCCGCCGGCATCGCGAAATTCCTCGTCACTTCCGGCCCGTATGCCGGCACGACCACTCTCACCGATCCCAACGGGGCCAAGCTCGCCACCTTCACCGTCAACAGCGACTACCAGGGCTACGTCATCTCGCAGAACTCCATCATCAATGTGAAGGTGAACGGGCAATTCAAGGGCGGGCTCCAGGCGGCATCCATTGGCTCGATCACCGCCTATAACTTCGACGGATCAACCACCACCGACACGAGCGGCGACGACCCCAATCGCTTTGACATCATCGCGGCCAACGGCTCGCTCGGCACCCTGAAGGCCACTGCCGGCGGCGTTGATAACTACGAAATCACCGCCGCGACGATTTTCAATGGCTTCAATGTCACGGACACCTCCGCCGTCGTTGCCACCGTCGGCCTCGGAAATGTTACCGTCAATGCCAGCCAGATCAATAACACCGCGGTCACTCTCGGCACACACAACGGCTCCGCCCTCGTCGGCATTCAAAACACGATCTTCAATAGCCTGACCGGCATCGGCACGATCACGTCGACCCATTCCGTCACCGGCTCGGTCTTCGCCGCCGGAGGCAGTCTGGGCGCCGTGATGATTGGCAACAGCGCCCACACGACATCCACTCTCACCGGCAGTTCGCTGCTCGCCGGGGTCTATCTGGGCGATGATTTCGCCATCGGCGGCGCAGACGACATCTACTCGCGCGCCGGCCAGATCGCCTCTGTGACCGTAAAGGGAGCCGTGACGCAAAGCGTCATCGCCGCCGGAGTCATGCCGATCAATGGCGTCTTTGGCGACGGCAACGACGTGGCTTCGCCGGGCACTCTGGGCTCAGGCAAAGCCATCGGGGCGTTGACATTTGGCGGCAGCAGCGGAACGCTAAAGTCCTCGCCTCTGCTGTCCCACACCTTTGCCATCGAGGGCGCCTCGATCAAGAGCCTCAAGATTGGCTCAGCTGCTGCTGTCACCAGCTTTACCAGCGCCCGTTTTATTCAGGTTGGGAGTGCAGAGGCCTCCACCGATCTCCTCGTCAAACTCATCTAGCCCCTCCCGCATGTTTTCCCGCCCGCCCAAGACCGCCCCTTTCCACGGCGGTCGTCCGGCGGGATCCCCCTCCTCCTGGCGCCTCACGGCAGCTGTCGCGCTCGTCCTCGCCGCCCGGGGCGCATGCCTCGCCGGCACGGTTCACTTCGACGGGAGTTTTGGCAGCAACGCATCGCTGGCCGGGCCGAATTTTCTCATCCCTGCGGAGTCCGGTAAACAAGTCGGCGGCAACCTTTTCCACAGCTTCAGCCAGTTCAATCTGGTGAATGGCGAAAGCGCCACCTTCCTCGCCCCGCAGAATGGCAGCTCCGTTTCCAATATTCTCGCCCGCGTCACCGGCGGCTCCCAATCGAGCATCGACGGCCTCCTTCGCTCGGATATCCCGGGCGCAAATCTCTATCTGGTCAACCCGCAAGGCTTCCTCTTCGGCGCCCATGCCCAGCTCGATATTTCCGGTTCATTCACGGCCACCAGCGCCAGTTCCCTGAAACTCGCGGACGGCGCGCACTTTGACGCCGCTCCAGGCGCCGCCGATCTCACCCTCAGCGCAGCTCCCGTCAGCGCCTTTGGCTTTCTGAAAGCGCCCGGCGACATCAACGTCATGGGAAATCTGGCCGTGCCCACCGGCCAGCAACTGACTCTCGCCGGCGGCAACCTTCTCATCGCCCAAGGCAGCCTCACCGCTCCGTCCGGAAAGGTCAGCTTGCTGAGCGCCAAGTCGGAAGGAACTGTCGATACCAAGCTTCACGGCAAGGTCAAAAAGGGGAATATCACTGTCCTGGAATCCACCGTGGACGTCAGCGGCCCAAAGGGCGGCAGCATCGTCATCCGGGGCGGCGCCCTCACGGTCGATCGCAGCGCCATCGTTTCCGAGACGACCGCCGCCGGCGCCGGCGGTTCGATCGATATCGCGGTTTCCGGTTCGACCGTCGTGACCCGCCAGAGCCGCATTTTCACCCTCACGAATACGAGTGGATCAGCCGGATTGGTGTCTCTGCGCAGCGGCTCTCTGAATATTACGAGCAATTCCCTCGTCGGCAGCCAGGCGCTCTCCACGGCCAGTGCCACCGCGCGCGCCGGCCGGGTCAATGTCACCGCCGGCTCGCTTTCCATTTCCAACGAAAGCGCCATCTCCGCTTCCACCTTCGGCCTGGGCCGCGGCAATCTGGTCTCCGTCTCCGCCCAGAATATCTCCCTGAGCGGCGACTCCTCCGACACCGCCACCGGCATTTTTTCCAATTCCGAAGGAACCCGTTCCGGCGGCGGCGGCGGCGGCATCCAGGTCTTCGCCGCGCAAAAGCTCACGATCGAAAGCGGCGCCTCGATTTCCGCCGACACCAAGGGTTTCGCGCGTGGCGGCGACGTCTCCGTGACTGCGGGCAGCATCTACACCGCCAGCTTTGGCCAAACGGCGAAGACCGGCATTTTCGCCGACACTCTCGGCTCTGGCCCCGGCGGCGACGTCCACGTCCAGGCGCTCAAGGTCACCATCGTCGACGGCGGCCTCATCTCGACGAAAACCCTCGGGTCAGGAGCCGGCGGCGACACCCTGGTCAACGCCCGCAAGCTCGTCATCGATCGTGGCGATTCCACGCTTTTCACGGGCATCGCGGCCGACAGTCCCGTCGCCAGCGGCCCAGGCGGCGACGTCCATATCGCGGTGGATTCCATCGACATCCTCGATGGCGGACAAATCTCCGCCAATACCTCCAATAACGGCGCCGGGGGAAGCGTCGACGTGCAGGCTCATACAATCTCCCTCAGCGGCAAATTGGCGCTCATTTCGGCCGACAGCGTTTCCACCGGCGCCGGCGGTCCAGGTGGAAACGTCAGCGTGAAGGCCGATCAGTTGAGCATTCTCGACGGCGCGCGCGTCTCGGCGGCCACCTTTGGCCAAGGCGCTGGCGGCGACGTCAATGTGACCGCGACCAAGGCGTTCTTTTCCTCGGCCGATCCGAATGTTTTCACCGGCATCACCACCGTCAGCAAGCCGCTCCCTTCCGTGCCCGGCGGCGCCGCCGGCAGTGTGCATGTGAATATCGGCGATTTAACTCTGACCGGCGGCGGCGGCATCGCCGGCGACACCTTCGGCTCCGGCGCGGGCGGCTCTGTCTCCGTGATTTCCCATTCCATCACGCTCGAAAATGGCGCCACCATCGCCGCTGATACCGCCGGCTCAGGTTTGAGCGGCAATGTCTCCGTGACCGCGCACGACATCCTTATTTCCGGCAAAGAGCAGGCGGTCCGCACGGGCATCTTTTCGGACAGTCTTTTGCCTGAGCTCGGTGGCGACTCGGGCGGCGCCGGCGGCAAAGTCGAAGTCCAGGCCCACGACATACGACTACGCTCGCTCGGTGAGATCGGCGCCACTTCCGTGACCGGCGGAGACGGCGGCAGTGTCGCGGTGCAGGCCGACAATCTCGTGCTCGAAAGCGCCGCCACCATCGTCGCTTCCGCCGGCGGCACAGGCAAGGCCGGCAGCGTCGACATCAGCGTGCAGCGCCCATTCGAATTGACCAGCGGCGCCAATATCAGCAGCACCTCGGTCCTCAGCGACGCCGGCACGATCTCCATCGCTTCCGCCTCGGATATCAACCTCACCGACGGCAGCGTCACCGTCGAAGCCACAGCGGGCAATGCCGGGCAGATCGTACTCTCGACCAATCACCAGCTCCACCTCGTCAACAGCCAGCTCCTGGCTGCCGCCGGACAAAACGGCGGCGACATTGCGATCAATTCGGATTTCGTCCTGCTCGATCACAGCCTTATCAGCGCCAACGCCGTAGGCCGCGGCGGCGACATCACCCTCGCCGCGCTCTATTTCTTCACCTCCCAGTCGACCATCACCGCCACCGGCAGCCAGGCCGGAACGATCAATATCCAGGCTCCCGAGCTAAACCTGGCCAATGGCCTCGTCACGCTGCCTAGCTCTGTCCTCGACGCCTCGGCGCAAATCCGCGAACAATGCGCCCGCCGACTGGGCCTGGACTTCAGCTCTTTCCTCCTCGTCGGCCGCGGTGGCACCGCCCAGGCCCCTGACGAGGACCAGCCCATCCTCGGAGTCGCTCCCGCCGCGCCCCCGGCAAAAAAGCCCGCTCCAGCCCCGCCCAAAAAAGGCCGTTCTCAAAGCTCAGGCTAGTTTAGAACCTCGCCCTCACGCGAAGCGACTGCTTCGTCACGAGCCACCGGCTGGGAGCAGCGGTGGGTCTCCAGGCTGGAGCCACTCCGCGCGCTTGGAGTGGCGCCCTTTCCTCCCATGATTCCCATTATTCCTATTCCTCCCATCTTTCCCACACCCACCCGTCAGTCTCGGCCCATCCGCCTCAGCTCATCCGCCAAAATTTGCCCAAACTCCCCCTGCTGCATTGGCATGCGGCTCGCTTCTCCGGCCTTCACCCAAAAACATGCATACCCAGGAGCCCACCCCATTCGATAAGGTCATCGAAATCATGCTGGAAAAAGGCGGCCGCGGCACTTCCGACCTCCTCTTCGTCGTCGGCCAACCGCCCCAGGTTGAAATCAACGGCGTTCTGACCCCAATTGAGATCCCGGATCTCATGCCGACGCTCCGGCCCGAGCACACCAAAGCCTTTGCCGAGATCCTCGTCGCCGGCACGCAGCGCCTGGCCGAAGATCTGCGCGACAACGGGTCGTGCGACACCAGCTACTCGCTTTCCGACATCGCGCGCTTCCGCGTGAATGTCTTCCGCCAGTATGGCCGCCACGCCATCGTCATGCGGAAACTTTCCACCCAGATCCCCTCGCTCGAGAGCCTCGGCCTGCCCGATGTCTTCAACGAGATGATCAAGGAAAAAACCGGCATCATCTTCTGCACCGGCGCCACCGGCTCCGGCAAGACCACGACCCTCGCGGCGATGCTCAATGCCATCAACGAGACCACCCGCGTCCACGTCGTCACCCTGGAAGATCCCGTTGAATTCCTGCACCCGCAGAAATCCGCCACCTTCAGCCAGCGCGAACTCGGGCGCGATTATTCCTCCTTCGCCATGGGCCTCCGCGCCGCTCTGCGCCAGGCGCCCAAAGTCATTCTCGTCGGCGAAATTCGCGATCGCGAAACCATGGAAATCGCGCTCACCGCGGCTGAGACCGGCCACGTCGTCTACTCGACCCTCCACACCATCAGCGCTGGCCAATCCATCAACCGTATCGTCGGCATGTTCGAGCAGGGAGAGCAGCAGCAGGTGCGCGAACGCCTGGCCTCCACGCTGCGTTTCATCGTCAGCCAGCGCCTTGCGCCCAAGATCGGCGGCGGTCGTCAATTGCTCACGGAAATCATGGGCAGCAACCTCCGCACGCGCGAAATCGTCCAGCTCGGCGAAAACGAACTCCGCAACACCCACTCGGCCATCGAGGCCGGCGTCACCCAAGGCTGGCACAGCTTCGAGCAGGACATCATCCACCACTACGAAAACGGGCGCATCACCGAAGACACCGCCATGCTCTACTCGGTGAACAAGCAGGCCATGCGGCAAGCCATTGATCGGGCGAAAAAGATTATGGGCACAGACGACAGCTCGCCCCACGGCTTCAAGCTCGAACACAAGGAAGAGAAAGAGTGGAAAATGACTCCACGCCAAAATCTTGCGGCCGCGCAAACCACCACGGCGCCGGCAGCCGCATCCGCAACTCCGCCGCCCCTCCCTCCGTCAGCTCCCGTACCAGTTCCCGCCCCCGCCGTATCCGCGACCCCTGTCC
>FTCB01000700.1_pt1 | contig 57060 bp, 41 predicted proteins | sample 1639431 | NCBI WGS metagenome assembly FTCB01 (sample SAMEA3914864, study PRJEB12502) | metagenome | biome: forest; material: soil | place: USA | collected 2012-03-12 | depth 0.3 m
ACTCTGACCTGCATGGATCCGAAGACCGGAGCCAAGAAATGGCAGGGCTCTCTCGGCGACCGCACCACGGTTCGCAGCTCGCCGACGGCTGCGGATGGAAAGATCTACATCATCAACGAAAAGAACACGGTCTTTGTCTGCAGCGCCGGAGATGAGTTCAAGGTGCTGTCGAAGATCCAGATGGAAGATCCGGAGGGCACTCGTTCCAGCATTGCAATTGCGGACCACGATTTGTTTATCCGCACGCCGGCGCATCTATATTGCGTCGGAAAGTAGGTCGGGCCTCCGCTGTTCCGGAGGTCCAGCTACCGGCAAAGCCAGTCCTTTCGGAAGGCCTTGGGTACGCTCGGTGCCTTCGCGTGAGATTATCTTAAGACGCTGTGTTTAGCGCCAGGAAACCACGTCGTCGGAAACATTCGTCGCACTTGTCTGGTAGACATTGGGTGGCAAGGTGGCCGAGCCGACTTTGCGATCCAGCCCGAGCGCAAAAACTCCGGCCGGGCCGTGCGGAGCGCTGTCTGGATACGTGATGTCGTGGTAGACGGCGCTGACGTTCAGCAGATTATTGTAGGAGGTGTCGAGAACCACGAAGTACTCCATGCCCCAAGGATCGAAAAGGCAGCCCTTCTGTTCGGCAGATCTACCCGAAGCGCCAAGAACGTCCAGGAAGCCGTTCTTCGGGAAATCGGGATTGTTAACTGCCCGATCGTCGAAATAGACGATGTGCCGTGGGTTGGTCCGATCCGCCAGATTTGGCGCCGCATTGAGCGCTCGAAGGGTGTTGAAGAGTGCGCTGTTATGGTAGTGAATATCGGCTGAGGGCGCCGCCGCGGCGTCGCCAACAATCGTGTCGGCGTCTGGATCGGCCTGGGTCAACAGTTGATCCGGATCGAGGGACGGAAGTTTCGCATTGTCGGTTTGATAGGCCACGATGGCGGCAACGATGGCCGTTTCTGTCTGTTTGGCCTGAAGCTTTTTCGCCGTGTTGGTGGTCGAGGGCAGCATCGACAGGACCAGGGCCATAAGAATGGCAATGATGCTCATGACGGTGAGGAGCTCGATGAGGGTAAATGCGGCAGGGCGCCGCCGAGATTGGGTTGTCGTGTTCATGTTTTGGGGAATTGCTGTGAAAGTACGTCGAATAGAATACAATGCAATTACAAAACATGGACTATGGATGATAATTATTTGATTATTCGTAGTGATCGACGTGCTAACTCGGACCGGAATTGATGATCACCTTGCATCGGATGGAGAAGCGCGTTTCCATTGGCCATGGGCTCGCCTCTCCATTCCTTCTCAGCGCAACCCGATCCCAGGAGTAGACGGTGAAAGGCCTTTATACGGGACTATTGAGCCAAGCTTCATGCGCGCCTTCCTGAAATTGATCTGTTCCTGCGCCTTGGGGCTGGCAGTTTGGCTGCCGTTGGCGCATCACTTTTTCGAGATGGAACAGGCGGCGCTGTCCGCCGGCGGTGAGAATTCCCGGCAAGCGCGTGAACTCGCCGCCGGCCTCATGGACGAATGGGCTAGCAAGGAGAAGCGTGAGGCTGCGCTTGAAAGAATGGCGCGGGCCAATCCGGAATGGAGCTTTATGGAGCGCACCTTCCTCGTGCTCGCTTTCTCCAATATGGCCCTGCGTGATCCCGCACGGCAGACTGAACTGCTCGGGATCATGGATGCGATCATCGGCGACACCCTGCGTCGGGAAGCTGCAGGTGGGGCCGACCAGTATCTCATGGGCTACGGCCGGCGCGGCGGTTGGGTGGTCCCGCCCGGGCGCAGCGCCATGGTAGATGGTGAAATCGCTCTCATGCTCGGCGTGCGTCGCATGGTGGCGGAGCGTTCAGACTATCAGGAGCCGATGCGGACTCGGCTGGAGATTACGCAACGCCGCATGGAGCGCAGCCCGGTTTTGTGGGCGGAGAGTTATCCGGACGAGTGCTGGCTCTTTTGTAATTCGGTAACGCTCGCGGCGATGCGCATCAAAGATGCATTGGATCACACCGATCACGCGGCATTTTGCCAGCGGTGGGTCGCCACGGCGCGGGCGAAAATGACGGAGCCGAAGACCGGCCTGCTCATTGCCACCTGCCATGTAAATGGCCGCCCGGCGGATGCGGGGCAGGGGCCGGAGGGATCGTCGACGTGGTTGAGCAATCATATGCTGGAACTCGTGGATTCGGCCTTCGCCCAGGATCAGCACCGCCGGGCGCGGCCGGCGCTCGGTCGCGATTTGCTGGGCTTTGGCTACTCCCGCGAATGGCCGGTGGGCTTGGAAAGCGCAGAGGATGTGGATTCGGGGCCGGTGCTTCCGTGGCTCGGGGCGAGCGCACCGGCGAGCGGGCTAGCTATGGTTAGCGCCGCCGGGTTTCACGACACGGCATTCCAACGCAGTCTCCTGGCGACTCTGGAGTTGGGTGCCTGTCCGGAGCGTAGCGCCGGCAAGCTGCGCTATCGCGCGAGCAATTCCGTCGGTGATGCGGTGCTGCTCTATGCGCTCACGCTTGGGCCAATGTGGGAAAAAGTCCGTCTGGCAGAACCCCATAAAGAGCCATGAAGGAAGATGTAGACGTTTCGAGCAAGACACCGGCGCGGCTACGCCTCTTTTGGCTGCCTGCGCTGCTGGCCGGCATTCCCTGGATTTGCTACTTCTATTTTGGACGCCACGGAGGAGCCGAAGGCCTCGCCGCGCTCAGCGGAGCGGCTCCGAATCATCATCTGGAGTGGGCCGGGGCGGAATACCTGGCGGCCCGCTATGCCAGCGCTCTCATCTCTCCCGGATTGTTGATTGGTTCGGCGATCCTTTGGTGTTGGGAGAAATGGAGTTGCCGAGGCCAACAGCGCTGACGAAAGCATCGCTATTCACTCCAACGATATCCGGGCTGTAATCTTGAAGGCTGTTTCCGGCGGTGTGTGATTGTGATATTTCACAGCGTCTGAGAATGACTTCCATCCTTCGGGTTTTATGATGTTGGCCCGTTCGGAGCCGATTTCTTCCAGGAAGAGACGAGCTGCCATGCTATAGATACATTGCGTCGAGGTGGCGGGGCTCCCGGTTTCGAGACTAACAGAGAGCTTGACCCCGGAAAGGTCGTTAAGCCGAATGAGTTCCAGTTTCAGGCCTTTGATGCCATCCGGTGAGTTTTTGACAAATTCGCAGAGAGTCGAGACCAGCGACTTCGCACTCATACGAGCACCCTGCATCTTTGAGAAGCGCGCGCGCCAAACGGGTGGGAGCGTTGCCGAATCCGGATTCCAGTTGATGGATGTGATATCGCAAGCATGCGCGGCGGCTAGCCGTTTTTCCGGCCGCGCCTTTGGAGGCACGTCCCGCAGCGGCTCCCCGAGTTCGCGCGCTCGGACGTTGGCGCACACGACGCATTCCCGGAAACGCATTGCGGCGGGGGCGTCGACGTGGAATTCATATTTATGCGGCCAGCATTCGTGGAGCAGTTCCGCTGCGAGATCGCAGACGCGCGGGTCTGGCGGTTCATACGTCGAAAAGCCGTAGGTGTCTGGACAGGACGCCGTATCGTTCAACAATTCGGCCAACACGTCTTGCGACTCGGCCTGCGTCGCCTCGTCCTTGAACATCGAGGATTCAGCGATGAGCTTAATGAGGTAGGCCTTCCATGGGGCGGGGAGGCCAGTGGCATTTCCGATGGCAGATCGAAGATCGTAGGGCGATGTCCAGACGATAAACTTCAAAATATCGGTCGGCGAATCTCCGGAAGGATGTTCGAAATAAATATTGGGTTTAGCGGACTCCAATTCAGGGAGGACTTTTGCCCACTCGGTCCGCATCACCGGGATTGGGGTGTTGACTCCGAAGTGCAGTAAGAGATGAGCCGCCGTCACCCGATTGGCGTAGGCAGGACTCTGCATCATCTCGGCGGTCAGGGCTTCCCGGCTTTCCGGGGTATCGTGGTCCATCAAAAGCATGATCAGCTCATTTCGGCGTTCCGAATCGTTTGTTTTGGGCAGGATTTCGAGCACTGCTTTCAGGCCGTCGGGCGGGTACTTATTCAGGAGCCGCGACGCGGCAAATCCCGGGCCGAGACCAGAGCGTACCTTTTCCAGTAAGTAGGCTTTTTCTCCGATCGTTGACACCGCTTCGAACCATTCGCCAATTTCGTTCCGTGTGCGTTTCTCCCGCTCGGCTTCAGTTGTCAAGTTGGAGTCTTTGACCATCGAGGGGAATTTGATCCCTGCAATATCGCAAATGGCATCGAGTGACATGTCGTGGATAGGTACGATCTCGACTCCGCCTCCAAGGTCTCTTGTTACAACGACACTGCGGGTCAAGCCGTCGGAATCGAGCGCCGCGACGAGCGCGGGAACCGCTGCGATGCCCAGCGAGACGAGCGAAGAGTACGCCCCAATGCTTGCCAGGAATTCATGGGCATCGTCAAAGTCCGCGCCGTCGTTTTTCCAGCGCGTGGTCTCGTCGCGAAGGCGATAGACGAGTTCTTCCGCCTGCTTTTCCGGAGGCAGCGCAGACAACTCGGCGTCGCTGATCATGCGATGAATTGCATCTTCCGCCAGTTGGTTCTCGAGCTTGATTCGGTACAAGCGGATCCGCTTCAAGCTCAATTCGGCCTTCGGGCATAGCTGCTCGATTTTCTTGAGTTCTCCGACCAGATCGGACCGGGTCCGTTCGGCGTTGGCGAAATCCCGCAACGTGATCCAATCGAGAAGGCCCGCGAAGTCTGCTTCGAGGATTTCCTGAAAGGATTCGTCCGGGCGCCCATTGGGCATCCGCTGCCGAATTTGGGGGAGCTTTGCCAGGATGGCGCGCGCCAATTCGGGTTGGCCCCTTTGTTGGCAAATCCGCGCCAAGCCGAATAGTTCGCCGATTCTACCGAGTCGATCGGAGCGGTGTTCGTCAACGACGACGGGCTCTGCATCTTTCTTTCCGAGCGTAGGCAGCAATCGCTGCACTTCGTCTTTGAGCGATTCGACGCGATAGCCAACGAAATCCACGAATTCCGGGCCGCTTCGGGACTTGCGAAACTTTGCTGTCGTGAAGTCCTGTAATACGGCGGTGAAGGAAGCCCCCTCATCCTTCAAGAGAAACCCATTTATCCCGCCGAAACGCTGCTTTCCGCTGGGTGTGTCGGTTCCGCCGCCCGTCCAGATCCTGATGAAAGGGCAGTTTGTCACGTCGGGCAGCGGCAACTGGTCGAACCAGGCATAGAGCGCGGCAGATTGCGCTTCTGGATTTGGGGTTTGCGTGTCGGCCGCGAAGATTTCTATCGCGGATAAAAGGACGAAAAAGATTGCGAGTCGCATGAGGGGGGGCGAGACCGGGCGCCTCCGCCGAGGTGGACCGCTATCGTGTCGGCATTCTGCTCGCAATTTATCGAAAATTCAATCCGCCGCGGCGAAGACAATCGACCAAAGGAATGATTGCCGGAATCGCCGTCTGGACCGACAACACCCCGGCGGGACAGCATCTATTCGTCGGACGCCGTCGGAGTCGGCTCTAATTTAAAGCGAAGCAAGAAAGCGCAGCAGCGCGCTCCGATCAGTGGCGCTAAGACGACGATACGCCTCGCGGGATTTCTCCGCCTCGCCGCCATGCCAGAGAATGGCCTCCTGCAAATTTCGGGCGCGGCCGTCGTGGAGAAAGTAGGTGTGGCGATTGACGGTCTCGACGAGGCCTACGCCCCAGAGCGGCGCGGTCCGCCAGTCCCGACCGGTAGCGAGGTAATCCGGGCGGCCGTCGGAGAGGCCGTCGCCCATGTCGTGGAGCAGCAGGTCAGTGTAGGGACGAATGGTTTGGTTGGAGATCTCCAGAAATTCCGGATCATTGCCGGTCTGGAGTTTTGGCGTATGGCAGGAGGCGCAGCGGGCTTCCGTGAAGACACGCTTTCCGTGGAGCACCGTTTCATCGGTCCAATCGCGGCGCGCCGGAACCGCGATGGTGCGGATGTAGGCCACGACACGGCCGAAGATCTTGTCGCTCACCTCCGGGCTTCCGCCGCGAGGCAAATCACGCAGGGCCGCCATGGCCTCGCTCAATGGCTCCTGGGGCTCTAGGGAGGAGGTGATGCCGATATCGGAAACAAAAGCGTGGGCGATTTGTTGCCGCAGGCCGGGTTCGTTTGCCTTCCAGCCGAAGCGGCCCAGAACGGTGGCTTGTTTTTCTTCGTCCCAGACGTAGTTCGGCCTGCCTGCGATGCCGAAGCCTTCTTCACTTTCGACCTTTGCCAAATCCAAGATCGCCTGTTCCGGCACGAGCTCGAGCAGCCCATCGCCGTAGACGGCCGGAGCCACGCGAGGCGAGGTGAGCGTCTCCGGATGAAACTCGCCGTAGCCCGGCTTCGTCAGCTTGTACGTGGGTCGGCGGAGGCTATAGGCTTCGCCATCGGGAAAGGAGCCGGGCTGCTCTTTATAGGACATTTCCACGGCGCCGGCGGGTGTTACTCCGGGAATGGCGCGCTCGTCCAGTTGCAGGCCGTAGGTGGGTTCCGGGTGCGGGCCGCCATGGGCGCTCTGTCCCGGAATGCTGATGCGCAGCAGCATGGCGAGCATCTGTTCGCCGGCGGGAGGCGGGGCGCCTCGGCCGTCTTTGTTGTGGCAGGCCGAGCAGGAACGCGCCTGGAAAAGAGGGCCCAGGCCGTCGCGACCCGAAGCCGAGGCCGGGGCCGCCACCCAGTTTTGATTGAAGAAGGAATGGCCGACCATGAAGTGCCCGCGGCCGTCGCCCGATAAATTCGGCGCCGGAAGGGCGAAGGCTTCTCGTGTTTGTTCGAAGACGGTTGCTGCAGTTCCTCCGGAAAGTTCTTCACCCGGCTCAGCTTGATCCGGAGCAGCGTGAACGCGACTGGTCAGAGCCAACGCCAGGGCCGACGCAGTAAGCGCTCGCTGGATGCTTTTCCTCATCACTCGTCGCCGTCTTTCAGTGAAGTGATATTGATTTTCAGACCGAGTCGGCTCCCAAAGTCGGCAATCAATTCGGAGAATTTTGTAATCGCACTCACGGCAGTATTGATCGCCTGGCGGCCTGGCGCACTGTCGGAACCCAGGATCGCCTGGTCGAACGGCGACGGAATGGCTCGGACATCGGCGAGCATGATTTCGGCGGCGTGGTCGAGTCCGAGAGGATCTGCCGTATAAGTTTGTCTCGCGAGATCCAGGATGCCCGGTCCGAGGATCCGAGAGCCATCGACGCGTGTGTAGCGTCCGTAGAAAATGTTGGCGATGCCTTGGGCGTTGTCGACGATGTCGTTGTTGGTGTTGTCGGAAAAACACGACTGCTCTTCCTTTTGCACCTGCGTGTCGTAAGCCACCAAAATACGTTCGCCTGCGAGTTCGACGGCGCCCAGCATTCCCATGCCGGTGAGAATGTCCTTGAGCGCCTCTGCCGGTGGCAAAGCGACGAATTTAGCGCGAAAGTTGTCCGTCCTTCCCGCCACCCAGGCGTCGACCAGACTTTCCAAGTTATGGACGAGCAAGTCGGCGACGGCCACGAGATATTGACCGCGTCGCGCGGCGTTTGGCGCTGTGCCGCCGGAGCCGTCGATGTAATCCGTAAAAGGCCGTTCGCCCGGCCCGTCCGTCCGGAAGTCCTGGCCCCAGAGGAGGAATTCGATGGCATGATAGCCGACGCTGACATTTGCCTCGCCATCCTTTTGATTGAGCGAAGTCAACAAATCTGCGGAGATCGTGGGGAAGCGCTGGAGATCGTTAATGATGCCGGAGTTTGGCTGATCCTTTACCGAATCGATGTAGGATTCATCGATCGGCCAGGAATTGAGCAGCCCTTCCGGTCCATTCTCTCCATCGACAGGGCCGGCGTAGAAACGATAAACTTCGCTTTGGGAGTAAGGTGTGCGGGCCTTTAGCCAAGCGTGGCGCGCGGCGTCGAGGCTGGCTGCAGAAGGGTGGGCGACCAGCGCCTCAAGCGCAATCTTCAATTCCCGCGCGGTGACTAGCGAGTCTTCATAGATGGCGTGGGCGAGATCGCAGTAATGGGCGATCACCATGGCTTTCTCGTCGTTTTTGGAAGACGCGGCGCCGACGCTCAGCCCCAAACCTTGATTGGCAAAAGCCTGGAATTCGTTGGCGGCGGCGGCGATTGCATCCTTGAACTCGGTGATGCGCTTGCGGCCGGGGCTGCCCTTGGGCTCCGCTGCTGTGCCGTGGAAGGATTCTGGAAGCCCATTGGCCAACGAAAGCAAACTGTCTACCGCCGCTTTCAAGCGGATGGCTCCGACCGTTGGATGCAGGGGATGACTGTTCGCGGCCTGGAGCAACAGGGAGTAAAGACCCGGCCCGCTCGTCACGGATGTCCCATCGGCGTTGCTAAAGCGGCCGTAAAATAAATTCGCGACGCCCGCAGCGAATCCAATGTTATCGATCCGTGAGCTGTCGGAAAAGCCCGAGACCTCGCTCTCGATGGCCCGTGTTGAAAATTCTGCGCAATGCGAATACAGACCATTGAGCACGGCCTGAACGGCGACGGGCGGCGGCAGGGCGAGAAAGCGCGCGCAGTAGTTATTGGGATTTTCCGGCGACCATTCTGACACGAGCAGCTCGAGGTCCTGAACGAGCAGGTTGCATATCGTGGGGAGGATGGGTTCGGTCAATCCGGAAGGCGCCGGATTTTGGTCAGAAACCGGCCGGGCTGCTGTATCCCAGAGTAGACGTTCAATGACTTGATAGCCGGCGAGCGCGCCCCTCTGGCAGTCGGAAATGCTGTATTTGGCAACAGCGTTCGGCTTCGCTTCGCTCAACCGAATCAAATTCTTGAGACTATCGACGCTTTGCTTTACGTCCTCCGGCGAACTCCCCGGATCAAGCGACGGGATCAGCGCTTCATGGTGGTCGTTCGGCGCGACGAATGGCTCGGCGGCAGCGAGAATGACTGTGCCTGGCGCAAAGGCGCGGCGAGCGGCGAGCCAGGCCGCACGGGCGGCGTCCGTATGCCCTGGCGTGGGCTCCTTGACCATGGCGCCAGCAGCGTCACGCAACTTCTTTGCCTCGTCGCGGGCGTCGGAGTACGTCGCAAAGGCGATCCTGGCGTACTGCTGTATCGCGATTGGCCCGTAATTCTGGAGCGTTTGCGCCACGAGGGGATCCGGGCTGTCCGCCCAGGCGGGATGAGACGCCAAAAGGCTCATTTTCGCCACAGCGAGCAGGGCAAGAAGCCGGACGATTCGCCGCAGTACTGGGGATTTCGGTTGCACAGGGGTTACCGCGGATGATGCCGCAGGGCAGTGCGTTTGACTACTCATCTCGTGCTCGATCTCTGCTCTTCCGAAGCCTTGAGAATACCCTGATTGGGTTATTTCGGAGCGGAGACGTCTGGGCTAAAGGTGAGGCGTCGAAGCCTCCCCCGTTTCCACCCTCCGCCCGAGTTGGCTTTCCGCGGCGCATGGGACCCCGGGGCGCGCTTCCGCCCCGCGGTATACCCAATGAAAACCCCACATCTTCCCAAATTCCTCGCCGGCCTTGCCGCCGCGCTCCTGGCCCAGCACGCTTCGGCCTACCAGGTCATCGTCGATTTCAATACCTGGCAGCAAAGCTACGGCGACCCCACGCTGCTCAAGGCCGATGGCGTCTACAACATCCCGGGCAACAGCAGCCTCACGACCGCGCAATGGCAAACCCTCTATGGAAATCTGGGGCCGGGCTGGGTGGTGAGCGAAGACAACCCGGGCAGCAGTGCGAGCTACAACACCATCACCAATACTTTCGGCATCCATGTCAACGACGCGATGTGTTACAACGAAACCGGGGCGACGCCCGGCGGCACGCTGCTGAGCGACGCGCAGATCGCCGCCCAGGCGCCCACGCATGGCGGGAATGTCCTGGTCCTGACCCGCGATTACAACACGACCTGGCCGGCGTGGCGCACCGAGACCGATCGCGCGCTCGGCAATGCCGCGGTCACTGGCGTGGTCATGGAAACGTCAAATCCCTATTCGCAGCAGGCCTGCGATTTGTTGGTCAAGAAGGCCCTTTCGCTGAACAAGCGCGTGTACTTCCTCCTTCCGGGCGCCAATACCAACTACACGATGACTTCGATCCAATGGCTGCAACAGCAGCTCGGCTCGGTCATGCAGGACTCGCGGATTTTCGTCATCATCTACGACTACAGTAAGAATGCGGCGCATTGGCTGGGCGGCGCAAATACCCAGCAGGGCACGCTCTACCAGGTGCGCGCCATCGCTACGGGCATCACCTACCAGACGGAAGGCCTCACGATTCCCAATTACGTCTCGGCTTCCGGCGGTACGGCTCGTTTGCTTGGAACGGATGCGAATCTGAGCAATTCGAACGGCTCCATCCTCGATTCAAATAACACCGGCGACTACGTAACTTACCTCCTGCCCGGCGTTGCGGCGGGCAACTATGACGTGAGAGTCGGCGTGAAGAAGAATGCCGCCCGCGGCATTTTCCAACTGCAAGTGGGGCGCGCGGATAACTTCAATGGCAGCATGAGCGCCGTCGGTACGCCGCAGGACGAGTACGCCTCGGCGATCGCCTATGCCGAGCTGGACCTGGGCAATTGGACGCCTGGGACGACGAGCGATAAATGGTTTCGCTTTGTGGTCACGGGGAAGAATGCCGCCAGCGGTGGGTCGACCTATAACGACGCGATCTGTTTTGATTACATCAAGCTGACGCCGCATTGAGCGGGGATGCGGTTGGCGCTGCGATTTGGCGCGGCGCTGGCGGTGGGAATGGGAGGAATGGGAATAATAGGAAGAATGGGAGTAATGACGCAGGCGTTAGCTCCAAGGGGATGGGGATATTGAGCGTTTGTGGAACGAGCTGCTGCTTAACGCAGTTACGCTTTTGGAAAGCGGCTAGAAGCCGCTTTTACACCTGAATGTGGCGCTCCGTTTTATCAGTTAGTGTGTCTGGCCACGCGCTGATCTGAGATTCAACGAAAGTGCTCGGCCAAGTTGTAAAAGCGGCTTCCAGCCGCTTTCCAAGAGCGTAACTGCGTTAAGCAGCAGCTCGTTCGCTAAGGCGCGACCGGCTGCAGGCCAAGCTCGTCCGAGAGTGAAAGTAGACCCCGGTGAGCACTTCCGCGTTGGGCTGGCGAGACGCAGGCGACCCTACGAGTCACCGCGAAGCCGACGGCGCCGGCTTCGTTTCCAAATACTTCACCACCGCCTCCGTGCGGCTGTGCACGTGAAGTTTCTCGTAAATATGCCGCAGATGCACGCACACCGTCTCCGTGCTGATTCCAAGCTGCGCGGCGATTTCCTTGTTCGACATTCCTTTGGAAAGTAGTTCCAGAACGCCACCTTCGCGCGCGGAGAGTTCCGCCGCCGCCTTTTGTTGCTGAGGCGCGCTTTGAAAGGCCTGGACGACCCGCCGCGCGATTTCCCCCGTCATCGGCGCGCCGCCGCGGCGCACTTCGGCGATGGCATCAAGGATTTCTTCCCGACTGGAGCGCTTCAGCAGGTAGCCGCAGGCGCCGGCCTTGAGCGCGCTGAAGATCCGGTCGTGATCTTTATATACGGTGACGACGATGACTTGCAATTCGGGCAGGCGCTCCTTCAGCCGCGCCGTGCAATCCGCGCCGGATTCTCCCGCCAATTGCAAATCCATGAGCACGACTTCGGGCCGGCGGCGGGGAATTTCCTGCAGCGCGTCTTTTGCCGTTGCACAGGCGCAGACGCATTCACAGTCGTCGGAGGCGTTGAGCCACTTCTGGAGAGTTTGGCGGACCGTGTCGTTATCCTCGACGAGCGCCACCGTGGTCTTGGGCATATGGGGATTGGGAGGAGGGCAGGGGGAGTGAGAAGGAAACAGCCGCGCCGTTTCCTGGGCTCGTGCGAATGTTGCAGATGCCGCGCAGATTGGCGAGCCGTTGTTGCAGATTCATCAATCCATTGCCTGCGGAGTGATTCTGCAAATCGAAACCGCAGCCGTCGTCGACCACGCGGATGTTCAAGTTCTCTCCAGCGAGAAACATTTCCAGTGTGATGCGCCGAGCGTGTGCGTGCTTTACGGCATTGTGCACGGCTTCCTTCACCGCGAGAAAGATGCTGTGCCGGAAATCCGAAGAGAGCGGGCGTTCGGGCAGGCTTTGCTGGATGTCGATACGGCAATCGAGCGCGGCGGCGGCCGTGTATTCCTCGACAAAACTGCCCACAAAACTGGCGAGCGCCGGAAGCGTGTCTTTTTGCGGATCCACCGCCCACACGATAGTGTCGAGCGCGGTCACCAGGGACTGCGCCTTTTCCGCGATCGTGCGGACTTGGGCGCCGGTCGCGGGATCGGGTGATGGCGCCGAGGAGGCGTCTGCGGCCAGCATGCCAATCTCGGTCAGGCTGGCCCCGAGATCGTCATGCAAATCTCGTGAGATACGGATACGCTCGCCTTCCCGGGCCGCCTCGAGTTCCAGGCGGGCCATGCGCCGGCGATGGCGCACCCGCATCCAGAGGGCGACGAGGCCGCCTGCAACGCAGGCGATGAGACCTGCGATCACGATGGGAAACCACCAACGTTGCCAGAAAAAGGGCGCTACGGTGATATCCAAGGCGGCGCCAGTTTCATTCCACAAGCCGTCGTTATTGCAGGCAATCACGTGGAAACGGTAGGCGCCGTGCGGCAGAAAGCTGTAGAGCGCGGAGCGGCGGCTGCCCGCTTCCACCCAGGTCCGGTCGAGGCCTTCCAGGCGGTATTTGAAGCGGACTTTTTCCGGGCTGGTAAGGCTCGTTGCCGTGTATTGAAACTCCAGCAAGTGTTGGCCGGGAGGCAGCGCGAGCGGCCCGCGCGGCGCTGTGGTGAGGCGCGCCAGGGGATCGGCAGCGGCGGATTTCTCCTGCCAAAGGTGTTCGTCGACCGTCACCGACTCGAGGAGGACGCTGGGGCGGACAGTATTGCGAATGACCTCTTCGGGTCGGCAATAGGCCGCGCCGCGGGCGGTGAGAAACCAGAGCGCGCCATCGTGTGCTTGCACGCAGGCCGGCGAGCAGCGGCCCTGGCAGGCGCTGGTTGGCAAGCCGTCGGAGGAATCGAAAAGCAGCGCGTCGAGCATCGTGCTTTCGCCGCGGTCGACAGCGTCAAAGGAGGCAATGGGGATGCGGCAGACGCCGGCGCGCGTGCCGAGCCAGAGGCCGCCCCGGCCATCCTGGAGGACCTGGACCACATGAGAATCGGGCAAGCCCTGGGCGGTCGTGTAATTCGTGAATCGACCGTTTTTCCGGCGCGCGAGCGCGCCGTGGCCGCCAATCCAGAGCGAGCCGTCGGCTCCGGGCACGACCGTGTAGATGGATTCCGTTTTCAGACCTTCTTTCACGCCAAAAACCTTGAACCGGTCGCCATCCAGGCAGGCGAGGCCGCCGAGATAGAGTCCGACCCAGAGGTGACCTTCCACGTCTTCGGCGATCGCGTGTGTCGCCGGCGCCGGCAAACCTTGCGCTGCGCCCCAGTTCTTCCACAGGCCGCCCTCGCAACTCTGCAGGCCGTAATTGGAACCCATCCACCAGGCGCCGCGCCGATCCTGGTAGATCGCGGAACAATAGCCAGCTTCGCGCGGCCACGGAAACTCCATGCGAAAGTCGCCGTTCTCCTGGCGATAGAGTCCATCGTTATTGGCCGCCACCCAGATCTGCCCCTGGTGATCGACCGCGACCCCTTGAGCCCAGCCGGAATTTCGTTTGAAGTTGGCAAGTTTGAACTCGGTTTGCTCGCCGTTTTTCCAGCGAACGGGACCTTTGAATTCCGGGCTAAACCACATGCTGCCGTCGCGGTCCTCTGCCAGGCCCCAGAGCGAAGCGGCATGCAGGTAGTTGTTGACGGTTACGGCGGAAAAGCGCTTCGACCGCAGGCGTGCGATGCCCGCGCGGTAAATGCTGATCCAGGTATTGCCCTCGAGATCGATGCAGCCCGCGGCCGCGTCGGCCGGAATGCCGTCTTCGGGGCCGAATTTGGTAATCGCGCCGTTGAGATCCAGCCGCCAGAAGCCGACGCCGGAAGGCGCCACCCAGAGGCAACCGCTGCCATCCACCATTTGCACGTCATTCGGCAACAGGATATCGCGCGCGCCGGCGATCTCGTGCCAGGCATTGGCTCGATAGAGCCAGACCTGCCGCCCGGAGGTGACCCAGCAGTTGCCGTCCGGCGCCGCGATGACTTTCGCCACGGTGAACGACGCAGCCGGCGGGGGAATGGCCGCGGCGTGGCCATCCCGAACTCGGTACAATCCGCCGTCTCCGCCCGCCCAGACGCCGCCTGAGCCATCCGCATCCAAACAAGTCGCGCCAGGAATTTCCTCAGGGATCCCGTGGGATGCTCCGTCGGGACCGATCTCGGCCATGCCGCTCGGGTTCGTTTGGCAAAGCAGCGTCATGCGCCCAGACTTTTCAAACGCAGCGCAAAGCGGACCTCCTCGGGCGATCTGCGTAAATTTCCCGTCGGCGCCAGCGAAGATGTTTCCGTCGGCGGTGACGGCCCGAATCTGCCCATGCGCCTCGAAAATGTGCGTGATCGCGTCGTCGAGTGGATCGGGCCGGGTCCAGCGCGCGAATTCGTGGCCGGTCCAGCGCCACACGGCGCCGCCGCCTCCCGTGAGCCAAAGCGCGTGATCCGCCGTGGAAAAGACGCGAAACGGCCCCTCGATGGGGCCGGGCGGAGCGCTTGGCATGAGCGCATTGCGCCGGATGTCGACAAATTGATCGACCTCCACCGTGACGAATCGCACGCCGTCAAAGCGCGCGACCACTTCATCCGTCGCCATCCAGAGAAAGCCATCGCCGCTCTGTGCCATGGAGTCGACATTGTTTTGCGGAGCGCCGTCGTCGGAGCGCCAGAGATCGACGGAATAGCCCGGGTTGGTTTCGGCGGCAACGGAGCGGCGATCGAGGAGCGTCAGCGCGACGAGGGCCAGGGCGAGTAGGGGGCGTAAAAGGAAACGAAAAACGAGCCGGGTGGGCATGGCGGGCTCAATGTAGGCCTTCGGAGGAATTCATGAAATCGAATTTGTTGGAATCCGACATGCCGTCGATGGCCAACAAAAGGACTCACTCGTAAGCGAAATTGAACGCGTATAATAACAGGACGGTTGAGCGAAGACGGGGTTCGCGACGAAGTGACGCCGACCGCAATCGGGACGCCGGCAAATATGCCGGGTCGCGGCGCGGCCTCAGCACAGCCTCCCAATCAGTCCTCCTCAAACTAGTCAACATGATCAAGAGACCCCTCATCTCTGCTCTCTTCGCGCTCGCCGCCGCAGGCGCCGCGCAGGGACAGAATCTGCTCACCGTAAATCCCAGCTTCGAAAATGGCTCGGGCGGCGGTGGCAACGGCGCCATCAACTTCAACGGATGGACCGGCGCGAACTGGCGCTACAACTTCAACGGCGTGAGCACCGGCAGCGCTTCGGATGGAAGCAACAAATACTACATCACCTACGGCGGATATCTCCAGACGGCCGCCTCGGCCCGGCCCGCCGTGAGCCCCGGGTCTGTCTACGAGCTCAACTTCGACCTGCAGACCTACGCCAATTCCAACCCATCGGTTTATCTTGGGACCGTGCCGCACATCGTCTTCTACGATAGCGCGGGGAATGTATTGAAGGATAACATCGGTTTGAGCGACCGTTACCAGGCCCAGTCCAACGGTGTCTACCCGTACCAGACCATCCGCGCACGAGCCCTGGCTCCGACAAATGCCGCTTCGGTTGCAGCGGAAGTAGCGGCCGATGGCGGGAGTTACCCCAATCAGGACATTCGCAGCCTCTATGTCGATAACTTCCGGCTGACAAAAATCGCCGAATCGCAGGATCAGGTCGGCGTGCGGAACTACCCTCGCCTCATTCAGGCGGGCCAGAACTCGACGCTCGTCCTGAAAGTGGCGGCGGCGGGAGCGCGCGATGTGCTCGTCCGTCTTGCCGAGGGCTCGAATACCTACGGGACACAGCGCTACTCGGTGTTGGCTGGCCGCGGTTTGCTCGACGTTTCCTTTGCCGTACCGTCGAATGCGCCGGCGGCGAACGACTACACCTGGCAATTGCAGGTCGTGCCCAGCGGCGGCGCCTGGGGCAGTGGCACGGCGACGAATACGCTGAGCGGTGTCTTTCTGGACACGACCCAGACCGGCTCCGGCACGATCACTGCCGATAGTTCGAATCTGCTGTTCATGGGCCGCATCGGCAGCAGCGGCACGACGCGCACGCTCTACTGGTACGGTTCAGAAATGCGCGCGCGGTTTTTCGGCACGTCGTTCACCTTGAACTGCAATAGCAGCGGCAACGGCTTTGGCGGATATCAGACGACCAGCTTCGCGGCGATCATTGACGGCAATGAAGCGGGTATCACGAACTTTACGGCCACCGGCGCCAACCAGTCGGTGCAGCTGGCCTCGGGATTGACCAGCGGCATTCATACGCTCAAGCTCTTCAAGACCGACGAAAGCGCGACGTCCGCGCTGACGGTGCTATCGGTGACGCTCGATGCCGGCAAAGGATTGTTGCGCCCGGAGCCGCTGCCCACCCGTAAGATCGAGATCTTCGGAGACAGCGTGACCAGCGGCGGTTCGGCGACGCCAAACTACGACGCCTACGCGCCCTTGCTCGCCCGGGAACTGGATGCGGATGTCCACGTGATCAGCAAAGCCGGCACCGGGGTGGCGGCGAGCTTCAGCGGTCAAGTCGTTCTGCCGCAATACTGGAATCTCCTCGATTTCCGGAATGCCTTCGACGTTACCGGCGCCATCCCTTGGAATTTCAGCCAGTGGACTCCGGATGCCGTCGTCATCGCCATCGGTCATAACGACCAGTTCAACGGCGGCGCTCCCTTGTTCCCTGCAGCTTACACGAAGTTTGTTGCCAGCGTGCGTGCAGCGTATCCCAATACGCAGATCTTCTGCTGCAACACGCTCATCAGCGCGCCGCTCTCGCTCTTTGATCCGGTCGTTCTTCCGCTTTGTGGATAATGACTCGAAGATTCACTATCTCTTCCAGCCCAATCCCTGGACCGATCCCAATACTAGCCATCCTCCCACCGCAGCGCATGCCGCGATGGTTTACGGCGACGCCACGCATGCGAGCATGGCCGATTGGATCGAGGACCAGATGGGCTGGGGGACGACAGGCGCGCTCTTCCCGTATAACAGTTGGGCGTCGAACACTGCCGTCGACCAGACGGAGTCGCTCACGGTGCAGAGCTTCACGGGACCCACGCATCGCGTCATTACCTGGACGGGCTTTACAAATGGCTCGGGCACGATCATCGACGCCACGGCGGTGGGCAATCAGGTCACTTATGTGATTCCAGGAGTGACTGCGGGCGTTTACGATATCCGGGTAGGGTGTAAGAACCTCAATACCCGGGGCATCTGGCAACTAGCCATCGGACCGGCAGGGTCGACGAGTCCGACGAATCTCGGCGCGCCTCAGGATGAGTATGCCACAGGGGAGACTTTTGCGGAGTACGATCTCGGAAACTGGACGCCCGGATCTTCGAGTGACAAGTGGTTCACGTTTACCGTGACGGGCAAGAATGCGGCCAGCACGGGCTATACGATCTCGTTTGACTATATCAAACTGATCCACCGGTAGTGGGAAAGTGCTGTGCGAGTGGTGTGAGCCGGCGCGGCATTCAATGCCGCGCCGGTGCGGCTGCACCGGCACGCGGAGATTGGCCAATATTCGAAGCACAAACCCAGAGGAGGCTGGCAATTGCCATCCCAATAGGATCGAAGCTGCCGATGGGTTGTGGGCGGTTGCGCCGGCCCGCAGACGCAGCGCCTTCCCGCGGACCTATCGCTCCTACCCGCGGACACCCCCCCGCATGCGGAGTTCCGCTCCTTGGTCCGCACGAAGCTGGAGCTTTGCGCGAGCGCATCCCGCAGTTGCGGGATGCGCTCGCGCTGCGAAGCGGCGCGATACCACGCTGGTGCGGTGGAAACTATGCCTTCTTGGCGGTTACTTGCCCGTCCACTCGTAATCGCCAGCGTCGAAGGCCATCATGTTCACCAGGCGATGGGCGCGAAATTCCTCCACGACGGCGCCGTCGCTCTGGAAGATGGAGACCGTCTTGGAGCCGGCGTCGCGAGCCATCACGGCCCAGCGGAGCTTGGGGGTCTCGGTGAGGCGGCGGAGAGGGAGGCCGTCGGGCGTGGTGAGGATGGATCCCTTGGCGTCGACGGTCAGGTGGAGATCCAAGTCGTGAATCGCCTCTTTGAAAAGCGGATTGGGCAGGAGATGAACGCGAATTTTCTCCTCGGGCACATAGGGCTGCGAGCGGCCAAGATGGCTGGCGGCGGCGGCAAAATCATCACTGCTGTCGATCGATTTGGAGAAGAGCGTCTTCCAGGTCGAGTGTCCGGCGGCATCGTCGGCGCCCTTGGGCGAAGAGTCTCCGAGAACCAGGGCGCGAACGCGATTCACCGCGGCGTTGCCCTCGAGCACGGCGATGAAATCGCGAGTGGTCGAGGCGGCCAGCGCCAGGGGAGGCGGATCGCCGGGTTGCACGGGGAGGCGGCGTTGGATGGCGCCGTCGGCGGCGAGTTGCTCGACTTCGGGGCCATCATCGGCGCCTTTGGCGATGACCCAATGGCTGCCGGCGGGGCCGGGAACGCCTCCGGGCGGAGTCTTGGAGTCGGGGGCCGGAGTCGTTTCGGCCGGCGCCGCAGTGACCTTGGCTTGGCCGCTTTCGTCGATGGTCAGGCCGACGGCAGAGCCATTGGCCAGAATCGCGTCCGCAGTGAGGTGATCACCGGGCGAGAGACGGATGCTTTCGATCTTGCGAAGGCGTGGCGAGGCATCGTCCGTCATCCACTCGTTGCAATGGTAGGCGACGCCTTCGACTTCCAGCGCGCCGACGCAGTAGCCGCGGGCCGAATACTTTCCGGCCGGCGCGGCATTGCCGGCGTCGTCTTTGCCATCCCAATGGGTGACGAGGCCATTCAGCCCGACGGTGAAATCCTTGTCCGCCGAGGCCTCGGCGTGCAGGGTGCGGACGAGTTTTCCCGCTTTGTTATAGAGACCCAGAGTGAGCGTGCCCTCCATGGGCGGCGGGAGGAAGACGATGCGGACGAGACCGGTTTTGGCCGGTGGAAGTTCATCCTGCGCCGCGAGGGGCGAGGCGAAGGCGGAGAGGGCGAGCAGCCCAAAGGCGAGGCTACGCATAGTGGCGCCAATCGAGGCGCGGGAAGATATTGTCGCGCCACTCGCAATTAGCCAGGAAGGCCTCGTCGATTTTCTCGGCCCGGACCTGATCGTAGAGCCGGGTGAAGCGCAGCACATGATCGCGCGTGCGCTTGGAGGCGTAGTTGCGTGCGGTGCCGGTTTTCATGAGGAAAGCCCAATCGCTGGACTGCGCGAGCAGAAGCTCCCGGGCCATCTGGCGCAGGCCGCGATCGAGGAGGGCCGGCGAGGCATGGGGAGCGCCTTTCACAAACGGCGCGACCGGGGGAGGCGCGGCGATGCTGGCGGGGGTGAGCGCATCCTTATACTTGCGGGCCAGCTCGGTCATGCGCCGGGCGGCGGTGTGCAGGTGCGGGTAGACCCAGGAGTTGCTTTGGTCCAGCCAGACTTCCCAATAGCCCTTGTGGCCCCAGCTGGATGCCGAGGGGACGACGAGTTGGTGAGTGTTGTGTTCCTTGAGATAGCGAGTGGGCGTGGTGAGCCGGTAGTCCTGCTGGTCGTAGACCGACTTGCGAATGAAGTAATTTAGGAACTCGGGTCCCTCGAACCACCAGTGCCCGAAGAGCTCGGCGTCAAAGGGGCTCACGACGATGGGATCGACGTTCATGTTTTCGCGCAGACGCTGGATCTGCTCGCGGCGGGCGCTCATGAAGTGCCAGGCGTGATGATCGGCGGCGCCAATGGCCCAGGTGCGCTCGTACAGATCCTTCTCCGGAGTCGGGCCGGTGACGCGGTGGTACTTGAGGCCGGTGAACTTGCGCGAGCCGTCCGCAGGCAGGGCGTTGCCGAGATACTCCACGGAAAGGTCGAACCCGATGTCCCGATAAAAATCGCGATAGGCGGGATCTCCGGGGTAGCCCTGCTCGCTGCTCCAGACCTGCCGGCTGGAATCGCGGTCGCGCCCGAAGGCGGCAGGGCCGCCGGGCGTGAAGCAGGGCGTATAGATGGCGTACCGCGGTCGCGGATTGCCAAACATGAGGCCGTGGGCGTCGACGATGAACCAGCGAAGATTTGCTTCCTGTAGGACGCGATCGAGCCCGGGCACATAGGCGCACTCGGGCAGCCAGATGCCCGAGGGATTCCGCCCGAAAATCTCGCGGTAGTCGTCCCGCGCGATGAGGATCTGCGCGCGCACGGCTTCGATGAAATTTTCCATCAGCGGCAGGAAGCCATGCGTCGCCGCCGAGGTGATGATTTCCAGCAGCCCCTGATCCATGAGCGCCGCAAAGGCGGAGACCAGGTCGCGTTTCCAGCGTTCTTCCCAGCTCCAGCGGAGGTGCTCGAGGCGCTCCAGATAGAAGGCGGCGATACGCTCCAGGCGAGATTGGCCGCGGGTGCGCTCGACTTCGCGCCTGGCCAGCTCGAGGGAGCGCTCCAGGTAGCGGGAGGTGCGCTCCTGCAGCAGCGGGTCCCGCAGCATGTGGCAGAGCGGCGGGGTCAGCGACATGGTCAGCTGAAAAGGCACGCCGTCCTGGGCCATGCCGTAGAGGACATCGAGGAGTGGGAGATAGGTCTCGGTTATGGCTTCGAAGAGCCAGTCCTCTTCGAGGAACTCGTCATATTCGGGATGCCGCACATACGGGAGATGTGCGTGCAGGACCAAGGCGAGGTATCCATTTGGAGCCATTTGGTGGAGCGGAAATTGGGCCGAAGTTATCAGTCGGAGACAGGGCGACAAGGAGGGAGTGGAGAGTTTCGGATGTCACGCCCGAAAGTTGCGGCTCGACATTCGAGCGATGTCGCGGCGCGATGGAGTCGTCGCCAAAATCTTTGGAAGCGGTATATTGTTCAGATCCATGTCTCGTCTGCCTCTGCCCGTCATGTGCCTGCTCCTGGCTGCCGCCGGGATTCTCCTCTCCGGAACCCCGGTTCGCGCCGTGGAAGGCGCGGCCAAAGGGTACACTCTGGAATTTCGCAGGGCGATGAACGACGCGATCGAGGCCTTTACGGATCGGGACTTCACCAAGGCCGAGGCTGCGCTGGCAACAGCGGATAAAATCGTTCCAGCGACGGTCTTCTCGCTGAATATCCACGCCGCCATCGAGATCGAGAGGGGGCGCTACCCGCAGGGAGAGCGGTATTGCCGCGCGGTCCTGCAAAAAGACCCGAAATTTTTCCCTGCGCGATTCAACCTGGGTGAAATCCAGGCGCTGCAGAAGCACTACGCCGCGGCGCGGGCGATTTTCCAGGAGATCCAGAAGGACGATCCGGGGAACGATCTGTTGCAGTACCGGATCATAGTTACGTACCTCATGGAGAATAACGATGCGGCCGCGCAGGAGTTGCTGGGACAGATGAAATTTCCCTGTGACTCCGGGGCATACTACTATGCGAATGCCGCCTGGGCCTTTGCTCATGGCGACAAGGCCGGCGCGGAAGTTTGGATCAGAGATGGCGATTGGGTCTTCTCTCACCGCGCGAATACCGAGCTCCTGAACGTTTTTTATGATGTCGGCTGGATGCAGCGGCCTGTGCCAATGGCGATGCGGGCGGCGGAGGCATCGACCCCGGCGCCGGCTCCAGCAGGCGCCAATCCGCCCGTGAAAGCTGCGCCGGCCACGCCCGCAGCAGCTCCGCAGTAGCCGCTTCAGGCAGCCGGGGGTGACTTGTCCGGCCAGCGGGAGAGGCTTTCTTCGTGAAAATGTCCCGCCTTGCGGAACTTGCGGATGAGGCCGTAGCGGGGGCTGAAAAAGTAGGCGAGGAAGAAGAAGACGCCCAGAACGAGCACGATGCAGGCGCCGGAAGGGAGATTCAGGCCGTAGGAAAGCAGCAAGCCGGTGCAGGACCCAAACATGCCGATAAAGCCGCCGCCCCAAAGCATCGCCGGATAGGAGTCGCACAGCAGATAGACCGTCGCAGCCGGAGCGATGAGCAACCCGAGCAGCATGATGACGCCGATGGCCTGGAGCGAAGCGATCATGGTGAGGACGAGCGACACCATGAGAATGAAATTCAGCAAATTCACCCGAATGCCCTGGCTGGCCGCCACCGTGGGATCGAAGAGCGTCAGGAGGAGAGGGCGCTGCAGCGCGGCGAGAAGCGGGATAACGACAAGGCTGATGCCGTAGATGAGCCAGAGATCGGTATTCGACAGGCCGAGGATATTGCCAAAGAGGTAATGCACGAGCGAGACGCGCACCTTGACGAAACTGATAAGCACGACGCCGAGCGAAAAGGCGACGGTGTAGAGAACGCCGAGCGCGGTGTCTTCCTTCAGCCGCGAACTGCGGGCGAGAAATTGAGCGCCGAGAGCAACAAAAAGCGCGGCCACCAACGCGGCGAAAAAGAGGCCGCCCGGCGCCAGGCCGAAAATCATGAAGCCAATGGCCAGCCCGGGGAGGAGCGAATGTGAAAGGGAATCCGCCATCAACGCGAGGCGCCGCAGGACAATGAAGGCGCCGAGGAAGCCGCCGGTGAAGCCGATGAGCGCGCCGCCGACGAAGACGCGGCGCATAAACTCGTGTTGGAACGGGTCGGTCAGCCAATGCATGGAAATGAAATCAGGCGGCCGGCTGTGCGGCGGGGCTCTCGTGGTGGGATTGATGCACGTGCCGCTCCGGGCCGGCAAAGGCAGGGGTGCTGTAGGTCTTCCGGATATTGGCCTCGGTGAAAATGTCGGCCACCGGGCCGACTCCGAGGAGTTCGCCATTGAGGAAGATCACCTGGTCGAAGAGTTCCGGCACGCTGGGCAGGTCGTGGTGGGAGGCGATGATGAGCTTGCCTTGTTGGCGGAGGCCGCGCAGGAGCACTTTCAAGTTATCCTGCGTCGGCTTGTCGAGGCCGGTGAAGGGTTCGTCTAGAAGGAACACGTGCGCCCGCTGGGCGAGGGCCCGGGCGAGGAAGGCGCGCTGCTGCTGGCCGCCGGAAAGGGCGCTAATCTGGCGATCGGCCAAGCGCTCGAGCTGCATCGCGGCGATGGCTTCGTCCACCGCGGCCGCATCGTCGGCGCCATAGCGTCGCCACCAGCCGACCCGCAGGTAGCGGCCCATTTCGACGAGGCCGCGCACGGTGGTGGGAAAATCCCAGTCGATGTTTTCCCGCTGCGGCAGGTAGGCAAAGTCCTGGGTGGCGCCATTTACCCGGCGACCGTGGAACTCGATGCTGCCAGTCTCCAGACGCAACAGGCCGGCGAGGGATTTGAGAAGCGTGGATTTGCCGGCTCCATTTGGCCCAAGGAGGGCGACGCATTCCCCACAGCCGATGTTGAAATGGATGTGGTGGAGGGCCGGCACGCGATTGTAGCTCACCGTGAGGTCGCTCACCTTGAGGCTGTGACTGTGCGTGGTCATGGGCTAGGGAAAAGTGACGGCTTCATCGGCCGGGCCTTTGGACCAGACGCTCTTTTCGTGGTCATCGCCCTTGGGATCGGTGAGCTTCACGCGCATCGCGGCGATGGGGGCGTCGTCGGGCCATTCCACCTGGAAGCGCAGGTCCACGCCTTCCGCCGGGTAGGCGATGGAGAGATCCTTTTCGAGTTCGGCGGCTGGCGCGGTTTCGGTCCAGATTTCCTGGCCGAGGGCGGATACTTTTACGCTCTTTGGCGGGAGGGTGAAGGTGAGCGCTATGTGGACGGTCTTTGTCGATGCAGAGTCGGGGCGAGGGGTCGTCATTGCTGGGGATGCGTCGCCGGCGCCAGTCATGCGGGAAAGCGGATAGCCCAGCGACAGGATGATGAAGAAGGCGATGGCAGCCCGAATCAGCGGAGATCCTCGCATCGAAGGTCAGGGAAAACGGCTAAAGATTGGCAGCGGAATGGGCTGAAGGCTCTTCAGCGCGCTCGGATGGGACGGAGGAACGAAGCATGATGCAAGGAGTTTGCGTGAAGGTTTCCGTAATCGCAAGATTTTTGCATCGAGTGGTCGGAAGGGGCGCGCAGAACGTCCGGCCGACCAATTCGGAACTGGTCTTGCGCGCATATATATGTGCGCGATACGGGCAGGAATGCCCGTGCTCCTTTCAATCGCGGCGGCCGCGGCGATCAATAGTAGCTCTGGATTTTCTGCAGGAAGGTTTCCCAGCGTGGGCCGGGCTGGCCGTGCTCCAGGAGGATGCGAGGGCAGTTTTTCTGGTAGCCGTGGAAATGCCATTGTGGCCAGTGCTGATGCGGGACGACGTGGCTGAGCGGGATGCCGCGATCGTGCATGACCCAGGCGGTGAGGCGTGCGGCGCGGTCGACGGCTGCGGCTTGGCGCGCCGGATTGCGCAGCTCGCAGATCTCGATGCCGATGCTGGAAGTGTTTCCTGGACCTTCATGGTCGGCGTGTTCGCCCTGGATATTGAGCGGAAGCGACTGGATCGCCTGGATGTCGTCGACCGTGAAATGCCAGGTGAGGTAACCCGTACGGTTCCATTTCGACTTGGCGCGAAAGGCGCCGACGGCCATGCCGCGGGCGTGCTGGATCGCGGTCGCGTTGGGGTTATCCGTCGAGTGAATCGTGATGTAAGTGGCGTGGAGCGGGAATTCGATGTGCCTCCCATACTGGCCGGCCGGAACGATGAGTTGGTGAAGATTGATGTCCGCCGGCGCGGTGGTGCGGGAGACTTCTTCGCCTCCGATGCGCGAAGGGATATTGCTCGAGGGCGCGCAACTGGCCAGCAGCGCGGCGATAACGGCGGCGACAGGAAAGAAAAGTCGTTTCACGCGCGGGAGCATGCCCGAGGAATGGAGCGTTGGGAATCACAAGGATGTGGAATCAGACCAAAAGGCGCGGAGATTCCGTGCAAATCAATTGCGTCAGTTTCAGGGAATGTCGGATCAGAAATCGAAGGCCAAACCGCCGAAAAAGCCGCGCCGAGCGCCATACTGTGGCGCACCGACGCCCACGCCCGTGCCGGAGCGGAGTTCGTACGATTGATCGAAAAGATTCACGACATCGAAGCGCAGCTTGCAGCGGCCGATACGGGGTATGGAAATCATGTGCTCAAACCCGAGATTGATCGGGTAGTAGGGCGCGAGTTTGCCGGTATTGGCAAAGTCCTGGCGGAGGCCATTTCCATAGAGCAGATCGGCGTACACACGGGTGTCACGCCACTGGTAAGAGATGCCGGCGGAAGCGGTCACCGCTTGATTGTGATCGAGGTAGATCCAGTGGTTTTTGATGTAGGCCAGTTCGTCGGCGCCAAATTGAAATTGCTGCGAATCGATGTCCCGGCCCTCAGCTTTGGATAACGCCAGGTTGCCATAGGCGGAGAAGCCGAGATGTTCGTAGGTCGCGGTGAATTCCAGTCCGTAGACGCGGCCTTCGCGATAGTTGAATTCCGTTTCGATCTGCGCGGCTCCAAACTGGCCGGAATCGATCTGATTGTGCGCGCGCTTGTAGTAGCCGTCGATGCCGGCGTGCAATCCGGGCAGGAGCGTCTGGGTGAGGCCGAGGTCGAAATAATCGGCGCGTTCTGCGCGCACCGGGTCGTCGCGCAGGGTCTCGAAGGCATTGGTCGTGCCGGCGCTTTTCCTTACATCCTGGACGGAGACGGATTCGAAGGTCGGCGGTGTGAAGTACCGGGCGTAGCCGGCGTGGATCACGGTGTCTCGCGTGGCTTGGAGGGTGAGATTGATGCGCGGGCTGAACTGATTTTGGTGGGTGAATTCGTCGACGATGTCGAAGCGCCCGCCGTAATTGACGGTCAGCGGCGCGCAGATTTTCCATTCGTCCTGCAGATAGAAGCCGTAGAGCCAGCCGAGCCGGTAGTCGCCCTGGTTCACGCGAAACGGGACATCGCTCGACTGCGCGCCGGCGGCATCGGTGGGAAAGACGTAAAACGGATTGGCGGCCTTTTGCGACGCGAGTGTCGCAGTGAGGCCGCCACGGAGGGTGTGGTGATCGTTGAGCCGATAGCTGCCATCGAACTCCAGGCCGTGAGTGAGAAGGCTCTGGTCGACGCGCCCGGCGAGGCCGTTGAAAATGAGGTCTCCGCGGAAATCCGGCGTGAAGAGGACACTGCTGTAGCGCTCGAAGAGGGCGATCTGGAAGTTCAGGTCATCGAGCGTTTTTTGATAGGCGAGGACGCCGTAGTCGTTCTGTTCGCGCTGGTTTTCATTGAGCGTGGCGGAGTCGAAGGCCGAAGAGCCATGGTAGACAAAAGCCGGTAACTGCCCGGGATTGTTGGGGATTTGGTAGTCCGAATAGGACGCTCCGCCGAAGAAGCTCAGGCGGCTCGTGGGATCAATGATGTAGGAAAGATAGAGAAATCCGCGGTATTGATTCGAGTGGTCGTGCAGGGCATCCGCGCGCGGGGTCGGGTTTTCGAGTCCGAGGGCGCTGTGCAGGTAGTCGAGGGTGAAGTAATAGTTCAGTTTTCCGGCGGAACCGCCGTATTCGAGGCTGGGGTGGAACGTGTCCGAGCTGCCTCCATAGAGGCCGATTTCGCCGCCCGGCTTCTGCGCGCCGTCCTTGGTTTGAATGTCGATGATGCCTGCAGTCTTGAAGCCGTATTGCGCGGGCAGCGCGCCATCGATCAGCGAGACGTTTTCGACGAACCGCGAGCTCAATTCTGCGCCGAAGCCATTGATGCCTTCGGGGAGCAGCACGCCATTGATCCGATACTGGAGATTGGCGTGCTCGCCGCGCACGTGCACCTGGCCGAAGGAGTCCTGCACGACGCCGGGCGCGCGTAGGAGAGTTTGGTTGAAAGGGGCGTTTGCGCCTTGGGCCTGAGCGGCGATTTGCGTTTGGGAAATGCCGAAGGAGGTCGCGCCGAGGCTGGGTTGGATCAGGTTTCGGGCCTCGTCGAGATGTGCCACGACGTCGACTTCCGGGAGGGTTTCGGTGGGGGAAGCGTCGGTGATGGGCGAGGCGGCAAAGGTCTGGATGCCAGGTGGAAGAAGCAGAGCGACGGAGGCCCAACTCCCGAGGAGCGCGGAGGGCAAGCGACCGGCAACGGTCCGACGGGGCGAAAACGATAAAAAGCAGTTCATGGCTGTTATTGCAAATTGATGGCGTCAACGGCATTCGATTAAATGCAATCAAACTGCAATAAAAATCGATTGAAACGTGATATTTCCTTTGATTCCGCTTGATCGAACGCCCTGAGCGGCCATTGTCCTTCCATGAAGCCGTGGCTCCTCTTCCTTTGCCTCACGTCGACCCTCGCCGTGGCGGAAGACGTAAAGATCCTGAAGGCGGAGGTGGGTCAGCCGGTGGTGCAAGAGCTCATGGGAGGGTGCAGCTTGCGTTGCGCGTTTCCATGGACGGTTGAAGTTTCACGCGCCAAGGGCCGAAAATCCGTCGACTATGCGACCAATGACAGTTCGGTAAACACCGCCTGGATCGATGACAATGCGGCGGGGAGCATTGGCTCAAAGCTGGTGTTCCGCTTTCCGAAAAAACTGATTCCGGAATTTCAAGACACCCCGTTCTACGGCATCGATTTTGCCGATGGGTACTTGAAATCCGATGAGCTTTGGAAGCAGTATTCGCGCATCAAGCGAGCCCGGCTTTCGTATAACAGAAAGGCGCTGTACGAACTAAGCTTCAAGGACACTCCTCGGTGGCAGAAATTCAATTTCGACGACATCCTCATCAAAGCGGGGGATGAGATGACTTTGGAGATTCTGGAGGTATATCCGGGCGCGGCAAATCCTCACGTCGCGGTGACGGAGATCGTGTTGCAGGGAGCGCACTAGTTTGTGTCGCGCTGATCACTGTGCGCGATGGCGTGGAGCGTCGATGAGGGATTTGGATTTCCGCCGAATCGCGACTTTTTAAACCTGGGAATTCGAAGCGACGAGTCCGCCGGTTACAGAGTTGCGGATGAGGAAACCGAGTGGCTATCGATTTGCGGTAGAAAGAATCTTGAAATGCAACCTGTCGGCGATAGTATGCCTCCTGTGAAACCATCCAGCTTCCTTTTCGCCGTAACGCTGATCGCGTCCTTGACCGCTCGAGGCGCGGAGCCCATCCGGATTTCGAGCTTTTCCACGGTGCTGACCGAGATCGCCCAGCAAGTGGGCGGGGATCGGGTGGCGGTCACGCCGCACGTGAAAGTCGGCGTCGACCCGCATGAATATGAGCCCAAGCCGGAGGATCTGAAGATCGTCGGCGACGCCCAGCTCATTCTGCTCACGGCGAAGCACATGGAGGGGTATGTCGGAAAGCTGAAGGAAGCGACGGGGGCCAAAGGACGGCTGCTGGAGGTCGGGGACGGCTTTTCCTCGCTGCTGATGAAGTCGGAAAAAGATCCGGGCAAGACCATGGAAGACCCGCACTGGTGGCACAGCATCGCGAACGTCCAGAAAGCCGTGAAGATCGTGCGGGACGCGGTGAGCGAGATCAGCCCGGCGGACAAGGCGCAATTCACGGCCAATGCGGCGAAGTATACGACCGAGCTCGACGGGTTGCAGAAGTGGGCGCGAACGAAGATGTCGGAGTTGCCGAGGGATAAACGCAAGCTCGTGACCTCCCACGACGCTTTCCAATATTTCGCCCACGACTTTGGTTTTGCGATCTATCCCATCGAAGGCGTTTCCACGGAGGACCAGCCTTCCTCGAAAAATGTGGCGGACCTCATCGAAACGATCAAGGCGCAGCGAGTGAAAGCCATTTTCCTCGAAAACATCGAAAATCCGAAAGTCCTCACGGAAATCACCAAGGAGTCGGGCGCCAAAGTCGGCGGCACGCTTTATTCGGATGGGCTGGGGGAAGGGGAGGCGTCGACTTACGTCGGCATGTACAAGCACAATGTCTCGACGATTGTGGATGCGCTGAAGTAGGCGTTGGGTTCTCCCGCTATGCCGCGAACTTTTCTCCCCATCGTCCTACTTTTCTTGGCTGCGGCGGCGCCGGCGCCTGCCATGGAAAAGTGGATCTATACCGCGCGAAACCTGCTCATCGACAAGAGTGTCGACGATCTCGAGGCGCTCATGAAAACGGGGAGCGCGCTGGGGTACGATCACCTGCTCCTGGCGGACTCCAAATTCTCCCGGCTCGGAGAGCTCGACCAGCGCTACTTTCGGAATGTAGAGCGGGTGAAGCAGCTCGCGGTCAAATACCACATGGAGATCGTGCCGACGCTTTTCCCAGTGGGTTACTCGAATGACATCCTGGAGCAGGACGTGAATCTGGTCGAAGCGTTGTCGGTAAAAGGGACGCCGCTGACGGTGCACGGCGGCGCCGCGGAGGTGGACGATCCTGCGGCGCCCAAGTTGCCGCCGGATTTTTCCGACTTGCGGAAGTGGGGTTTTCACGATCCATCGATCACATCGGTAGATGGGGCGGCAGTAACAACGGATCCAAAAGGCGCGAATTCACGCATCACGGCCACTCTGGAGGTGCAGCCCTGGCGGCAATACCATGTATCGGTCAAAATCAAGACGGCCGATTTGAAAGGGAAGCCCGAGATCAAGGCGCTCGGGGAAGGCCAATTGCTCAACTGGGAGAATTTGGGAGTGAAAGCGACGCAGGATTGGACCGTCGTGCACGCGGTCTTCAATTCGCAGGGCTATCACACAGTCGGTCTCTACTTTGGCGTGTGGGGCGCGAAGAGCGGGTCGGTCTCATGGAAAGAGCCGAAAATCGAGGAAATCGCCTTTATGAACATGCCGCGACGAGGCGGGTGTCCGCTGACGATCATGCGGGCTGACGCGCCGGGACAAGCGCTCACGGAAGGCCGGGATTTCGAGCCAGTGCACGATCCGCTCATGGGGGTGAAGCCGTGGAAGGGCGAATTCGACACCTACCACGAGCCGCCGGTCCTCCGGACGAAACTACCCGACGGAACGAAGCTGGTAGCGAACTATTACAACACGCAGACCATCTACGATCACCAGGCGATGATCTGCCCGAGCGAACCGAAGACGATGGAGCTGCTGCGCGATCAGGCGGTGCGCATGCACAAACTCTGGGGCGCGAAGGGCTACATGATGAGTCACGATGAAGTGCGGCTCATGAACTGGTGCGAAGCATGTCAGAAGCGGAATCTGACGCCGGGAGAGCTGCTGGCAGACAACGTGCGGCAATGCATCAAGATCCTGCGCGAAGTGAATCCCGGCGGGCGCATTTATACCTGGGGAGACATGTTCGACCCGAATCACAATGCGGTGAAGGGGCCGTATTACCTCGTCAATGGAACGCTGGAAGGCTCCTGGGAAGGGCTCGACAAGGATGTCATCGTCCTGCCCTGGCTCTTCGAAAAGCGGGCTGAGGAGATCAAGTTTTTCGCCGACCGGGGCAACAAACAGGTATTGGCCGGGTACTACGACAGCAATCCCGAGCGCATCGCGGATTGGCTGGCCGCGGCAAAAGGCGCGCCGGGCGCGGTGGTCGGGGTCATGTATACGACCTGGCAAAATAAATATGGCGATCTGGAAGCCTTCGCCAAAGCGGCGGATGCAGCGGCGCCGAAGTGACTGTGGTGCGCTGGCAAAATCGCAGGACTATTTCTTTCCCGTGGCGCGGGGGTGAAACTGGTGGTGCACCGATTTGAGCCGGCGCTGGTCGACGTGGGTGTAGATCTGCGTCGTCGAGATATCCGCGTGACCGAGCATCTCCTGGATGATGCGCAGGTCCGCGCCATTGCTCAGGAGGTGAGTGGCAAAGGAGTGCCGTAACAAGTGAGGGTAAACATTCGACGTGAGGCCGGCGGCCTTGGCCGTTTCCTTGACGATCTGCCAGACTCGCACGGTGGAGAGCTTCCGGCCGCGCTCGGAGAGAAAGACCTCGCTGCCGGTTTTCTTTTTCACGAACGCGGGCCGTTCGCGGTCGAGATAAGTTTGGATGGCCTGACAGGCTTTAGCTCCGACCGGGACGAGGCGCATTTTGTTACCCTTGCCCGTCACTCGAATGATGCGTGAGTCGAGGTCGAGTAATTCCAGCCGGGCATTGGTCAGCTCCGAGACGCGAAGACCGCTGGCGTAGAGAAGTTCCAGCATGGCGCGATTGCGCAGGCAGTGCGGGGCGCTTTCGGAGATGCCATCGAGGAGTTGTTCCGCCTGCAATTCATTGAGCGTCTCGGGCAGATAACGCTCGACTCGCGGGAGCATGAGCGTCTCGGCGATGTCGACCTGAATCTTGCGCCGGGCATGCAGCCAGCGAAAGAAGATCTTCAGAGCCACGGCGACGAGCTTGATGGAGGCCGCCGCGAGCCCGCACCGTTTGCGATGCGCGAGGTAGTCGGTGAGATCTTCGAGCCGGATGCTTTCGAGAGAAAGATCTTCGCCGCCGGGCGGCGGAGACTCGTTCTGCGAAGCCTTTTCCACGGCCTCGCGCCCATGTTGCTCGATGGCCCGGCGGCGCTCGATCCAGCCGGCGAAGCCTTCGAGCGAGAGCCTTGTGGAGAGCTGGTAATTCTCCGACAAGCCGCGCTCCGTCGCGAGAAACAGAATGAAATCTTCGATCGCGAGCCGGAGCATGGGCGAAGAGTCGCTTCGGACGGCTAGCCGCCGAAGCGCGCTTGCAGGCGGAGCGTCTCACCGGCCTGCAAAGTCACATCGCGAAGGCGCACGTCGCCGAGCGAGAGAGCGGCGAGCGAAATCGGCTTGCTTTGGACTTGGTCGAAATAGGGTTTGGCAAATTTGCCGAGTAAATTTGCCGCCATGGCGTTTCCGCCCAAGGCGAGGTTGGAGACGTGCAAATTTAAATCGTCGTCGATAGACGCCTCTCCCGAGAGGGTAACCTCCGCGCTCATGACAAACATTTTCGCCTGGACCTCCGCGGTGAAGGCCACCGATCGTGGCCCGCGCGAGTCGAGGTGAAGGTGAACTTCCTTTACATTGGCGCCCTGCTTGGAGGCGGCTTGGGCGGCCAGCGTTTTTAAAAATGCTTCCAGCGCCGACTTCTCGATCTCGATCTCCACGCGGCCATCCGCAGCTTTCCGGAGCGTGAGAATGGAGCCGACGGTTTCCTCGGGCACGCAGGCAAAAACGGCGTCCTGAGCGGAGATCTGTACGGTGAGCGGCAGCGACTCGAAGGAGAGGGGCCGCGCGACGATTTCGAGGGACTTCGCTTGAAAGAGCGGGGCGTCCTGGGCCGGACCCGGCTTTGGAATTCGCACGTCGCGGTTGAACTGGGCGCCGGTGAGGTCCACTTGAAAGGTCTCGACGCTGGGATAGGCGGCGCCGTCGACCGTGACCTTGCGCGCCGAGACGCCGATTTGCTTCAGACCGTCGCGGAGGGCCTGGTCGAAGTCGGGAGCGGAGGGCGGGAGGCGATCGGCGGCAAGTGGCAGCATTCGGAGACCATTCGGCGCCCTCGCCGGGGAGGTCAAGCAGTCGCTCTGGATCGGGCGTAAATCGCCATACCGGGCGAAAAGCAAAAAGCGCCGGAGCGGGCATGCGGACGGATGTCTGGAGTTGCGATTTATGGTCGATGCCGGATAGCTACTGTGCCATTTAGTTCCCCCGCCCAAACCATGAAGCGATCGCCATTCGTTTTGTTCCTGACCCTGCTGGCCGCGTTGTACGCGCCGAGCGGAGCTTGGGCGGACGATTTGCCGCCAAATACCAAGGTCCTGCGGGATGTGGAATACATCCCGGGCGGCGGCCACTCGCACTCGCTGGATCTTTATTTGCCGGAAAAGAAGCCCGGAGCCCCCGCGCCGCCGCTGATCATTTGGATCCATGGCGGCGCCTGGCGCAGTGGAGACAAGGACCCGAACAAGGCGGCTTGGCTGGTGAAAAATGGCTTCGCCACGGCCGCCATCAATTACCGTCTCAGCGGCGAGGCGCGGTTTCCCGCGCAGCTCGAGGATTGCAAGGCGGCAGTCCGATTTCTTCGAGCGCGGGCCGGCGAGTATGGGATCGATCCCGACCACTTCGGCGTCTGGGGAAGTTCCGCCGGCGGCAATCTGGCGGCGCTGCTTGGCACGACGGGCGGATTGAAGGAATTTGATGTGACGGGGGAGAATTCCGGCGTGTCCAGCCGGGTCCAGGCGGTCTGCGATTTCTTTGCGCCGTCGGATTTGCTCACCATGTCCGCACAGGCGGGAAATGAAGGGAGTGTGAATCACGACGATCCGAATTCGGCGGAGGCGCAATTGGTCGGCGGGCCTGTGCAGCAAAACACCGAGAAGGCCTGGGCTGCGAGCCCGGTGTCGTATGTCACGCCGGACGATCCGCCATTTCTGATCATCCACGGCGACCATGACTCACTGGTGCCCGTGGGGCAGAGTTGGGAGTTGCACGGGGCGCTGCAGCGGGCGGGAGTGCCATCGACGATCCACGTCATCGTGGGCGGCGGCCACGGCGACCATTTCGACTACAAGGAGATCGGGCCAATGGTGCGCGATTTTTTTGAAAAAATCCTCGTCCCACACAAATAGTTCGGGAGCTTCACGTGAGCTTGTCGAGCAGCGGAGCGCGCGCCGTGGGCAGCCGGTGGCAGGCGCGGGCGAGCGAAGCGATGGAGCTCAGGCCCGGATCCTGGACGCCGAGTAGACGGGCGAGTTCCGATTCGAAGTGGAGCAGGGCGCGCCGGCTGGCCGGCTGCGCGGCGAGATGGGCCAAAGCGCGGCGGAGGAGGTCGTAGAGTTCCGGGCACTCGTGTTCCGGCTCGGTTGCCAGATCGATTAGTTCGACGAAATACGAAGCCAGTTCGAGCCTGGGATAGTCGAAGCGGATCTGCTCGTGAGTCTCGCGCAGGGACGCCTCGCGCAGCGAGTGAATCTCGCTGACCCGGCTGCGCGCGATCTGGATCTCGCATAGGTGAAAAAGATCCAGCGCCCCAGCGAAGCGGCTCCGCGCCTGGCGCGCGCCCTTGGCGGCCGTCTTGAGCTTGCCGGCTGTGGAGGTGAGCCAGGTCACGATGAGGCTCGTTTCGGTGAGCTTCGTCTTCCGAATGAGGATGGCTTCGAGTGAGTCCAGAGGCGGAAGCTTGGATGCGTTCCGCAGAATCGTCCAGACCCGTCAGAATCTTGCGCGGCCCGGGAAAAAGGAGTTGCCCCTGGGGAACGCTTCGATAACTCTGCCGGCCCCAACGAAATATCTTTATGAGTGAAACGACCAAGCCCTCCGTTCCCCAGATCGACCAAAGCCAGCTCAAGGTAAGTTATGCGAACGTCTGCCGTGTCGCCCAGACCCCCAACGAGGTGTTCATCGATTTTTGCGTCAACCCGAACTACTTCGGCGCGATTCTCGACGAGCCGATCAAGCTCGATAACCGGGTCATCATGTCGCATGACGGGGCCAAGCGGCTTTGCCTGCGCTTGCTGGAGACGATCCACGCCTATGAGTCCCGTTACGGCGTGATCGAACTCGACGTGACGAAGCGGGTGAAGGGCCAGCCTTCGACGCCTGCGCCCGCCCCTGCAGCGAGCTAATATACTTCCCCATGCGATAGCCGGCGGCGCCACCTTCGCGTCACCGGCTTTTTCGTATCTCGACCTTGATATTTGCGGGTTGAGTCAAGCGGTGGCGATCGTTCGGAGGGAGCGGAGGTTCCTCTTCCTCTCCGCGAATTGCGTCACGCTGCAAATTCTTTTTGACTAAAACTCCAGTGTTTCTAAAGTTGGGACCCGGCGTAGGATAAAAATTTTGCGCCGTACGTCTTTCCTTCGGAAAACCCCCTCTGATAAAAAAATTCATTTTCCGGTTGCACCCAGCCCCGGACCCTTCTATTTATCCCAATCATGAAGTTGTTCTCCCCATCTCGCCGTCCCTCGGGGTTTATTGAACCACTGGAGGCGCGAGTCGCCCCGGCCATCATCAATATCGGTTTTCCGACCAATGGAGGCACTGCGCCGAATACCGATACATCGTACGATCTCACGAAAGACCACGATGCTCGGCCCCCGGGATTCAATTCGCTGCTTTTTACGCCGACATTCGTCATTGACCCGGGCACCGGGGTGAGCAGTCCGGCGGGCGATAAGATTTCCCAGGCGGTGGATGATCCGGGAGTTAGCGGCACTTATTATTTGCAGCTGACCAAAGGGGATGTTGTGCAGGTCTACAACACCGTCGGCTCGACTTACACGGGCAATGATCTCATCTCGGTAAAGTCTGGAACCGTGATCGCGTATTTCACGGATATCAACCACGACAATCATTACGAAGAAGGAGAGCTCACCGGGCTTTCGCTCAGCGCGAATGCGTCAGTGCAGATCAATGGCCGCGTCTATGGCGACGTAATGACGAATCTGGCTGCCGATGGGTCGATTCATACGAGCGATCTGATCGGGCCAAAGCAAGGCATCAAGAGCTTGGTCGTGGGCGGCGGCAGTATTTTTGGCAATGTCTTGAGCGGCGGCAATATCTCGACGCTGCACGTCGCGCAGGGTGTGGACAACGTGCTTGCCGGCACGGCGGCAAATGGCGCTCACTACGATTTCTTCCAGATTCCGGATACGGCAAATCCCGGTCAGATTTTGAAGCGATTCACGGTGGACGCGACCGAGCCCGCTGGTCAGGTGGGGGCTTCGATTTCCAATGTTTCCGTGGGTTTCGTCGGGCGGTCGATTACGACGATTGGCGATAACGGCCCGGTGACGAGCCTGGTCCCTGGAGTGATTCAGGCGGGTGACGGCGGGGCCGGGGCCAAGGGTGGTTCACTGACGAACATTTCCGTGCAAAACGACGATCAGGTCTTTTCGCTGCAGGCGGGCGCCGGCGGCGCTGCCGGGGGATCCGGCAAGGGCGGCGCGGGCGGCGGCATCTCGAAAGTGATCGTCAGCGGCGTTGCGAATTCGACGCCGGATCCACTTTTGCCGAATCCCCATGCGAATGAACTCATTACCATTCACGCAGGCAATGGCGGCGCTGGTTCGCAGTCAGGCGCCGGCGGGGCGGGCGGAAGCTTGAATTCCATATTTGTGGGCTATGACTCGGCCACCACCGCGTCATTTTCGATTTCAGCCGACGACGTCTTGTTGCAAGGCGGCGACGGCGGCGCCGGAAAGACTGGCGGCGCGGGCGGAAGCATCACGCTCGCCAAGGTGCGTGTCGTTACCCCGTTGTTCGACGGTCACGAGATAACCATCCAAGGCGGCCATGGCGGTGCGACGACTTCGGCCAGTGGTGGAGCAAGCGGAAAGGGCGGGTCTTTGACGAATCTCGATGTTCGAAATCAGGTCGATACTACCGGCGCAGTAATCACGCTTCAGGCCGGCGATGCCGGCGACGGCGGGGTGGCGGCGAAGGGCGGCGCGGGCGGTTCCGTTTCGTCCGTGTCTGCACTCGGATTTAATATTGATGTCTACGGCGGAGCTGGCGCAAATGGGAAGAGCGGCGGCGCGGGTGGCTCGGTCACAGGAGTGAATGTTTTGCAAGGCCTTGGCGTCGATATCCTCAATCAAAATGCGATCTTCGACGGTGGCATCGGCGGCGCTGGCGCGGCCGGCAATGGCGGCAATGGCGGAGCTGTCTCGAAAATCGACGTGCCGTTTGCCGACTATGCGAACTTTGAAGTGAATGAAGGTCTGCACGGCAATGGCGGTGCGAGCACAGGGGGCAAGGGTGGAAACGGCGGCGCCGTGAACAATATTTCAGTGACCGATGTGGACCACCATCCTGGAGATGTGGTGCTTTCGCTTGCAGGTGTGGCGGCGATCCGCGCCGGCGATGGTGGCAATGGCTCCAAAGGCGGCGGAACCGGGGGAAGTTTGAATGTCGTGGCCGTAAGCAGCGAAGGTTTGAGCGTCACGGCGAAAGCCGGCAGTGGAGGCAATGCGACGCTTTCTGGTCGCGGCGGCGCAGGCGGAGCGCTGACAAAGGTCAATTTTACGCTGGCCGACAATTTCCTGCTGACGAATCAAATTGGCGTCAGTGTCTCGGGTGAATTGCTCTCGGGAATTGGCGGCGCCGGGCTCGGTACGGGCGCGGGTGGAGCAGGCGGCAATCTCAGTTCTGTGGATGTGGATGCGGCTGGTGACGCAGCGGTGATCGCCGGATCGGGCGGAGCTGGTCAGGTGGCCGGTGAAGGCCTCAAGGGGTCGGCCCCGGGCAAAGGCGGATCGGTGGTTGCTTCAGGTGTTTTTGCGGAATCGGGAGCGGGAATGATCCGCGCCGGTGATGCCGGGTCGACAGGGGTCGGCGCTGCGGCAGGCGGCACAATTATCGGCGGATCAACCACGAATTCCCTCGTTGGATTGCGTGCCTTGACCGACCTCACCATCATGGCGGGCAATGGATTTGGCGGAGGCGCCGGCGGCTCGATCATGAATGTCACGTATGGGGTGAGCAGCGGCAATGGCACTGGCGCCGGAAGCGATGTCGTCGGAGCGACGACTCCTGTGGGTGATATCAAGATCCAGGCCGGAAATGGCTCGGTGGGCACGCGCGCCGGGGCTGGCGGGAGTATTACGCATCTCTCCGGCTCGGTGAGCTCTGGAGATTCCAAGACGACTTCGATCACTGCGGGCAAAGGCGATGCAAATGAAAAAGTGAGCAGCGCGGGTGGTTCGGTCGCCGATGTCACCATTTCGGGCGGAGGCGCTCCACATGGACTTTTCACGATTGCCGCGGGCGATGCGGGTGTTTCGACCGGAGCGAAAGTTGGCGCCAAGGGCGGCAGCGTTAACCAGGTGCAAGTGATTGGGCTGGACCTCATTGATGATCCAGTCAATGGCCCGGTTCTGAAGCCGATGGATCAGCAGACCGATTTCCAGAGCATTGCGGCGGGCAATGGGACCAACGCCGTGAACGGCAAGGGCGGCGCCGGCGGCAGCATCACCGAGATCCACGTGCAGAACCACGACATCGGATTGCGCACGGGAGCCGTTTTCGGCTATAACTCTGCCGGAGGCTTGTTTGCTGGAGTCGGCGGAACTGGTAAAACGGATCCCACTGGAAAATCGAATGGTGTGAACGGCGGCGTGAGCCAAGTGAATGCGGATGCGATTGCCTCTATCGTGGCCGGCCGCACCTCGTCGCCGCAAATGGCGCAGAGCGTGGACCACATTCTGTTAAATAAGAACAACCTGATCACGCAGAAAACGTTCGTGGCGCCGGGATCCTATACGCTGACTTTCGGCGCCAATACGACTCTGCCACTACCGGCGGGCGCCACAAATGTGCAGGTGCAGAACGCCCTGAACGGCTTGCAGAGCATCTTGGATGCGGGCGGTGTGACGGTTTCGTACGGCCAATTGCCCGGCACTTACATCGTTCTCTTCACCGCCACGGGCGCGCAGGCGGCCGTGAGCGGGACGGAAACAGTGAACGCCACGTCCTCGGAGTTGATCGCCGGATCTCTTGCCACTGTGCCGGTGATCGAAACGACGCCCGGCGGGCAAGTTCTGCCGCAGACCATTGTCCAGCCAGGTCAGTTCTCGCTTGTGCCTGTGGAGTCCATCCATGGCACGACCTTCCTGACTGCGACCACCGTCGTCGCGGGGGATGCCGACACCGGCGTAAATGCCATCGAGTCGATCAATATCTCGGATATCGTCTCTTCGCCGACGGCGAGGTTCAATCTCTCGTTCGGAGGCAATACCACGGCCAATCTGCTCGGATCCTCAACGGCAGTGCAGATTGCCAGTGCGCTCAACGCTCTGCCGAGCATCTCGGGCACGGGCGGCGTGGGTGGAGTTGGCGGTGTCACGGTTACAGCCGGGACCGTTCCCGGTGTTTTCAACATTACCTTTGGAACGCCGCAGGACGTCGCGACCATCACCGGTACGAAGCTGCAGCGTGAGATTCAAACCCTGAACGTGTCTTCGTTGTCCAGCCTGCCGGGTGCGACCTATACGATCACCTTTAACGGCAGCACGACGAAAACGGCGTTGCACGCAACGGACACCGCGCTCGCCGTGCAGACGGCGTTGAACCAAGTGGCTACGATCGCTCTGGCTGGCGGCGTAACCGTCACAAACGTCATCAACCCCGCCGGCGTGGCCATTCCAGGTGATTACAACATTACCTTCCAGACCATCGGCGAACAGACGCTCTTCAAGGTGGTTGCCATCACGAAACAGGCGCAAACCCTGGACCTCTCGCCAATCCAAGGCGATGGCAACGGCGCGAATGTGACCTTCTCCGTGAGTCCGTCTCCGGGTGTTACGCAAACGACGAATCCAGTGGCAATTGATGCCTCGGCTGCGGCAATCCAGACGGAATTGAACAAGCTGCCGGCGGTGACGGCGGCAGGGGGTGTCACCGTGGTGCCTACGAGCGCGCATACGTTTACGATTATCTATGGTAATACGGGCGCTGAGCCGACAATCGTGCCGACCGAGAATGTCCAAGAGGTGCAGACGGTCAATGTCAGCACGGTGGATCATGTCGCCACGGGCGGCTTCACGCTGACCTTCAACGGCAAAACGACCAATCGTTTGCCGGCAAATGCCACGGCGGCAGATGTAGCCACCGCGCTCAACGGGCTTTCATCGGTCATCGCGACGGGGCCAGGCGGAGCAAACGGAGCCGTCACCGTTACGCCGGCCGGCGCGGATCAATTCGAAATCACGTTCAACACTGTGGGGCAGCGCACGCTGATCACTGCGGCCGGAAGCATCGCCGAGCAACAGCAAGTGGAGGTGTACGCTCCGGTCAATGTGGATCCCGGGCAGCCCGGGGCGCAGCCGGCTCCGTTTACCTTGACCTACGGGAACGCCACGACTCCGACTCTTTCCGGAGGAGCCAGCGCGCAGGCTGTAAGCGATGCGCTGAACGCCCTGAAGCCGATCTCGGATCTGGGCGGAGTGACGGTCACCGCGCAAAACAGCGTGTACACCGTGACTTTCAAGACTCCGGGCATTGCGCCGGGAACCTTGGTGACCGGCACGGAAACGGAGAACCTGATCGTGAATACGACCATACCGGGCACATCCTCGACTTCGACGCAGGAATTGATCGCGCCGGGCGCCACTGGAGCGCTGAATCCCGCCGCCTTCGCAGTCGCGAATCTCGTGGGCTCCATCTACGACATCAACTCCCGCGACGCGAACGTGTTCCACTATCTGCACAACGGAGTCATCTCGACCGGAAACTTCCAGCTGGGCGACACGCCGATCGACGGCATCGTCATGGCGAAAAACCTCGACCAGAGCACCATCAACTTTACTCCGGAAGCGAAATTCACTGCGGCCGGTTTCTTCGATAACGACAACATTTTCTAAGCCTCTCCCCAGAAATTCCTATGCCCAGGTCCCATCACTCACGGCACACCATTGAAGCGCTGGAATCGCGCATCGCACCAGCGGTCGTCTACCCGACGATCGCACAAGCCGAACAATATGATTTGGCCCACCCCGGCGCCGCCCATAAGGTCATTGGCGCAACGAATGGAACTCCGATCTTGCTTACGGCGGGCGAAGTCCTGACGACAGGCAGCGGCGCCGAGACCGGCGCGTATCTGCTTTTTGTTCAGCAGGGCTCCTGCATCGTGTTCACGACCGATTTGAACAACAACGGCGTGGTGGATAGCAACGAAATCACCGGCATTGCCGCGGGCAATGGCCTGCGTCTCATTTCGTTTACGGATATCCATGGCGACATCGTCACCGACCTCAACGCCAATAACACGCTGAGTGATTCGAAGAGCAATTCGGGACTCTCGAATTCGGCGCTGGGAGGGGATGGCCGCGTTTTGTTGAATAACTCGATCGATCTCATCGAGTTCCGGACTTTGACACAGGCGGACGTTTCGCCAGGGGAGGATGTTAGTTTGCGTTATTCCCTGACGAACTATTCGCTTTACGGCAATATCTACGCAGGAAAAAGCTTTGGCTCCGCGGACGGCGGACTGGTGATCGATACGACGAATGTGGGAGCGCTCTTCGTGGCCTTTCACGGCCAGGGCGAAGACTACTACATTTCCAACAAGATTCATCCGGTGGTCGGTTCCATTGAGACCGGCACGGCGGCTTCGGGGCAGTTTTTTGGCTTTGGCCCGAGCCGGGGAGATACCATTCATCCGAGCGGCCTGATTTCGACTTTTACCCCGCCTACCGGTCAAAATGGCGGGGATATTACGAATGTCTACGCATTGCCGAGTTCGACGCAATTCAGCATCGGGCAGATTCAGTCTGGCGTCGGCGGCGCAGGAGCGCGCGGCGGCAACATTTCGAAAGTCACGCTCAATGCGAATGACACGGGCTACAACATCATTGCCGGAAATGGCGGCAATGGCCCCGTGGGCGGACAAGGCGGCTCGATCAGCAATCTCTCCGATCTTGGGTCGCTCGTAGGGCAGGTCGAAGTTCATTCGGGCAATGGCGGCATCGGCGCGACGGGCGCTGGCGGCGCCGGCGGAACCATCTCCTTGGGGACCTTCAATGTGCGAGGCGGACTCGATATCCAATTGGGGAATGGCGGAAACGGATTCAGTACGGGCGGCGTTGGAGCCAGCCTGCCGTCGGGCACCATTACGACGCCGACGGCGAGCGTTCCGCCTTCGGCGACGGCGGTGGTCAGCACCACTCACGCCACCGGACTGGATGGAGTGATCGGCACGACGATTCCGGTTGATTTCAACGGCGACGGGTTCGGCGATGTCGTTTATGCCACAACCAGTCCCAAGCAGCTCGTGGTGCTTCTGAGCGAGGTGGAAGGCACACAGCCGGGCACTAACACCCCGATTGTCGGTTACCAGCAAATATTCCTTCCGATTCCTTACGGCGAGGTAGACGCAATTTCCGTGGGCGACTTCATGGCCAATGGCCACATGGACATCGCGGTCGGGTCGGGAACCACCACGCAAAGCACTGGCGTTGTGACCTATCTCAGCCAATTCTCGGCTACTGGGTCGTTTACCGGTTTCTCGGCTCCAAGAGTCAGTCCGTTGCCCTATCTCTATAATAGCGATCCGACGTCGGGCCAATTCTTCGGCGCTTACCGGGCGAACGCTCAGGTTACTGGCATCGTCGCCGGCGACTTTGCGGGCGACCAGCGCACCGGGTTGGCGATCGACGCGGTTTACTATGTCTCGGGTGAAGTCGGCGGGGTGCTCACGGGAATTCCGAATCACTTGGTGATGTTCTTGAAGCCGGATCTGCAAAACGGCGTGCCCGATGGATACTTCTATCCCGACTTTGGGCAGGTGGCGTCCTCCTCCAACGTCGCCAGACCGTTTACACCGTTTGTTGATATTTCCGCCGGCAGCAATACCACGAAGCTGTATCTGGAAGCCACGGCGCTTTCCACCACTGCGACTCACGATGTCGTCATCGCGTCGGCGCCGAATGGCAGCGGCGTCACGAACGGGATCCGCGTTATCGATAACGTGAATCCGAATGTTATCGGGCCTGTTGTTACCTTGATTAGCACCGGCTCGGTGGACACCAACCGGACGCTCAATACCACCGGTCAGCAAGATCACCAGTTCCTCCAGAAGGCGAATGCGGGTCGCTTTGCCGTGCTGGACTATAACAACGACGGCAAGGCTGATTTTGCGGTGCTCATTACGTCGCCTACCGGTTACATGGTGAGCATGGAAGGGGATGGCGTCGGCAATGGAATCATCACTTCTGGGACGGGAGACAATGGCGGGACCAGCTTTGGCGCGGGCGCCCCAGGTGGTTTGCAGATCGGCACCACTCAGGTGGGAATTCATGCGTTCCGCGATCCAGTTACGGGAAATCTGACGGATGTCGGGGTTCTCGATTACGATTTCCACAATCCCAACGGGCCGATTTACGGCGTGGTCGAGTTGAAGGTGATCGAATTTTCGACTGCGACGAACAACAACCCCGGGGCAACTCGCTTTGGCACGGTGCGCAGCCTGATCGCCACGGCGCCGGATACCACGGTTGCCGCATTCGACGTGCTCACGCCCGTTCTCGCCACTCCGAACCTGACCGGGTTTGCGACCGCTGTGCCCGATACGAATCCGGATCATGCGGGCGATCAAGTGATCGAGCTGACTGGGACGACGCCGCTGGCAGGGACGGGTTCGCTCTTAAACATATATAGCGAGATCCTTCCAGGCATCACTATCCACGCTGGCGACGGAGGCAACGGCTTGGTTGGCGCGGGCGGCAATGGTGGAAACATCGGCGGCACAACGCTCAACGTGACCCATGTAAAGGCCTCGACGACGGTCGGCACGACCACGACGACGGGAAAGGTGACCGAAGTGATTGGCCAGCTTAATATCGTGCTTCCTCCCGATCAGCTCTACATCGGCGTTGCGGATTTCATCGCGGGCAACGGAGGCAACGGCTTCACGACCGGTGGAAACGGCGGCGGAATTTCCGGCGCCAGCGTCGCCTATGGCGTCGACGTGGCGAGCGGGACCGTGCCGACTCCCGGCAGCCCGCCGCTCACTCAGACGAATCCCGTGGTCAATGGATCCACGCTCGTAAATCCGGTGTCGCTCTTTGCCGGCAACGGCGGGAACGGCGTCTCGGGCGCCGGTGGAAACGGCGGCTCGATTACCCGCAATTCCATCGACCGCGGCGAGTTCTACCAGGCCGGAGACGGCGGAACCGGCGCGTTCGGAGGCAATGGTGGCAACGTGGTGGGCAATGGGCTCGCCGGGTTCTTCGATACCTTCGACCTAGTCACTGTGATCCACGCGGGCAATGGGGCGAATGGGGTGAAGGGCGGGGGAAATGGCGGCAGCGTCCTGAATTTCCATCCGTCATTCAACTTGCAGTATACCAACGCGATCGGCGGGCAATATGAGATCGTCGCAGGCAATGCCGGTTCGGCGATTTCCGGCAATGGCGGCAACGGCGGCAGCATTGTCAACGATTCTCCGCTCGCGGGCGGCAATTTCATGGTCGGCGACGTGATCCTGGAGGCAGGAAACGGCGGTGACGGACTGGGTGGCGGCGCTGGCGGGACCGTCACGAATTTCCAATTCCAGCCGACTGGACAGGACATTCCGTCGGTGCTGGCGATTCTGGGCGGCCAGGGCGGCCATGGTATCTCCCGGGCCGGCGGGGTTGGCGGCGGCCTTTCGAATATTAATTGTGCTTCCACGGGACAGCCGCTTTCGACGAATAACTTCTTCGAGACACAGGGCACGAACTACACCTACGACCGTGTGATTGCGGGCGACGGTGGCTCGAGCGCCGGTGGCGCCGGCGGGAATGGCGGCAGCATCACAAACGTGACGGCGACGAGCTCGTTTACCTACTTTGCCATGGTGGCCGGGGCTGGCGGTGACGGCCTTTCGTCCGGCGGGAATGGCGGTTCGGTGGTCGGAACGGCGCTGCAATTTGGCGGCACTGCGTCGTCCAAGGCGCTGGTCATCGCTGGCGCAGGGGGCGACGCGACAGCTTGGTTGGACGACCCGGTCAGCAAGACGCCAGGACAGCTCGACAAGATCTTTGGCGGCAGGATCGGCAAAGGCGGCGACGGTGGCAACATCAGCAACTTTTCGCAATCGGGAGGACTCGCGGTTCGCATGGATCTCATCGCCGGCAACGGTGGCGACACGGTAAACTACGGTTCGAATTCCGATCTGAAGTCCTTTGTCGGAAAAGGCGGGTCCGTCATGAATGTCAACGTCGCGGCGACGATCGGCAATTTCGATAAGGAGACGCCGATCAAATCCTATAACGATATCACCCATGGTGAGACCGTGACGGACTTCGTGCACTCTGTGCTCCTCAATGAGACGGCTGCCTTCGAGAGCCTGCAATTGGTTTCCATCGATGACTCTGTGGGCTCGGTGGGACTCGTGGTCGGAGCGGCTGGTCGCTTGCGGACGAACTTCCTCGGCTACGATAGCAACAACCAGCCGATTTACGGATCTGCAGCAGCGCCCGGCGGAGTGAATGGAAGCGTCCTAAACGTCAGTTCCACGGGGATCGCGGATGCCATCGCCGGCAACGTCGAGCGTATCGGCGCGATCACTTCCGTGAAAGGCATCGTGTTGAAGGGCGCGGGTCATATCGGTGTCGCCAAGGATGTGGCGGCTCCCTACCTGAACCCCGACGGCACACCGTCCCCGTCCGGTCCGGTGGTCGGCGGCGCCTTGGGCTGGGGCGCGCTCCTCTCTGAGACGACCCCGATGGGACTTATCAATGGCGTTGCGACGCCGCTCACGGGGCCCTTCATCTTCACCCTCGCATAAGGGCGACACAGTAAGTTTGGTCAAGCGCCTGCGATCTTTAAAAAAGGAGGTCGCAGGCGTTTGCTTTTAGATTCGCTCCAGCGCCGTCGCTCCGCGTCCGGCGGAATCGGCGGTCTGGAAATGCGTGAGCCCTATGGCTAGGGCATCCGCGGCGTCGGCCGAGGGCGTCTCCGTGAGGCCGAGAAGGACGCGCACCATGAAGCCGACTTGCGACTTGTCGGCGCCGCCGCGTCCCACGACGGACTGTTTCACGCGGCGCGGCGCATACTCGTAGATCGGGAGTCCATATTGCGCCGCTGCAAGGAGCGCCGCTCCGCGGGCGCTGCCGAGCGTGATGGCCGTGCGATAGCTCTGCACGTAGATCACCGATTCCACTGCGGCGCATTCCGGTTCGTGACGGCGGATGAGGTCGCCGATTTGCTCGTGGATGGCGACCAGGCAGCCGGTGTGCAAGAGCGCCGCGGGGTTTTTCACGAAACCGTAATCCAGTGCGCGAATCTTTGTGCCCACCCGTTCCAGCACCGCATAGCCGGTGCTGCGCAGAGAGGGATCGATGGCCAGGACGCGGGTCTTGCCGGGAGCGGGAGCGGGCATGCTGTCGATTTAGGCGAAGCGCGACGCCGGACGAAGCCGGAACGATCGCCACGGAGATTTTTCGTCGATTTCACAGACGCACAGCCACCAGCGGGCGCGATACCTTTTTGTAACCAGAAAGGAACCAAACAATATGCTCTCCTGGGCCGTAACTTTCCTTGTCATAGCGCTGATCGCTGGGATTCTTGGGATGACTGGCGTGGCCGGCATCTCCTCACAGATCGCGTGGATTCTTTTTGTGGTCTTTCTCGTTCTCTTCGTGGTCTCGATGATTACGGGCCGCAAGGGGCCGCGACCGCTCTAAATACCCTTGGAGTAAAACTCCCTGTTCAGCTTTTGGTGGTGGATGCGCGGTGCGGAGACGGCTGTCCGTCTCCGCATCGCCGCGTTTTTAGGGGAGCCGATATTTTCGATTGAGTTTGCTTTCGCATCGGCGGCGGGGTGGATTGGGGGACAAATCCCAAGCCCGTGAGCGCCGCCACCGATACCCGCGTATTCCTCGTCCGACATGGAGCCACCGTCCTCACTGCGGAGGATCGCTTTGCGGGCTCCACTGATGTCCAGCTTTCAGACGAAGGCCGGGCGCAGGCGCAACGCTTGGCCTTGCGCTTGAGTGGAGAGGCCATTAGCGCGGTCTACGCCTCACCCATGGGACGGACCATGGAAACGGCCAGGATTCTCGCTGAGCCCCACCAATTGACGGTCGCTGCCCGAGACGGCCTGCGGGAAATCTCCCATGGCCACTGGGAACAGATGACCCGGCGGGAGGTGGAAGACAAATATCCGCTCGAGGCGGCTCAGTGGGAAAAGGACCCTTTCACCTTCGCGCCGGTCGGCGGCGAAAGCGGCTTGGCCGTGACGGCGCGCGCCTTGCCGGTGCTCATCGATCTGGTGCGGGTTCATGCGGGAAAGAAGATCGTGGTGGTTTCGCACAAGGCGACGATTCGCCTCTTGCTCTCGTCCTTGCTGGGATTCGATCCGCGCCGCTATCGGGATAATTTGGACCAAAATCCGGCGGCGCTGAACATCGTCGATTTCCGCGATGCGGTGCGTGCGCGCCTCACGCTCTTCAACGATACCTCCCACTACGCCGAAGCGGGCCTGGCGATCCCGGGAGTGCCCACAGCGCGCCTGTCGAAATGGTGGGCCGAGACCGCGGCGGTCAAGCCCCTGGAATAGTCCGGCAAAAATCCCCGGTTCAAATTTTTCCGGCCGCGATTAGGTTGGTCATTCCGGATGATCGAACCCAAGTCAAACCCTGTCGCCCAACTCCTGTTTCGGATCGCGTCGGCGTCCGGAATCGCGCCGAAGTTGCAGCAAGTCGCATTGGGACGGCCGGTAGTGTTCGACCACGTTGTGGAGTCGGCCCGAGCCACGCTCACCGCGGCCATCGCCATGTTGGCCCTGCGCAAGCGCCGGGTCTGGGTCGTCTGTCCGGATGTGCGGCAACTCGAGGCGGTGCACAACGAATTGCTGAATTGGATTCCCGAGGCGCTGCTGTTTCCGGAAGCTGATGTCGCGCCGATCGAGGGCTCGTTGCCCGACCCCGAAAATGCCGCGGAGCGGCTGGCCATCCTCGAGCAACTCGCCGATCCCAAAGGGAAGCAACTGCTTGCAGTGACCCGGGCGAGTCTCGACGAGGCGGCGCCTTCGCCCAAGGCTTTGGCGAAATTCGAACTTCGGCTCACCCGGCGGGAGCGCATCGACCGGGAAAAGTTGCTCCTGCGGCTCGATGATGCCGGCTATCAAAAGGTGACCCAGGTCTCCCTGCGCGGGCAATATGCCGTCCGCGGCGGCATCCTGGACGTCTTTGCGCTGAATCACTCTCTGCCGGTGCGGATCGAGTTTTTCGACGATGAGATCGAGTCCATCCGGCAATTTGACCTCGACGAGCAAACCTCGGTGCAGCATCTCGAAACGTGCACCTTCATTCTGGAAGATATACGGACCAGCCGCCGCGGCGGAAAGAGCGGGGGAGATGCGGATTCCAAGCTTCGCAATTACCTTGGAAAGCAGGATCTGGTGGTCGATCTGAGCGGTGATATGCCGGAGGCTGGAGTCGTCATTACGGAGGGCTCCGCCAGTGAAGGTGGAAAAGAAGAAGATTTCGGCGCGGCATTTTTCGAGCACGGGCTGGGGGAATTCGATGCGGGCGACTTCGTCGTCGACGAGGCGAAGCGCGAGCGGTTTTTCAAGCAATTGCGCGATTGGCGCGCGCAGGATTGGAGCGTTTATATCTTCTGCAACAACGAAGGGGAAATCGAGCGCCTCCGGGATCTCGTGCCGCCGGTCGAGGCCGATGCCCTCCTGTTTGCCGTCGGCACGCTGGGGCAAGGCTTTGCCTTTCCCAGCGCGCGCATCGCGGTGCTTTCCGATGCGGAGCTTTTCGGCCGGTATCGAAATACCCGGGCGCGGCGTATGGCCATGCGCCGGGCGCGCGACCTGGCTGGGCGCGCGCAAATTGATTTCTCCGAGCTCCTCGAGGGCGAATTGGTCGTACATCTCGAGCACGGCATCGGCCGCTATGAAGGCATGCGGAGCGTGCCGCAGGGCGATGGAGCCGTGGAGGAGACGCTAGTTATCGGCTTTGCTAATGAGGCGCGGCTTTATGTGCCGCTGGAGCAGAGTTATCTCGTCTCGCGCTATGTCGGCATTGGGAAGAACAATCCGGCGCTGAGCGAACTGGGCGACGCCCGGTGGTCAAAGGCCAAGCTGGCCGCCGAGAAAGCCGTTTTCGATTACGCGGCCAAGCTGCTCCAGATGCATGCGGAGCGCGAAACCCTGAAGGGTTTCGCCTTTCCGGAAGATCAAAAGTGGCAGCGGGAATTCGAAGCTTCCTTTCTCTACAAGGAAACGCCGGATCAACTCGCCGCCATCGCGGCGTCCAAGGCGGATATGGAGTCGGACCTGCCGATGGATCGCCTCATCTGCGGCGACGTCGGTTTTGGTAAGACCGAGGTGGCGATCCGCGCGGCCTTCAAAGCGGTGATGGGTGGCAAGCAGGTGGCCATGCTCGTGCCGACCACGGTGCTCGCGGAGCAACATTACCGGAACTTTCGCGAACGCATGTCCGACTATCCGGTGACGGTGGAAATGTTATCCCGCTTTCGCACAGCGAAGCAGCAGAAGAAGGTTCTAGAAGGCGTCGCCGCCGGGACGATCGATATCGTGGTGGGCACGCACCGGCTCATTTCCAAGGATGTGGTTTTCAAGGATCTGGGCCTGGTGGTGATCGATGAGGAGCAGCGCTTTGGCGTGCTGCATAAGGAAAAATTCAAGGAGCGCTTTCGCCTCGTGGACATGCTCACGCTCTCGGCCACGCCGATCCCGCGCACGCTCTATATGTCGCTCATGGGCGCCAAGGACATGAGCACGATCGAAACGCCGCCGCTGAACCGTATTCCGGTGGAAACGCTGATCTGTCCTTACGATGAGCGCATCATCCGCGATGCGATCAAGCGGGAATTGGCGCGGCAGGGGCAGGTTTACTTGCTGCATAACCGCATTTCGACCATCGAAAATCTCCGCGACCGCGTGCAGCAACTCGTGCCCGAAGCGCGCATCCTCATCGGCCATGGCCAGATGGATGAACACACGCTGGAAGAGGTCATGCAGAAATTCGTGGAAGGCGCGGCCGATGTGCTCATCTCCACGACGATCATTGAAAGCGGTCTGGATATTCCGAATGCGAATACCATCATTATCGATCGCGCTGACCGGTTCGGGTTAGCGGATCTCTACCAATTGCGCGGCCGCGTCGGCCGTGCGCAACACAAGGCGTATGCTTATTTGCTGCTGCCGCGGTCGCTGCTGAGCACGACCGAGGCGCGCAAGCGCATCAATGCGATCAAGCAATACTCGTCGCTTGGGGCCGGCTTCAAAATCGCCATGCGGGATCTCGAGATTCGCGGCGCGGGCAACATCCTGGGCACGGCGCAAAGCGGCCACATCATCAATGTCGGCTTCGATCTCTACTGCTCGCTGCTGAAGCAAGCGGTGGGGAAGCTCAAGGGCGAAAAGGTGAAGCATCGCGTCGAGGTGGCGCTGCGGCTCGATTTTGTCTCGATGCGCGAGACGGATTTCCGCAGCAAAGACGAAGATCAGTGCGCGCCCGCCTTTCTCCCGGTCGGCTATGTTTCCGACTCTCAGTCGCGCATTCAAGCCTATCGAAGACTGAATGAACTCACGACGCAGGAGCAACTCGACCAGCTGCGGAAAAACTGGCGGGACCGCTTTGGCCCGCTCCCGCCGGCTGCGGAGAATCTCCTCATCGTCAACGAAATCAAGTTGGTCGCTGCGGGGCGCAAATTTGCCGGAGTCGAGGTGCGCGATGGCAAGGTGATGATCCTGCGCGGCGGCGACTATATCTTGCTGGGCGGGAAGTTCCCGCGAGTGAGCAAGGCGGATCCCTCGGAGCGGCTGCGGGAATTACAGGCTTTGTTGCGGAGTTTTTAAGGCCCCGGCTTGCCTGCAGGGAGTTGTGGCGGCGTAGAATTTGCTTCGAAACTCAGGCGCGGCGCTGTGCTGCGCCGCTGTTCCCCACCTGTGCCCGACACCCCCGACGAACTCACAGAGCCGATGCCGCCTCGCGCGGCGGTGACCTTTCGCTATGAATGCTGGCGCGCGGTCTGCACAGGCGCGCTCGAGGGCGCCGGCGCCTACTCGTTGGTCGTCGCCATCCGGCATTTCAATTCGGCGCCGCTTTTGAAGGCCCTCCTGAATTCCGGCTTCGATGGCGGCAAGATCGCGGCCCCGCTCTTCATCGCGTGGATCGCCGGCATCAATCGCACCGCGACGAGCCTGGGGTCCACGGTGCTCTTCTGGGGAGCAATGGCCGGCTTCCTGATGGCGGCCGCGCCGTCGGAGTGGGTGCTGCTCGCCGGCTGTTTCGGGCAGACGCTGGCGTCGGCTTTCATGATTCCGCTGGAGGCGCAGGTCAACCAGGAAAACTATCCGGCGCGCATCCGGGGACGACTATTTACGCGGGCCATGACGATCCGCGCCATTTCGGCCATGGCGTTTTCCTATTGTCTGGGCTTTGCGCTGGATCTGAACCTGCATAGCTTTCACTTCCTTTTCCTGTTATTTCCGGCCGCCATGCTCGCGGCAGCATATTGTTTCCGCCAGGTGCCGTCGGAGCGGGTGAAACTGCCGAAACAATCCGAACCTTGGCGCGCCGTGCGCTATCTGCGGGACGATCCGCTTTTTGGCCTCGTAATGCTCTCTTGGATGGCGATGGGCATGCCCAATCTGGTCTTATTTTCCTTGCGCTACGAATATCTGGCGAGTCCCCGACAAGGATTGGTGCTGGCGGCGGTGCAGATCGTCACGATCACGGCAGTCACGCCGGCGCTGGCCAAGATCGTCTCTGCTACGATCTGGGGCTGGCTTTACGATCGATTCAGCCTTTTTGCGTTACGGGCGGTGGCTAATCTGGGCATCGCGGTCGGATTTCTTATCCTCTACAATAGTCGCGAAATGCCCATGCTCATCTTTGGGGCGTTCTTTACCACCCTATTTACGGCCGGGGCGGATGTTGCCTGGTCGCTCTGGCCGACCAAGCTGGCGCCGCCGGGGCGCATCATTGACTACATGGCGTTTCACTCGATGCTTTCGGGCTTCCGAGGCATCACCGCGCCGTTGATCGCCTTCCAACTCGCGGCCTTTCTTCCCGCGATCCAGATCGCCCGGGTGGCGGCAATATTGCTCGTGGCGTCGAATGTCTTCATCGCGCTGGAGTGGGCGGAGTTTCAGCGGCGCAAGCTGCCCATCGGGGCCGTCGCCGAAGCGTGAGAGCTACTTACCTGTGCGTTGTTTCTGCGCCGGAGCCAGGTTTTTCAACTCGTGACGATAAGTGCTCGGGCTTTGGCCCACACGATCGCGAAATTGCTCGGCAAAGCTACTCGCATCTACGAAGCCGCAGCGGGTCGCGATCTGCGAGGCGGAAAGGTTTGTTTCCTCGAGCAGTTTCATGGCCGCGCTGACCCGCGTTTTCATGAGGAATTCCTGGGGGCTGAAGCCAAAGGCGACTTTGAATCGCCGCTGGAAATGCCGCACGGAGAGGCCGCAAGCGCGGGCGACTTCGCTCAACACTAAGTTGCCGGCATATTCGCGCCGGATGATCTCCACGGCGCGCGCCACGCTTTGGATGATGGGCAGCTCCATCTCGTGCTCCGCCGCGCGCCGCACCACGCCGGCCGTGCCGCAGATGCGGCCGGCGCCGTCCTTCAGCGGCAGTTTGCTGACGAAGAACCAGTCGGGAATGCCCTGCTTGTCGAACCACAGCTCCACACGCTCCACGCAGCGAGCCTGGCCGGAAAGCAGGCGCGCGTCGTCCTGCACATAGCCGGCGGCCATCTGATGCGGCGCGACATCGAAATCCGTGAGGCCGAGGATCTCCCGTTCGTGGCGCAATTGGTGATGCTGCAAAAAGCTGCGGCTCACGAGCATGAAGCGGCCGCGGGTGTCTTTGCAGTAAAAGCAAACGCCGGGCAAATGATCGAAGAGCGTGTGAAAATGGGCATCCGGATGCACGCGGCTCAGCCAGTCGGCGCGTTCTCGGGCGAGCTGCAGCAGGCGGGGGCGGGGCGCGCCGCGGCTTGCGCCCTCTGGCGCATTTGGCATAGGCTTTGTCGTCACGCCTTGCTCGATCGCGAGGTATCAGTTTCCTGTCAAGCGGCAGTCTGTCTGCCGGCCCCTGCAACTCCGCATTTCCCATCGCACCTATGCCCTCCCATCTTTCCCACATTCCCCGCATCGCCTTCGAAGGCCCGAAATCGAAAAACCCGCTCGCCTTCAAGCACTACAACGCCGACGAAATCGTCGAGGGCAAGTCGATGCGCGATCACCTGCGCTTTTCCATCGTCTACTGGCACACCATGTGTGGGCAGGGGGCGGATATGTTTGGCGGTCCGACGGCCATTCGTCCCTGGGAGGCGGACAAGACCGGACTGGAGCTGGCCAAGGCTCGCGTGCCGGTCTTCTTCGAAATCGCCGAGAAACTCGGGATGCCCTACTACGCCTTCCACGATCGCGACGTCGCCCCGCACGGGAAGACCCTGCGCGAGAGCAACGAGTATTTCGACACGATCGTCGCGCTCCTGAAGGAACAGCAGCATCGCACGGGCATCAAGCTCCTCTGGGGCACGGCCCAGCTCTTCGTGCACCAGCGCTACGCCCACGGCGCCGCGACGTCGCCGAATGCCGAGGCCTTCGCCTTTGCCGCGGCTCAGGTGAAGAAGGCCATCGACGCCACGCATGCGCTCGGCGGGGAAGGGTATACCTTCTGGGGCGGCCGCGAGGGCTATTCGACGCTCTGGAATACCGACATGAAGCGCGAAGTCGATCATCTGGCGAAGTTCCTCCACCTGGCGGTCGATTACGCCAAGCAAATCGGCTTCAAGGGGCAATTCTACATTGAGCCAAAGCCGAAAGAGCCGACCAAGCATCAGTACGACAGCGACGCGGCGGCGTGCCTGAATTTCCTGCGCGAGCACAACTTGCTGCCGCATTTCAAACTCAACCTGGAGACGAACCACGCCACGCTCGCGGGCCACTCCATGCAGCACGAAATGGAAGTCGCCGGCGCGGCGAACGCCCTCGGCTCCATCGATGCCAATACGGGCGATTTGTTACTCGGCTGGGATACCGATCAATTCCCGACCGATATCTATCTGACCACGCAGTGCATGCTTTCGATCCTGAAGTACGGCGGCTTTGCCACCGGCGGCGTGAACTTCGACGCCAAGGTTCGTCGCGAAAGCTTCGAGCCGGAGGATCTCTTCCACGCGCACATCGGCGGCATGGACGCCTTCGCCCGCGGTCTCAAGATCGCCGCCGCCATCCGCGCCGACGGACGCCTCGCAGAGTTTGTAAAGCAGCGCTATGCGTCGTGGGATAGCGGCCTCGGGGCGAGCATCGAGAGCGGCAAGGAAACGCTGGCTTCGCTGGAAGCCTTCGCACTGGAGAAAGGCGAGGCGGCGGCCAATGCCAGCGGCCGGCAGGAATACCTGGAGAATTTGATCAACGAGTTCGTTTAGCTTTGGCGGTCACGGCGCGGGCCCGACCCGCGCCACTCGCCGAACGCGGGAATAGCGCACATTTATGTGCGCTCGTGCGAAGCTCCAGCTTCTTTACGGGCCAAGGGAGCTCCTGCTCCCCAGGCGGGGGTGTCCGCGGGTGTGTTCGGAAAGTCCGCGGGTGGGAGCGGAAAGTTTCCGGGTAGGAAGAGTGAGTGAGCCCTCAATCTTCCGGGACGGGCCCCATGCGCGTCACCGAGCCCATCGCCCCGCCCCATGAATAAAACCCACCCCCCATCCGTCTCCTCCGCGACGCCATGTTCCCGGACCCCTCGCGCACCTTTACAAACCCGCAACCGCGCCTATGCTGGAGCATGCGCGGTTTCCGACTCCTCCTCGTCGCCTTGGCGCTGATCGCTCTGCCCTGCGCCTCCCAGGCCGGCGCCGTCATCCGGGAGCCCGGGGCCATCTATCTCGAGGATTTCTCGGCGCACCCCATCCGCATTCCGGTCAGGCAGGACTCGCCCATTTACTATCAGTCCGACCTCGGTCGCTACCTCGGCACACTGGCGAAAGGCCAAGTCGTGGAACTGCAGGCCGTCTCGGACAATGCCTACCGCGTCCGCGGCGTCGCTCAGCAGGGCCAGGTCGCCGGCTGGGTCCTGCCCGCCGCCCTCGCTCCGCTCAAACAGGAATTCCTCGCCAACCTGCGCCAGAACGCCGCGCGCCGGGACGAAGTCGCGGCCCTCATCGCCCGCAATGAAGTCGCCGTGAACATGACCCCCGACGAAGTCGTCGCGGCCCTCGGCAAACCTTCGCACAAGAGCACCCGCCTCGACGCTGCCAGCCGCCAGGAGGTCTGGGAGTTCGTCAAATTCGAGCGCGTCCCGCAAACGACCACCGGCTACGACCGCTTCGGCCGACTCGTTTCCAGCGTCGTCTACGTCAGCGTCCCGTCGGGAAAAATCAGCGTCTCCTTTGCAGATAATCTCGTGGCCTCAGTCGAGGAAAGCGAAGGCAACCTGGCCAAAGACGCCCACGTAAAACTCATTCCGGCGCCTCTCGTCTTCGCGAACTGAAAATTTGCGATCCGTCGCAATCCAGGAGTTGACGCCCTCCGGAAACGCCCTAATCTCCACCCCTCAGCGAACGGCGGGGTAGCCAAGTGGTAAGGCCGAGCTCTGCAAAAGCTCCATTCGGGGGTTCGATTCCCCCCCCCGCCTCCAACCTTGTATCGATCAGGGTTTCTGACGTTTTATGGCCTCAGAAAAGGGTAAAGTTCAAACAGAAGTTCAAACACTTCCACTGATTTCCGCCATTGTCCGCCCCGTTCCAAATCAATCTGGTTTAAAGAATTGGCCTTCCTTTAGGTGTCTCGCAAAATGGGGCGGGAAAAGTGCCTCGATGCTCACGCCGAGAACCCGGGCGAGAACGAAAAGCTCGATGTCTGACACCCCGCGAATCTGCGCTTCGATCTTGGCGAGGGTTCCTCGCGGGATTTCATAGCCCGCGACGCCGCAGCGCGCAGAAAAGATCTCTTGTGTCAGGTTCTGCGAATTGCGGAGCCTGCGAACCGTCGCCCCAACGACGTTGTAGCGGGTTTGCTCCATTTCGGAGCTTGACCGTAGGAAGATGCCGTGCGTTTTTTGCTCCGTTATGGAGCATGTTCACCCCCTTTTTCGAAGGATTGGAATGTCGTTATTCTTATTTCTCCTGCTCTCGATGGGCGGCGCGGCATTCTCTCAGGTCTCCCCGGCTCAAGCTACGCCGCCGATCTTTCCACCGAACGCGACGCTAGAGCAGAAAAGGGCGATCATCGTTCAACGGGCATTGGACTTGCAGGCCGCAAAACGCCAAGCCGAAGCTGACAGAGTCAAGAAAGCCAACGAAGAAGCAACGGCGAGACGCACGCAAAATGCCGGCGTCGATTTCGACCCGATTGCTGGGAAAAAGCCAGAGCAGCTTGAAGACGGTACAGTTCCAGAAATCGACAAGTGGATTCGTCGCTCGTTGAAGGATCCGAACTCCTTAATTTATGATGAGTGGAAGCTTGTGCTTGGAACCTCTCCGGGCGGGAATTCTGCCTGGGTCGTTGGAGTCGTATACCGCGCTAAGAATTCCTACGGCGCTTATACAGGAAACGTTCTTGAGCGCTATTATTGGATCGAAAAGGACAAAGCATGGAAACGATGGCAAAACGTTCCACAGCTCCATTAGAACGGCAGAGACCTTCCAAAGGGTGGATGCCACTCGATTGTATGCCTGACCTTGTCTGAGTTTTGATTGATGTTAATCAAAGCGGCCCCTGCTGCGGAGGCGCATGATGTTGCACCGCATGCGGGCCATGACGCCGTTTTGCCGGTAAACCCGTAGCCCGTCGTCTCTCAATAGCTCGCAAATGATGAACGCAATCCTGAATTCGCGCCCGGAGAACCATTGCAGGCGTTTCTTCCATTCCGCGCCCTTCCGGTGCCTGTCGGTCGTTTGCGCGGCCTTCTAGGGCCATTTCCGGCCGTTTTTGCGCATTCTAAAGCCTTGGCTTGTGCCAGCCATTGATTTTTCCCTCATAAGTCCGCGGTAGGCACTGCTTCGCGACCCTGCCGCGCGAGGATTTTCCGAGAGGAGACTCCTAAAACTTTTCTCATTCTACACGGCCCCTCCGCTACCCTGATACTCAAAGCGGCAATAGTTGGCGGAACTGGCTCGCGTCGCCGCCCGGTTTCGAGTCGCCGCGATTTTCCGAGGCTAAGGGTAAAGGAAATCTTTGATAGCGCTTTTCTTACTCCTGGATTGCCTCCGTTTCCTTTCTTCTTCTTCTATCAGCATCACGAGCCGCAACAGCGTCGTACATGCGCGGCCTTTGCTTTTCTGGCTTATGCCCGGCAGGGAAACTGACATGCCAATAGAGCCGAACAAGCGTCTTATGCCCCTTTGGCCAGTTATCAGGATTTTTTGCAGCCGCAGCAAGCATTCCTTGCCACCTTTCAAACGAGAGCTTCGCAATCACAGCTCGCACTGTCTTAGTAAATTTTGTCACTTCAAGCCAACCGGCTCCCAAACTCACAAGTATTGAGTGAAATAATTCAATCACTCTTCTCTCTTCCTCTGAATACAAAGAAAAAGAATCTGCGTCGCGGAGCGCGTGTCCGTTTTTCGGTAGTGACAACGTACTGGCTTTCTCTGCGTATACACCTTCGGGCGAAGACGTGTTCACGGTTTCCCCGGGGGAATGAATTTTCGAATCGGAGTCGGAAACCCCTTTCATACTTTTCACCTTTTCCGTGAGTTCAAAGGGTGAACACGACTTCGCCGTAATCTCGTAGACCGTTGGCCGGTTTCGCCCTCCGCCGTTAGTCTCAATGCGCACTTCTCCGAGCTTCAGAAGTTCCTTGAGCGCAAGCTGGACGCAACGCCCTGAGACGTTGGCCAAGGC